>PPCM01000079.1_pt1 | contig 159577 bp, 146 predicted proteins | sample 1555541 | NCBI WGS metagenome assembly PPCM01 (sample SAMN05284479, study PRJNA326546) | Marine sediment metagenome, whole genome shotgun sequencing project. | isolation source: marine sediment | place: Germany: Wadden Sea | collected 2012-09-05
CAGACCCCCTTCCCCTCTCACCCTCCTAAACTTTTTGTAGCTCGCTTCGCTCGGGTGGTGTGTTGAAAGTCTTAATAAGAGAAACGCCCTGCATGCCGAACATGCAGGGCGTTTTTAATTCATTCTTGTGTGAGCGCTTACTGGACGTAAACCTTGAGGCGTTGTCCGGTGTAGATGGTTCCCTTGCGGTTGAGGGCGTTCCATTTGCGCAGCTCGGAGATTTTAACGCCGAACTTGCGGGCGATGGAAGTGAGGTTGTCACCTCGGCGGACCTTGTAGCGAACGAGTTGGGTTTTGACCTTTTCGGCGCTTTTTACTGCCTGCTTGGTTGCAGTGGCAGAGTTGTTCGGGATGTAGAGCTTCTGGCCGACTTTGAGGCGGCTGGAGCGCAGACCGTTTGAACGTTTGACTGTGTTCACGGTGGTGCCGAACTTCTGGGAGATGGACCAGAGGGTATCGCCTTTACGTACGATGTAATTGCCGCGTTTGGCGGCGATGGCACGTGTGTTTGCAGACGAGGATGACGCAGGGCGGGATGCAGCCACTTTGCGGCTGGAACCATTGCCGGGAACCATCACATACTGGCCGGGGCGCAGTGTGTTGGAGCGCTTGTTGTTAACTTTTTTCAGTACGGAAACAGGTACGTGATATTTGCGGGAGATACGCCACCATGAATCGCCGTTGCGGACGCGGTGACGGGTGTAGCCTGCGTAGGGACGGGACCCCGGATCGGCCAGATAGGCCATCATCTTGTCCGCTTTTTCTACTGGGAGGTAAGCGGTGGTTGCCCTGTGTGGTGGGCTGACCTGACGGCGGTAGGCCGGATTGTGCTTATGGAATTCGTTCCAGCTCATGCCGCCTGCTTTGGCCAATGCCAGCAGGTCGGTGCCGCCGGGAACTTGTACTGTGGCGATCTCTTGCTCCATATCCCAAGACACTGGCTCAAAACCGAGAGTGTCGAGGTTCTGGAAAATCTTGGAGATAGCGATGAACTTGGGCACGTAGTGGCGGGTCTCCAGTTTGAGACGCACGCGGCGTGAAAGTTTGCGGTTCTTTTTGGTCAGTTCGAAGAAATCATTACAGCCGGCTTTTTTCAGCGCGCGGGAAATCTTTCCTTCACCCGCATTGTATGCGGCCAGCGCGAGATACCAGTCGCCGAAGCGATCGTAGAGATCTCTGAGATGGCGGGCAGCTGCATCAGTGGCCTTGTATGGGTCACGACGTTCGTCGATCCACCAGTCAGCTTTGAGGTCGTAAATGCGGCCTGTACCTTTCATGAACTGCCACATGCCACCAGCTCCGGCCCAGGAATAGGCGCGGACATTGTAACCAGATTCCACAAAGGGAAGCAGGACGAGATCCTGCGGCAGACCGTACTGGGTGAATACACGGCGTACATAAGGAAGATATGGCTGGGAACGTTTCAACCAACGCACCATGGTCTTGCGTGCTTTGTGATTGAAGTAGTTGAAATATTTCTCAACGTCTTTGGTTTCATGCGGCTCAAGGTCGAACAGCAGACCGAAGCGGGCGTTCATGACAGCCTGTTCAGTGGTGGTAAGGTCACCTTCCACGTCGGGCTGTGCAGCAACTTCCGGTTCCAGTGGGTCAGCATCCACTGGAACTTCGCTCACAGTGGGCTCGACAATCTCGGCAGTCGGTTTTTTAGGGGTACAACCAAAGACCAGCCCCATAAGAATGAGGATAGTAACTAACGGGCGAATATATTTAAAAACTTCCAAATTTTCCTCCGGCTTCCTGACATCCATTCTCAGATATGGTTATCCTGGGGAAGTCTAGAAAAAGTCTTAACTATGCAATACAAGTGCTTATGGCTACCGCAGTTCCTTGATAAAAGCAAATTTGTACCATTTTTCACTTTCAAAAAATGGGGTAAAAAAAGCTGAATAGTTACAAGCAGTTCTTAGGTGCATTTTGTGCAACTCCAAAGAAATTGGATTTTGAAAGATTATATTCTCCTTCTGTTGTTTGCATTGGGGCGACAAAACCCCTACATATGCGCCGTACGGGAGGAACTCTCCGTGCGTAGCTTCATCAATTCATAAGGAATCGCAATGCAAGACAGTGGCCGGAATAAGAAAAACACGAAAATTTACGTAGTTGGCAACAAACCAGTGAAAGAATTGCTCATGGACAACCCATCCAGAGTGGATTTTGTCGCTTTCCGCAAGGGGCGTCGAGATGAGGGCATGGAAGAAATTCTGGAACTGTGCCGTATAAATAAAGTGGCGTTCAAATCTGTGACCGACAAGGATTTGGACTTCATGTATCGCGGTAATCATCAGGGCATCGCAGCCCGATGTGCAGCGCTGTCTTATACTCCTTTTCAGACATTGCTTGAAGAAGCTCCCGAAGCTCCACTGCCGCTGATCGTGGTTTTGGATCAGGTGCAGGATACCGGTAACGTTGGCGTTCTCGCCCGTACTTTGTATTCCCTTGGTGGTGCAGGTCTCGTTGTCTGTCATCATCATGGCGCATACCTCGGTTCGGGGGCTGTTCGCTCCAGTGCGGGCGCGCTCAACAAGCTGCCTGTTGCTAAGGTGGGCAACCTTGCCACGGCCATGAAAGATTTCGTTAATTACGACTACACCATCTATGCGGGGCAGAGGACCAATGATTCTGCGGATGCGTATACTGCAAAGCTGGAAACGCCTGCTGTGCTGGTACTTGGTAACGAGGAAAAGGGCATCCGTCCCGGCGTATCCAAGTTCTGCACTCACTCCCTGCATATCCCGTTCTTGCGTGAGTTTGACTCTTTGAACGTGGCTCAGGCTGGTGCTATTCTGGTTTCCGAGTTTGCCAAGCGAATCAGCTAGCCGTTTTTGAACACGTGCCGCTTGTGACAGCGGCCACATCGTAACCGGGCAATAATACGAATATGAAAGTTGTCGTCATTGGCGGATATGCGCCGTCCCTCATCAATTTTCGCGGTCCGCTCCTGAAGCGGCTCGTCGCGCTGGGCCATGAGGTCCACGCTCTGGCTCCGGCCCATGTGCCGGATGTTTCTCCGCAGCTGGAGGCCATGGGTGTGGAATACGCCATGTTGCCGCTATCCCGCCGCGGGATGAATATCTTTGCCGATCTTGGTACGCTCCTCCACCTTAAGCAGGTGTTGCAACGAATCAAGCCGGATGTGGTGCTGTCGTATACCTTCAAGCCTGTGGTTTACGGCTCTTTGGCTGCGCGTATGGCATGGGTGGGGCACAAGAAACGTGTCTATTCAATGGTCACCGGGCTGGGCTACGCCTTCACCGAAGACAAAGGGCTTAAGCGCCGTATTCTCTTTAATGTTGCCAAGGGTATGTACAAATCCGGTTTGCGCTCCTGCGATGGCGTTATCTTTCAGAATCCGGATGATGAGGCGTTCTTTCAGAAGCTCGATGTGATCCCGTCACACGCCAAAACCACTGTTGTCGGTGGCTCTGGTGTGGACCTCGAACATTATGCCGTAGCACCGTTGCCGGAGAAACCCGCGTTCCTTTGCCTTTCCAGATTACTCAAGTCCAAGGGTCTTTGCGAGTATGCCGAGGCTGCCATGCGTCTCAAAGAAAAGTATCCTGAAGCAACGTTTCGGATTGCCGGCTCGTTAGAAGAAGGTGGTGATGGCATCTCTCGTGCGGAGCTTGATAAGTGGAGGGGGCAAGGTGCGCTGGAAGTGCTTAATTCTGTAGAAGATGTCAGGCCGCTTGTCGCCCAATCCAATACATTTGTGCTCCCTAGTTTCTACAGAGAAGGAACTCCACGGTCTATTCTTGAGGCGATGTCCATGGGGAGGGCTATTATTACAACCGATATGCCCGGTTGTCGCGAAACCGTAATCGATGGCGAGAACGGCTTCCTTACTCCGATTAAGGATGTGGACGCACTCACTGTGGCTATGGAGAAATTTATTTCTGATCCATCTTTGGCCGTTTCCATGGGTGCTGCCAGTCGCGCTCGTGCCGAAGAAAAATATGATGTTGATAAGGTCAACGACGACATCCTTTCGTTCATGGAGCTGATATGAAGCGGTTGTTCGACTTGATGCTTACCATCCCCGGCCTGCTCCTGTTTTGGCCTGTGATACTGCTTCTCGCAGTGATGGTTCGCCTCAAGCTCGGCACCCCGATTTTCTTTCGCCAGACTCGTCCTGGGCTGAATGGCAAACCTTTTGAGATCATCAAGTTTCGCACCATGCGGGATGCGGTTGGTGCGGACGGAAAACCGCTCCCCGATTGCGAAAGGCTCACGCCATTTGGCCGTTTTCTGCGCTCCACTTCGCTCGACGAACTTCCGGAACTCTGGAACGTTCTCAAGGGTGAGATGTCTCTTGTGGGACCTCGTCCGTTGCTTATGCAGTATCTTGATCGTTACACCCCGGAACAGGCCAGGCGGCATAATGTTCGGCCCGGCATCACGGGGTGGGCGCAGGTCAACGGGCGCAACGCTATTTCATGGGAAGACAAATTTTCTCTCGATGTCTGGTATATAGATCACCAATCGGTTATACTGGACGTGAAAATCCTCTGGCTGACCATCAAGTCCGTTTTAAAACGGGATGATGTCTGCCAGCCCGGCCATGCTACCGCTGAAGAGTTCATGGGGAGTGACGCGCCGAAGGACTGATCACAAACAAGGGAGGACTCTATGAATGTATCCCGAATTCTGCTTCCTGTTGACGGCTCCGGCCATTCCGACACTGCGGCTGAAATGGCTATCGACCTTGCGGGCGATTCCAATGCTTCCATCGTGCTGCTGCATGTGCGAAGACCTGTTCCCACCGGCCTTGGACAGCCCAACGCCGAGGAGCTTCTGGACGTGCTGACAGCGGGTGCCGAAGCAGTCATGGAAATATACCGTTCCAGACTCGACAATGCCAAGCTTGAGCACACTGATCTTGTTATTGGTGGTGATATTGCCGAGGTTGTTGCCAATGTCGCTGACGTGGAGAAGTGCGATCTCATCGTCATTGGTTCCAAGGGCAAGTCTGACCTAGAAGGACTCATCCTCGGTTCGGTGACGCACAAGGTTCTGCATACCACAGATTTGCCTGTGCTGGTCGTGAAGTAAATTCTCTGATGTCGGGGATTCGGATTCCTCCGGTCCAAGATATTTAGTCTATTCCACTGCAATACGCAGCGTGTGATGAGGTGCGCCTGTCACGCGCTGCTTTTTTACGGCTGGCGTATCCAACTGCCTGTTTCTGCTTCCATGTCTATCAGTATAAGAGAAATTGCTGGACATTTTTGTCATAAGAACGCAAGGAACGCAGGTCAACTGCGCGGTTATGAACAAAAGGGCGACATTCCATACCCCTTACAGGCGAGAGAGACCTGGGTGTAACCGTGCGCAAAGGAGAGTGAGATATATGGACAACCTTCAAAAGAAGTACGGTTTCTGGACCGCAACCGCCATGGTTGTGGGCATCGTTATCGGCTCCGGTGTGTTCTTCAAGGCGGACGACGTCCTGAAGGCATCAGGCGGCAGCCTGACCACGGCACTGACAGCCTGGATGATTGGTGGCGCGATTATGGTCGTGACCGCGTATGTTTTTTCCAAGATCGCCACACGCATCGAAAAAGTGAACGGTGTGGTTGATTATTTTGAACAGGCCTACGGCGAGAAAGCTGGTTATTTTGTGGCCTGGTTCATGACGTTTATTTACTACCCCACCCTGGTTGCGGTTTTGGCGTGGGTCTCTGCCAACTACACAGTTGGTCTGCTTGGTCTGGAAAATGGCGTCTGGACGATCTCGTTCATCTACATGACCGCCTTCTTCCTGCTGAATTATTTTTCCCCGGTACTGGCTGGTAAGTGGCAGGTCACTTCCACGGTCGTAAAGCTGATTCCCCTTGCACTCGTTGCGGTTGTGGGTGGTATCGCAGGTATGACCAACGGCATGACCTTGCAGAACTTTACGCAGGTCGCCGAATCCGTGTCCGGTAGTGGCGGTGGTTTGGCCGTTGCAACACTGGCTACGGCTTTTGCCTACGAAGGCTGGATCATTGCGACTGTCATTAACGCCGAGCTCAAGGATGCCAAGCGTACTCTGCCTAGAGCGTTGATTGTTGGTACCATCTCAGTAGCTGTCATTTACATGGCCTATTATCTCGGTATTTCCGGTGTACTGACCAACGAGCAGGTACTGGCTGAGGGCGACGCCGCTCCGGTTCGTGTTATCTCCATGATCTTCGGCAACATGGGTGCAACTCTGCTGACCGTGTTCGTTGTCATCTCCTGTTTGGGAACGTTGAACGGTCTCATCATGGGTTCCGCTCGCGGCATGTTCTCCATTGCTTCTCGTAATCTCGGCCCGTGCCCTGATTTCTTCTGCAAGGTGAACCCTGTTACCAACAGCACCACAACTTCCGCACTGCTCGGTTACGTACTTTCCTGCTTCTGGCTGGTCGTCTGGTACGGTAACTTCATGGGGTGGTGGGGACAGTTCATGGATATTTCCGAGCTACCTATCGCGTTCCTGTACGTGATCTACATCTCCCTCTACATCTGGGTGATGAAGACGTTCACGGATCTTGGACCGATTAGTCGTTTCGTCTGCCCGCTTCTGGCTGGTGCAGGTTCCTGCTACATCATCTGGGGTGCAATCCAGAAAGATATGTTCATTCACTTCCTGCTGCTCTCCCTGACCATCCTCGGTACCGGGCTTGCGCTGATGAAGAAAAAGTAACGAACAACGTTTGATTATGTATAAGCCGCTCTCTGTTGGGAGCGGCTTTTTTTTGGCCTCCGGCGGCTGGGGGAAGGGGAAGAAGGAAACCCTTTGTAAAGGGTTGTCCCTCGTCCCCTTCCCCCAGGCCCCCAACCCCATCTTCTTTCCTGAACTTGTTGGTGCCGCTTCGCGGGAGGTGTTTACTTTTGGGGGGAAAGGTCGTCTTATGGGGGACTATGTCTGAGAGTGTTGTTTTTAATCATCCTGAGCCTGAGCCGACCTCTGTTCGCGTTTGGCCAGTGTTTCTTCCCTTTGCCGGGTGTCCCTATCGGTGCGCTTTTTGTGCGCAGGATAAGCAGACGGGGAAGGGGGAGGTTGAACTGGAAGCGATGCTTCAGGAGTTGGAGCGGGACTTGGATGATGCGCTTGAGCATGGGCGCGGTCCGTATGAGTTGGCGTTTTATGGCGGGACGTTTACCGCTTTGCCTTCTCCGTGGCCGGAGATGTTTCTCGGGCTTGCCATGCGGTATCGCGAGCGAGGGCTAGTGACCCATGTGCGTTGTTCCACTCGGCCTGATTGTGTGGATGAGTTCGGGTTGTCCATGCTGCGCGCTCAAGGGTTGGACACGGTGGAGCTGGGAATTCAGTCTTTTGATGATGCGGCACTTGCAGCCTCCAGTCGTGGGTACGAAGGGAAGGCAGCGCTTGATGCCTGCAATACAGTGAAGGCGGCGGGGCTTTCGCTTGGTATTCAGTTGCTGCCCGGCTTGCCCGGAGATCAACCTGGTATGTTTCAGGAGGATGTGCGTATCGCTGCCTCATTGCAGCCGGAAACCGCACGTCTGTATCCTTGTCTCGTAATTAAAGGGACACCGCTTGCCTCTTTGTGGGAACAGGGGGCGTATATTCCGTGGAACTTGGAGCGCGCAAAAACAGAGTTGGCGGCAGCACTTCCAGTCATGTGGGAGGAAGGCGTTCGCGTCATTCGTCTCGGACTTGCACCAGAAGGGACGCTGGAAGAAAATGTGCTGGCCGGGGCGTGGCATCCTGCGCTGGGGCAGTCTGCTCGTGGTTTGGCGCTTTTTGAAATCATTCGTATGCAGCTTGAAAGCTGTGGCTCCAAGCCTGAATTGCTGGAAGTCCCTCGGCGATATCAGGGGGAATTATTCGGCCATGCCAATGAGTTGGGCGAATCCTATGCGCAGTTAGGGATATCCAAAGCCAACGTCCGGTATGTGAGCCACCCGAATTTCCGATTGATCCTATAAGCAATTAGAATTTGACCTGATCGGTAAATTACTCCACTTTCTGAGCCGGAGGACATTCATGACTACTATTACTGCCTGCACAATGGACTGTGGCGACGCCTGTTCGCTTGTCGTTGATGCGGAAAAGCAATCCATCAAGGGCAACCCGGCCCACCCGTTTACCAAAGGTTTCTGCTGCAAGAAAGGCAGCCGCTATTTCGAGCGCATCAATTCTGACGAGCGTATCACCACACCCATGAAACGGGACGGGGAAACGTTTGTTGAAACAACGTGGGATGATGCGCTGAACCTGATTGCCAGCAAGCTTGATGCTGCACGGGAAACCCCGGAATCTATCCTTCATCTGCGCGGGCACGGCTATCGTGGTATCCTTGGCAAGGCGAGTAATATCTTTTTCAAGAAGATCGGCGCATCCGGCACTTGCGGTGCGGTCTGTGATGAAACGGGCATCGTGGCATCTCAGCGAGACTTCGGCGTTCTCAATCACAACGATCCTGAGGACATTCTCAATGCCAGCCGCGTGATTAACTGGGGTCGCGACATGACTCGCTGCTCCATTCATCAGCTCGCCCTTATTCATAAGGCACGCAAGAACGGCACTGAAGTCCTTACCATCTCCCCCGGCGGCGATGGTACTGATGAATTTTCTGACATTAACGTCGTAATTCGTCCCGGCACTGACCGCTTTCTCGCTGCTGCGGTACTCAAGCTTTACCTCGAAGCAGGAGACCTGAACCCGTGGGTACTCAATCGTTGTGCCAACTGGCCTGCTTTGCGCGGCCTTATCGATGGTTGTTCACTCAATGAATTGGTCATGGCTTGCGAGGTTTCCACTGCTGATGTGGAGATGATTTACGACTGGTATGCTGACACTGGTAATGTCGCTACGCTCATTTCGTGGGGCGTGCAGCGTCATCTCTTTGGTGGCGAAAATGTCCGCTTCATCAACGCCCTTGCCATGATTTCCGGCAATATCGGAGTCTCCGGTGGTGGTGCGTATTTCAATATTTCATCGGGGCGCAATCTCGGCACGTGGGAAAATCTTGTGGAAGGTGATGTCCCGCTGAACCGTCGTGAGTTGCTCATCCCGGACCTCGGGGCAGAGATTCTCAAGGCAGACCCGCCCATTGATTTCATCTGGGTGGATGGCACCAATATGGTGAATCAGGTGCCCGATTGCCTGACCATGGTAGACGCATTCCGTAAGCCCTTTGTGGTCTGCGTGGAAGCAGTTATGAATGATACTGCAATGAATGCTGATATCATTCTGCCGCCCGCGATTATGTTTGAGCGGGAGGATGTTCTTGGCTCATTCATCCACAATTGCGTTAATTATTGCGCCAAAGCGATAGAGCCACGAGGCGATACCCGTCCGGATTTCGATATTCTGGCCGACCTTGGCTCTCGTCTATCTTCACCGATTACATTTCCTGACAAGGGCACCTGCCTTCAAGAAGGTCTCAAGAAAGCTGATGTGTCCCTCGAAGAGTTGCGCACCCGTGGTTTCATTAAAGTGAACCACCCATATGTTGCTTTTGAGAATATGCAGTTCGGCCACCCGGACGGGTTGTACCGTTTTCCGGAGGAACTTACGCCGGAGCCTGCTCGTGATCCTGAGTTTCCATTGCAATTGCTCTCGCTTGTCAGTGGTAAGTATCTTCATTCGCAAGTGCCGGAAGAAGATCAGCGCGGCGTTCCAAAGGTCTATGTGTCCAAAGAAAATCTGGCCTGGGGTATGCTTAATCCTGCCGAAGATTTTTACTTGGTCACACCTAATGGGGCCATGCAGGTGCAACTGGAAACGATCAAGGGGCTGCATCCCCGCGCCGTAATCATCCGCCGAGGTGGCTGGATGAAGTACGGGCATAACGCCAACGTCCTTATCTCCCCCATGGTAACGGATATGGGCCAAGGCACGGCCTACTACAGTCAGACATGCCGGCTGGAAAATAGATAGCCCTCAAACAAATGCCGCCTTCACAACACAATGTGAAGGTGGCATTTTCATTTTCTTCTAACTACAAACCCCGCTGAAGGCGCTATGGGATTCTCAAGGCTCTCAGCCTTGAGCCGTCGGAGACGAAATCATCTAACAATCGCCGCCAAAGGCGGCTTCCCCATTTTCCTTTACTTCTCAGCTTCATTTTCAAGCAAAGCACTCTTCCTCTCCAGCCCCCAGTAATACCCGCCTAATCCGCCTCCCTTTCGCAGTACGCGATGGCAGGGGATGACGACAGCGATCTTGTTTCGGGCACAGGCACTGGCAACGGCGCGTACCGAACCGGGGATGTTGAGCGCTTCCGCGACTTGAGAATAGGTTCTGGTTTCTCCTGCCGGGATATTTTGCAGCTCATCCCATACACGCTGCTGGAAAGCGGTGCCCTGAATGTCGAGAGGGAGCGAGAGTCCTTTTTGTGGCGACTTGATGAATGACACGACTTGGGCCATGTGCGCTTCAAGAAGTGAATCGCCGGGGATGATTTCGGCGTTGGGAAATCGTTCGAATAAGGCTTGCACGAGTTCGTCTTCGGTCTCGCCGAATTCGATGGAGCAGATTCCTCGATCGGTGAATCCGGCCATGATGAGCCCGAGAAAGGATTCGGCGACAGCGTATTGGATGAGCATGTGTGCACCACCTTTCTTATACGCCTTGGCGGTCATGCCGAGAACCTTGCCCGACCGTTCGTAGAATCGGCTGGATGAGCCGTACCCTGCATCGAAAATAGCTTGGGTGACGGGCTGATCTGTTTCGAGGGCGAGGCGAACTTTGGCGTCCCGTATTGCCTGAGCGTATACCTTGGGACTGACCCCCACGTGCTCTGTGAATAACCGTTGAAAATGGGATGGGCTGAGGTTCACGGTTGTGGCAAGATCGTCCAGAGATGGGGGCTCCTCTGCTTGTTCGATGATGCGGCAGACGGTGACGACTCGATCGCTGTCGATACCCGCGTGAGCCGGGTCGTCGGGGCGGCACCGCTTGCAGGCTCGATAGCCTGCGCTTACCGCCAAACTGGTTGATTCAAAATATTCTACATTCTCTTGCTTGGGCCGACGGGAAGCACACCCTGGCACACAATAGATGCCGGTGGTTTTCACTGCGTAATAGAAGGCAGGGGTCGCGTTTTTGTCTTTATCCTTTACAGCCTGCCAGCGCTGGCTGTCGGTGGTGTATTGCTTCATTGCTTTGCCTTCAACTTGAGACGACCGTCGATGAGAAGGGCCGCTGTGCTAACGATGACCATTCCGATGACCAGCCGCCATGAAAAGGGTTCACCCAGTACGAGAATACCGAGAGTGGAGGCGGAGAAGGGAATGAGCAGAGTGACGAGCTGAACGTTAGTCGCTCCGGCTGTTGCCAGAATGCGGAAGAAAATGATGTAGGCTAATGCCGAACAGACGAGACCGAGTCCGATGACCGCGCCAATAACATCCACACTGGGCATGGCGAGTTCCCATGGGCGGGCTATGAGTAGGACTGCCGGGGCCATGACCAGAGTTGATGCGGAAAGCTGACCGCATGCGGTGACTAATGGCGGGATACCTGCGAGCCTTCGGCCATAAATGGCGGAAAGAGCATATGACATGGCCGCGCCCATAACGGCGGCCTGCCCTAGGATGTGATTGTCAAAACCACTGAGCGCGTCTGCGCCGATGAGAGTTGCTACACCGCCCATACCGATGACTGCACCTGCGAACTTGCGCATGGAGGCGCGTTCGTCACTGATGAGAAAATTGGCAAACAGAATAGTGAATGCGGGGGTCGTGGCGTTGATGATTGAGGCGAGGCCACTGTCGATATGTTGCTGGCCCCATACGATGAGGGAAAAGGGGATCGCGGTGTTGAGCGTTCCCATGATGAGGAAGTCTTTCCATCGGGCAAGATGAGGGCGTGCATTGATGCTGCTGGCCGCGATGATCGCCATGAGAGCGAGACAGCCCACTCCTACGCGTCCCCAAACCACTACCAAAGGGGGCAGGCCGCGCAGGGCTATCTCGTTAAAGAAAAATGATCCGCCCCATAGAATGGAGAGGAATATGAGCAGGAGCCACTGAATGAGCCCCATGCGTCCTATCTGATTAGCTGCCATGAATCCTCCGTCTGCTTTTTGCAAACGTATGCTTGGTGAGTGATGTAAACTATCCGGTTCTTGTTGTGCAATTGAAAAGGAGTGAGGATGTCTGGCGAAAGAGGCTGGTTCGTTGGTCACGAAAAAGCCCCGGGTGCGTTTACACTCGGGGCCTTCATGAACGTCATGTGTGGGGATGCGTTCTAGCGGAGGGTTGTTTCGTCAATGGCTCCCTGGAAAAGATCCGGGGTCGTTGCCATGGCGGTTTGCCTCAAGCTAAGGTCGCCGTTTGATCTGGCTTTAAGAAAAGCCATGCGGCGGTGTTCAAGTCGTTCGAACTGGGCATTACGTTTGCCGAGAATTTGATCGATGCGTTTCTGGCGAGCCTCGACTGACAAAGCTGGTGCGACGACCGTTTCTTCGATCTCCACATCTGCTTCAGCAACCATTACCCCGTCAGGGTTGTTCAGCATCTCAGCGCCCGGAATATAGTCGGGCAACATAAAAGCCTTACCTGAAAGTACACTGTCGATTTTGGCCTCAATGACTTCACTGGGGTCGTTCTCGTTCACCGCATACTCATAGGTAAATTCACTCACGGTATACGCCGTAGACGCATACTGTAGCGGAGCAAGTCCTGCCATTCCACCTATGCTTAAAAGCGGTCCCACAACCGCGCAGCCAGGAAGAAATCCCAAGAATACAATCACCGCTATGGTGTTAAGCGCCACTTTCCTCAAAGTGACTTTCGGAATCCGTTGCATGGTCACCCCCACAGGTATTCATTGACCATCCTCATCCCACTGAGCCGGATAACGCAGCGACACAATACACTATTCTACTAGATCGGACAATCTTTTCAAATATTTAGAGGGGTTGTGTTTTTGTGAAAATCAAGTTGAATAAATTGTTTGTTATTTTAGTATGTTGTGGACGCAAAATCTCTGACTTAAATTAGTCTGTAAAAGCAAAAAGTTAGAAAAATCTGTCTTGAAATTATTGAGAAAATGAAAAACTGGCTGATTATGGTTGCTTTACCTGCCTGCGGCAAAGAGGTATCGCACAGAATCTATGACTCGTTTTTCCAGCACACTGATCAGCTCCAATGAGCTGTCCTCCATTCCACTTGCTGTGGCTTATGGTGCTGTTCCTTTGGGGGCAGCGGCCGCACGGTATCTTGGTGGGCCGGGTAGTACGGTGTCCGTGTTGCTGCCATGGCTGCTTCTTGCTGTTATCGGAACCGTGGTGGCCATGATTCGACCGACTCCGGGTGCAGCAAAGAAACAAGGTTTCCTGTTTAAGATTACATTGTTCCTTCTGCTGGGCGCAGGTGCTTTCATTTATGCCTCGGACCTTGTGTTCATTTTGCGCGAATATATGCCGCACATTTTGGAGATGGCTCCACTTATTTTTCTTCTGTTCTGTTTTTTGTGGGCATCCACGTGCGGGATGCCGGACCGGTCTGCATTTCAGCGTTTTGGCGCATTGCTCGGTGTGATCTGCATCATTGATCTCATCGTGGAAGTGGTGCTTTATCAGGCTGTGCCTACGGTTCGCTGGATTGGCAATGCGGATGTATTGGCTGGGTTGCTCCTGCTTTCCATCTGTGCCGGATTGAAACCGGGTGAGAATGATGGTGGAGCATACGAGCCTGATCAGGGTAACGCCATTTGGCGCTTGCTCGCTCTGGTTGGACTGCTTGCCTGTATGTCTCGCACAGGGTTTTTTGCTGCTGGCTGGGTCGTGCTTTGTTTCGGACGAGGCAAGGTGCGCTATCGCATTCTCTTTGCCCTCGTTTGTTCCGGGCTGCTGACACTCTCTTTTCTTTTGCCTGCCACGCCTTCGGATGCGGTGCGCTATACAGATTACTGGCTCTGGGTGGAGACCATGCGTCTCTTTACCGGAACACCTGCCCTTATGGTGTCTGGTTACCCCATCGGCGAGCCGCTCCCCATACAGTTCCCGGCTGGCATGTCCATTATCTGGGAAGCTGCGACAGGAAGTCCCGCTTCTTTTGGCGTATTCCTTCCGCAGATACCTGCCTTCTGGCTTCGACTTATCCTCGGCTGGGGGATTATCGCACCGCTGGCCTTGCTGATCATATTGTTTTTTCTGCTTTTTCGCCGTCTCACCCGCATGGGCGCTGGACTGGTGGCCGCCTTGTTTGCTCAAGGCATGACTACGCCGCTCCTGTATGATCCAGCTATGGGTATCGCCATTGGCCTTGGATTCATCCTTGCCCTGTCCGGCTCGGTGAAGCAGAATACGAAAAAAGACGACATCGAAGAGGCTGTTCCTGAATCGGAACATGAGCCACATCCCGATCCGGCGGATGAGTGGAATCTTCGCCCTCTATAACGTCAACAAACGAGACTGACATTATGTCCATATTTACCCAAAAAGGGGCCATCCTGGTCACCTGTCCCAAAGGGCTGCCTGAGTATCTTGAAGCAGAGCTTATCTCGCTCGGTTACAAGGAAACGTACGTCATGGAAGCTGGCGTCATGGTGCGTGGCACCTTGGAAGACTGCATGTATCTCAACCTTTGGGTACGTACAGGCCATCGCGTCCTGTTCGAGTTGAAACGGATGTCCGCCTTTGGGCCGGATGATCTCTATCATGAGGTCAGCCGCCTGCCATGGGATGAATTCATGGAGAAGGACGGCTATTTTCGTGTCGATGCCTCCATTCGCGATACCAATGTAAATGACTCTCGTTTTGCCGCGCTCAAGGTTAAGGATGCCGTGGCTGATTATTTCATGCAGAAGTTCGGAGTTCGTCCAGATTCCGGGCCGAGGACCGATGGCGTTTGCTTGTTCCTGCACTGGCGAGAGCGCCACGCAACTCTTTATCTGGACACGACTGGTGATCCGCTGCCTCGACGCGGATATCGCAAGCGTCCTCATTCTGCTCCCATGCAGGAAACGCTGGCGGCCGCATGCATCATGGCTGCTGACTGGCCAGAGATTGCCGAGCAGGGAGGCCATTTCATTGCCCCTATGTGTGGAGCGGGAACCCTTGCTATTGAGGCTGCATTGATGGCCATGAACGGTGCTCCCGGTTTGTTGCGCGACCACTTTGCTTTCATGCAACTGGTGGGTTTTGATGAGGCGAAATGGAATGTCATGCTCGATGATGCGGAAGATGCGGAGAACCCGGAGATCAAAGGGCGCATCATCGCCACGGATCATGATCCCGCAGCCATTGAAGCTGCGGAGGACAACGCTCGTATTGCCGGAGTGGGTGATTTCATTGAATTCGCACTGTGTGATTTTAGAGAAACGGAGATTCCGGAAGGCCCGGGTATAGTTATGCTCAACCCGGAATATGGTGAACGGTTGGGTGAAGAAAAGGCGCTGATGGAGACCTATAAAGGTATTGGCGATTTCTTCAAACAATCCTGTGGTGGCAAGACCGGATATATTTTCACTGGAAACTCCTCCCTTGCCAAGCGAGTGGGGCTGCGCACCAAGAGCCGTCGTATCTTTTACAATGCAAAAATCGAATGTCGCCTGCTTGGATACGAATTGTATGCAGGGACAAAAAAGGTTCGGCCGGAGGGCTAATCTTTTCTGAAAATATCCCTTTCATAAGAATATAAAAAGCGGGCCTGATGCATTTGCATCAGGCCCGTTTTGAGACTTTGGAGATAGCGAACTATTGGATTGCAGCCTGCGGTTGAGCCTTGGGACGGGACACGACAACCATGTTTCGGCCATTGTGCTTGGCTTCGTAGAGAGCTTTGTCCGCCTTGATGATGAGATCGTCATCCTTGGTCAGGGCGCCAGCTTCTACGCTTGCCACACCAATGGAGGCAGTGACTGCGAATGTCTGGTCTTCAAATTCAAACTCGCAGGATTGAATGGCTTCACGTACACGTTCGGCCAGACTCCATGCGTCCTTTTCCGTGGTATGCGGAAGCAGGACTACGAACTCTTCACCGCCATATCGGGCAGCGAGGTCAGTGCCACGGAAGGTGTCGGTGAGAATCTCGCCGACCTTCTTGAGGACCATGTCGCCGGCCTTGTGGCCGTAGGTGTCGTTGACAGACTTGAAATGATCCAAATCTACCATGAGCAGGGAAAGGTCGTGGTTGTAACGGCGACGACGCTTGATTTCGTACACCAACCGTTCCTCAAAGGAATGGCGGTTGTAGATGCGTGTGAGGCCGTCACGGTCGGCACGGAGCTTCACTTCCTTGAACATCAGGGCGTTGCGCAGAGCAAGGCCAAGGTGTGTTACTGCGGAGCGGAAGGTTTCCACCTGATCCTTACCAAGGCGGTAGCTCGGTTCGCAGAGCAGGGTGAGACAGCCGAATGTCTCCTGACCTGCGGACAGCGGCATGGTGACCAAACGGCCATCCTTGGGAGTCAGAGAAAATTCCGGGCGGCGTGCCGGGTCGGCATGAAGAATCTGGAAGCCATTGACCGGGCCACTGCCCATCTCGGCAGCGCTGGCCATGAGGTGTTCAACCCAAATGGATTCGGTGTCAGGATTCATCTTGCCGTTGAGAAAAATTTCCACATCAGCCACTTCGGAATCGGGCTGGTGGTTCCAGAAGACTGCATGCAGCATCTTGATGGGCAGTGCCAGGCTCAGAGTGTCCTTGGCGTTCATCAAAATGGTGGGTGCTTCAAGGCTCTCCGTGGCGGAAGCAAGGATCTTGTTGAGGAACATAAGCTGATCGGTCTTGCGGGAAAGTAGCTCGCGCTCAAGCATGATCTCTTCGGTCATACGGTAGATGTCCGAATACATACTGGTGACTTCTTTGGCGCGGAACACGGCGTCCTGCACCTTGGGTCGGGTCAGTGGCGCACGTACTACAGTAAGGAATCCCTCTGAAAGGACTTGATCCATTTCCAATTGCTCATCGCCTGCGTCCTGAATGAGGATGCGCTGGGTGGAATCCTGGTTACGGTATTCTTCCTTACGGTACTCAGGCATTTCATCCCACACAGACCAGGGTATCCAGGCAGCGGATGGCTGCTCGTTCTGATTCAATTCCTTGGTCCAGGGGAATGCCCCGGCAGGGAAGTTGCGGACGTAAAAACCTGGGCCCACGCCCATTTCAACCTGTCGCTTGAGCTGGTCGGTGAGTCCGAGTCCCCACATGAGTTCAGGGCGCTTGCCCCGCTTGATTCGCTGATTCATGTCTCCGTTGTCTCCTTGAGAGTCAAAAAGCTGACGCGTTTCACGTCTGCACTCAGGAATGAGCAAGATGGGGGCCAAGTTGTATAAAGATCACTAAACAACATCAAAAAGCGGCAACATTTAGTCGTAGTCGTCGGATATTATGAGGCTATTTTTTTAATCGCCGGTGGCGGCTCGTATATATACATATGGAAAATAGTGCCGACTGTTTCTTGTCAAACTCATTGACAAAATCCATTTACCCGGTTTTGATTTTAGTATGTCAGAACTCAAGCGGCTCTGGGGTACGCTCGACCCCTTCTACGAACCAGGCCCGGTCCTTGGTCGGAAAGTGGCTAACACCAATTTCCTGCATGCGCTCCTGCGTAGGGATGCGTTTGACGAATACCATTTTTTCCTGCCCGACAAAGGGCAGGGTGATGATCTGGTTGCCCATCTCAAGGTCGTATTCCCGGATTTGGTAAGTGCGAATCGTATTCGCGTATTTGATCGCCGCGAGCTTCCTGCCCAGATTGGCAACAATCAATATCACTGCTTCCATCTATCTGATTGCATTACAACTCAGCCATTTCTGGCTCGGATGCGAAACAAGTACAGCGAGCACATCTTTCCCATTACCGGGCCGATTCATTCCTTGAGTTATGCAGAATACGGAAGCGCGTTTCTGCGCCACCTCTGGCCCGGCTGTACCAAACGGGATTCCATTGTCTGTACCTCTGGTCCGGGCTTGCAGGCTGTGGACAATTTCTTCAATTGGTTACGGCAGGCCTATGGTCTTGATGAGTATGGGTATCCCGCTCCTCAGTTGGCTAAGATTCCGTTAGGTGTGGATACGGACATGTTGGCTCCCGGTGAACCAACAAATGGCGAAGACCCGATACGTCTGCTTGTGTTTGGCAGAATATCCCACCATTCCAAAATGGATCTGCTGCCGCTGATCCGTGCCCTGCATCGACTTCTCTCGGATGGCATGGCCCCGGAAGCAGTGGAACTTATTCTGGCTGGCTGGGCAGATGATGATGACGATTTCCTGCCCACGTTCAAAGACTATGTGGCGAATATCGGCATCCCGCTTACTGTCCAGTTGCGTCCGTCCGAGTCAGAAAAGCTTGAGCTGTTTCAGAAAGCGGATATATTCATTTCTATTGCAGACAATCCTCAGGAAACATTTGGTATCACTTTGCTGGAAGCTGGAGCCTGCGGGGTGCCTGCTGTGGTCTCGGACTACAATGGCTATCGGGATATCGTCGTACATGGCGAAACCGGATTACTTGTCCCCACCATTGGTCCAGATGCGACCATTGATGCGAATATTTTGGCGCCGTTGACCTTTGGCAATCAGTATCACCAGCTTCTTTCTCAGCGTACCGCCGTGGAGATTCCTGCCCTTGCCGGAGCATTGCAAATCCTCATCGGCTCTCCCGAGACGCGTATGAAGATGGGAATCAAAGCGCGTGAGCGTGTGCTGGAAAAGTTCACGTGGCAGACCGTCATTGAGCAACACATCGCCCTCTGGGATGATCTCTGGGAATTCCCTGTGGATGCCGCCATGTTCCGACATGATCCACATCCGCTGGCTCTGCCTTATGGTGAAATATTCGGCCATTACACCACGGATGTTCTCGCCCCGGAATCCCTGTTGCGTGCCGGTCGCACAGGCGAAGCGTTCTACCGCGACAAGGATTACCCGACCCTCTATTCCGGGATGAGTTTGACCATCGACCCGAACGTGGCAAAAAAACTCGTATTCCTTGCACGTAAACCCGTTGACACCGACACCCTGATACGCAAACTTACCGAGGTCGACTCACAGATTGATGTTGATTCTGCAAAAAATCATATCTTGTGGTCTCTCAAACATGACATCTTGGAACGTATAAAATAATAACCCCCACTTTGCTGGAGGTACCCTATGAAAGCTCTGAGGGCTGCACGGATGGAGCGCTGTATCGGTTGCCATTCGTGTTCACTGTCTTGTTCAAGGCAGGTCCATAAATTTTTGTCGTGGAACAAGGCGGGCATCCGCATTTCCTCATCTGGTGGTCTTTCCACTGGCTTTGAGGCGAAACTCTGCCTTGCCTGTTCCCCCGCTCCGTGCGCTGAAGCTTGCCCCACAGGGGCCATGGCCCAGCGTAGAGACGGTGGTGTTCTCCAAAAGAAGAAGCTTTGTATCCGCTGCGGCGAGTGTGCCAAGGCATGCCCCGTGGACGCAATATTTCTCGATCACATGGTAAACCCTTACGTTTGCATCCATTGCGGTCGCTGCGTGGACTTCTGTCCGCACGACTGTCTGGAGCTGGTCGATCTGCCCAAGCAACCTCGTGAAGACGAAGGAGGAAGCAATGATTAGGGACTTCTTCCGCGTCATGGTGGTTAACCTGACCTCAGGCAAGACCAATATTATTGAACGCCCCGGTCGCAGTGAACATCTTGGTGGTACCGGCCTCGCAGCTCAGCTCTTTGAAGAGTTCGGCCTGCTCGACGAGGACTGGGATCACCCGGATCAGCCTGTCATTTTTGCCATCGGGCCACTGACTGGTTATTTCCCACTCATGAGCAAGACGTGTTGCGCCTTCCGCTCGCCCTACCATAATCAATACACCGAGAGTTACGCTGGCGGTAAATCCGCTCTGTCTCTCCGGTTCGCAGATCTTGACGCGCTGGTTGTCATCGGTAAGGCCGAACGTCTCACCGCACTCTGCGTTGGTTCCCGTCGTGTGGAAACTCGTGACGTGGAATACATGCGCGGTTTTGACGCCATTCATACTGGCCGTGTCCTGCGTAAAATATTCCCCGGTTCTGGTAGGCGTTCTATTATGCGTATCGGCCCGGCGGGTGAAAATTTGTCCTCATACGCTTGCATTAACGTGGACACCTTCCGTCACTTCGGGCGCATGGGTGGCGGTACGGCTATGGGAGTGAAGAATCTCAAAGCTATTTGCATTCTGGGGGACCGTGGTTTCGACCTGCCCGAGGGCAAGGAATACCCCAAACTCTACAAGCACATATACAAACAACTCACTACCACGGAGATGATGTCCAAATATCACGGTCTGGGTACCGCGGTGAACATCAATCCGCTCAATGAGTTGAAGTCTCTGCCGTGGAAAAACCTGCAGCAGACTTCTAGCCCCGAGGCTGGTGGCATCTCTGGTGAAACATTTGCCGATGATACCCTGCTTCGGAACGCAGCCTGCGCAGGTTGCCCGGTAGGATGTATCCATGTCGGGTTCGTGCGTGAGCAGTTCCAGGCCAATAATCAGTATCTCTACCGTCAGGTGGGGTATGATTATGAGCCTATCTTCTCCTGTGGCGGTATGCTGGAGGTAACTGAAGCACCTCAGGTCCTGCGCATTCTCGATGTCATTGAGAAAGAAGGTCTCGACTGCATGTCCGCAGGCGTTGCCTTGGCTTGGGCTACAGAAGCCACAGAAAAGGGTTTGATCAGCGAGAAGGAAACCGTGGTCAAACTGAACTGGGGAGACGCAGAGACCTACATGCAGGCCGTAGAGCTCCTTGGAAGGCCACCGAACGACTTTTACCGTCTGTTGGCTAAAGGAACCTTGGTTTGCGCCGAAGAATACGGTGGAGAGGATTTCGCCTGTGTACTCGGGCAGGAAATGGCCGGATACGCGACAGGTGAAGTGTTCTTCGTTTCTGAGGGGCTTGGCTTCCGTCATTCCCACCTCGACTCTGGTGGTTACGCTTACGATCAGAAACACGAGGACAAGGATGTCAAAAAGGCCCTCGATTTCCTCGTGGACGACGCTCGTGACCGCATTGTGATCAACTGCATGGTCGGCTGTCTGTTCTCTCGCGGTGTCTACAAAGACGATCTCATGGCCGAGGCCATGGCGGCCGTAGGATACGGCGACCTCAACGGAACCATGGGCGAAATCGGCGATCGCGTTCAGAAACTGCGCTGGAGACTGCGTCTCGGCATGGGATACAACCCGGCAGCAGTAAAGATTCCCAAGCGCTACACCGAAATCACAACATGGAAAGGCCCCATCGACACGGATTATCTGGAGGCTCTGCGCACCGGGTACGCCGCCCGGATCATGGAAATGGGAGCACCTTTGGAAGAGAAAAAGTAAAAAAAATCAAAAGAAGAGCAAAAAGGACTTGCCAACCCCCTCTGGATTCGGTAAATCCCTTTTCTCGACAGCGTGCTCGGGTAGCTCAGTCGGTAGAGCAGGGGACTGAAAATCCCCGTGTCGGCAGTTCAATTCTGTCCCCGAGCACCACGCGAAATCAAGGCCTTACATCAAATGCGATGTAAGGCCTTTTTCGTTGGCCTTTTCTTTTGCCACGAAATTGCCACAAGAAATGTCACTCCAACCTATAGAGTTCTATTACCTCCGATTTAGCATCACCTTCTTACGAAAAGATATTCGTCTTGCAATATAGTTAGAACAAATGTCCGTTTTTTCAGTATGTTGACAATTTTCTAGTATGTGCCATGCTGCTCGGCAAAATCTGGGAGAGATTGTATGAAGGACGACTTAACCCTCATCGAGGGATGCAAACTTGGTGAATTATTTAATCGATGCCCTGGCCTTTCTGGCGTTCCTGAACTGTGTAAACATATTCGAGAAGGCCTTTTGACCCCTTTCGAGGTTCGTCGGACTGTTGTTAACAACAATACAGGTGAAAATTGCTATAGATGCACAGTAGGACCTGATACGACAATATTCTTCCCTGCTTTGGATGAATTTGATCGCGTTTGTTTTGCCCCTCCTGTTGACCCTCCGCATTTGAACGCCTGGGTGGTGTCTAATTCTGAAATTGAGCGATTGCATAAGCGTTTCCCTGAAATTGGGTGGGAAGTACCGACTTTTGAGAAAAATGATAAGTTGAATACCGCAAAATTAAGACACGATCTCCAAGTCTCACAAAAGAGAATCACTGAACTCGAAAGGCAGCTCGACAAACTTCTCGAAACAAACTCTACGGGGTTGCTTTGCGAAGGCAGCCGAGCAGCTTGGGGAGAAACCCTTAACGTAGTTCTGCCAGTTGTATTTGCCTTAACGGACAAGGGAACCCTTACAAAAGAGAAATTCTACACCGAAATGCTTGCGATCGCTCCTAACGGGAAATTCAATAAAGGAGCTTTTGATTTAATTTGGAAACATTTGCCTCAAGTATTTAAAAGCGGACGGGGCCGCCCTAAAAAATACCATAAAATAGGCTAAAATCTTTCAAGACAGTATTTTCTTTACTTGGTTGATTTTCGCTTATTTTTTTCAACTCTCGACTCTGACTACAAGACCTCCACAACACCCGGAGGTCTTTTTCTTTTCCTCTGGGACCAACATTTCAAAGGAGGAAGATGTGGATATCTTCGAACAGCTTGAGAAGAACTGGCAGAGCCCGATTGTTGCTCGCTCCGAAGTCTCCGTTTTTAGCGGAGGCCTTTTGAATCCCAAAACACTTTCTAATCTGGATAGCCTCGGAAAGGGGCCGAGTGAGCGCATCCGCATTGGTCGTCGTATAGGCTACCCCGTATGCTCGCTTGTAGATTGGATGAGGGGAATGGCGGAACCAACCTCTCTGGATTTCAATAGAGAGGCTAAAGATGCTTAAATTTAATGTTGATGAACTTAATGAGATTAGTCTGCTCGAAGCCGCGTTGCGTTACGCAGAAGCAGGATTCCCTGTTTTTCCATGTAATGAAGATAAAAGCCCCCGTACATCGAATGGCTTTAAGGCTGCTTCAATCGACAGGCAGCAGATCCTTGCTTGGTGGGAGAAATGGCCGAGTGCGCCCATTGGAGTGCCCACAGGGGAGGCCTCTGGTATTTTTGCACTTGACTTGGACCTCCCCAGCGGGCCTCAGGATTTGGATGAGCTTGAAGCAAGGCACGGCTATTTACCCGAAACGGCGGTTCAACGGACTGGTAGTGGTGGGAAGCACATTCTTTTTCTTTATCCTGAGGGGAGAAGGATTAAGAGTCGTGTAAAAATCAATGGCACTTGTATCGACGTTCGGGGAGAAGGTGGGTATATTATCGTTCCCCCCAGCCGCAACCTCAAGGGTGGCTATATGTGGGTAGATTCAGCGATTCTTGCAGAATCTCCCTCGTGGCTCATGGATTGGCTCGATCAAGGAGGAGGAAACCAAAAAACAAATAGAAACAAGCGTGTAAAAGCCAACGCCATTTCTTCATATGCTGAGACCGCTTTGAACAATGAGCTTGATAAAGTGCGCCAGGCGCCTGAAGGGACGCGTAACGTTATTCTCAATAAAGCGGCATTCGCTCTTGGGCAACTGGTAGGAACTGGTTTATTGGACCAATCGTTGGTTGAATCCAGTTTATTAAATGCAACGTCTTTGCTCGAAGCTGAAGCTCTGCGCACCATTCGAAGTGGCGTGAACAGTGGGGTAAAAGAGCCTCGTAAAAACACAGCAAAGGACGCCTCTAATACGAGTGGTTCTGCGGCAGCAACTGATTATTCTACTTTTATGAGGGGTGAAATCCACCCCGTTACATTCGATACAATGAGCCCTCCTCCTATTCCGCAGGCGATAATACCTGAACCTCTCCGTACCTTTTGCACAGCAGCAGCAGAGTCTATTCAAGTCCCACTCGAACTTGTTTTATGCAATGTTCTTGGTGTTTTGGCTGTAGTCTGTCAGAGGATGTTCAAAGTACAGGTAGCTCCAGGGTACATTGAGCCTGTGAATGTTTATTGTCTCTGTGCTCTTCAGCCTGGTGAGCGTAAAAGTGCAATTGTTGAGTTATGCAAGAGAGTCCTTCTTGAATGGCAAAAGCTGGGACGTTTAGAGATAGAAGAACAAATTCAGTATGCTACGACTGAACGCAAAGCGCTTGAAAAGGCAATCGACTATCGGCGGACAAAATTTGCTAGTGCAAAAAATGCAGAAGAGAGGGAGGTTTTCCTGAATGAAATCAGAGAATTGGAAAAAGAATTGCCTGAGGTGCCCGTAATCCCTCGCCTTTTGGCTGACGATTTCACGCCTGAAGCTCTCGCAGTGATTATGGAACAGCAAGGGCAAAGAATTGGTCTCCTTGAAGCTGAAGGTGGCATCTTTGATACTCTCGCAGGACGTTACTCAGGAGGAGTTCCAAATATTGACGCTATCCTGAAATTTTGGAGCTGTGAGGGTGTATCTATCGATAGAAAAGGAAAAGAGACAATCTACCTTGAGGATCCAGCTCTGACCCTCTGTCTTTCTCCACAGCCAGACGTAGTTAAGGGGCTTGCAGAGAAGCCTGGGTTCAAAGGACGCGGGCTTCTTGGTCGGTTTTTATATTTCATGCCGAAAAGCCGACTCGGGAATAGAGTGGTCAATCCTCCTCAGATGCCTGCTGCGGTTCGAACTGCATATGATTCTATGATTAGTAATCTCCTTACACTTCCTTGGGCAACGGATGAGTATGATAAAGAGATTCCCTATCTCCTCCATCTCGATAAGGTCGCAACCGCTCAACGAGAGGATTTTGCAGACATGGTTGAAAAGGAATTCCGCCCAGGAGGTGAGCTTGAGTACATGACTGAGTGGGGAGGTAAGTTACCAGGCGCTGCTGTTCGGATTGCGGCCCTTCTTCACCTTTCGCAACACACTCAACCTCAACAGCACAATATTAACGGCGATACGATGAAGGCTGCTTTAGAGATTGCTGCTATTTTGGTAGAACATGCAAAGGCAGCATTTTCGTTAATGGGAACCAATCCTGACCACGAGTGCGCTAAGGCGATATTGGAATGGATCACCAGTCACCGGCTGATGGAATTCTCAGGTAGAGATTGTCTTCGAAAACTTCGTGGGCGCTTTCACACGATGAAACAAATTAATGCAGGGCTCAACGTTTTGGTTGAACGAGCATATTTGCTTCACAAAGAACCTAATGCAAATGGGCCAGGCAGAAAACCTAGTAATGTGTATTTAGTTAATCCTCTCGTACTCGGAGCTTAGCGTGGGGTTTGCTAATAAATGGAATAACGAGGCTCATAAACACGCTCAAAAGTATACTAACATTTTGAGCGAAATGGCACAGACCTCATCTCCCCATCAAATGGATAGTTGTTCTGTCCATTCTGTCCATTCTGTCCCAAGGGGGATAAACAGAGGGAGCCAAGAGCCTGAGAGGGCAAGAAAGATTACATCTAAAGCTCTTTTAAATGATATACGCGCGCGTCAAGTGTTCGAGGGGAGAAAAGATAAGGAAAGAACTCTTCACGACTATACTCGCTCGCGGTTCAAAGTTACGCCGCCCTTACTAGCTACTTACAAAGCTGCCAGGGTTTGGATCATGTCTCGAATTGATGAGCTCGAAGAAGCTGGATGGAACCGGAGATCTCTATTCAAAATAGGTAAATTAGCTCATCCGTATGGATGGGGGGCAGCTTGGTCTAATATATGGCTGAGGCAGGAGGCACCACCTAAATTAATGGCTGACGGTTGCATTCGTTGGACAATACACGGGAAGCATAAAAAGGCAATTCAGACAATGCGACCAGAGGCCTATAAATATTGAAGGCTATATGAACTGCATACTCATCATACTGCGGCTGCATGCCACTCCCCACCCCCTCCTTTTTTGTATAGGGGGAGGCCCCGTTAAATCCGTTACAGACCTAGAAGTGTGGAAAAATTATTGGCCTCTATAAGTGGAGGCGGCAATTATCCATTCTTGAATTTCTGAATCGATATACATTTCTTCCCAGCGTATTTGTCTGGATCTAGCTAAGGCTTGTCGTGAAGAGTCTAGCTTGAACATTTTGATGGTTTTTTCCCCTTTGTTCGTGGCGTGCTGGATGAGCACCCTTTTCCCTTCATCGACCCAGCAATAGTGTTCATCTGGGTCATCAAAATATGGATGTACAATCAAGAATTCACACTCTTGATAGATATCACTTTTACGTGCAATCGTTTCAAGGGTACCTTTTTTGGTAAATCCATTACACAACGAGCACGCTAAAACTAAATTCTCAGGAGTAAAAATGTATTCAGGATGTCCTGCCCCTTTGGGTGCAATGTGTTCAATTTCGTCATAACTTGTCTCGCCAATCTCTAACCCACAGTAAGCGCATTTACAGTCCTGATTGTATCTAAGTTGCTCTCTGACATAGTTCTTGAACGCAATAATGATCTTCTTTCTGCTTTTCCAATGAGCTGCAGTGTATGGTTTTAAGCTTTCTATGCCATTACGAATGTCAGCAGTTAGTGAAGGCCATGCATCAATTTGAGTGATCATTGATTAGCCTCACTTACATATAGTCTTCCTTGTTTGATGATTTCATTTAGCGGATCATTGTCATCAAGAATTAATTTTTCCATTTTTCTAACAAGGGCTTTCAGTTTGTCGTATTCCTTACTCTTGCTAGATATTGAGCTTAGGAGTTCTTTGATATCTTGCTCAAAGTAGTAGTTCCTAGTGGTTCGAAGCCCAAAAACATTATACAAAATGCTTTCCGCAGACCATGCATACGTGTTGTGGTCTATCAAGGACGCAACCCTGTCACACTTCTTCTTGTTAGGGGTCCCCGTAATTTGTAATAGCGTGGAACTTTCAGGGTCCAAGTCAGAAACCATAAAGTGGGAATGGGAAGCCAATATACAATGGCAACCGGGGAAATCAGACAAAAGTAACTTGATAAAATTGACATACTTCATCTGCCATGAAGGGTGCATGCTAATCTCTGGCTCATCTATCATTATCAATGAGTTCTCGTTTACTCGTGCGATAAGACTGAGCATTGTAAATAATAAGTGTTTTTCGCCAGAGCTAGCCAGATCAAAAGAAAAGGAGTCTTGTTTATAAAACTCAACCTTTGGGGCGAGTAAGTATCCGATATCAACGAGCATCTCAAGAACACCTATGTCGAATGAAAATGACTCTGGATCACGAAGATCAACATCATAGGTAAGGCTAAGGCCATCGACCTTTCCCGTTCCTCCTCTTGAATTAACAAGTTCAACCAATCGAATAACAAGAGACTCGATTTTTTCTGCATCGGCAGACAGATATTTCTTGTGGTGCCTACTATTATTAATTGAGTTATAAACAGTTTGGGGGTTGATCTTTCGCTTAAAAAGCGTCTTCCTTGAACAAGGAAAGACAACCTTTGCAAAGGGTTGAAATTCAAGAAAATTCAGAATGCGAAGTAATTGTTTTTTACGGTGGTCATACTTCATGATCGTTATCAAAGAAGAGAATATTTTTTTTTGTAAAGAGCTTGTATAGGTTGCATTTGAACTCGCTCTAACACCAAGATATTGATAGAAAATATCTTTTTCACTGGCGTAGACAAATTTATCGTTAACCATAAAGGAAAGAGCTAAAATCCCCGTTGGGAATTCTATTTCGTTTAAACGGGCAGGTTTTCCATCAATAGTTACCGTTGAGAACTTTGTCTTCTGAGTAATGCTATAGCTTACACCATTTAGATAGTAGCTGAGAGTCACATCATCATAGCGATAGTTTCTTTTAGTTAGTATGCTAGAAGCTTGATGACCTTTCATGTGTCGCAAATATTCTGCGACCTGTGAAAGCAGATAGCTTTTCCCAGTCCCATTCTCCCCAATGACCAATGAGCACAAGGCGGCCTGTCTGTTTTCAAAGCCATCTTTCGCAAATTGACAATCGTATAACAGCACGCCTTTATGGCGTACGATAAATCTTTCTAATGTAAACATGATTTAGCTCACTATGCGGGTATATTGTCCCGATTAATGGTGTTCTAGGTCAGTAGTAATGATTTGAAATACTTCATTTTATTCCAACAATCTCTTCACTGTCACCAAAAGCGTTATAGTATTCCGAATGCCGTGTCAGCAGAAGCTTCTCCCCTTCTGCATACCTTCGAAACTGCTTCCAGAATTTTATGAGAGCTTTGTGGCGGGAAAGGGGCTCGTATCCATAGTTATGGCGAATCACAGCATCAGAGCAATGCTCAATCGCCCAACCTTTCTTATTAGCTCGGTAACAAAGTTCAATATCTTCCGCTGCGGCTAGCGGGAAGTGCTCATCAAAACGCATTACTTCAGCGACGTGGGCACTTAGGGCAAGGTTGCATGTGGGCCCATAGAGCAATCTGTCGGTATCAGTGAGTCGACGTCCGTTGAGAGTGCCATTTCGTTCATGGTACTCCCCAAGCCAGCATCGGTCGTGGGAGAGCGTATTGCCAGACAACAAGTGGACGTATGGGGAGTCGATGAAGCCTTTTTGAAGGGCTTCTATCCACCCTTCTGAGGGGAGGCAGTCAGAATCAGTGAAGGCAATAAAGTCAGCGCCAAGCGCCAGAGCTTTTTCCATTCCCTTGTTTCGTGCCACAGCTGGGCCTGAGTTATGCTCCAATCGAAGGCAGAATGTGCTCGAATAATCAGGGATTGGAATTGGAGAAGCATCGTCTACGATTATGATGTGACCGCCAAGCGCTTGGCTCTTCAAGCCTGAGACCAAGTCATTCAGCATTTCCAGATCAGCAGAAGTTCCGAGGTAAGCTGGTACGACAACGGCAGGAGTCGAATCCTGAGCTATCTTATTGGGTACCAGCTTAAGTGGAAAGTTGGCGTCCCCTTCAGGTCGGGCAAGCTTACTGTTCCGGCTAATATTTTTTCTGAAAGCCGAGACTTCAATAACCTTAGTCAGCAAAAAGCGAATCCTATTGGGCTCCCCCTTCAAGGCTTCCCACCAATAATCGAAGATCTGTCCATATGGAAGGCATGTCAGACAACTCATGCAGTACCTCCCATACAAGCGCAATTGGCGCAGTAGGAATGGGCCTTGTTGTTTTCAAGCAACCAGTGGCGCTTCTCGCCTTCGAGAATCTCCTTCAAGCCATCCTGCATAATATTTCCATACTCGTACGGGTTGAACATGTTGCAAGGCGTTACAGTGCCATCGTGAAGGATGCAGAGCTCATCTCGAAGCGCTGGACATTCAGTCTTGCTCCCAAAGGTTTGGCTCGCACTATCTTCTTGTATGACTATCCCCTGGATTGAGTCAGGGAGAAGGCAATTTAACTCCGTCCCATCATACAGAGTACGTATCTCCTCATACGCCTCTACCAGCTCTTCGCGCCTGTCCTGAATCATCTCAACAAAAGGTTCGATGCCCTCATCGCGCCGAATTGTGTTTAAAATGATGTGCATGTTCCTATTCACACAGAATTGAGCCATCTCCACCAGCCTATGCAGATTGGCCTCCTGCATGGTGAAAACTACGTGTGGCCTGCGTTCCATTGGAGCAAGCATCTCGATATTCTTTTCAAGAGTGGGAAAACGTGCCCCTCGACGAATAGACTCAAGCTCCTGCTCGTTCGAACTATCCATTGAAATGAAAAGCTGCACTTCATTACCGACCAAGGATTTAATCACGTCCTTGTTTGTCACCATGAGGTTGGTGAATAGATTTATGATGGTTTGTGGGTAGCACTCCTGAACATATTCCATCATGAAAACAAATTCAGGATGAATGGTGCTCTCGCCTCTTCCATTAAGACGGACACGCTCAGGAGCCGAGGGTATCTGCTCAAGTATGCGCTTGAGTGTGTTCCATGTCATGAATCGTTTTGGGCTGGCAGGCTTGCCGCCGAAACCGCACATGATGCACGCCAGATTACAGTTGTGGCTGAGTTCGATGATGAGTTCTTTCATTCTCTATTGATTACACTTCAATGTTTTACAGGGGAGGTTGCATGTCTTCATGCTTCGCAGCACCTCAGATGAATAGCCTGAGGACAATATGGACAATATGGACATTTCACCGAGCTTGCCGAGCGGCTGTTCGCACTCGGGCATGAGTGGCTGCTGGAAGCATGTAAAGACACTACCGTCCGGCATGATGGATAGATTTCGACCAGCAGCCTGACATTGATCGGTTGGGACAGGCGCTGAGAGCGATTCGGGAAGCTCTGTCCACTCACCTTCAAAACCTTGCTGGATGTAATTCTGTACAGAATGGAAACGCCCAAGCTCGTGGCAGAACTCACCAACCGCCTGAACGTGCCCTACTGTCTCCTTGGCGAGAACCGACTGGATGCTGAGTTGTTCTGGTGCAAGGTTATCAACGGCATAATGGAAATGTTTCATGACTCGATCGTATGAATCTGTGCCTCGGACATATTCCCAGAATGTTGGCTCGATTGTGTCGAGTGAAAAAATAATGTGTAAGTTCAAATCTCGAACACGATCAATAAATTGAGACGTGCAAGCCACACCATTAGTGATGAGAATTGTGCGAATCGACGTGTCAGCAATTCCTTCCAGCAAATCGATAACCCGATTCTTGTAAACAAGCGGCTCGCCACCCACGATGCAAAGTTCTTGCACTTCTTTCAGATCGTGAATTGCGTCAATTACTGCGTCCAGAGATACTTTCGAATCATGGTCCTTGAACGTCCAGTGAGAACATTTTGAGCAGCGTTCATTGCAGCGCAATGATATGAGATAGTAGAGGTGGGTAGGGGAAAACATTTTGCTACTCGTGGCTTTTCATTTGGAACTTGGAGATACAATTCAAGGAGCTTGCTCATGATTGACAATACTCCAATACGTTATTGAAAATCCAATACTGTCAATGAACAACAAAGCCAACTCTTTTCTTATCAATAAAATCAAAGAAGTAAGCCTTTCACAACATTCTCATTTCATCAATTCGCATTTCACATTTCTAGGACTGTGTATTATGGCTGGCTGAATCGAGCTGAAAAAGACAAGGAAAAACGAAGATGACTGCATTGGAACAATACGAATTCCTCAAGAAGATGGAGAAGCGGCTGTGGGCTACTGCTTGTAAACTGCTCCCTTCGTTGGATGCGGCAGTATATAAGCATGTTGTGCTGGGGCTGGTCTTTCTGAAATATGTAGGCGACAGCTTCGAACAGCGCAAATATGAGTTGCTCAAGCAGTTCACTAATCCTGATCACGATTACTATCTAGATGAAGAAGAGGATATCGCAGACGAGCTGGAGGAGCGCGACTATTACACCGAGACCAATGTGTTCTGGGTGCCGGAGAGAGGGCGTTGGGCTACCCTGCTTGATTGCGTGAAGCTTAATCCGGGGTCCAAGTTGCCTTGGGGTAAGGAGTTCAAGAGCGTCGGCAATCTTCTTGATGATGCCATGGACGCCATTGAGAAAGAAAACCCCGTACTTAAGAATGTGCTGACCAAAGACTTTGCGCGGCTTCAGGTGGAAAGCTCCAAGCTGGCTGAAGTCATGGACCTGATCAATACGATTCCGTTTGAACATGAGAGCTTGAAGGCCAAGGATATTCTTGGTCATGTGTACGAATATTTCCTCGGGCAGTTTGCGGCGGCGGAAGGTAAGAAGGGGGGGCAGTACTACACGCCCAAATCCATTGTTACGTTGATTACCGAGATGCTGCGTCCGTACAAGGGGCGTGTCTATGACCCGGCGTGTGGCTCGGGTGGCTTTTTTGTTTCTAGTGAGGAGTTTGTCGAGGCTCACGGCGGCAAGGTTGGCAATCTGTCCATTTATGGGCAGGAATCCAACCCGACTACGTGGAAGCTGGCAGCCATGAACATGGCTATTCGGGGTATTGAATTTGACTTCGGCAAAGAGCCTGCCGACACATTTGCCAATGATCAGCATGCGGACAAGCGCTTTGATTACATCATGGCGAATCCGCCGTTTAATATTAGCGGCTGGGGCGCAAAGAAACTGGCTGATGATGTGCGCTGGAAATATGGCATTCCGCCTGATAGCAACGCCAACTTTGCGTGGTTACAGCACATGGTCCACCACCTCGGGCCGAAGGGCAAAATGGCCCTACTGCTGGCGAATGGTTCCATGTCTTCCGCTACTAATGGCGAGGCGGATATTCGGCAGAAACTCGTTGATGCAGATCTTGTGGAATGCATTGTTGCGCTTCCGGGGCAGCTTTTTACCAACACGCAAATCCCGGCGTGTATCTGGTTCCTGAACAAGGATAAATCCAACGGCCAGAATATTGAAGACCTGCGGGACCGGACGGACGAAGTCCTGTTCATTGATGCCCGTAACTGCGGCTTCATGATCGATCGTGTGCTGCGCGACTTTGACCGAGAAAAGGACATCCTGCGAATTGCAGATACGCTCCTGAACTGGCAGATGGGCGACAAGGCCGAAACTCCGTATGAGGATGAGGCCGGGTTCTGTGCTTCGGTCACAGTGAAAGACATCCGCAAGCACGACTATGTGCTGACTCCAGGTCGTTATGTCGGTGCACCTAAAGAGGAAGACGATGGTATCCCGTTCGGTGAAAAGATGGCGGTTTTGACTTCGACCTTGTTTGAGCAGATGGACGAAGGGCAGCGGTTGGATGGTGTGATTCGGGAGAATTTGGAACGATTGGGATTTGGAAAAGAGTAGCCATGCCGAATAAACCTCTAGCTTACAAATACTGGAATTATATGTTCAATGCGCCTAAGGCGTCTGTGGAAAGTGAGCATGAATTGTGCGTTGAAGCTAAAAATACCTCGCGTCTGAAAGAAGCGTACGACAAAGCACATGAAGTCCGGCAGTTTGAGATAGAGCTTTATTGGAAGCGGGCTTTATATTTCTGGGGTTTTGAAGCCGCATTTATGGTTGCCTTTGGGACATTGCTAGCGAAAGGTAATGATGTAATTGGACAATTCTATTTTCTGCTGATTATTAGCATCTTTGCCTTTTTCTTTACATTGTTGTGGCGACTTGCATTAAAGGGGGCAAAGAAGTGGCAAGAAAACTGGGAAGCGCATATCGACCTGCTTGAGGAATGCGTTTCAGGGAATCTTTATAAGACAGTTCTTCATGGGAAAGGCAATGACACCTTTTATTCTGTCAGCAAAATTAATGAGGCGATAAACCTCCTTCTTCTCGCTATGTGGTCAATTCTTTGTATAATTTGTGCGATAATGGCTCCTGTCGTTTCCAACGCGGTTGGATCCAAAGCTGACCTGTTTTGGTTGGGTCTTCTTAGTGTTGGATTGTTTGTTTTTTTATTAGTGGTTTTTATGAGACTTTTGACATGCAACCTAAATACAAACTTCAAGAAAGACAAAAATGAACTTGTTGTGATCAAAAGGGCTGCACCTTCGGTTGAGAGTGATTAGATCGATTTCGATTAGACAATCAGTAGGACAAATTATGATTGATTACAGCAAATTTCAAAAAGCACTAAAGCACCTTGAAGCTCAGTTTGAGAACTACAAGACGCTTGATGAAGAACTTGATTTTCTCTTGCAGGAAGCTGTGGCAGAGTCCGTGATTCAACGATTTGAGACCTGTTATGATTGCATGTGGAAAGTGCTTAAACGCTATCTAAACGAAGAGCTCGGTGTTCCTGAAGTTCCCAATAGCCCAAAGCCTATTTTTCTTATTGCTGCTGAAAATAGACTACTCTCATCACCTATTGAGCAGTGGCTAAAATATCTTAGAGCTCGAATAAACACCTCTCACGATTATAGCGGTGAAAAGGCTGAAGACTGTTTGGAAGAAATGGAAGGCTTTGTTGATGACGCTATTGGTTTGTATCAGACGATGACAGGGGAAACCTGGGAATGAGTCGCGACATTGATGTAACGCCAGCACAGCGGAAGATCATTCTTTCTCTGCTGAAAACCTTCCTGCCCAACACGACGGTCTGGGCGTATGGCTCCCGTGCGCGGTGGTCTTCTCGTCCTCAATCAGACCTTGATCTTGTGGCGTTTTCTACTCCTGAGCAGGAGAGGAAAGTCTATGCTTTAAAAGAAGCCTTTGAAGAAAGCGATCTGCCTTTCAAGGTGGACTTTTTCGTTTGGGACGACGTGCCGGAGGAGTTCAAACCGAATATTGAGGAAGAGCGGGTTGCTTTGGTTGTCAGTGGTAATACTCCGGAGGGATGGGAAGAAACGACGTTAGGAGCTAAAACCGTTTGGCGCTCTGGCGGCACACCTTCTAAAAAAAGAGATGATTTTTGGAATGGTAATATCCCGTGGATTAGTGCCGTTTCAATGCACACTACACGCTTAGCTGACTCCAACTTAAAAATCACACCCGCTGGACTAAGCGCTGGATCTAAATTGGCACCGCGAGGGAGCTCCCTCCTACTAGTGCGGGGCAGCGCTTTACTAAAAACAATACCAATGGGTAGAGCAGAAAAAGATGTGGCCTTCAATCAAGATGTGAAGGCTGTCATTGCGCAAGGATCTTTAAAGCCTGATTATTTGTACTTTTGGCTAATGGCGAAAAGGCGAGAGCTTTTGGAGATGGTCGGGCTTACTGGTATCGGTGCCGGAAAACTTGATACGAAACACCTTCAATCTATGTCATTGTTTTTGCCCCCCCCCGATGAACAAGACTCAATCATAACTATTGCAAAAGCACTCGACGACAAAATCGAGCTAAACCGGCGCATGAAAGAGACGCTGGAATCCATGGCGCAGGCGTTGTTCAAGAGTTGGTTCGTGGACTTCGACCCGGTCAAGGCGAAGATGGAAGGCAAACAGCCCGAGGGCATGGACGCAGAAACAGCGGACCTCTTCTCCAACAAACTGGTGGAGTCCGATCTTGGGCTGATCCCTGAGGGGTGGGAAGTTACTACGCTCGAAGGTATCTCTGAAATATTAAACGGCTTTGCCTTTAAGAGTAAAGATTACACGGATACAGGGACTTTCGTTCTTCGCACAAAGAATTTTTCTGATACTGGGTCAGTGCAAAGGTTAAGCGATGACGTCTACCTCCCTGATAGTTTTTTAGAATCGCATAAAAAATATCTTTGTGAAGCATACGACTTTTTTCTAGTGATGGTCGGAGCAAGTATAGGGAAAACGTCTACTCTTTATGACAATTGTCTCCCCGCTTTGCGTAATCAAAACATGTGGTGCTTTCGACCTAAGAAGATTTTTGAAGGGCGTTTTTATTTAAATAATGCAGTCAAAAATCTTGTAAAATCGAATCTGCAAATTTCATCAGGGAGTGCTCGTAATTTTTTTAAAAAAGGTGATTTTAAAAAGTTCCCTGTGTTGATTCCTGATAGAAAGATCCTTTTAAAATTCGAGAATGAAAGTGTTGCAATGTTCCAGAAAATATCAATAAATATTCAGGATATTGATTCACTAACAAAGATTCGCGACACTCTTCTTCCCAAACTTATCTCCGGCGAACTATCAGTTGCAGAAGTGGAAAAGGAACCGGGAGTCGTCTTATGAGCAGCCTCAGTCAGCTTGAAAAGCGAATATTCGATGATTTGCTCCAATATGAGCCTGGATTCATCCTCGACTTTTCCAACAATACATACGCTGAATTTTTCAGAACTTCTTTTTCAATAGATATCTATGCGCAAAAGTACGCTTTCAATGGTGATTCTAAGGCAAAACGCCTTCGTGCATTTTGGGAGATTGAGCCTGACCCTTTGGTCGGGAAAGTGCTAGGTGAGTTGCTCAAAGTGTATCAATATGAGCGTGCCTCCCAAAATAAGCTTGTCAATGAATCTCAATTGACAGCGGCTCAAGCAGCAGTTGCTAGGTTGACCGGACAGAAGACAAAGCCCGCTGACACCGATAAGGAATTTATTGATCGGGAGTACAAAGATATTTCGTTCAATAGGCTTAATTTGGAAAGTTCGTTGGTTCCCATTTTGGAGTCTCGATTCTCAGAAGCCTGCCATTGCCTAGATAACGCTCCACTTGCGACCATTTTTATGTGCGGCAGCATCTTAGAAGGGCTGCTGTTAGGACTTGCTCAGCAAAACCCTAAAGCCTTTAACCAAGCAAAAGGTGGTAATAAGCAGTTTGCGGACTGGAAGCTGTCTGAATTTATAGATGTGGCCTATAAGCTCGGATACTTGGACGAAGACATTAAAAAACACAGCCACAGCCTCCGAGATTTCCGCAACTACATTCATCCGCACGTGCAAATGCATTCAAGATTTGCCCCTGACGTAGAAACAGCCAAGATTAGTATGCAGGTGTTGAAAGCAGCAGTTGTCCGACTCAGCACACAAAAACAATAATCTCTCCCCACGGTAGCACCCTATGATAAACGAAGACGCACTTGAAAAACTCGCCATCAGTTGGTTTGAAGATGAAGGTTATGAAAATATCCACGGACCGGACCTAAACCCCGAGGTTGATGGGAGCGGTGCGCGTGGACGTTTGGACGATGTCCTTCTGCTTGATCCGCTGCGGTCTGCCATTGAGCTGATTAATCCGCAACTTCCCGCTTCTTCAGTCGAAGAGGTGCTGCATCAGCTCAAGACGCTCTCTCATCCGGTTACAGTCAAGGCGAATCAGGCGTTCCACAAGTTGCTCCGCGAAGGTGTGGATGTTTCCTACAAGCAGGACGACAAGACCGTTGAAGACAAGGCGTTCCTCATCGATTTTCAAGCCCCTGCCAACAACACCTTCTGGGTGGTGGATCAGCTCACCATTCGTGGCACCAAGGGCAATCGTCGCCCTGATCTGATCATTTACGTCAACGGGCTGCCGCTGGCGATCATCGAGTTGAAATCTCCTGTGAAAGAAGATGTGGGCGTGGACGAGGCATTCCATCAGCTCCAGACCTACAAGCACGAACTTGTGGACCTTGCCATGTTCAACGAAGCACTCGTGGCCTCGGATGGCATACAGGCCCGCGTTGGATCGCTAACTGCCAACCGTGAATGGTTCCTGCCGTGGCGGGCCGTAAAGGCCGAAAATGACCGTCCAAGTTTTGAATATGAACTCAAAAGCGTGGTGCATGGTTTCTTCGATCGTGCTTTGTTTTTGGAGTACATCCGCGATTTCGTCCTGTTCGAGGCGGACGATTCAACGACCATCAAGAAGATCGCGAGTTACCACCAGTTCCACGGTGTCCGACAGGCCGTTGCCGCCGCAGTCAAGGCCGCGTCCGAGTATGCCCCTGAGGATGAGAAAGGCCGTGGCGGTGTCATCTGGCACACGCAGGGATCGGGTAAGTCCATATCCATGTGCTGTCTCGCCGGAAAGCTCATCCGGCACCCGGAACTCACCAATCCGACCCTTGTTGTTGTTACTGACCGAAATGATCTCGACGGTCAGCTCTATGAGACATTCTGCAAGGCAGGCAATCTGCTCAGCGATAGCCCGATACAAGCCGATGATCGGGGAACTCTCCGCGAGATTCTCAACGAGAAGCAATCCGGCGGGATCATCTTCACCACCATTCAGAAATTTTCATTGGATAAGGATGAGACGCAATTCCCTGTCCTGTCCGACCGCCGGAACATCATCGTCATCGCCGACGAGTGCCACCGTTCCCAGTACGGCTTCGAGGCCCGATTAGACGAGAAACGGAATGCTTTCATAGCTGGTTTTGCCCAGCACATGCGCGACGCTCTGCCCAACGCTACATTCACCGGGTTCACTGGCACGCCCATCTCCGAAGAGGACAAGAACACCCAGGCTGTGTTTGGTAAGTACGTCAGTATCTACGACATCGAACAGGCCCAGAAAGATGGAGCGACCGTACCCATTTTCTATGAAAGCCGACTTGCCAAGCTTGACCTCAATCAAGACGAGTTGCCGCAAATAGACGAAAAAGTAGACGAAGTAACCGAGGATGAGGAGTCGTCTCAGGCCGAAAAAACCAAAGGCAAGTGGGCTGCCCTCGCTAAGCTTGTTGGCGCTGAGCCTCGTATTCGCCAAGTAGCCGAGGACCTCGTGGATCATTTCGAGGCACGGCTTGAAGTGGTAGATGGCAAAGCTATGATCGTCTGCATGAGTCGCGATATCTGCGTGCAGATGTTTGATGCGCTGGTAGCCCTCCGTCCCGATTGGGCGGGGAGTTGTAAAGATGATGGCACCTATGAGCCGTCCGACGGAGCCGTGCGGGTCATTATGACCGCCAGCGCGTCTGATCGGCAGGAGCTACAGAACCACCATTACAGCAAGTCTCAGAAGAAAGCGTTGGAAAAGCGCTTCAAGGCTGAGGATGATCCGTTGAAGCTCGTCATTGTCCGTGACATGTGGTTAACCGGATTCGATGCACCATGTGCTCATACTATGTACATCGACAAGCCGATGAAAGGCCATAACCTGATGCAGGCCATTGCGCGTGTAAACCGTGTTTTCAAGGGTAAACAAGGTGGTTTGGTCGTAGATTACATCGGTATTGCGAGCGAATTAAAGAACGCACTCCATACGTACACCCAAAGCGGCGGACGAGGCGGTGCGCCCACGGTCGATGTGCATGAGGCGTTCTATGTGCTCAAGGAGAAGCTCCAGACGGCACGCGATATTTTCCACAAGTTCGACTACTCTACATACAAGACCAAAGCCGTGGAACTGCTGCCATCCGCCGCAGACTTCGTTGTCGCCAGTGAGGGGCGTAAAAAAGAGTTTTTCGATGTTGTGGTCGCCATGACCCGCGCCCAGTCTCTCTGCGGCACTCTGGACGAAGCTATGGCTCTGCGAGATGAGATAACGTTTTTCCAGGCGGTGAAGATTTTCATCACCAAGACAACCGCCTCCAAGGGCAAGCAGGCACGCCAGGACAAAGACGCTGTGCTTAACCAGCTTCTCGCGCGTGCCGTGGTCCCTGAGGGCGTAGACGATGTGTTCGCCTTGGCTGGACTCGACAAACCAGATATTTCTATCCTGTCCGAAGATTTCCTCGACGATGTACGCAACATGGAGCACCGCAATCTCGCGGTTGAGCTGTTGGAGAAGCTGCTGAGAGATCAGATTAGCTCAAGGGCTCGGACCAATAAGACTCAGGAGCGGAAGTTCTCCGAACGTCTCAAGACATCACTGCTCAAGTACCGCAACCGTGGCATCGAGACCGCCCAGGTCATCGAGGAGCTGATCCAGATGGCCAAGGACTTTAACGAGGCCCTCAAGCGCGGCTCCAAGCTTGGACTCAACCAGAGTGAGCTGGCATTCTACGATGCCCTAGAGGAAAACGAATCTGCCGTGAGAGAGTTAGGCGATGACGTCCTCAAAGAGATAGCCAAAGAGTTGACCGAAAAGCTGCGGAAGAATGTGACCGTAGACTGGCAGCATAAGGACTCGGTGCGAGCGAAGATGCGAAACTTGGTTCGCAGGATCTTGAAGAAGTACAAGTACCCGCCAGATGCTCAGAAGGAGGCCGTAGCAGAGGTGTTGAAGCAGGCCGAGAGTTTGGCGGATGATTGGAGTGAGGCTGCTTAGTTCTATTTTTTGACTAGAAAATGATGAGGTAACGAGAAGCTCCTTACTGAAGTTATTCAGATTTGTGTTTCTTTTTGAATGCTTTGAGGACTTCCTTTTCATATCCAAAGACTTTATGTTTACGAGGCTTTTTTTCCAATATCTTTAAGGCTTTCACGTATGGTTGCCTGCATCCTTTTCAACTCCTCATCTTGGCTAATCCTTTGTGTTAGGCTAAGAAGATCTTCGCCCATAACCATTGCCCAAGCGTGGCGCACATCGTTAGGTAGCTTCGTGATGCCTGCACGTTCTTTTAGTTCCTCCCTCAAATCTTCCAAAGCTTCACTGACCATGTCGGTGTTTTTGAAGCCTGCGGCCTCATCATCTGGAAAATCGGAGAGTTGCAGGTCCACTTCTTTTGCGGTCAGGGCCAAAGCGATTTGTTGAGCTTGTTTCTTGTCCATTATGTCCTCAGTGTGTTGTTTTTTGTAAACAGCAATCAATCTATATTATTCTTTACTGCCGCAAGTCTAAACATATTCCGAAGCTGCTTGTGTTCAGAAGTTGAACTTTGGGTCTCTCTATCAAGGAATTCTCAGGGTTAAGCCTTACAATTGAATTGGAGGATTTTCCCATTCAGGCGGGGAGATGTATGTCTCTCCATCTTTCGCACCGCCGCTCCCAAGTCTCCTTCCCGTAAATGGCTGTATCTGTCGGTTACAACTGGCGTACTGTGCCCCAGGAGCCTTTGCACATGGATTAGCTCAGCCCCCGCCGCGAGTAATCGACTGGCATAGGTATGCCGGAGGCCGTGGAATCCAAAACGCAGCTTGATATCCTGGATATCATCATTCAGCTCTGCATCATCAACGGCGCGTTTGAATGCGGAGGGGACCTGTATATGGATCCCTCCTTGGCTGTTAGGGAAGACAAGGTCGCTCTTTTTTCCCTGACTCAGGCTAGTCAGCATTTCATTGGCTCTTTCAGTGATAGGGAGAGTTCGGCTTTTATCTCCTTTAGAGTTCAACACACGGATCTGCTTGCTATCAAGCTTCACGTTGCCCCAAGGCAATCTTGCAATCTCTGAAAATCGCATTCCGGTTTCTAAGCTTAAAAGAGCTATGTGGTAAGACTGCTCATTCCTTTTTCTTGTTGCACCGAGCAATCTTTCTACTTCGTCATCCGTAAGGAATCGTTCTCGTGCATTGTCAATTTTGGGGAGTTTAAAGCTTTTGATTTTGGTTGGGCAAAGTCCTGTGACAAGGCCATGGTCCCTGGCTGATTCCCAAACCATACTAAAGGTCCGAAAAACATATTGCATCGTTCTAGGCGCCCGCTTGGCTCGGGTCAGGTTTGCCTTAATTTTGTTAATATGTGTGATATTAATATCTTTGAGCGGGATGCCTCCTACAACTGGATTGAGCCAATTCTTAACATGCTCAGCATGTTTTCTTGCTGTTTCAGCTTTCCAGCTAGCAGAAGCCGTTGGGTAGTAAGTGTTATGGAAAAAGGTATCAAAGGATAACTTTGCACGACTCTCAGTTTCTGCTCTTGCGTCGTTTTCAGCTTTCTGAAGGGCTTGCTCTTCTTTGTAAGACGTCGGCCCGTTCCCTGTCTTAGCATTTTCAACATAAGACTGCCGCCTCAAATAAGCCTTCTCTTCAGTCCATTTTTCACTCTCCCAACCTAGAAGAGATTCATATTGTTTCCCTTTGTGAAAGAATCGAATGCCAAAGCAACGATCGAACTTCACACCATACTTGCGGGTGGAGTGTTTGAACCAGCGCACTCCCTTAAACTTTGCTGCAGATATCCATTCACGAGCCATACGTATCTCCTTTTTACCACGAATTTGCCACGAAAAATCGTGGGAACAAATGTGGTGACCTGGGACTTAATGAGATACTTATACACTTCTAATAGTATTATATCAACCTTGATTAACTAGCTTTTGGGTTGATACGGGATTTTGTGGGAAATCATAAAACAGGGGACTGAAAATCCCCGTGTCGGCAGTTCAATTCTGTCCCCGAGCACCACGCGAAATCAAGCCCTTACGAAGTTATCTTCGTAAGGGCTTTTTCGTGGGTTGAGTTCTCGCCATCGGTTACTTGTTATTCTTTAAATGAAACATGGAAGGGAACGAGTTCATATTCATCCATTTGAGCGAGCTATTGCTTGTTCCTTCTTTATTTCGTTGCAAAATAGTTTACGCGCTTGAGTTCAAGCATCTGTCGCCAAAATTTTATTGTACTAACACTTTTCAATTGCGGTGCTTTCTGCAAAGCTCCCTCTTCCGACGGATGCTGGTCCGGCGCAATAATTATTCTGGAGATTTTTTAAATGAACGCTAAAGTCGGACGCAATGATCCCTGCCCGTGCGGCAGCGGGAAGAAATTCAAGAAGTGTTGCATGGGCGCTCCTGTCGAGGGCGAGATGAACCTCGCTGACACCATGCTCAAACAATACAAAGTGCGCCTGAAGACGCCGGAAGAGATTGAGGGAATCCGCCGCTGCGGCAAGCTGGTTATACGGACCTTTGAAATCGTCAAGGAGATGATCAACCCTGGTGTGCGTACTGACGAGATCAATCAGGCCGTGCATGATTTTACTGTGAAAAACGGTGCGGTCCCGGCTCCGCTGGATTATAAGGGCTTTCCCAAAAGTGTTTGCATATCGCCAAATGAGGTCATCTGCCACGGTATTCCGGGTGAGTACGTCATTCAGGACGGCGACATCATTAATGTGGATATAACATCCATCCTCGATGGCTTCTACGCTGACTGTAATCAGACCTTCTTCGCTGGCACGCCTTCTGAAGACGCGCGCAAGATCTCGGACACGGCCCGCGAATGTCTGCGGCTTGGCCTTGAGCAGGCGCGGCCTGGTAATGAGGTCAACGACATTTCAGTCGCCATTCAGGCATACGCCGAGGCACAGGCGTGCTCGGTAGTGCGCGAATACATGGGCCACGGCGTGGGGCTCGATTTTCACGAGTCTCCCTGTATTCCGCATTTCCGCTCTCCGTGGGGCGACGTGCCGCTGGTGCCAGGCATGACTTTCACTGTCGAGCCGATGATTAATCTTGGCGAAAAGGACGTTCAGGTCCTTAGTGACGGGTGGACCGCTGTAACCAAAGATGGTTCCCTGTCTGCCCAGTTCGAACAGACTATTGTCATCACTGAAGACGGTTATGAGAGCCTGACGCCGTTCGAACTGTAGATAGAACGCTCGTCCACCGTTGATACCGCTATTTGGTGGCAGAGAGTATACGAGTTTGCGGAATGTTGGTTGTCTTGGGCTGCTATCGTGGGGCAATCGGGGGTGTTGTTCTAGAAAACTTTGCGGTTCACATCTGACAATTCCTGTGTTGTCAGTTCAATTCTGTTTTCGATCTCTATGCGAAAGCCCTTACGAAGATATACTTCGTAAGGGCTTTTATCTTTGGTCATTTTTGGTCTTGCTTGTCCTATACAAGCTGAAGGGGGATATATGGCCTACATGATCAACTCCTGTCGTCATACTGTCTGTTGCCGTCTTCTGCCCAGAATGCTTCTAGTTCGTCTTAGAATCTTTCGAAGTCTGGATCTGAATCGCTGTCCATATCCATTTCAAGACCAACAGCACTTGTTGTAGGGGGTGTCGTTTTCGGAGCACTTGGCAATGCTGCGGGGCGCTTGGTTGTGGCCATTATTCGGCGGGCAGGTCTTCCGTGTCCATTGTTGTTCACCGTAAAGAAGGCCATTGTGATCTGAAGCTGCTGTCCTTGACCGGAAAGCTCTTCACTTGTTGATGCCATTTCCTCTGATGCAGATGCATTTTGCTGAATAACAGTATCGAGTTGAGCAATTGCTTGGTTTATTTGGGTTGCTCCAGAATTCTGTTCGTTACTAGAAGCAGTGATCTCTTGAACAAGCGATGCTGTCTTTTCGATATCTGGAACTAGAGCTTCGAGCATGCCGCCAGCTTTTTCTGCCACCTCAACACTTGAAGAAGAGAGATCGCTGATTTCTGCGGCCGCGGTTCCAGAGCGCTCTGCCAGCTTTCGTACTTCAGCCGCAACAACAGCAAATCCCTTGCCGTGTTCTCCAGCTCTCGCTGCTTCGATGGCAGCATTTAAAGCCAGTAGATTCGTTTGACGTGCAATTTCTTCAATAATCGAAATCTTCTCTGCGATGCTCTTCATTGCTTCGACGGTCTGTCCAACGGCTGTACCACTTTCGTTCGCGTCAGTTGCAGCCTTAGAAGCAAGTGTTTCTGTTTGCTGCGCGTTTTCAGCATTTTGACTGATGTTTGAAGCCATTTCTTCCATGGAAGAAGAGACTTCTTCAATGGATGCCGCTTGCTCTGTGGCGCCTTGAGAAAGCGACTCTGAAGAGGCGGAAAGCTCTTCGCTACCAGCCGCAACGTTTTCCGTGGCCGATTGAACATCAGAAACAATTTGGATTAATTTGTCCTGCATGTTCTTCAGGGCTCCGGCCAATACGCCGATTTCGTCCTTTTGGTCTACATCGAGAGCGGAGGTTAAATCGCCTTGTTCAATTGTTTGGGCGAAGCTCACACCTTTGAGAATGGGGGTGATGATACCCTTGGCAATAATCCACGCAGCGAGGATGCCAAGAAGAACGGCGATAGACCCAACGATTATGATCATGAAACGTGTGTTTTTGGCTTCGCTGACCATAACATCGTCGGTCATGATGTTGTTACTGATCGTCTGTTTCGCTTCGTCTAAAAGAGATTGAACCGATTGGAGAGAGGGCATCGTTTTGGTTGCGTAAATAGATTTAGCTTCTTCAAGCTTGGCGAGTTTGTTGTCGTGCCATATGATAACACCATCTATCTTGTTTAGAGTTTCATTGGCGTATTTCTTAACTGTAGTATTGAAAAATTTTTGTGCTTCAGCCCTCTGTCCATTTTCGAGAAGTGTGTTGATTCTTTTGACAGAGGCATGAAGGTTTTCATGAGGTTCAAATATCGGTTGAAGGGATTTCCCAAAAATCGGATCGGCCTGAGCCTTTTGGGTAACCTCACTAGAATAAAGCCACTTACCAAAATCGCATTTGTGAGCATCGGCCTGCGCGATTGTTTTGGTTTTAGTGGGGTCGGTGATGTCAGAAGCGAGAGTGCACATCCAGTTGAGGTGATCTACCTTCTTTTCTCTTAAAAATGCCCCCAGAGCTGGATCGACATTGGAGTATGCTTTTGAAATTGCAATAGCTGATTGATGAAGTTGCGTATGTGGCTGTTCAATTTTCTTCAGGATAGGCTTCAGCGCCGGTACAAGCGCTTCTGCTCTGGCTCGCGCGTCACCGTAGTACCACTTTCCGAAACCGCATTTGTGGGGGTCAGTTTGGACATTTAAAGAGGTTACATCTTTATTGGTAAGAAGCGTATTTACTTCACCCGCCCAATTCAGGTGATCAACCACCTTTTGTACGAAGTCGCCGCGTAACGAGTTACCATCAATGACTTCTTCTGCATTTCTAACAATATCTCCGATACCTAGTGAAGCCCCTCCTACTAGAAGAACTAGCAGAGTCAAAACTACACCAAACCCGATTGAAAACTTTCCCGACAGTTTGATATTCTTCCACTGCATTTTGTCGCTCCTTGGCCTAATAGATGAACATGTGTAAATTCTTTCATATAAACGATAGAATTGTTCCATTATAATCTCAACATCGGTGCATCTAATTAAGAAATGGCACAAGCCAAGGCTGCCAACATCGCAAGGCAATGTGATCCAATCGCACTCAAAGCCATACTGGTGTTGTGCTTTTTCTCTTGTTCAATCAAAAGATATCATTGACTGCAATCGTCTCTCACAGAATGTTCTAGGCAAAAAGGGGCGAAAGATGTCTGGCATGAGATGGGATGAAAACTATTCTGTTGGGGTTGCCAATATTGATGATGAGCATAAGGCCATTATTGATATGATTAATGCGGCTTACAGCACATTCAATAAATCGGGTGATACAAATGCTGCTTGGGAAATAATTAATGGAATGAAAGAGTATGCGGCTAGCCACTTCTCCACAGAGGAGAAGTATATGCATGAGCAGGCCTACCCTGAGATGCAAGAGCACAAGGCCGAACATCAATATTTCATTGGGAAAGTATGTAACTATGAAACCGAAGCAGAGAAAGCAGGTCCAAACGCTGCTGAATTGTATCGTTTCCTCTCTGGCTGGCTAATCGGGCACATTATGAATTGTGACAAAAAGCTTGGATCATTTTTGATTGAGAAAGGTTTGAGGTAAGAGGAGATCATTTGATGCCAATACTGGAATGGAAAGATGAGTATTCTGTCGGAGTGAGGCAAATTGATGGGGAGCATCAGAATCTCGTTGAAATGCTTAATTATGCATATGATTCTATTGTTGAGGGTAAAGAGCAAGAGGTTCTAATCGAGATAGTTGCTGACATGAAGTCTTATGCTGCAGAGCATTTTTCATCGGAAGAAGCATTAATGAAGAAGAATGGTTATCCCTATCTCAAAGAGCACAAGATTATGCACGATGATTTTATCATAAAGGCGGCAATGACTGATAAAGCATTATCTAGTGGAAAATCCGCTGACCCTACTGAAGTTTTTAGATTCCTTGCAGATTGGTTGAAGAACCATATTATGGTGACTGATAAGAAAGTGGGTAAGCACCTGAACAGTAAGGGAGCTCAATAGCTATCGTTACGCGATAGAACAGAATCAAGCTAAACTGAGGCGCCCCTTTCCCTCTTCAGTTTTCTTAAAAATTGGATGACTGACCACTTGCTGAATGCCGACATGTGGCATGCTGATTTCTTGCAGAGTAAAGGCGTTGACTAACAAGGCAAAGGAGCAGTGCTTAGGTGTTCTTAAAGCTTCTTTGCCTGCGCTGTCGAAATCATTTTCCCGATTCCGGGTGTTTTTCCTTCCAGATATTCTTCTTTCAGAAAACGGTGCAGGGCTTCCTCCAAAAGAGGATGGGCTACGGTGGTGTCCAGGCAGGGGCCATGAGGGCGCTCATTGAGGACGCCGTAGACCGGGAGAGGATATGTGTCCTGAATGCCGCTGGAGAGGTCTCTGTGGCACGCTACGGCGATGATCATGCGGGGGCGCATCTGGACCACAATGCGGCGGGCGATGGTGCCGCCTGTGGCGATAGCGAGATTGACGCCGTACTTGTCGTGTAGATCAAGCAAGCCAGCGATGGGGCATTTGCCACACCGGGTGCAGTTGTTGATGTCGTAGGTGAGGCGTTTATCGCACTTGGAGTTTTGTAGGCAGTGCGGCATGAGCAAAAGCACGTCTTCTGGCTTGTAACGATCGATCTCTGCGCGAACCAATTCGTTATTTACGCTGATAAATGAAAGCATAATGGCTTGCTTCTCGATACCAAGAGCGCGACCGAGCAGAACCATGAGCGGCAGGAATAGTTTGACTGTCAGGCCACGGAATCGCTTGGAACCGGGGACTGGTTTCTTTGTGACTATATTGAGGAAGAGTCCCCAGTAGGCCACACTGACGAGGCCGATTAGTGCGATGACCAGAAGGCCGAGGCCCCATGCTGCAAGCTCGTGGATGTTCTCCAAGCCAATGAAGGGGACAATCCAGAGCGCGGCCAAAAACAGGCACACTGCAAGACAGGTTCCGCTGATGAGGCCGATGAAGAGCCTTTTCCTAGCCCGGCGTATGGATTTATTTTGATTCATTCTTGTCGTTTCTCAGTTCGTTGACAGCATCGATAACTGCTTGTCCGGAAAATACGTCGCTAAAAATGACTTTGCAATTGGCCATGTCTGCCGGCGCCCATTTGGCAAAGTTGATGGGGTTGGCGAGGTAGACGAGCACACGAGGCGTTTCCATGGCACAGGCCATGTGTGCTGGCCCTGAATCGTTGCCAATGAACACTGAAGCGTTGGCAATCAGTGCTGCCGTGGTTGCTATGCTGCCTGTATAGTAATGTACGTTAGGGTTGGAGGGAATTGATTTTTCAACCTCAGCCTGCTCGTTGGGCATGCATATAATAAACACAGGGGCGATTGGGGACAGATCGGCAACCGCTTTGGCGTATTGTTCCAGCGTCCACTGGATTCCGCGCTGGGAATCTCCTGTCGGGTGTAGAACGAAATAGCTATTGTGCTTGATCTGATGCTTTTGCAGCAACTCATCGAGTTCTTGCTGGGCGTCGGCTGAAGCTGCTAGTCGGGGCCGTTCCAGCTGTACTTTCGTATCAAAGACTGCTTCCAGGAATTCGGCGCGACTTTCTAAACGATGAACTGAGTCGTTTTCATCCATCTTGATATGTAGATGCTGAGGTGAGCCTTTGAGTCGGAATCCGGCTCTGAGCGAAGCTCCGGCCAAGCGTGCGATCACTTCATTTCGCACGCCCTTACGCAGGTGCAGGGAGACATCATATTTTTCACGGCGAAGGGCCATGACCAAGCGAAACTGAGCGCCAAGGCCGTCTTTCTTTTTATTGAACGTGTGAAAGCTGTCCACGTTGGGATCATTGCTAACGAGTTCGAGGCCGACGCGCTCAACTACCATACCCACGAAGCAGCCGGGATATTCCTTCTTGAGCCACGCAGCGGCAGGCATGTTGAACAGCGTATTGCCGATCATGCCGTTATTGAAAATCAGAAAACGTTTCTGTTGGGACACGGGGTTCCTGCTATTTGCACGCCTTCATGTAGCCGCAGGTAAAGGCAGTGGCACTCATGGCCTTCTTGCCCTGGGGCTTCACTTCGTCGGTCAGGTAAATCTTGTCGGCTGTGGTGATGCCGAGTCTGCCATCCATTTCGCCAAGGACAGTGCCGGGGGCGATCTTCGGGGTCGCGTCTTCGCTGACTTCGCCGGGAGCGATGTTCAAGCGAATGACTTTGCCGTCCGGGTTTTCCCAGTCGAAGAATGCACCAGGCCACGGGTACATGGCGCGAATCTGATTGTGAATTGCCTTGGCAGGGCGATTCCAGTCGATCTCACCCTCTTTCTTCTCCAGCTTCTTGGCGTAGGTGGCGATGGTGTGATCCTGCTCTTTAAGGTCATAGGCGCCTGTCTGGAGCCGGGCCATGGCTTCACAGATGCAGATACCACCAAGCTTCGCCAGCTCATCGTGGATGGTGCCTGCATGGTCATTGTGACCAATGCGTAGCGCACGCTGAACCATAACTGGGCCAGTATCCAGACCAGCTTCCATTTTCATGATGGAGATGCCGGTGACTACATCACCATTTTCAATGGCGCGTTGAATCGGAGCGGCGCCACGCCATTGAGGCAGCAGGGAGCCGTGGATGTTGAGAGGCTGAATAGTGGGGATGTCGAGCACTGTCTGTGGCAGAATTAGCCCGTAAGCGGCGACGATCAGCACATCCGGTTTGAGAGCGGCAAGTTCGTCTATGTCCGCCTGTTCTTTGAAATTCTCCGGTTGGAAGATAGGAATGTCGTTCTCAAGAGCCACTGTTTTCACTGAAGACGGAGCGCATTTCTTCCCGCGGCCGCATGGACGATCGGGTTGGGTGTAAACACCCACAATGTCTGCGCCGTCAAATTCGAGCAGAATGCGAAGCGCCTCGGCAGCAAAGTCCGGGGTTCCCATGAATACGGTGCGCAGCGGTTTGATATCCACAGCGCCCCAGGACTCGGCAGAACCTACTTCTTGAGTGACATCTTCCATGTTACTTCCACCTCATGGCTTTTTTCTTGTAGATGGCCTTCTTCAAACGGCCAGTGCGATCCGCGAGGGTCACGCCGTCCAGATGGTCGATTTCGTGCTGTAAAATTATTGCCAGAAAACCGTCAGCTTCGAACTCAACGCTCTTGCCTTCACGGTCCATGGCAGTGATCTTTACGCGTTCCTTACGCATGACCTTTACGGAAAGTTCCGGGCAGCTCAAGCACCCTTCTTCACTTTCCACTTCGCCATCGCCTTCCACGATTACGGGGTTGATCAAAACCTGCAAATCGCCGCGAATTTTCGGTCCGGTCTGGTCCACGACAATAAGACGAATGGACTCTCCGATCTGTGGTGCGGCTAAACCAACACCGTCGGAATCGTACATCGTCTCAATCATGTTCTCAATGAGTTCATCGAGTTCTGGTGTGACCGCGTCAAGGGGCTTGGCTTTCGCTGCCAAAACCGGATCCGGCCAAGTAACAATATCTAACTTCATAATTAATTGCCTCCGCCATGTGTGTAATGGGCGGTTTTTATGCTTTCACTATTAAGAATAACACTACAGTTTCAAAAAGCGAGAGCTTCAATTGTGAATTGTCGACAACTCACGATGTTTTTTGCTCTTCTTTTTTTTTGGTATCGTCTGCCGTCTCGTCAGGTTTCTCTTTTGAAGAAGTGGGAATGAAAAATAATCCCTGCCAAGGCTTGAACTGTAATTTATCTTTTAGCTCGGGATTGGTCTTTGTGAGATGGTCACGTGCTTCATTCAGCTTGTTCGCTGATTTGAATATGAGTTTGCCAGAAATTTGATGAACTTGGACGTCTCCAAAATAAATGACTTCTCCGGCTCGAACAGTCATTTCTCCAAAGCGGATCTTAGAGTAGGTCTTGTTGTGGTCCCTCATGTACTGCTGGGGATCTGCCCAAAAATCAGTATCGAACATTCCGAATATGCCGAGAAGTGTATTCTCTTTTGCAGGGGCCATCATGTCATACCGGGTATCTCCAAGAAGGATATTGTATGCTAAAATGGAGTATTTCCCCGGCTTTAAATAATATGTCTTAAGCCCCCCGTACATTCGTTGAAATGAATGCTTACCCTTCTCTTCAACAACGTCCTTCGTGTTGACTGCCTTGGTCTCCAATTCTTTAGAAGGATGTGTACCATGTACCATGAAGCCAGCATCCTGCTCTTCATCGTTGAACCATCCCTCGTAGACGTGGAAGAAACGACCGACAACAACGGCCTGCTCTTCAATTGGAATCTCTGCGACAGTCTCTATGGCTGGCGTGACTGATTTGGAAGCCGAATTGCATCCTAATAAAACCATGGCGAGGATGAGAGTCAGAAATATGGAGCGGAGCATTTTGAATGACATGGTGTATCCGGTACTGATCGATTATTAGGAACTGGGGTGCTGCTGAGCAGCACCCCAGTTATTTCATAATTACGCTTCTTTCTCTTCTTTCTTCTTTTCGCGCAGGCGCACACCCAATTCACGCAGCTGCTTGCTGGGGACTTCGGACGGTGCCTCGGTCATCATGCAGGTAGCTTTCTGAGTCTTGGGGAAGGCGATGACGTCGCGGATGGACTTGGAGCCGGTGAGGATCATGATGAGACGATCCAGACCGAAAGCGATTCCGCCGTGGGGCGGTGCGCCGTACTTGAGTGCGTCCATGAGGAAACCGAATTTCTCCTGTGCTTCTTCATCATCGATGCCGAGAGCGGAGAACATGGCAACCTGCTGCTCCTGAGTGTGGATACGGATGGAACCGCCGCCAACCTCGTAGCCGTTCATGACCAGGTCGTATGCACGGGCAATTGCGTTGCCCGGATCGTTCTTGAGCACTTCCATCTGCTCCGGCAGAGCGGAGGTGAAGGGATGGTGACGGGCGACGTAGCGCTTTTCGTCAGCATCGTACTCAAGCAGCGGGAAGTCTGTGATCCAGACGGGCTTGTAATCGTCTTCCTTGATCAGCTCGAAACGTTTGGCGATCTCGCAACGCAGGTTGCCGAGGGCTGCGTTGGCGATGTCGGCATTTCCAGCCTGGAAGAACAGGATGTCGCCGGGCTTGCAGTCGGTACGCTCGCGGAGTTCGGCAATCTCTTCTTCGGAGAAGAATTTGACGATGGGAGACTGCCATTCGCCATCTTCCTTAACCTTGATCCATGCGAGGCCCTTGGAACCGTAAATTTCAACGTACTTGGTGTAGGCGTCGATTTCCTTGCGGGAAAGGGTGGCGCCACCGGGGACGACCATGACTTTTACCAGCTCGGAGGAAGCGAAGACCTTGAAACCGGAGCTCTTGAATACATCGGTGATATCGATGTGCTTGAGGCCGAAACGAAGGTCAGGCTTGTCTACACCGTAGTCGCGCATAGCGTCTGCAAAGGTCATGCGGGGGAACTCGGCGGGCAGTTCCACATCGATGGTTTCTTTGAAGAGTGTCTTGACCATGTTCTCGGCCATATCCTGAATCATTGCTTCGTCCGGGAAAGACATTTCGATGTCGATCTGGGTGAACTCGGGCTGTCGGTCAGCACGCAGATCTTCATCGCGGAAGCATTTGACGATCTGGAAGTAGCGATCCATACCGGAGACCATGAGCATCTGTTTGAACAGCTGCGGGGACTGCGGCAGGGCGAAGAACTGGCCCTGATTGACGCGGCTGGGGACCAGGAAATCACGAGCACCCTCGGGTGTGGACTTGGTCAGCACCGGGGTTTCGACTTCGAGGAAGCCGAGGCCGTCGAGGTAACGACGAACAGACTGGGCAGCCTTGTTGCGGATGATAAAATTCTTGGCGAGAGACGGGCGGCGCAGATCGAGGAAGCGGTACTTGAGGCGCAGCATTTCGCCGACTTCAACGCGGTCTTCAATGGCGAACGGCGGAGTCTCGGAGGTGTTGAGCAGCTTGTACTCGGAAACTTCGATCTCGACTTCACCTGTGACCATGTTGGAGTTGGCCATACCTTCGGGGCGCGGGCGGACTTTACCTTTGATGGCAATGACGTATTCCGGGCGGATGGCGTGGGCGCGCTCATGGACTTCGGCGTTGTCTTCGGGATTGAAGACGACCTGAGTCAGGCCTTCGCGGTCACGCAGGTCAAGGAAGATCAGGCCACCGTGGTCACGGCGAAACTGAACCCAACCCATGAGGCAGACCTCGTCGTCCATATTGGCGGCGGTCAGCTCGTTGTTGTGGTGGGAACGTCTCCATCCTCCAAGGTCCTCAATGACACGAAATTCGTCGTAATCTCTTTCTTCCAGCTGCTCAGACATGCTCTCTCCAGATATTTTTTTTGGGAAGATCTGGGGGGAAACTTTTGTAAAAGTGTTCTCCCAGGCTCCCATTCAAAACTTTTTGTCGCGCCGCCTGTGAGTCTGTACCAATTGGGTTTGGCTCATTGGCGGCGTGGGGTTGTATATTGGGGTGGTTACTCTTTTAGGAGCAGATCGGGGTTTCGCCGATTACCACATCTATGCCGTCTAAATATTCTTTCTGGCTGACCGTTGCCTGTTCAGCCTCACCCACCATGTCTTTGATGGTGATGGTCTTGTTTTCCAGTTCGTCGCCGCCCATGATCATGCAGATCTTGGCGCCGGATTTGTTGGCAGCGCGCATGCGAGACTTCATAGAGCCGCCTGCGTAACTGACGTCACCCTTGAGGCCTTTTTCGCGAAGCTGTTGTGCAAAGAGCATCGCTTCGTTGGCTGCAGCCTTGTCGACTACTGCGAGGTAGAAGTCGGGGCGCTGTGCTTCAAGCTGCTCCAGAAGGAGGGCCAGACGTTCCATGCCGCAGGCAAAGCCGGAAGCGGAACAGTCGGGGCCGCCGAGGGTTTTGATGAGTCCATCGTATCGGCCACCGCCTGCAACGGCAGTCTGGGAACCGATGTCAAAGGATGCCACTTCGAAGCAGGTGCGGACGTAGTAGTCCAGACCGCGCACGAGGCGGGGATTGAGCTCGTAGCTCACGCCAGCACCGTCGAGGATGGTCTTCACATCGGTGAAGTGGACTTCACATTCTTCGCAGAGATTGTCAGTGATAGCCGGGGCGTCGGCAACCAGTTCCTTGCAGGCGGGGACTTTACAGTCGAGTACGCGCAGAGGGTTGGTTTCCATGCGGCGCTGACAGTCTTCGCAGAAATTCTCTTTGTCCTTGGACTGGTAGAAATCCACCAGTGCCTGCTTGTAGGCGGGGCGACATTCGTGACAGCCAAGGGAGTTCAGTTCGATGGTCAGCTTGGTCAGCCCCAGCGAATTGAGTAAGGTGCGGAGCATGAGGATCAGCTCGGCATCGGCCTGTGCTTCGGGTGCGCCAAAAATTTCAGCATTGAGCTGATGGAACTGACGCTGGCGGCCTTTTTGCGGGCGCTCGTAGCGGAACATGGGGCCGAAGGTGAAGAATTTGGAAATCTTGCCCGGCTGGTGTGTCTTGGAATCGATGAAGGCGCGAACCACACCGGCGGTGGCTTCGGGGCGCATGGTCAACAGGCGGTCCTTGCGGTCCGGGAAGGTGAACATCTCCTTGCCAACCACATCGGTGTCTTCACCAATGGATTTCTGGAAGAGCTCGGTTTTCTCCAGGACAGGGGTGCGCAGTTCGCCAAAGCCGTAGCGTGAGAAAATCTCACGGGCATTGGATTCCATGTATGTGAATTTGGCAGCCTCTTCTGGGAAAAGGTCTACGAATCCTTTGATTTTTTGTACTTTCGCCATGTCGCGTTCATTATCCTTATATATGTGAAGTCGCAGGAACCGAAATTGGTTAGATCATTCGGGACCATTTGTCAAAATATCAGGGCGGGGTGCATTGAAGAAAATACCGGAAATAGTGGCATAGGTGGGTCAAACAGGCTACGATTTGAGAACCTGACATAACTCTTGGAGCCTGTTTATGCGAAAATCGTGTTTGATCATGCTGATTGCTATCTTCCTGACCTTGCTTTCTATTCCGGCTTTAGCCGAAGGCATTCCATTTATCGACGCTCATAGTCAGCTTCCCAAAGGATTGAACCCGGAAAAAATAATTCCACTCATGGATGAAGCGGGTGTGCGGCTGACTTTATTGTCTGCACGCAATGATAGGCAGCCTGCGGATGTTATCGCTTTGGCATCGGAATATCCTGATCGAATCATCCCCATGGTGCGGACCAAGGGGAAAGCATTCAATAAGAACTCGGGGAAGTATTACTCGCTTATGGAGAAGCAGCTCTCCATACCCAAGTTTAAAGGGATGGGGGAGATCCTGCTTTTCCATGCAAAGAAGGGAAACAAGGCTCCGGAGATTGCCGTTTATCCTGATGATCCACAGGCTGTTTTTGCCATTGATGCCTGTTTGGAACGAGACTGGCCCATCGTTGCTCATATTGAATTTCGCGCGGCCAAGGGCAAGAAAAAGAAATTCATGCAGAAGCTTGAAGCGTTGCTGGTGGCTCATCCCGAGCATCCCGTATTACTAATTCACATGGCTCAACTCGGAGCTGAGGATGTGAAACGCCTTCTCGCCAAGTATGGAAATCTTCATTTTATGACCTCGCATAGCAACCCAATTACGACGAATGATACCAAGCAGCCATGGATAAATATGTTCAAGGGCAAGAACCTTGCCCCGGAATGGAAGGCGCTTATGGTGGAGTTTCCTGATCGATTTGTTCTGACTTTTGACAATGTGTGGCCCAATCACTGGGGAGATTCCTATCTCAAGCAGGCTCGTCTTTGGCGAAAGAATTTGGAAATGTTGCCTTCCAATGTGGCCCATGCTGTGGCCCATGGAAATGCTGAGCGGCTCTGGAAACTGTCGCCAATATTGTAAGACTTGTTTTTTCCAGTTACCGTATGGCTTGGTGTGAATAGAAATGAGCGAGGGTGCCAATGACGTGTGAGTATGACATCGTTGAAAAAGATGCCTTTTTGCTTGTAGCCGTTTCAGGAGAAATGACTACATGTGACGAAGCTTTCTCGTTGGCTGAATCGGTTGCTCTGCAAGCAAGGATTGGAAAGCGGGGGTGTGTGCTTTTTGATGTCCGAGGTTTGAAGCAAGATCTAGTTTTTCATGATTTTTATCGTTTGGCTGAACGGATGGCGATGATCGTACCGTCCATGAGTGTGCGGATTGCTTCTGTGCGCTCTCCAGAAAATAAACAACTGGGTCAGCATCTTGAGACATTATTTCAAAATCGTGCGATCAACTTCAGGGTTTTTGATGACTACAATGAGGCAGAGTCGTGGCTAACATCAGCAAACTGTGCTCTGGATCCGAGAGAGGATAGGACTCGACGTAAGGGGCTTTCATATTTCTTTCAGGAGGAAGAGGGTTACTTGCAGGTCAGGACTTCCGGGACTCCCGTAGATTATGACGAAACGATTGCTTATGTCAGGAGAGTCTTTAAGGAGGTCAGGCGATTAGGAGTCAAGCGTTTGCTCGTTGATGAGTCTATGGCTTACATCAACCTCGACCATCATAAGGCTCAGGTTATGGCAGATATTCCGGAAGAAGAAAAAAGGGAACGGCTTGAAATAAGAACTGCTGTTGTCTGTGCTCCCCACAGTATCGATCTATATAAGCTGCTTGAGTCTCACGCCAATGCGAGTCGCAATTTCAACTCCAAGGTGTTCGATCAGAGGAAAAAAGCAGTCGAATGGCTTTTCAAAGTCGATGAGCCCGTCTCCGATGATGATTGATGAGTGACTACTGCATTTCTTTCTTAATGTAATCGAAGAGTTTGCGTGTCATATCCCCATACACTCTGATTGCCTCCAGATCGAGAGGGACGGTGGGTGCCCGTACAGGCTGAGTCTTTGGCGTGTTCGCTTGTCCTTTATATGGTATTCATTTATTGGTGACCTTCCTGTAACTTCAATCGGATATACAAGAATGATCGCCACCATCTCCTGCGCCGCCCTCATGGGCATCGATGCTTTCAAAGTCGAACTCGAAGTTGATTTTTCTCGCTCTGGTATGCCGTGTTTTACCATGGTGATGTGTCTATCCCCAAAAGCTATACATCATTCTGTTTTGTAACTTCCGTACGCATAATAATTAAGTACAGCTTAAAGTGTGAAAAATGCATGGTGAGCCTCCTTGACAGGGCTTATTCTTTGAGCGTAGACATGCGTCAACCTAATTGACCGACCGGTCGGTCAATTAAACAAAAAGGAGAGGTTATGCGTCCACAGGACGGAAAGCCCAAAATCATGCATGCAGCGTTACAGCTCTTTGTTGAAAACGGATACCATGCGACGTCGATGAACCAAGTAGTCCGTGAAGCTGGTGTTTCAAAAGGGCTTATTTATAACTATTTCAAAAGTAAGGAAGATCTGCTCCTCGCAATTATTCTTCAGGCGAACGAGGACATCTTTGCTGTAGCCGAAGGAATGGTCGGACAGAAGGGATTTCAGCGAACACTCTGTAATTTCATGGATGGATTCGCCGAGTCTCTTCAGGAGCGCGAGAAATATTTCGCGTTTCACATGAGCCTCATGTTTCAGCCCGATCTAGTCGCAATAGTGCGAGAACCGCTACAGGACCGAGCAAATCATCTGCTTTCTCAGGCCACAGCCATGTTTGAGCGGGCTGAGATCGCCTCCCCTGAGCTGGTAGCCCGTCGATTCGTCGCCGAGTTGGACGGTATCGCTCTGCATGCGCTTTCGGTCTATCGCGATTATCCGCTCAAGGCGATGCTCGAGCAAGTAACTAACTATTATGGAGGACTCTCCAATGACTAAATATACATTCAATGAGGTCGGTGCAGAAACGCTTGCTGACCACAAAACAGAATATACCCGCCAACTCAGCCATCCCCTGGACGGCATGTGGATGACATTTATGAGTTTCGGCACCCACTATGCAATTCTCAACGGAGAAAAGATCGTGGGCTACAGCATCGTCAATCAAGAAGGCATGATTCTCCAATTTTATGCACTCAAGCAGAGTGCAGCTCAGGATATGTTTGAAGAGATGCTTGCAGCACTGCCGATCAAAGGCGGACATGTATCCACGTTCGAAGGCATGTTCATGTCGCTTTGCCTGGATCATCATGAACAGGTGACTTCCAGTACGCTTCTATATCATTGGGAAGAAGAGGAACTCGAACCTTCGACGCCTCATCCGAAGGGAGCGGATTTTACTCCATTGACTGTCGATGATTTGGACACTGCCGTGTCTTTTGGAATAGCCAGCATCGGAGCCGATCCCGACTGGCTGCGTGGCTACTTCGCCGATCTTATCTCCAAAAGAGAATTGTTCGGTCTGCGGCAAGCAGGAGAGTTGATTGCCACCGGAGAATATCGTGCCAACGCAAGCCGTGATGGTGTTGTGGATCTCGGAATGATTGTTTTGCCCGAACATCGAGGTCAGTCATTGGGTACAGCAGTGCTCAAATTGCTGTTGCAACACTGCACAGAGCAAGGACTGCAGCCAATTTGTTCGACTGAATCAGGGAATATGGCAGCCCGCAAAGCGATTGAACAGGCAGGATTTGTGGCTGCCCACAGATTGCTGACAGTTCACTTCTCCCAAGGATAGGCTTGGCGCAAACGATTTTGAATACATCCAAGGAATAGTAAATGATAAGAGCATATAATGAGACTGACCTTGACGCAATTTTGAATATTTGGCTTCAGGCGTCAGTCAAGGCACACGACTTCGCCAGTCGAGAATATTGGGCGTCTCATCTGGATGACATGCGCAACATATATATACCGGCATCCGAGAACTACATCTACGAAATAGATTCTATAATCGTAGGCTTTTACTCACTTCATGAGGACAACCTGTCAGCTGTTTTTGTTTCTCCAGAACATCAGAGACAGGGCGTGGGAAGCGCCCTTCTCAATCATGCAAAAACAAAAAGGACACAATTGAACCTTACTGTCTACAAGGAGAATGAGGCAAGCTATGGGTTTTATTTGTCACAGGAATTTTTAGTAGTTGGTGATCAAGCAAACGAGCATACCGGACATCAGGAATACTCAATGTCTTTTACTAAGGCATAGTCCCCTTTGATAAGTTTACTTGCAAGGCAATGCCAGGGTAGACAGTGCAGGCTTGATGTGTATCATGGAACACTATATCATCCTGCCTACACTACAGAATTTGAGGATTCCAATGATCGCCACCATCTCCTGCGCCGCCCTTATGGGCATCGATGCTTTCAAAGTCGAACTCGAAGTTGATTTTTCTCGCTCTGGTATGCCGTGTTTTACCATGGTCGGCTTGGCCGAAGGTGCCGTGAAAGAATCCAAGGAACGCGTTTTTTCCGCGTTGAAGAACTGTGGATTCAAAGTGCCTCCTGCACGGGTTACCGTTAACCTTGCGCCTGCTGATATTCGAAAGGCTGGCAGCGCCTATGACCTCCCTCTCGCCATCGGTATTCTTTGTGCTATGGGCGTGGTCAAACCTGAACAGGTTGAAGGGTGGTATATGGCGGGCGAGCTTTCTTTGACCGGTGATCTCAAGCCTGTGCCTGGTGTGTTGCCGCTGGCTCTGGCGGCGCGTGAAGGAAACGGCAAGGGGATCATTGTCCCCGAGGCTAATGGACGTGAAGGCGCGGTAGTTAAGGATATTCCGGTCATTGGCGCGCAGAACCTGACGCAGGTTGTGGAGATGTTGTTGGGCGAAAATGAAATGACGCCAGCCACGGTGGATATTGATACCTTGTGGAATGAGCGACAGGCTTTCGTAAGTGATTTTGCGGAAGTGAAAGGGCAGGAACACGCCAAACGCGCCATCGAGATTGCAGCGGCAGGCGGACATAATCTGCTTTTTATAGGTCCTCCCGGCTCAGGCAAGACCATGCTTGCCAAGCGGATTCCCACCGTACTTCCGCCTCTTCGATTTGAAGAAGCGTTGGAAGTGACCAAAATTTATTCTGTGGCGGGCCAGCTCCCGGCAGATCGTGCTCTGATGGTCACTCGTCCATTCAGAACTCCGCATCATACTATTTCTGACGTAGGTCTTATTGGTGGAGGACGATATCCACAGCCCGGAGAAACGTCGTTGGCGCACCGTGGTGTGTTGTTTTTGGATGAGATGCCGGAATTTAAGAAGGCGGTGCTGGAAGTGCTCCGTCAGCCGCTTGAAGATGGTGAAGTCTCCATCTCCCGTTCGCTGATGACGCTGAAGTACCCAGCGGATGTGATGATGGTCGCTGCTATGAATCCGTGTCCGTGTGGATATATGTCCGACGATCAACACACCTGCACCTGTTCGCCTTTAGCTGTGGCTCGTTACCGTGGTAAAATCTCCGGCCCGCTCTTGGATCGTATTGATCTGCATGTGGATGTCCCGGCTGTCCCCTACGATGATTTGAAAAAGACCCGTAGTGAAGTTGATTCCGCCACCATGCGTGAGCGGATTGTCGCTGCTCGCGAAGTGCAGGCAGAGAGATATGACGGGCATCATATTTCATTAAATGCAGAATTGTCTGGTTCCGCTCTGGAGGAGTACTGCCTACTGGGTGATGAAGAACACGCTTTCCTTAAACAGGCCGTAGAATCTCTCGGCCTGTCGGCTCGTGCTTATACGAGAACTCTGCGTCTTTCGCGCACTATTGCTGATCTTTCCAACGATGAAACGATCAACGTGGGTCATCTGGCAGAAGCGATTAATTACCGGACTATGGATCGGCAGGGAACGTAGGTTAAGGACGCTTAGAGCCTTTACGTACAAATAATCGGTCGGAAACAAAAAGTCCCAGCAAGCCCAGCCCGAGCAGGATGATGGAGGCGATAACTAGGCGGTTCCAATCCATGTTGTCGGGCTCGGCCACAAACCATCGCTTGACGATTTCTTCATGCTCATTGGTATCAATGCGAGCCATTCCCTCATTTATCAAGCGCAGAAGGGCTTTGTTTCCCTTGCTCGTTGCGCCGAATAATTTTCTTTCATAGAGGAACTTTTTAACTATGAGCTTGTTTGCGATGCCGAATTTTCCTACTTGATAGCCCATCATGGGATGATCGCCTGCGACGGCAACAATCTCACCGGCTGCTAATGCTTTGGCTATATCCTGGGTGGAAGGGTAGGTGCGAAGTTTGGTCTCTGGATGATTTTCGCCGAGAAACTTTTGAGCATATCCTTTGTCTAATACGCCTATTGTGTAACTCTCATAGATAGTTTCAATGTCAGCATCTTGCCCTTCAACGACAAGTAACGCAGCTTGAAGCGTATAATATGGAGTGGAGAAATCCAGGTATTGATTGCGCTCTTCAGAGAAGAAGAGACCTCCGTGTATGTCGGCTTTGCCTGTTCGGACTGCTTCTAATGTTTCGGCCCATGGCAGGAATAAAAAAGAGACGGGGATTCGGGTCTCTTGTGACCACTTCTTCCAGTAATCAATAATGAACCCGGATGGCTCCTCGTTGACTCCAATGAAGGACATGGGATCTGAAACCGGGGGGTTGCTCACTGTCACGCCGTACTGGCGATACCAATCCAGACTCTTGGCATCAGCATTCGTGACCATGAATGACATGGCAAGAATGAAGAAGGATAGAATGAGTGTGGCAGGCCTAGCGTGCAACAAAGTCCCCTCATGAAAATTACAATGGTTCCCAATTATAGCCATAGTTTGCAACTATATGCAATGGGGTTTGAGTTTATCTGGTCTGGCACCATTCAGACGCGTTTTCGGTGAATGCTTGATGTCTGCGTGACATCCGCTTGGTGTCGGGGTATCCCAACCGCATGCGAACTCAAGCGGATCGACTCCGTCATACAATATTATTTGAAGGGCTGGGGCTGATTACCTGCACCCCACTGGCGGCATGGATTCTTGATAAGGATTTGGGAAAGATCGGGACTATGACGGTCTTTCTTTCTCTATCGGCCATGCTGTGTAACTATCTGTACAATCTCCTTTTTGACCACATGCTGAGAAAGCTGGGCCGTCCTGTTCACCATCGCCCGCCCCGTTTGCGTGTGATCCATGCCCTCTTGTTTGAAGCTAGCTTCATCGTGGTTACCGTGCCAGTCGTGGCGTGGTGGCTCAATATGACGATTTGGAACGCATTCATGACAGACATCGGCTTTGCGTTGTTCTTTCTTGTCTATGCGTACTTTTATAATTGGGCGTACGACCGCGTTTTTCCCATGCCTGTGGAAGAAACGGTGTCCACACATGATACTCAAGGATGATCCATGTTCGGTATTCATGATCTCGCACTGTTTATTGTTTCCGGCCTGTTGTTGAATGTCACTCCCGGTCAGGATGTGGCGTATATCGTGAGCAAAGGGGCGTCTCTTGGTTGGCGCAATGGTGTGATTGCTGCCCTTGGTATCGGGGCGGGATGTTTCGTGCATGTCTTTGCGGCAGCCCTAGGACTGTCTGCCATTTTGGCGACTTCGGCCACGGCCTTTACTGTGGTGAAGCTTGCTGGTGCGGGATATCTTGTTTGGATTGGTCTGAGCATGTGGCGCGGTAATGGTAATAAAAAGGATGAAGGTGGGGAACCTCAATACCTGAGGATATCCAAACGCCGACTTTTTTCTCAGGGCTTTCTGACCAATGCGCTTAACCCGAAGGTCGCGCTGTTCTTCCTCGCTTTTCTGCCGCAATTTGTCAGTGTGGATTCCCCGACGAAGCCTCTGGCTTTTCTCGTTCTCGGCATCATTTTCACGGTCAATGGCACTTTGGTGAATATGGGCTGGGCGTGGTCTGCATCGCGTATTTCACAGCTTTTCAACGGTGGCGGCAAATACGCCACATGGATAAAGAGGGTGGCGGGAACGCTCTTTATCGGTCTGGGTGTTCGACTCGCCATGGCGGATGCTGCGTAAGAGTTTTCCCTCGCGTGAGAATTCGACTGTTCTGTCCATCAATTTTCATGTAATGTCGCTCCTATGACTGCTTCAAAGATATACATGCATCGATTAAGCGCTTTTACGTTATGGGCTTTCTCCGCTTGTGTGGTGATTCTTGTTTTGGGTGGTACGAGTTTGTCTGCAAGTGCAGAACCGGAACAAGTCACGGTTTGGTCCTATTATACAATCCCACCTTTTGCTCCCGATGAGAATCCAGGGCTGAGCGACGAGCTCATAGCGCTTATGAACAAGCGAGCAGGGGGAAGGTTCCATTTCTCTCTTGAAATCATGCCGAGGAAGCGAATCGAGCAACATCTTGCGTTGAATGATGCTGGTCTTGTTCTTTTCATTAGTCCGGAATGGCTTACTCCGCCGGAGGGCAGCAATGCGGTCTGGTCTGGACCGATGTTTGTAGATCGTAATGGCTTGCTTTTCAGTGGTAAGATGCCTGTTGATTATACAGGGCCGGAATCTTTGTTCGGCATGACTATGGGCGGCGTGGTCGGTCGTAAGTATAAGGGGGTTGACCCTTTGGTGGAATCTGGACGGATTATCCGGGAAGATGCTTTGAGTGAAGAGCTCAATGTGCTCAAGCTGGCGGAGCGGCGAATTGATTTTATGACCGCTCCGGAGTCTGTGTTACGGTATTTGGTGGAGAAAATGGATATTGCAGATAAGGTGTTTTTTTCTTCCACACCACTGTTTGAGTATACTCGACACATCCTCGTCAATAACACGTCTCCTGAAGTTCGTGAGTTCGTTTTGCAGTTCATTCACAACCTACCGGTTGATCCCGCTTGGGTCATGCTTAAGCAACGCTATCAGTTGCGTTAGTCCACCCTCATTCTTTCGCCTCCTATCCCAGCTCGAAAAGCTGGGACTTTTTTTGTCTACCGATTCTGGGGTGAATCATGGACCCTTATCTTGTGCATAAGAAAACCCCGGTCTCGGGGGCATGAGACCGGGGTTAATGAGGGGCATTAGAGTCAAGGAGGGTTGTATGCTCTAAAATTTATGCTGGTTCGTAATAACAACGCTTCGGCGAAATTACTTTACCATCTTCTTTGAGGGCTTTGATGGCCTTGGATACATCTTTGCTTTCCACGCCCAGCGTTTTTGCTACATCGCCTGGGCGTACAGGTTTGCCTGCCTCTTTCATTGCTTTCAAAACATTGTCTTTCATTATTGCTCCATTATGAATGAAAATTGTGTTCAACTGATAATAGGAATCATTCATAAGTATTGGGCTCAAGTCAAGTGTAAAATACACTTTTCTGAATACTTTCATTTCGGCAGTTGCTTCATTTAAGGAAAGCATTATTTGAGAGAATACGTATAATGCAGAAAATGGTGGATATTATGGAACACGATACAGAACAGACTCCCGCAGAACTGAGGCAGGAACTGGCCACCCTACAAGCGAAGCTCTCCGCTTATGAACAGGCTTTGAATAAAATGGAGAAGCAAAAGCGTGGGGATGCCACAGCTTGTCTTAATGAGATCGAGCAGATGCGCAAGGCTCGGGAAACCATGGGGTTGGCGAATCTTATTGTGGAGAATTCTCCGGCTGTCCTCTTCCGCCGCCGGGCCGATGAAAATGGCAAGCTCATATATGTCTCCGAAAATATCAGCCAGTGGGGCTATAAAGCCGAAGATTTTCTGAAGCGAGTGAACATATTCAAGGATATTGTTTTGCCCGCTGACCACGACCGTCTGACTGAAGAGGTCATTAAGTATCGCGATGCAGACGTGGAAGAATATACTCAGGAGTACCGCATCGTTACTGCTGATGGTGATGTCCGCTGGATATCAGATGAAACGTCTGTCATTCGTGATGAGCACGGTGAGAAGCTGTACAATCAAGGTGTGCTTATGGACATCACCCGCCGTAAGAACACGGAGGAAGCACTTGTCCGTAGTGAATTCAAATTCCGCAGGACCATTGAAAGTGCCGGCGAAGGGTATCTGCTTTTGGCCGAGGACCTATCGATTCTCGAAGTGAACGATGCCTATTGTCGCATGCTTGGCTATGAGCGGGAAGATTTGCTTGGTAAGCGGCCTCATGACTTTGCCACACTTGAGTATCAGCGCTTTCTTGAGACCAACAAAGAGCGCTTGAAGAAGCAGGCCTATCGTCGTTTCGAGGGAAGCATGATCCATAAGGATGGGCACGTTGTACCGGTCCTTATTCATGCCAATACCCTGCGTGATCAGGACGGAGAGTTCATTGGTAATGTGGCTTTTGTTGTGGACCTCACCGAGCAACGCAAGGCGATCGAGCTTGCTGGTGAGGTGCAGAAAAGTCTTTTGCCCGATGCAGCTCCTCTTATTCCCGGTCTGGATGTTGCTGGTTCTTCCGTGGCCAGTGAAATCGCAGGCGGAGATTACTTCGACTACCTTGAAGGGCTGGACCCGGAACACCCGTCTCTGGCTATTGCGGTAGGAGATATCTCGGGCCATGGCGTGGACGCGGCTTTGCTGATGACCACGGCGCGTGGCTTTTTGCGTATGCGTGCGGCCCAACCCGGCAGCCCGGCGCAGATTGTTACCGAGATGAATCGGCATCTTGCCACGGACCTTGATGGATCAGGCCGCTTCATGACGCTGTTTTATCTTTCGCTGGACCCGGGGAACAGCAAGGCTCGCTGGGTGCGTGCGGGACATGATCCTGCCATGATTTATTGCCCGAAGCTGGATGCTTTTACTGAACTTGGCGCCGATGCGGGCCTCCCTCTCGGCGTCATTCATGGGACCAAGTACATTGAAGAAGCCAACGAATTACACCCTGGACAGATTATCGCCATTGGTACTGATGGCATCTGGGAGTCACGAAATCGCGAGGGTGTAATGTTTGGCAAGGAACGGTTCAAGGACGTGCTCCGTAAGAATGCGGATGGTTCATCCAAGGAAATCATGGATGCCGTGTTCGAGGCCGTGCGGAAGTATACTGGCGGCTCCAAGCCGGATGATGACATCACACTGGTGATCATCAAGTACGGTTTTGATGATTAGAAATGAGAAAGGGCGAGATTGATTCTCGCCCTTTCTTTTTAGTCCTTCTCGAACGTACAGGTCCCATCCTGATTGAACTCTCGGATGGTGATGGCCGTGGCATCCCCATCGGTGTTCACTGTGAAATCGAAATGATATTCCGGGTCTCCCGGGTCAAGGGAAGTCCAGTCCCCCGCAAAGGTATGCATGGTTTTGTGCGTGGCTTTAATGTTGAACTGCTGCTTCGCGCCAAGGCGGATCATGAGTGCGTCTTTTTCTTCGTATACGGTAAGCTCTCCGTACATCGGGCTGCTGTACGTCCCTGCATAATCTTTCAAAGGTAGGCCGGGTAGACTCGGTACAGTCTCGCTTTCTTCCTGTTTCTCACTATGGGTGAGGGCAACGAAGGTCTTGTTCCAGTCAGCTTTGGTCCCGGACATCATGTCAAAGAATTGCAGGCCGAGTGCGTCGGCCAGTTTGTGGTCGCCGAGATTGGTTAGCACGACCAGCGCCATGTCGAGGTCCTGTGAGAATCCCACAAAGGAGCAGATGCCGGAAGTCCCGCCATTGTGCCATGTGACATCCGTCTTCTCGAGTGGTGTGTGCATCCAGCCCTGACAGTATGCGCCCTTGAATTTGCCCATCTTTACAGGGGTCTTGGGTGAGTGCATGTAGTCGGCGGATTCCTTGCTGAAAATTCGAGTTATGCCTTGTCCTTCGTGGAGTTGTGCGGCAACCCAGCGGGCCATGTCCGGTGCGGAAGAGTTGAGGCCGCCTGCCGGGCCATAGATATATGGCCAGTCGAGGATTGGGGTGTTGGGCTTGATTGGCCGTGGTTTACCGTTGACCAACTGGTGGAGGTCTGAACCATTCTCCGCCTGTGTCAGGCCAGCTGCGTCCATTGAGGATCGGGTCATCTTCAGGGGGGTGAGAATACGCTCCTGCATGAGGGTTTCCCACGACTTGCCTGTCTTGATTTCAGCGACCTTGGCTCCGGCCACAAAGAGGTTGTTCACATAAGAAAAATTGTCGCGGAAGCTATAAGTGGGCTTGATGTGACGCAAGGAGCGGATGATGTGTTCCCGTCCAAAGCCGATGAACGCCTGCAAATCTCCAGCGTAGGGAGGCATGCCGCTGTGCTGCGCAAACAAGTCGTGGATGCGGAATTCTCGGGTCACCCACGGGTCGTACATTTGGAATTCCGGGAAGTGATCGATGACACGGTCATCCCAACCCACCTTGCCTTCATCTACCAGCATAGCCATAAGCGCCACAGTAAAAGCCTTGGTGGTGGACCCCACTTGGAAGATGGTGTCTTTATCTACCGGGCGTCTGGTTCCTGCCCGCTTGGTGCCGAAGCCCTTGGCGTAGACAATGCTGTCTCCTTTGACCACGGCAATGGACATACCCGGTACGTCCCAGTCCTTCATGGCTTTGGTCGCATAGCTTTCAAAGCGAGAAAGGGTGCTGTTGAAATCATCAGCCTGTGCAGCTTGGGGCAAGAGTATGAATACAGCCAGAAGCAAATGGAAACCGATACATCGTGTCATGAAATTCTCCGGTAAATGGTGGATTGTGTATGCACGGAAGTGGGTCGGGATTCAATGATAAATAGCAAGGTTGCGTATGGCGTCAGTATCAAACCTCGCAAGAATGCCAAGGTCATGGAGTTACTCCATGACCTTGGCAACGTGATACAGAAAAGGGGAACAAACCGTAGTAAATGAGCGTGTTATTTGGCTACACTCAACAGTCCGTTGATGGCGGCCATGACAGCCTGACCTTTGACCGTCGCTCGATCTCCTGCAAAATTATAAAGCTTGGCGCGACTTCCTTCGGGCCATGCCCATGCCATCCAGACTGTGCCCACGGGCTTGTCCGGTGTTCCGCCTGTGGGGCCAGCTATGCCGGAGATGGCTACGGAGATGTCTGCACCGACGGCCTTGAGTACGCCTTGGGCCATGGCAAGAACGACGGGTTCGGATACGGCGCCATGTTTTTCGAGAATGGCAGCGTCCACGCCCAGCAGGTTCTGTTTAACCTCATTGGCATAGGCTACCACCGAGCCGGAGAACCATTCGGAACTGCCGGGAGTGTCGGTAAGAGTCGATGCGAGCAGGCCACCAGTGCATGATTCGGCAGTGGCCATAGTATTGTCATAAGCGCGCAAACATTCACCGAGTTCGGATACGGCGCGGGAAATAAGATATGTGTCCATGTGATCCTCCTGAAGGTGGTTCTACAAAATACCTTCGATGGTTGCAATGAGCATGAAGTCCAACGTAGTATGGACTCATGGTTGTTACCCCGTCTGCACTTTTTTCATTGGCTCTGGAGCGGCATAGGTCTCCGTGGAACTGGACGCTGCATTGCGTGGCGTTCGTTAGTTTTGCGTTGACGCTGTTGTTTCACAGCGCACTCCTGTTTGCGGCTTCTCTGATTTTATTTGGCGTGGGCTTTCTTGATTTGAATATGCCCAAGCCGCCGGAAAACCGCTGGTTTTCATATGTACACCGGGCCGTTGAGTGGGAGAAGAACTGGGTAGCTTATCCGTGGACATTCTGGAAAACATGGCGGTTCTGCTTCACGTTACTTGTTGCGGCAATCGTGATCTGGGCGTTCTGGGCGCGGGAACCCATTGCTCTCGGGTTGCTTGTTGGCTTTGGTTATTTGATCAAGGTCGTGCGGGAAAATCGATCCAGTGGCATTGATTTGTAACGGGCATAGACTCGGCGCGAATCAGTTGTTATATAGTAATTTATGCACAATTAGACTCACGGAGGAATTCATATGAGTGATGATAATGCCTGTAAGGCGTGGTTGAACGAAGTGAACTGGGACATGATTCATGAAGATGCTGTTACTCTGTATCTGGAATGGGGTAACAACAACTACCGTGACGCCATGCGCTCACCTGTCACTACCAGTGGCGAGTACTCAATCTATTTTGCCATCGACACTTGGGAAGAGCCCAAGGTTGTGCTCATGAAGATGGATAACTACGGCTCCACGATCCTGTGTGCCAAGAAGTTGCCGGACGCTCTCGCCAAGGAACTCCTTGATGAGATCAAGGGCATCAAGGGCATTCTGGAACTCACTCCTTCCATTAAGGATTGGTTGCAGAAGGAACTGGACGCGTAGTTTTCGTCAAACGAATGCATTCAACAAGAAGGCCGCTCCACACTGGAGCGGCCTTCTCTTTTTCTCGACCATCATTGATGGTTTATCTATTGTGAGGCTAAGCGATTTTTTTCATGAGCCAGGCCATGTTCTTGCCGAGCACTTCCATGGTTGCCACGCCTTCATCGTCGTTCAGGAAGTCTCCTTTGTCCCGACCGCGACCGATGTTCCAGTAGCGGGAGCCGGGTATAATCATCTGTTCGATGAGGAAGAAGGAGTTGAGGGCGTTGAAGACCTGCACAGCACCGCCTCGGCGGACAGCCACTACTCCAGCGCCGACTTTGCGGGCGAGCATGGAATCATTGGCAAGGGCGACCATGCCTGCGCGGTCAATGAGTGCCTTGATCTCGGGCGAGACATTGGCGAAATAGGTGGGGGAGCCGAGGATGACGCCATCGGCTTTGTCCATGGCTTCGATACATTCATTCATGAAATCATCTTTCACCACGCACTTGCGGTCTTTCTTCTCGAAGCATTTCATGCAGGCGATGCAACCTTTCATGGTCTTGCCTTTTAGCTCGATCAGTTCTGTCTCGATGCCTTCGGCTTCCAGTTCCTTGAATACGGTCTTGATCATGTCGGCAGTGTTACCACCTTTGCGGGCGCTGCCGTTGAATGCGACTACTTTCATAATAGACTCCTAAAAAGTGTTGTAATGAACCCGGTCTTCTTTGAACCGGCTTTCGGATTTTGGGGCTTGATCGGGCCAGCCTACAGGGACGAATCCCAGCGGAATGACTTGCTCCGGCAAGTTGAACATTTCCTTGAATGCGGTAACGCGGTCAGCCATGGGATAGACGCCGGTCCAGACCGCGCCGAGTCCCTGAGCGTGTAATCCCAATAGCAGATTCTGCATGGCAGCGGAACAATCCTGCACCCAGTAGCCGGGGAATTTTTCCAGACTTAAATCCGTACAAACCAGAATGCCTGCCTGAGCCTGTTTTGCCATGCCGAGGTGAGGGTGGATTCCCGCTGTTGCCTTGAGAGCATCGCTCTCGGTGACGACAATGAATCTCCACGGCTGGGCATTTCCTGCGCTGGGGGCCATCATAGCCGCTTCCAATGCCTTGCGGATCATTTGGTCAGAAACCGGTTTGTCGCTAAATTTGCGGATGCTCCGTCGTGTGTTGATCGCTTCGAATATTTCCATGACTGTCTCCTTTGTCTCCGGGCAGTGATGTTTACGTTCATTGGGTTCTCTGCTAATGGTGGCAAAAGGTCAAGTACGCACGTTTAAGTGCCATAGTCACCAAAAGGATACCGTGAGCGTATGTTGCATGTTTTTCATATCAGAAACACTCACGGTAAACACGAGAAAATCGGAGATGAGCATGGGCGATGAATGTGGGTTGAAAATATGTGGCACCAAGAAATACTACTGTAGCGTCGAACTGACGTTGCAGGTCATTGGTGGCAAATGGAAGCCGATTATCATCTATCGTCTGGGGGAAGACGGGACGCTGCGGTTCAGTGAAGTGAAACGAGCCATCCCGAATATCACTCAGAAGATGCTTACCCAGCAGTTGCGTGAGCTGGAGGCGGATGGAGTCGTTCATCGCGAAGTGTATCCGCAAGTACCTCCCAAGGTAGAATATTCTCTTACCGAATTGGGGCATTCAGTCATGCCCCTCATGAAGTCTTTGTGTCAGTGGGGCGTGAAGTATGAGGAATGGGCGAGGGAAACCGAGGTCGTGGACGACGCTATTTAATAGACTTCGCGTTTGTAGTGGCTTCTGATTATAACCACCTTGTTTTTCTCTGATAGTGGTTCATAGTAATGGAGCATCGGGTTTTTTGTTGGAATGAGAGTAAAGAGGTGAAGATTTTTCACTTTCGTCCCTGTTTTGCTTGTAGTATCATGTCTGTATCGGAATAATCCTTTTGAGGAACGTATGGGAAAAAGTTTATCTTCCAACACCACGCCACATTCGTTGGGGCAGCTCCGGGAGTCCGTTGAGAAACGGTTGGATGAGTTGCGTCAAAACGATGAGCTGCCCGGAGAAGTACAGGCGGTCTTGGATGATCTGGTTTTGTACAAAGAAATTTTGGAAGAGCGCGAACAGTCCATGAAAGGGATGCTGGTCGATCTGGTGGATGATATGTCCCAGGCCAGTCAGACCTTGACCGAGACTGGCACCCGGCTTGATACGATTCTTGAGGCTGCCGAGGACGTAGCCTTTGTTATTGTTGCCGACGATGGAGAGCACTCCATCATTGAGTATAGTGCCGGAGCAGAGCAGATTTTTGGGTACGAGCGCCACAATGCTCTTGGACAAAATGTCGGAATGTTATGCCCCAGTCCGGAGGAGCTTGACGAGAGTGAGCCTTGTGTCTGCTCTTTTGGCTCCCATCCTCGTGCACGAGTGATCATGAAACGGAGTAGCGGCGAGAGTTTTCCTGCCCTGTATTCAGCCTACCCGCTCAAGAACAACAACGACGAAGTTATCGCCTCCCTGATCATTGTTCTTGATATGTCCAAACGGGAAATGACGGAAAAGCTGCTCCGAGAAAGCCACGAGCGGTATCGCGCTCTTGCCATGGCCTCACCTATTTCCATCATCACTTTTGACCCGAATGGAGTGGTGACGTTTATCAACGAATGGCACATGAAGATGCTCGCAGGGGGCAATAAAGACCCCATGCAGTATCTGGGCAGAAAGGTGCAGGAAATCCCGTGTATCGTTCGTGCCGGAGTCGCAGATAGAATCAATCCGGTGTTCAAGGGACAGCACGTCTCTATTGAGGATGCGCATATATCCGCTTTCGGCGATCGTCAGGATTCCTGGCTCAACATTCGCCTTTCCCCGCTCATGCATGAAGAGGAATTTCTGGGTGGTATTCTCATTTTGGAGGATGTTACCCGTCGTAAGAATACCGAACTGCATCTCAAGTTGCTTATCGACTCATCGCCTATCCCCCTTCTGCGGGTAAAGCACTCCGAAGAGGGTGACATTATCCGCTATCTCAATCCTGTGGCGCAGGATATGTTTGGACCGGAAGCGTTGGACAAGTCGGTGAATGATTACATTTCCGTGGTCAAGGAAGCCGACAGCGAGCTTTCTGCCATGCATGGCGATCGTTGCGAAGTCATGACCGTGGATGGCCCACGACAAGCTATTCGTGCATCGCACAGCCCCACTGATGATTCCGAGGTACAGGCTGTGCTGGATGTAGGTGTGTTGCTCGAAGCCAAGGAAGCCGCTGAAGATGCCAGCCGGGCCAAGTCTGATTTTCTGGCTAACATCAGTCATGAAATACGGACCCCCCTCAACGCATTGTTGGGCATGTTGCAGCTTTTGGGTGAAAGCGATCTTGGGGAAGAGGTTAACGAGCTTACCGGATATGCCATGGGGTCAGCTCAGTCGCTGTTGGCCTTGCTCAACGATATTCTTGATTTTTCTGTTATCGAGGCCCGTGCGTTGGCGTTGGATGAACAGGATTTCGATTTGGCAGAATTGGTGAACCTGTTGATTTTGCCATATCGAATCGAAGCGTCCGGTAAGGGGGTCGACCTCGATTGTACGCTGGAAGCGGGAATCCCAACATCGCTTTATGGCGATGCTCGTCGCTTACGACAGATTATTTTCCATGTATTGGGCAACGCGGTGAAGTTCACCGATAGTGGCAGTGTCTCACTTGATATTACTCAGTATCAGGGCGAGGTAGAGGACGGGAAAATCCATCTGGTCTTCTCCATCTGCGACACTGGTATCGGAATGTCTCAGGAGCAGATGGAGTACATCTTTGAGCCATTTCGTCAGGCGGATGGTTCGCGTACCCGACGGCATGGTGGTACGGGTATCGGACTGGCTCTGGTCCATGAATTCATTGCTGCCATGGGTGGAACGCTTGCCGTGGATTCCGAATCCGGAACCGGTACAGAATTCACCGTTACCCTCCCACTCACTAAGGCTGCCCCTGCTCCTGCAGTGGTATAGCTCTTCAATTACACCCTGTTCCATGGTATGAGCCATTCCCAAGGATGGTATCATGAGTTCATTTCGTGAAATAGTTCCACAGCTTGTCCGGGAACCCAAAGTTCCCATCGAACTCCGCGCCTCATTTGAGCGTGAAATCGCGCTGTCCAATTCCCGGCGGCTTAAAGCGGTTACATGGCTCCTGCTTTCCTCTCTGATTGTTTATCTGGTGGCAGACTATTTTTCTATCGCCAAATCCAATATTCCCGAGGCCCACAGTATATGGCAGGGCATCCTGTTCACGCGTCCTTTTGCCATGATCGCCTGTGGTCTGTTTCTTTGGCAGTTCGGTCCTTTGCGCAGTCTGGACGATATCAAGGCGAAACATCTGTGGCTGTGGAAATGGTACACATATTTCTTTTTGATCTATACAGCGGTTATCGTGGGCTTCATGTTTCCTCTCAAGGTTTCCATCGCGCCCGTATATATCTTTCTCCTTGGGCCGTGCGCCTTCATTTCCATGACTTCAAGGCAGACCTTGATACTGCTTGGGATTGGGATGATTTCTATTGCGGGCTCACTGCTCTTCTTCGTGCCTGAAGCATCACAGGTGAAGTTCCATCTCATCAACGCCATGGTTATCTCATGGGTTTCTTATGTTGTGGCTCACGTAACGTATCGTTCTTCTTTTCGAGATTTCATGAATCGGCAGATTATTGAGAAGCGGAACTATCAGCTCGATGATGCGCGCATTGCTGCTGAGGGGGCAAGCAAGGCCAAGTCGGATTTTCTTGCTTCGGTCAGTCATGAGATTCGTACACCCATGAATTCCATTCTCGGTATGACCGAAGTCGCGCTTCATACGCCGCTAAATAGTGAACAGCGTGATTATATTGAGACAGCTCGTGAATCCGCCTTGCATTTACTCGATGTTATCAATGATATTTTGGATTTCTCACGTATTGAGGCGCGTAAGCTTCGACTTTTGAACACAGATTTTGACCTGCCCGCAGTGGTTCATTCAGCCATGAAAACTGTTCGCCTTCAGGCCGAAGGAAAGGGCGTGGGGCTGGATATGGAACTCATGTCCAATACTCCCCGATTTCTCAAAGGTGATCCCGGGCGTCTGCGTCAGATTTTGATTAACCTGCTGGGCAACGCCATAACGCACACGAGCGAGGGGTATATTCGTGTCACTGTAGGACCATGGACGCCGCATTCCCCAGACAAAGATCGTCCAATAGGTTTGCTCTTTTCGGTCAAGGACAGCGGCGCGGGCATCCCTGCTGACAAACTCAAATGCATATTTGATGCTTTTACTCAAGTGGACGGTACCGCCAGTCGAACCTATGGCGGATCCGGGCTTGGGCTTGCCATTTGCCGGAACATTGTAAGCTTGATGGGCGGTGAGATCAGTGCGGATTCCGTGGAAGGCAAGGGTAGCGAGTTTTTATTTACAGTCCGTTTTGCTGAAGGCGATCCTAAACGAGCCACGGAAAGTGATTTGGTGGAAGCATCCTGGAATACGCATCTGCCCATCGCGCCATCCCGTGTCTTGCTGGTGGATGACAATCCGCTGAATGTCAAAGTACAGAAGCTGCATCTGGATCGTATGGGCATGGATACGGTTGTTGCGGAATCTGGAGCCGAGGCCCTCCTTCTTCTTTCTGAGCAAGACTTCGATCTCGTGCTGATGGATTTGGAGATGCCCGGAATGGACGGTCATGAGACCGTGCGTCGCATTCGTGAAGGGCAGCCCGGTGGTGGGCCCGTCGTGCGGCAGCCTTCTGTTCCAGTGCTGGCTGTTACGGCTCACGCTCTGGCTGATGTTCGCGAGCGGTGTGAGCAGGGTGGGATGAACGGTTTTGTGACTAAGCCTGTCGCGTTTGGCGATCTTGGCTCAGCCATGCGTCAGATTTTGGGTGGCGACTGGCGGGATGCCAGTGGGACTTCCAAGCCGCAGAAGGAGGGGGCTGTTGTGCTCGATCTGGTTCACGCTTCAACGCTGCTCGGGGTTTCGCAAGCGGAAATCAGGCACCTGCTCCCTAATGCTCTGGAAGAAATCGTGGTGAAGCTTGGCATTGCCGAAAAGGGCGTGAGAAGTGACACCCTGCGTGAGGTCGCTTTACAATCCCATACACTGAAAAGTGTGTCTGCCTCCATCGGGGCAGAAGCAACCCGACAGGCGGCGCTCAAACTTGAGAACGCAGCCCGCCGGGATGATGGTGAACGGTGTCGGGAACGACTTGGTGTTTTGCGCATGGAAGTGGCGCGCCTTGTGGCTGCCGTCAGTGCGCTTTAATTCTCTTAATCAAGCAGTCGTTTTTCGCCTTCCAGTCTGCGAATCCAGCCCACTTCCTGTGTGACTTCGCAGACACCCATGTAAACACCATTGTCATTATACACAGGGAAATAGCGAATCAGGATGGTTTCATCTCCCATGTTGATCCAGAATTCTGCCTTGTCGCGGGTCTTGTTTTTGAATCCTTCAACAATTTGTTCAACCGTATCGACTGATTTTTGGGGGTGGCACTTTTGAACTTTGCGGCCAACCACGGACCGAGTGCGGGCAAATACCTTGGGCTTATCCAGCTTGTTGAAATACGCCACAGTGTCTTCGGCATCAACAAACGTCACCTCGAATGGTAGCGTTTCCATGATTCCATGCAACTGATCGCTGGACAGGTTGTCGATCAATCTGGTTCTGATGCCGTCGGTTTTTTCCAGTTCTTCCACCATGGCGAAGAAATTTTCTTTTGCCTTGTCTCCATAGGCTGCGAGATCAATGTCATTGAATTGGTTGATGAGCGCCGAAGCGTCTTCTGCTGAGAGAATCTGCCGCCCCATGGCGTAGAGAACGTCATTTTCTTTCCAGATGTGCTCAGCGCGAATCTTCAGATAATCCAGCCCTTCCTGCTTGAACTGAGCCAACCCTTCTGGTGTGAGCTTTGCCAAGTTCGGCACTTCGAGCATCATCCGGGCAAGTAGATCACGCTCTGCCTCGTGCTCCATGAGCATTACGCCAAGCGGGCCGCCTTCTACAGGGACGCCTCGCTGCTGCATGAGTGGGAAGAGATGGTCTTCTTCCTTCTTGTTGTGCACCTTGTCGCCGAACTCAAGCAGGAAATCGAGGGCACGGGTAAGCTGAGTGGCGTCATATCTACCACCCTCCAGCCCTTCCAGATTTTTTGCCAGTACAGCCATGGCACGTTCAATGAGTTCATGTTCGTGGACCAGGTACGTATCCCATTTTTCAAATTGTACGGTTTCCATGGCAATTCTCCTTGCAGATGGTTCTTCACTGTGAGTCTAAGGCAAATTCAGACTTTCTCTATACCGCACTTGAAGCTCTATGACCACCGTAATCGATTGCTGGTGTGCTTTGCCTATCTTCTCTGCTTTGTGTACACTCCCGTATCGGAATAACCCCATCTACGAGGTAACCATGGCGGGCGACCAGTTCGAACTCTATCTGACCGAATCCAAAGCTGGCTGGCTTGAATCTCGGCTCATCCTGAATGATTCCCACTACGACCTGAGCGTTAGTTCAAAGTTCTCAGAACCCCTTAAGGATCTCTTCCAATGCCTGTGTGATGTGCGTGGTCTCGATGCACCCACGGATATGAATACCGACTATCGGCACTGTGAATTTGAATGGGGCGGCGAAGGGTGGCTTTATCTTTGGCAGGTAACACCGCTGCCCAACGATGAACTCGCCGTAAAGATCGAGTTCAAGGGTAAACGAGAGATCGGCGGCAAGGAATTTCCGGTATGGAAGATTGATTTTACCATTTCCTGGCAGGACTTCGCAGGACAGGTTTTCACTCAGGCATCTGAAATGCTCTGGCAATACGGATTCGGCGGATATCAGGAACGCTGGACCAAGGATTTTCCCGCCGCACACATGATGCGCCTCGGCCACCTGCTGCATAATCAGCCCATGGACACCAACGATTTCTCCCGCGAACTCGGCTATCTGGCGGAGACCCGCTAAAAGTTATGCGCTTGTGGACCGTCCATCCCAAATATCTGGACAGCAAAGGCCTGACCGCTCTTTGGCGCGAAGGGCTGCTCGCCCGTGCCGTTCTCCGCGGAAAAACCAAGGGCTACACGAATCATCCCCAGCTCATTCGCTTTCGCGAGTCTCCAGATCCTTTGGCAGCCATCGATGTTTATCTGGCTGGTGTATTGGAGGAGTCTCGAGTGCGCGGCTATAATTACGATGCGAGTAAAATTGACGAAGCCGCAAAGGCTTCTCCTATCGAGGAGACCGCGGGGCAGCTTGAATATGAGTGGAATCATTTGATGAAGAAATTAGAGAAGCGCGATCCGGCGCGTTGGGAGAATCTGAATGAAATTTCACAGCCTGTTGCACATCCTCTGTTTGTAGTGATTATTGGTGGTGTTCAGACGTGGGAAAAAGGTAAAGGGTAAATGTATGAATAAATATATTGCGAGTCTAATTGCTTTCTCTTCTTTGCTATATGTTATCCTTGGGAGTTTATATATTAAGAGTTACTATGAGCATCTCAGTATTAATATATTCAATTTTGCAACTTTGGATGAAGTTATTGTTCAATCCTTAGTTCCTGTGACTACAGTTGTCTTCTCAATAATATATTCATGCTCAATTCTGTTTCTCTTATATTTGGTATTTTACAGTCTTGATTTAAAAATAAGTGATGCAGATGGCTTGTACCGACTTAGTAAAGGCCTTATTGAGCATGCTTTTATTGTCAGTCTGTTTTTTAAAACAGCTTTATCTATCACCGTACTATTCTTAATGTTTTATATGTATATGAATTCATTTATTGATGTTGGGATGGAATTTAAATTTTCGAAAGCATGGATTACCGTTTCAGTGTTGATTGTTTGCATTATCAATACTGTCCACATGTTTGTAAATGAAGGGAAGTATGAGTTAATAACTAAGACCAATATAATGGCAATTGCTGTATGTCTTTTGCTCAATACTCCATTTTCTGTCATTGAAATGGCAAAAATTGACTACAATGATGCAGAAAAGAATAATGCAATTATTGAGGCTACTAACATCAAAACGGAGAATAGACCTAAAGATGATGCAGTTGTTCGTTATATGGGCGGGACGAAGAATTTTGTATTCCTTAAGGGGCTCCAATCAAAGGCGACTTATGTGGTTGAGATGAAGAATATGTTGATATTAATGTTCAATGCTAACAGTGAGAACGACTAATGAAATCATACCGTAAAGAACTCTTCTACGAAATATCCACCCGTCGGGCATTCATCAATATCACAGATGACGTAGACGCCTGCCTACGGGAGTCCGGTATTAAGGAAGGGCTGTGCCTGGTCAACGCTATGCACATTACTGCCTCGGTGTTCATCAATGATGATGAGTCAGGTCTACATCATGACTATGAGGTTTGGCTGGAGAAGCTTGCTCCTCATGCTCCGGTGGATCAGTATCGACACAATGGGTACGAAGACAATGCGGATGCCCACATGAAGCGTCAGGTTATGGGGCGCGAGGTTGTGGTTGCCATTACGGATGGGCAACTCGACTTTGGTACGTGGGAACGCATCTTCTATGGAGAGTTCGACGGGCGGCGCAAAAAGCGCGTGCTGGTCAAGATTATTGGCGAATAGCGACGGGCGCTGATGAAACTATGAGCTGGGTGCTTTTTGGGGGGGCGTGCGATATGGGCTCGCGTCTCCCCCCTAAAAAGGATCTTATTGTTTTTTTCTGGCAAAGAACAAGCTGAAGAAAACATGGCAAAAATCGTCGAATTCCTTCATCCCCAGACTTTCAAGGAGCTCTTTCACTTCATAGTAGTATGCTTTTGAGGGGATAATAATTTTGTCGAACTCGACCGTTGTGATCTTGTCAGGGCCATAGATTGGAAGGCCGTGGAACTCGCCAACTTTTTCTCTGTCAAATGCACAGACGAGTTCAAAAGGTTTGTCATCCAACGCATTGTACGCTTCGTAAAATTCATCAGAGCCGCCCGACGCGGTATATAAAGCGACCTTACTTCCTCTCGGCCAATCTCTTTGTGCTAGAAAATCTTCCCATTCGATCGCATTATTTTGCATCATCATATCTTTTCTAAATGCACGAATATCATCGCCACTTAAGAATTCTCGCCAGACGGGAACCGTCCTGTCTGATTCGTCTCCATATGATTGTGTGGGATCGTACCAATCATAATCCTCAGGGATTAGGCCTTTTTCTTTGGCCATAGCCTCTGCGGTTGATCCTGGCGAGATGAAGAGGCGTGAAGCCCCTGTATTCCAGAGTTTGCGACTGTTTTTATAAACGAAGCGCATTGTTTCTGTAGCGTCTTCATACGTTTCTCCCGGGCAGCCAACCATCACGAAGACTTTGCACCGAATCCCTAATCCATGAGCGATATCAAGAGTTCGTTGAGCGTCCTCGTGAACGATGCCTTTGTTCAAGTTCTTCAAAATCTTGTTTGAAGCGGACTCAAGGCCTATGTCCAAACTGATGCATCCAGCTTCGGCTGCCATGGGTAGTAGTTCAGGGGCGATATCCGCTCTTGATTCCATATACCACCCAATATTCAACTCTTCTTCAATGATGCGCTGGCAGAATTCCTTAAAATATTTTCCTCGTTTGGCGAGAAAAGGATCATCGAACAAGAAATTGTTGCAATTGTATTTACTCTTCTTATCTTTGACTTCGCGTATGACAGAATCAATCGTTCTGGACCGATATTTTTTTTGGTGATTCGTGCAAAAGATACATTTACCAGGGCATCCTCGGCCGACATTGATGAACACGGATTCTAATTTGCTACTCTCATAATTTCGCAAATAGTGTGTGTCGGTATACTTGCCACCAGGATAATGAATATGAGCAAAGACTTCTTCATTTACTATAAACTGATCAATGTCGTTTGATAGTTTACGGGTTTCGGTGCATTTAATTTCATCACCATCACGATACGTTATGCCTTTGATTTCTTCTAACGATTTTTGTCCATCGAAGTGTTGCATCAATTCTAGAAGGATCTCTTCGCCTTCACCTCGAACGACAATGTCCAGTTCAGGTATGTTCTTGAGAGCATCACTTGCCGTTTGCGTGAAAAAGTTGCCACCACCAAGGATTGTCGCATTTGGAAGCAGTTTTGCTGTAGTTGAGATGTATTTGAAAATATTGAACCGCTGGTGTGGACCATACACTCCAAAGCCGACGAGCTGCGGGGAGTGTTCGAGTAAATAAGACTCGAGATGGGTATATTTGTCTTCTTCTTCGAGCGCGCTTAAGTCAATTATTTTAGCTGTATATCCATTTTTTAGGAGATAGCTAGACAAATACAGCAAGGAAAGAGGACGCATTCCTCTTTCTCTATCAACAGGTCTTATTCCACCAACGTTTATGAACAGGATATCCATATTATCTATCTCCATGATCAACTGGTTTTTATACCTGGGCCTCAGGCTACCTGTATGCTCGCCAAGCTACTAATTTAGATCGATATTAATTGCTACTCAATGTGCAAGAAATTGTAAACCTAGCAGTAAGTAAACGGGGTTGAAAATTGTGGCAGTGCCGTCACGATGGGTACGAGGATAATACGGACGTTCACATGAAACATCCGGCTATGGCGCGAGGTCGTTGTTGTCTCATGGACGGGGCGGCGCGGCGCAAAAAGCGCGTGCTGGTCAAGATTCTCGGGGAATAGCGACGGGCGCTGATGAAACTATGGGCTGACTGTTTTGATCTGTCCGCCACTTTCTATGACGAGCCTTGAAATTTCCTGTCCGAAACGGTCTGCTAGGATCCGGCCTCGCTCACCAAGGTGTTTGGAGAATGCGAGGTAGACTGGTTTGCGCAGTGTGGTGAAGGCTACTGAGATTTCTACCGTTGAGTTGAGATCTTTCAGGAACATTGCGCCTGTGGCCCTGTTGCCGAGGATGGCATCAAAGCGGCCTTCATCCAGCATTTTGTAGAGCGTTTCTTCGTCTTTAACGAAAGAGATTTTTATTCGAGATTGATCGAGAACCCCTTTGCCATAATGGTAGCCGCGAACAGCTCCCACGCTCTTGCCTGCCAAGTCTTTCATAGATTTGAACCGCCCGGCATCTCCGGTGCGAGCAAAGACCACCATCTCGTTGTAGATGTCGCTGTGAGCTGGGTAATACAGGTATTCCTGCCGTTTTTTCGTCTTGAAGATGGAGATGAAGCAACTTACTTGACCTGTCTTTATTTCCATCAAGGCTCTGGCAAAGGGTAAGTCGAGAAATATTGGTATTATGTTAAGGCGTTTGCATGCGATTCTGGCGAGTTCAACAGTGCGACCGACCGGGGTACCATTCATGTCGTAGGCCATGTGGCCAGTATGAATGTAGGCGAATTCTATTTCTTCGGCATGAGCCACCATTGGGGCAAGCGCGCTAGATAAGCAGAATGCGACTGATATTATTGCCAATATAACTCTCATTTTGAAATAGTAGCGATTGCCATCTGTTCGGTCAATTATAGTATTGGCGGATGTCTCTTGTGCCGCAGGTGGGGTCGGTGATACCTCTTGTTGTAATAAGGTAACCGTGAATTTTGGCCTCCGAGGAAATACATGCGCACTGTCATTCATTATATCGCCGCCATCGCACTTCTGACTCTTTACGGAGGGCAGGTCTGTCCGCTTATCGATACGCTGACCTTGCCCAAATGGGGTGGTATGCTGCTTGTTACATTTGGCGGACAGTTGCTTGCTCGGCGGATACTCCAGCCTCACGTGGTAGAATCAGTTCCGTTGTACGACCAACCCGGTAGACAGTTCGTTTTGGAATTTTCGCTATTTCTTTCTTTCGGTTTGCTCCTGGCGTTCTATAATACATTCTGTCTTGCCTTTCCTATTCACGAAAGTGGCCCCAAGGTTGTTATCGGATTCCTGCTGTTTGGTTTTTTCATTGGCTTGGACCTCGCTCTGGCGCGAGAACGGAAATGTGGCAAGGAGATTATAGAGCGCAACATCATGCCGCCTGAATCTGACCGCTATACTTCCCTGACTCGCAAATTTTCTGGCTTTGCTTTGGCCACGGTCTTTCTTGTGGGCGCGGTTCTCATCCTCACAGTGGTGAAGGATGTATACTGGCTCTCTGAAGTCGAGATGCCGATCAATGGAATGCAGGCTCAGCTGCTTATAGTGCTGGAGATTGGTTTTATCCTGCTGATTCTGTGCGGATACATTCTTAATATTATTGTTTCATACACCCGTAATATCAGGTTCTTTTTTGGTAATGAGACAAGGGTGTTGCGCCAGGTTCGCGATGGTGATCTGACGAATCGTGTCCCATCATTAACTCGCGATGAATTCGGTGAAATTGCCGATCATACCAACACCATGATCGAAGGATTGCGCGAGCGCGATCGTATAAAGAATGTGTTTGGTAAGGCTGTCAGTCCGACCATCGCCCGCCGCCTTATTGAGCAGGAAGAGCAGGGTCTTTCATTGGGCGGTTCCATGCAACAGCTCGTCATCCTATTCAGTGATATTCGCAATTTTACGACTTACACTGAGTCCAATGCTCCCGAGATGGTTATTAAGGACCTCAATCTCTGGTTTGCCGAGGCTATTCAGGCCATTCAGAACCATGGTGGCACTGTAGATAAGTTTATCGGTGACGGCATTCTTGCGGTATTCGGGCTGGATGGAGACACCGCTGCCTGCCACAATGCTGTGGATTGTGCCACGGAAATGCAGGCTCGGCTTCTAGACCTATCGCCCAAGCTGTGCGCTCCCATGCAGATTGGTATCGGCATCCACAGGGGTGACGTGCTGGCTGGAATTGTCGGTTCTCCCGAACGATTGGAATTTACGGTGGTTGGCGATGTGGTCAACACAGCCTCGCGCATCGAGAGTATGACTCGTGATTTGGGTGCATCAATTCTCATATCTGAAGAAGTGCACACCGACCTTCGCGCCTCAATGGATGTCAGCGGTTGGCAAGACTATGGCTCCCAAAAACTGAAGGGTAAGGTCGAGTTGGTCCATTTGTTTGGATTGCCATTGCAGCCCGATCCTCATGAGAGCTAGTCTGTTTGAATCTTATACGCTTTGAGCTTGCGATAAAGTGAACTGCGCTCCAACCCGATGGCCTTGGCGAGTTGCGAAATATTGCCGTCACATTCCTTGAGCTTGGCTTCAAGGAACCGGGCCTCGAAGTCGGCGCGTGCTTGCTTGAGATCTCCAGGGCCATCCGAGATGAGCATGTCCATGGTTGTCTCCACGGACGCCCGTTCGTCGGCACTCGGTGTTTCTGATGCTGCAGGGGCTACGCTCTGAAATTCGGGAGGGAGCTTGTCGGGTGTCACGGTTTCGCCTGCATGCATGATGAACATGCGCTCCACGAAGTTCTTCAGCTCGCGGACGTTGCCGGGCCACGGATACGCCTTGAGCACATCCAGAGCCGGGCCGTTGAATTCGATGGGCTTGAACCCATGTTGTCGGACGAGCATCTTTACAAAGTCTCCGATAAGTAACTCAACATCGCCTGCCCGTTCGCGCAGGGGTGGAAGCTCAAGTGGGAAAACCTTGAGGCGGTAGTAGAGATCTTCACGGAAGTTGCCCAGTTCGATTTCCTTGAGCAAATCCTTGTTGGTGGCTGCGATTACACGCACATCTACATTGATTGTCTTGCGCCCGCCCACATGCTCAAAAGCCTGTTCTTGAAGTATTCGGAGGATCTTTGCCTGTGTTTTCAGGCTCATGTCGCCAATTTCATCGAGAAAGAGAATTCCACCGTTGGCGAGCTCAAACTTGCCTTCCTGCGCTTTGTCTGCGCCGGTGAACGCGCCTTTTTCATGGCCGAAAAGTTCCGACTCAATGAGTTCTTCCGGGATAGCTGCGCAGTTTACAGCCACCAGAGGTTTGTGGCTGCGTGTGGATTGGGTGTGAATGGAGCGAGCCACAATTTCTTTACCCGTACCATTCTCACCAGTGATGAGCACCCACGAGTCTGTGGGAGCCACGCGTGAAATAACGTTGTTGAGATTTTCAATTTCCTGAGACTGGCCTGTGAGCTTGGATGGCTGCTCGGAGTTGATGCGGGTCTTGAGGGCGATGTTTTCCTGACGCAGGCGAGAAAATTCTAGGCCGTTGCGAGTGGCGACCACTACTTTCTCCAGCGAGAGGGGCTTTTCGATGAAATCAAACGCGCCTTTCTTGAGGGCGTTGACCGCGGTTTCAATGGTGCCGTGGCCGGAAATCATGATGACAGGAAGCCCTTTGTGCGCTTCCATGATGGCATCAAGGACTTCAAGGCCATCCATGCCGGGCAGCCAGATGTCGAGAAAAATCATGTCGGGGATGTCGGTGCCGAGCAGCTCAAGACCTTGCTCGCCGGACTCCGCCTCGGTCACTTCGTGGCCTTCGTCTTCCAGAATACCGCGCAGAGAAAACCGGATGCCTTCTTCGTCGTCTATGATGAGAACCTGTCCGCCCACTTCAACTCCAATGTGATATAAATACGCCGCGCCCGGTCAGGCCGCGTGTCCTTTCATAAATGACTGTGGCAATTGATTCAAGTACGGCTATTCCAGCAGATCCCAGAGTGCGCCTGTGAGTTCCGGGAACTTGAAGCCAAAGCCTTCTTTTTGCAGCCGGTTGGGCAGTGCTAGTTGACCGGAAAGCAACACTTCATCTGCCATTTCGCCAAATAGCGTTCGCAGGATAAAGGGCGGCGTGTGAAGCTTGTATGGTCGATTCAATGTCTCACCCAGAATACGGGCGAACTTGCGGAATCGAACCGGAGTCGGGGCAGTCAGATTGTAAGCTCCACGAGCGGCCTCGGTTTCCATGAGGAATCGAATTGCAGCAACTTCATCTGCCAGGTGAATCCATGAAACACCTTGAAACCCTTCGCCGGGAGGCCCACCCATAAAATATTTGAACGGTGGCAAAAGTCGATTTAGTGCCCCACCATCACCCAGTACCATGCCGGTACGGACAACAACGCGGCGCACGCCCATATCGTCTAGAGGCTTGGTGGAATCTTCCCACTGTCGTGCCACGTCAGCCAGAAATCCCGATCCGCACGGTGCGCTTTCATCGATAGGTTCATTGCCTTGTGGACCATAATATCCCACCGCAGATGCCTGAATGACAGCCGCAGGCATTGTCTCCGCCAGATTGACGGATCGGAGGATGCGGTCTCCAGCTTCGAGGCGGCTTTGCAGGATGCGTTGTTTTTTGGCAGCAGACCATCTGCCACTTGCAATATTCTCACCCGCAAGGTTGACGATAACGGTTTGCTCACCAAGCATATCAGGCCAGTCACCGTTGTCCCATCGCATGCCAATGACGCCATGTCCGAACACTTCGGCCACTTTACCCGGCGCACGAGATAAGACCACGATTTCCCAGCCGTGTTCTTTCAATTCTTTGATCAGGGCCTGGCCGATGAAACCGGTCCCGCCCGTGATGATCGCTCGCATATATTTCTCCATAACTCACCGATATTCTGGCGAGATAGCGCATTCATATTATCATGGCTTATATCATAGTACCACCCTTGTTCTATTATTCCTTATTATATTTTTCTAAAGATACACTTGTAGTGAGGCAGTTGGGGAAGGGCATGTGGATTTGGTAGAAAAAGAAAAGCCCGTACCGGAAAATCCGGTACGGGCTTTGTTTATCTGTTGGTAGACGGGTTAGAACTTTTCAAACTCTCCGTCATCATCCCCCATGTCGAGGGCAACGCCAGATGGCCGGGTTGCAGGCGTCGCTTGTGGTAGCGATCTCGGAGCAGCGGCTCGTCTGGGAGTGGTACGCGCAACGGATAACGTGGAGGTTGGTTGCGGGTTGTAACCACCGAGGCGGAAGTAGCCGATGGTTTCTTGAAGCAGCTCGGCATGGCTGGCAAGCTCTTCGGAAGAAGAAGCCACATGCTCGGATTCTGCTGTGGTTTGTTGAACCACGCTGTCCAGATCCAGAATCGCACTCTTGATTTGCGAAGAGCCGGAATGCTGCTCGTTGCTGGCAACTGCGATTTCCTGCACCAACTCGGCAGTATTGGTGATGTCCGGTACCATTTTCTCGAGCATCTTACCTGCTTCTTCGGCAATGGCAACGCTATGGCCGGAGAGGTCTGAGATCTCGGAGGCTGCGATACCGCTTCGCTCTGCAAGCTTGCGAACTTCTGCGGCGACAACGGCAAATCCCTTGCCATGTTCTCCTGCACGGGCGGCCTCAATGGCAGCGTTCAGTGCGAGCAGATTGGTTTGGCGAGCGATTTCTTCAATGATCGCAATTTTGCTCGCGATTTGCTGCATGGCTTCCACTGTTTGGGTAACGGATTCCCCACCCTGTTGAGCGTCATTCGCAGCCTGACGGGCGATGGTCTCGGTCCGTCTGGCATTTTCCGAGTTCTGGTCGATGTTGGACGTCATTTCTTCCATGGAAGCAGAGACTTCCTCTACAGCACTGGCCTGACTGGTCGCTCCCTCTGATAGGGTTTGCGAGGTCCCGGCCAGTTCTGCACTGCCCATGGTGACGCTTTGTGCGGCGCTCTGGACGTTGGCAACAACATCACGCAGCTTGTGGGTCATGGAGTTGACCACTGAGCCGAGCTCTTCGAATTCGTCATTCACATTTTTTTTGAAGACGGAGCAGGTGCTGCAACTATTGCCATTGAGAACATGTGGGCATTGCGGGTCTGCGCTGAACGAACCTGCTTCAACCCAGCAATGAGAGTCCTTGCCATGGCTTCTACATTCCGGCTTGCCACAGTTCTTCTCGCTGCTGCAATCCACGGCTGTTCCCATGGGAAGGTCTTCCACATCAAGTTGGCCGAGGTTGATCTTGGACAGGATGTCTACTGTTTTGGCAACGGAGGAGCTCATGTTGCGGGAGAAGTACAAGGTGACCAATACGCCGAAGACAAGCATGAGCAAGCCGACTCCTGCGGACCAGACTTTGGCACTGGAAAGAGAAGCTGTGGCAGCGCGTTTACCTTCCTGGAATTCACTTTCAAAAGCGGTACCGAGAATAACCCAGTCCCATGGTTTGAAGTAAATGGCAGTGAGGAAGGTTGCCTTGCCGTCGAGAATGGCCCGTTGGGAAATAGCCTTGCCCCCGGCAGATTTGGCTTCCTCGATAACTTCTTTGTATACGGCGCGCCCTTCATCATCTTTAAGGACGAGAGCGTTTGATCCTTCAAGGGATTGGTTTTTGTGCATCTTGATCGCACCCTCGGACTTGCCGGAGCCGCCCAGGACGGACAGGTAACCGGTGGAGCCGAGAACAACGGACTTCAAACCATCACGCAACTGTTTGACGCCTTCCTGAAGAATGCCAACGTAAATACAGCCGAGCACCTTCCCGTTAGCGTCCTTGATGGGACGATACTGGGTCAGATACCAAGCGTTGACGACGTAGGCTGTTCCCCGGAATGTCTGGCCGGACTTAATGGTCTTGGCAACGATGCTGGAGCTGGGGATATAGGTTCCCACAGCGCGTTTGCCATTTGTTTTGAGAATATTGGTGGCTACCCGGAGCAGGTCGCCCTGACTGTTCATGGTTTGGAATAATGTACAGGTTGTTCCGGTCATATTCATGATGTCGTCGACAACGAGTGTGCCGACGTTGGGGTCGGCATTTTGTCCAAGCCACTCATTGGCAAACATCATTTTGGGAAGCTGAACGGTGCTTTTGGCTTTGGTGATCTGGTTGACGGCTGTCCATTCTGCCGTTTCGTCAGATGCTTGAATGCCGCCACCACGCTGGACAATGTCGAGGAGTACTCGCATGTCGTTTTCCAGTTGCTTACCGAGCGTAGCGTGCTGTGTCGCCAAAAGGTTTTGGGCGTCAACAACAGCCAATTCCACCGTGTGCTCTGCTTGTTTGTCGAAGTGCTCTGTTAATGTCGCTTCGACAATAGAGCTTTGCCAGAAAAAGATAGCTAGGATGCCGACCGTGGTCGCCGCCACAAGCGTGACACCCAGTGTCGTTAGCTTTGGACCTATTCTCATACTGTTTCCCCTGAGAGTAAAATAACTGTGAACCGCCGAATATGATTCGGAATAATTAAGACAATCCGTAACATACAGCAGCTTTTACTTCCATTAGAATATTGATCTTCATGTATTTGGTGCCTTTTGGGGTAAGAGATAACTATTGTTGTATCTTTCCTGTAAATCGCCTATGTAATACGGTTGAAAATCTAAGGAGTACCGTATGAATCCGGCTTTATTGATACCGATGGCCGAACCGTTGCCTATCCCATGGGCATGGTTTGACATATTGCTCATCATCACCTTCACCGCACATATCCTTTTCATGAATGCGCTGTTTGGTTCCGCTACCATTGGCCTTGTTCAGGCATTGAAAGGAAATGACACGCTGACCCATGATGTGGGCAAAAAATTGCCGCCTTTGCTCGCGCTGACCATTAATATGGGTGTGGCTCCACTGCTTTTCCTTCAGGTGAACTACGGTCACTTTGATTACGTCAGCTCTGTTCTTATGGGCGGCTGGTGGCTCGGTATTGTCCCGGTACTTATCTGTGCCTACTACGGATTTTACATATATAAATTTTCTTTTGACGCCATGTCTCAGACCAAACGGACCGTGTTGTTTGGTGCGTCTCTGCTCGGTATACTCTGGGTCGGATTCATGCTTTCCAACAACATGACATTCATGATTCGTCCGGAAGCGTGGACGCGGTACTTCACTGAAGGCACGGACATTCTCAATCTGGATGATCCCATGATCTACCCGCGTTTCCTCCACTTTATGGTGGGTGCTGTTGCGGTCGGCGGCTTGTTTATCGGCTTGCTGGGGCAGATTCGAAAAGTGGATGAGTATGTCGAACTCGGTATGGTCTGGTTCCAGCGAGCAACCATGGTCAACCTCGGTGTGGGCGCATGGTATCTCGCCTCACTGCCCGGCGACATGATCCTTAAATTCATGGGGCGCAATGTTCCGGCAACGGCAACCCTTTCTATCGCCGTGGTATCCGCTCTCATTATGCTGGCGTCGAGCTTCAAGAAGAAGCCGACACCCACTACAATATGGGCTGTGACCACGGTCTTCTTCATGGCGTGCACCCGTCACTGGGTTCGCACCTTTCACCTGGACCCGTGGTTCGCCATTGATACGACTCCGGTGACGCATCAGTATGGTTCACTTTACCTTTTCCTCGGCTTCCTCGTAGTCGGGCTGGCACTGATTGGGTATATGCTCAAACTCTACTTCAAAGCACGTGAAGGGAGGGCATAAATCATGGAATATCCTATTTGGCAGCTCTCTACTTTGGCTGGTGGTTTCTGGATCGCTTTTATTGCCACCGTTCATGTTTACGTAGCCCACTTTGCCGTGGGTGGTGGCCTCTTTCTGGTCCTCATGGAGCAGGCAGCATACAAAACCAACAATCCTCATCTCCTCGAATATACCAAGAAGCATTCTAAGTTCTTTCTGCTTCTGACTATGGCCTTCGGTGGTGTGACTGGTGTGGCTATCTGGGTCACTGTTGCGCTCCTTTCGCCTCAGGCGACCATAACGCTTATCCATCAATTCGTGTTTGGATGGGCGGCAGAATGGGTTTGCTTCCTTGGCGAGATCGTGGCGCTGATAATCTACTTCTACACTTGGTCGACCATGAACCGTCGTGACCATCTGATTATCGGTTGGCTCTACTTCCTGTTTGGCTGGCTTTCCCTGTTTCTGATCAATGGTATCATCGGCTTCATGCTGACACCGGGAGACTGGCTCCAGACCAGGGATTTCTGGGATGGGTTCTTTAATCCATCCTTCTGGCCTTCACTTGTTTTCCGTACTTTCTTCTCTGCTGTTTGTGCCGGGCTCTTTGGATTCCTCACTGCCACTCGCATCAAGGACGAAGCAACTCGCCTCAAGGTGGTACGCACTTGCTCCATCTGGACGATCGTAGGCGTGCTCGCCACTGTAGCCGCTGGCTATTGGTACGTAGTAGCTTTGCCTGCTGATCAGAATGCCATGGTCATGCTCAAGTCACACCGTGTTGCTGATTTCATGAACTGGTTCTGGATATTTGCTGGAGCGACGTTGCTGGGCGGTCTCGTTCTCGCTGTACGCATGCCGCGCATGATGAGCTTCCCGCTGGCTTTGGTTGTACTTCTGGCCGGTCAAGGGCTCTTTGGCTCCTTTGAATTCATTCGTGAGTCTGGCCGTAAGCCTTATCTCATTTGGGATTACGTATATTCCAACTCTATTGTGAAGGCGCATGTGCCTGTTCTCAATTTAGAAGGCATTATTTCGCACGCGAAATGGGCACCGCCGGAATTGAAGGAAGGCATCACCGAGGACAATGTCATGAAAGCTGGCGCATTTTTGTATCAGCTCGAATGTTCGTCCTGTCACTCTATTGGTGGTCCGATGAACGAGATTCGCAAGCGTACAAAACAGTATGACACCAACGGAATGGATGCTTTCCTTTCCGGTATGGGTAAACTCAATAAATACATGCCGCCTTTTGTCGGTACAGATAAAGAACGTGGGGCTTTGGCCAAGTATATCGCCGAAGGGCTGAATGGGAACCCGGCTACTGATGTGGCTGTCATTCCCGAGCCGAAAGCGACTGCCCCGGCTCCCTTTGATCCTGATACTGCGACGCACGCACTCGTGGCGTGGGCAGATCAGGGTATGCGTTTCTATGCGCAGTCTGAGCAATTCACTTTGCTGCCTGCTGGAAATATGGTCCGAGCACAGCTTATCGATCGCGATGGCCCCGGTATTGTTACTGATGAGGTAGAAATCTCCTACAAGGTCGAGGCTGGCGTTGAGGGTGAAAATCTGTCTGGTATGCTTGATGTCCATGAAGATGCGGGTCGATTTGAAGGCCGTCTGGTGGTCAAACCGTTCCAGGACGGTAAATTCGAGCCGTTACCCATCGTTACTCTTGAAGCAAAGAATATGGATGGCGAAGTTCTTGCCACAACCAAGCTGACACTGCCCACCAGTGATCAGATGGGTTGCCGTAATTGCCACGGCGGTTATTGGGACAAGGATGGAACTGGCATTAGCAAACAGACCGCTGGAAATATCCTTGAGACGCATGATCGCATGAATAACACCAACCATGTGGAACGAGCCAAACGTGGACCTATCCTTTGTGTAGAGTGCCATGACGATCCTGCACAGAATGCGGAAGGTTCCAGCAATAAGCCGAACCTCTCCACTGCCATCCACGGCACTCACGCTCTGTTCCTCAAGGGACGTGATTCCGAGAATTCCTGCCTTATGTGCCACCCCCGCAATACTCTGCGCGGTCAGCATGCTGAAGTTGGGTTTGAATGCGCCAACTGCCACGGCTCCATGGAAGACCATGCCATCTCCCTGCTCAAGGGTGAAAAGGCCAAGGGCAAGAAGTCCGCAGACCGACTGTTGGGCATGATTGTACCGACCAGTGTTGGTAACCAGCACGCTATCAACCCACGTACACCGTGGGAGAACGAGCCGGAATGCCTTACCTGCCATGTGGACTTCGCAACTCCTGATACAGACAGTGCGTTTAATACGTGGACCAAGGATGCCGCACAGCTGTACTCAGCTCGCCGTGACGATATGGATGCGGTAAACTGCGCTGCCTGTCATGGCAGCCCACACGCCATCTATCCGGCAACGGATCGTGATAATGTGCAGCCGCTCCAGTTTATGGACGAAGCCAAGTCGCTCGGCGCGGATAACACCTGTGCAGTGTGCCACGGTGAAGGCATGGATGACGCGATGCACCATCCGGGAATGGGCAAGGAGTAGTGCTGCATTAGCAGCCGCTAAAAGTTGAATTCTCTGTTCGACTGATTCTATTAACAAAAGCTGAAAAGGGCCGTTTTGCATTAGCAGAACGGCCCTTTTTTGGCGTGTTTTTTGCTCAGTAGGTAGTAACTGTTACTTTTTTGACGGCCATACAGAACGGATAAATGCAGGATAGCGCTATGAATCAAAATATATCTAATGAATTCAATATAACAGAAGCTCCTGAACAAGGCGAAAATGTCGTTGTTTACGAATTGCTGGCTGAGCTTGGTTATGAGCAGTCCGATTTTGAGCCTGAAGAATGGGCAAATCTGGTTGATTACTACAAGACTTTGGCTGCCGAAGGCGAAGATTTGGAAGGTTTGCTTCCTGATTTGGATATCGCCACAGCAGCGGGCCCTACGCCTCAGTGGGGTGCAGGAGCACAGCCATTGGTACTGGGAATGCAGCAATCCATTCCTGACGCCGCAGCTTTTGTTGGGAATTCTGAAGAAGACAGAGAACCTCAGCAGCGGCCTGAAAGCCGTAGTGAAGTCCCTTCTGATGATGAAGATATTCTTGATGAGCAAGACACTCTGGAGGTCGACGAGCCTGAGGTACCGCCGACTTTCGTTGTGGGTACGCCTGATGCTGATCTCCTCGTAGGCGACGAGTATCGTGATGTCATTACTCCCGATGCGGGCAATGATACCCTTCTGGGTGGAGACGGAGATGACACGTTCCATTTCTCAACCAACCTCAATGTTAAGGACATCGTCGATGGTGGCGATGGTTATGATGTGCTGACTTTTACTGATGGCAACAGGAATGCCAGAAATGAGCTTAACAGTGTCATCAATGTAGAGAAGCTGGTGCTCGGTGATGCCGTTACCAAGGTGACTACTGTGGATACTCTAGTCGCGGACGGAGCTACGCTGGAAGTTGATGGCAGCAATGTTGGGAATAAGTCGGTGACCTTTGATGGTCGTGCCGAGACTGACGGCAGTTTCGATATCACCACTGCCAGTGGCAAGGACTACCTGTATGGTGGTGACGGTAATGACACATTTCATGCTGGTGACAACGCCGACAGGTTGTATGGTTACGACGGCGACGATTCTCTTTTCGGAGAAGGCGGCAACGATCGACTTACAGCAGGCGACGGTGCTGACACACTTCACGGTGGCGCTGGCAACGATAAGCTCTATGGTCAGGATGGAAATGACTCCATGATCGGCGGTAGTGGCAAGGATCAGATGTTCGGCGGCAATGACAACGATTGGTTGGACGGCGGCACTGAAGCAGATACCATTAAGGGTGATGCTGGAAACGATACGTTGTTGGGTGGTGACGGTAGTGACAGGCTGCATGGCGGCGCTGATGATGATTCACTGGCAGGCGGTGAAGGTAACGACAGGCTGTATGGTAATGATGGTGTCGATACCTTGTCTGGCGATGCTGGCAACGACAAGTTGTACGGAAATGACGGCAACGATTCTATGTCTGGCGGTAGCGGCAAGGATCAGATGTATGGTGGCAATGACAACGACCAGATGTTTGGCGGCAGTGAAAATGACATCGTGAAGGGTGAAAACGGCAACGACACTTTGTTCGGCGATTCCGGCAACGACAAGTTGTACGGCGGATCTGGTAACGACTTGCTGGTTGGCGGAACTGGAACCGATTCACTGTACGGCAATGCTGGCAGTGACACCTTCCGTTACAACAGCATGGATGAAACCGGAGACAAGGTTTACAACTTCAGAACCGTGGACGATGTATTTGAATTTGCATCCGATACCTTTGATAGCAGCGCTGATTTTGTCGCTGGTAACATCAAGGGCTACGACGGCACGAACGCGAGTCTGGGTCACAATAATGCGTCCTTCATCTTTGACGATAAGACTAACAAGCTTTGGTATGATGACAACGGCGATGACATTGGCGGCGAGACTCTCATCGCGACCATTTCCGGTGATGATGTCAGCGTAGATGACATCGATTTCGTCTAGGGTAATTAATCGATAAAGGGAAGGTCGTGGCAAAAGCCGGGGCTTTCTTTTTTTATGACAGATTTGCCACAGCAATAGTCTAACGCTCTGTACAAAACCACTTACTCCGGGTACAAAATTCAATATGATGGTGAAAGTTGACCGCCTGTCCTACAACTTCGGGGCATATTGGGCACTCAAAGATATTTCCTTCAGTCTTGATAAAGGGCAATTCCTGTTTTTAACAGGGCACTCCGGTGCGGGCAAAACAACCCTTCTCAGGCTCCTGTATGGTGCGCTTCCCGTGACCCGTGGCAAGGCGTCAGTCTCTGGCATTCAGCTAAACAATCTCAAGAAACGTCATATTCCAAAGTTGCGCCGCAAGGTTGGCGTGGTCTTTCAGGATTTCAAGATTCTGCCTAAGCGAACTGTCTTTGATAATGTCGCCATGGCTCTTGAAGTACGCGGAATGCCTCGCACACATTTGGAGCGACGCGTGCGTGCTATCATTCGCGCTATGGGGCTTGAGACCCGAAGTTATTCCACTTGCGAGCGATTGTCCGGTGGTGAGCAGCAACGTGTAGCCATTGCTCGTTCCATGGTGGCGAACCCGGAGTTGATTCTTGCGGATGAGCCTACTGGTAATCTCGATTTTGATCTCACCATGCATCTTATGGAAATTTTCAAGCAGTTCCACACCTACGGTACGTCGGTAATCATGGCGACTCATAGTAAAGAGGTGCTGGAATGCGTTCCCAGTGCGCGTATTCTACATTTGCAGGATGGGCGTATTGTGGAGGCTGGGCGTGATATCAGCGAAGATGGTGAAGAAGAGGAGGTCGGACCATGATAGGCCAATTCTTGCGTCTCACCGGACGCGGTATCGCAGATTTCATGCTCCATCCCGTGGCTCAGCTACTGACATTGATTGCTGTGGGCATGGTGACGCTGCTTACCGGGCTGATTTTACTTGGTCTTCATAACGTGAACATGGAATTGCTTAAGTCTCGTGGTGAAGTGGAGTTTCAAGTTTACTGGAAAACAAGCACTCCGCCTGAAGAGGTCGTCAAGGAATGGGATACCATTCGAGCTATGGAGTTCCTGCATGATTTTCAGACGTTCACACCGGAGAGTGCGCTGACGGAACTCGCCTCCACTCTTGGTGAAACCGGAAACTTCGCGTGGCTCGCAGACAATAATCCTTTGCCCTATTCTGGGCTAGCCGCATACGCAGTGCCGCCGGAGAATCAGGAAGAAGGATGGACTGCCGATCTACTGGTTCAGTTGAAGTCATTGCCCGGTGTCGACAAGGTTAATTACACGCCATTTCAGGCTGATCTCGCTCAGGGATGGATGACCATTTCCCGTGCGATTATCTGGCCTATTCTTGCATTTCTCGGACTCATCGTGTCGTTGGTGGTGCATAACACTATCAAGCTTTCATTGATGACGCGTCTGGATGAAGTGGAAATTCTTTCTTTGGTGGGAGCGAAGCCAGGGTATATCCGCTGGCCGCTGCTTACAGGTGGATTTCTTCAGGGAATGCTTGGTTCAGGACTGGGCATTGGCTTACTGTACGGCGTTCATTCCGTTGTAGCGGAGGCGCTGAATTTCCCGCCGTTTCTTATTCAGATTCAGTTTTTGCCACTCGAACAACTTGGAATGCTCGGTGGCGCGGTGACCTTCATTGCCATGGCGAGTAGCTGGGTGGCGGTCAAGTAAAGCGGATTCTTATGCGGCAGTGAATGCCGACTTTCCTACAATGCGTCTATAAACTCACAGGACAGGTTCTTCCCGTCTACTGTGATGAGTGCGAGCGAGCGAGATTCGCCCAGAGAGCCGGGATTGCAGAGCTGAACGCCGTCAATGATGGACCAGTCGCGTGCGTGGGTGTGCCCGTAGCAAACAAGGTCGTAATCCGGGCCGAATGCCTGGGCTACTTTGGTGGAGACTTCTGGTCGAGGTCCCCAGCCGTGGACAACGCCTACGGTGAGTTCGCCAATCTGGACGGTCGCATTGGTTTCAAGCTGATCTACAAGCTGTGGGTCCCAATCACAGTTACCTCGTACGCAGATGAATCTTTCATGCTGCATGAAGTAGGACCATGTTCGGGCAGAAGTGATGTCGCCACAGTGAATGAGATAGTCCGCAGAGCTGAGCCATTTGGTATAAACATGCTCAATCCAAGACGGCGGATCGCCCATGTGGGTATCCGAAATAACTGCTATCTGCATACGATTCTGAAGGGTCCGTTTGGACGAGTCGCTATTCTTCGACTTTCTTGGCCCGGAAGCGGATGTACGCGTCACGGACTGCAGCATACTTGTCGATTGCACCGTTGGTGATAGCCTCATACTCATTACCCTTGAGCTGCAAGGAGAGATTGTTGAGGTTCTTGAAGGTGCGGACAGCTGCGAACTCAATGAAAGTGAGATCTGTGTAGGTCAGGGGATCGAGGTACATGTCACCAACCCAGCCTGCGGTTTCCCGAAGAGAGCTGGGGCCAATGATGGGCCATACGATGTAGAAACCGTGACCAAAGCCAGCCTTGCCAAGAGTCTGTCCAGTGCCATCGGCTGTAGGACGAGCGGGTTCCCAATTGCGCTTCATGTCGGATGTGACATCAACGAAGCCGAGAAGCCCCCAACTGGTGTTGGCGAGAAATTTGGAAAATTCCATGTAAGCTGCATCGAACTTACCCTGGAAAACGTCGTTCACAAAGCGAACGGGGAAAAGCATGTTGGTGAAGAAGTTGCGAACCCACTGGCGGGGCTTGGCTGGAACGAGCCAGTTGTAGCCTGTAGCTACTGGCTTGAAAACGCCGTGGTACAATCCATCGTTAATGTGGAACATAACGAGGTTGAATCCATAAAATGGGTCGCTGACGATCGGTTTGGATGTGTCGTACTCGTCAAAGTCGTCATCGAAATCGTCAAGATCTGCGGCGTCATCTTCAGAATCAGCGGCTGCGCCTGCACCCTTCATGTCGGAAAACTGAGCGACTTGGGTGCCATCAAGGGACGGTTTTTCAGACGCAAAACACATACCGCCCCACAATAAAATGAGGGCGGTCAGAGTGATGCCTATATATATGCGGAAATTCATTTTCTTATGAAATCCTTACGACTTAGCTTCTGCTTCGTCGGCGTTTTTTGCGTCCAATTTCTTGATGCGTTTTTGTATCAGGCCAAGGAGTTCTTCCGCTGTTCCATTGCTGAGAACTTCGGAGAACTGACTGCGATAGTTGGCTACAAGGCTGACGCCTTCTGCAACCATATCGTAGATCATCCATACACCTTTGATATTCTTCAATCGGAATTCAACTACAATTTTCTTGTCTTTGTCAATGATTTCTGCGGTGACTTTCGCTTTCTTTCCGGAAACGAGTTCCTTCTTATAGTCGATTTTCTGTCCATCGTAGGCGGGAATTTGTCGTAAATAAGTCCGCTCCAAAAGCTGTACAAAAGCTTCGGTGAGGTCTTTTTGCATCTGCTTGGACATTTTCAACCATGGCTTACCGACAGAGTACATCGTCACCAATCGGAAATCGATATACTCTTCTGCGGTTGCACGAAGAACGTGGATGGCGGCATCATGCTTGGCCGGATCTTGCATGTCGTGGTCAGACAAAATCTTGATGAGTTTATCGGCCCCTTCTTTTACTCGCTCGATGGGAGCTTGCTCGGCCATGGCATTTCCTGCAAGCAGGGTAAACAGGCATAAGGTGAGCAGAGATAGAGTCAATTTTTTCAAGCGCATGTATATATCCTAAATAAGTCTTGTTACTTTTTTACATCGCCAAAAGCGAACTTACTGATGAGGTCTTCTAAGTCTACCGTGGGGTTGGTGTCAAATAGGGTGTCTCCGGGGCCGATTGGGTCGCCCAGGCCGCCGGGAGAAATCTTGAGAAATTTGTCTCCAATGAGCCCGTTAGTCTTGACCGAAACAATGGCGTCATCCGTCAGGTGGACTTCCTTGTCAATGGACATGGTGACACTGGCTACGCCGTGTTCCTGATCGAGCTTAATGTCGTTGACCATGCCTATCTTGACACCGAACATTTGCACCGGGGCATTGATTTTCAAGCCGGAGATGTCAGTGAAGTTTGCATGCACGGGATAGTACTTGTCAGAAAAGACCTGCACATTGCCGAGCTTGATAGCCATATAGCTGATCGCAAGGATTCCCATGAGGACAAAAATGCCGACAGCGGTTTCTTTTCTTAATTTGAACATTGCTCACCTTTTCGGGCAGAATCTTTTGCGCCCATTATATCGTCGCAGTTTCGTTTCATCATGTCCGGGCCGATTGGAGGCATGGTCAGCCTCGGGGCATCCCTGTCTTCTGCGGCGCGATCAAGGAAGCGACGCAGATACGGGTCTTCGGTCTTTTCCAGTTCTTCCAGATTCCCCTGAAACAAACATTTTGCCTCACCTAAAATAACAACATGGTCGGCAAGGCCACGCATGCTCGCCAGATCGTGTGTGACCACAATCATGGTCATGTCGAAGTGACTCATCATCTCAAGCAAAAGCTGGTCCAGCTCGGCGGACATGACCGGGTCTAGCCCGGAAGTCGGTTCGTCACAGAAGAGAACCTGTGGGTCCATCACGAGTGCCCGCGCCAACCCTGCGCGTTTGCGCATGCCGCCGGACAGTTCGTTTGGATATAATTCCAGAGCGTGTCCCAAACCCATGAGGGAGAGGCGGTCTTCCACGATGCGCATTATTTGCTCATCTTTGAGCTTGGTATGCTCACGAAGCGGCAGGGCGATGTTATCTTTTACTTTGAGGGAACCAAGCATGGCGCCATCCTGAAAAAGTACACCAGTGCGCTGGCGGATACAGTGTGCTTGTCGGTTAGACAAGTTGCTTGTGTCCTGATTGCCTATGAAAATTTTCCCTTCAATGGGGGGTTGCAATTGCAGAATATGTCTGAGCAGGGTGGATTTTCCCGAGCCGGATCCGCCAACGATCATGGACAGTTTTCCACTGGGAAATTCAATGTTGAGATCTTTGACGATGGGGTTGTTGTTATACCCAATGGTCAGGTTCTCAAGTCTAATATTTGGTGCGCAGCTTGTTTTCATGACATCCTACCAGAGCAGTGAGGTGAGAACGTAGTCTGCCACGAGAATCATGACACAGGATTTGACCACCGCATTGGTGGTGGACTGGCTGACGCCTTCTGGTCCAGCATGACCGGAGCGGGTGTGAGTGAAATATCCTTCGAAGCAGCAAATGGTGCAGACCATGATGCCGAATACAAGCGCTTTGACAAAGCAGCCTTGAATGTCGGCCCAGTCCAGTGCTTCTGTAACTCTAGACCAGTAAACACCTTCGTTGGCACCGAGCAGCTTTACGCCCGTGAGCCATCCGCCCCAAATGGCGATGATGTTGAAAAATGCGGTCAGGATGGGAAAGCTGATGATACTGGCTGCGATTTTGGGAGCAACTAGATAACGCATGGGATTGATATCCATGATGGTCAATGCGTCGATTTGCTCCGAGATGCGCATGACACCAATTTCGGCAGTCATGGCAGAGCCCGCCCGTCCGGTAAGCATAATGGCGGTGAAGACCGGAGCAAGTTCGCGGACCATGGATAGTGCGACACTGGTGCCGAGGAAACCGTCTGCTCCAAATGTGGAGAGCGCGAAGTAAAGCTGCATGCCAATGACCATTCCAGAGAACAGGCCAATGAGTGCGATGACTGAGACCGATTGAACGCCGATGAAATATATCTGGCGAACGGTTTTGGAGAACTGACCCAGCCCGGCAAACATGAGCACAGCGGCTTCTGCCAGGAATAGGGCCATCCCACCTAGCTCGTCCACTATGTCCCTGAAGATCTTGCTTGGTATCGCAAGCGGAGAAATCAGTTCGTCTGCCTTGTCGGCCATATTTGCTCCACCCCTGGAGGATTAATATCGTCTCAAAATTTGCACTATTGTTGCGTTTGCTCAAGGAAGTCGGCAGCTTTTCAGTTTGCCTGCCCATCGGTGATATCCCTTAAGTCTTAAGTCTGTACCCAATATATATATAAACGGCAAGACTCTTAGGGAATTTCTATGCAAAAACAGGAAAAATTCCCATTGCTTTTACATTTTTTTACTTTTTCTTGTCCTTTCCGTTTTTTCTTGTCCACCAGTCCGGATCAGGACCTAGGAACCACCACTCTTTGTGGTCGGTCTTTGCGATGGTTTGTGCCAGCTCTATACCCCATTCCGTTCGTACCCTCTGCACCGCGATATCAAGCCATTCCTGGGCATACTTGTTGCCCATGTCAGCCTCTTCTTTCAGGTTGAGGATGAAATCAAGCTGGTCTGCATCCTGAGCGAGTTTTGCCTCAAGGCTTGCAGTCTCCTCCAATTCTTCCCAGTAGCCGAGAATCTCTTTTTCTATCCCTGTGCCACCCACGGCGTGTTTCAGGGCCAGATCTCGGTCTGATTTATTGTATATTCTATTGACGTAGTTGAAGTCGCCAGTTCGGGATTCATGCAGGTCGTGGAAGAGACACATATACGTCGTGCGCGCTACATCTGCTCCGGCTCGTATCGCCAGCACATGACCGATCACCGCTGTGCGAAATGAGTGCTCAGCCACGTTTTCACTGCCTGAGCCAAGGAATTGGTAGCCTGTGCGTGGTGTCTTTCGCAGCATCCCGCATTCATTGAGAAAGTCAGCAAGTCTCGTGAGCTCGTCACGTCCTTTCATATCTGCCATTGTGGTTGCCTCCGGCGGCTGGGGAAGGGGGTGGTGGATCGGGTAATCGTTTTATTTATCGGGGAATCGCTCGGAGCAGAGTTCACCTGCTGCACCCCAGTTCTCTTTGGGAATTTCGTCGATGATCACAGTCACTGCCTCGGCAGGGCAGTCGAGGATACGCACAGTTTCGCGGGTTAGTGTTTCCACGAGATCCTGTTTCTTTTCTTTGGGCAATCCGGCCCAGGTTTCGACTCTGAGTATAGGCATGGTGCCTCCTGTTTATGTATATACCACCCACTGAGTGGTTCGGTAATTTGTGTTGAGTTGTGCTCGTTTCGCGTCTCTTTCGCCAAGTTCTATGGCGCCGATGGCGTAAAAGCTCAGCATGATAACCCCGACCAGTACGGCTGCCACTACACGGCTTTCGAAGCGGAAGAGCAGTAGTGAAACAACAAATAGGCCTATGAACGGATAAACGTCTTTTAAGCTGAGTTCATCGTAGATCGCTACGTACATGGCGGCCAGCACACAGAGTCCGAAGACGACGAGGTTGAGCGTATTAATGCCCTGCCCTTGGGCGTATGCCTTCAAACGGTGCGCTATGAAAATGGTGGCAATGGCGACGACTGCGAACCCTGCATTTGTTTTCGCGGGGAGTGTTGTCAGTCGGTCCAGCGTTATCAAGGAGTGCCATTGTTCGCCAAAAACACTCCAGTATCCGAAGAGATAAGCGCACGCTAGCACGAGGGTTATTAGCCCCAATACGAGCAGGGCTATCCCGGCGTTAAGTGCGGTAATCCGCATTGATGGCAACGTATTCTTTGGTCAGGTCGCTTGCCAATACCATGGAACTTCCCGGTCCTTCGCCGACATCCAGATGGATGACGATATCTCTTTCAGCCATGATCGGGCCGAGGAGCTCGTCCATATCGCCCGGTTCCGGGGTGCCGTTACGGAAAACAAGGATACCACCGATTTTGAGGACAAGTTCCTCTGCGTCGAAATCCGCGCCAGAGTAACCAGCCGCGCAAATAATACGGCCCCAGTTGGGATCGGAGCCAAACAAGGCTGTCTTGACCAGCGGAGAGTTTCCTACTGCTCGGGCAATGAGTTCAGCATCTTCATCGGTCTTGGCACCGGATACTTCAATAAAGGCGACCTTGGTGCCACCCTCTGCATCCATGACGATCTTGTAAGCAAGCTCTTCCAGAACTGTGAGAAGATGTTTACGCAGTAGCACATAGTCATCTTCACTTTCGATTGCGACGCCAGACGCTCCATTGGCCAGCGCCATGACGCAGTCGTTGGTTGACATATCGCCGTCTACCGTGACGCGATTGATGGAAAGATTGACGCAGTCGACGAGCATGACCTGCCATGCCTCGGCAGAAATGTCGGCATCACAGGTGATGAACGAAAGCATGGTCGCCATGTTCGGGGAAATCATGCCTGCGCCCTTGCACATGCCAAGTAGTTTGACCGTGCCGCCTTTTAGCTCAAAGCTTGCCTCAGCTAGCTTATGAGAGGTGTCCGTGGTCATGATCGCCTTGGCCGTCTCTACAGGGTCGACGTTGCCAAGCGTTTCCCCGAGGGCGGGCATGGCTGCTTCCCATTTCGTCATGTCGAACTGTGCGCCGATAACGCCAGTTGATGCGGGCAGCAGTTCATCAGCAGGAACGCCCAGTGCTTTGGCAGCAAGATTCAGAGTCTCGCGGCAATTGGCGCGGCCTTCTCCGCCTGTGCAGGCATTGGCCTGGCCCGAGTTGACCAGAAAGCCGGACATTTTGCGGCCATCTGCCAGCATTTCTTTGCATTGCAGAACTGGTGCAGCCTGAAATTTGTTGGTGGTGAACACACCTGCCGCAACAGCCGGGGTGTCGCTGACAATAGCACCGAGGTCGAGTTTGCCCTCGTACTTGAACGCTGCCTTGGTTGCAGCAAATTTGAATCCGCTGGGAATATTCATATCTCACTCCATATATTCAGATTAGAAACCCTGTGTACCTCAGACTTCTGCTGCTGAAAAGGAGGAATGCCTCCGGTGGTTGGGGGAAGGGCACTTCTGGTTTTTTTGTTGCTGTGGTAGGTCGTTGGGTCATGGACTTGTTTACCCTCATATTGATCTTTGTGACTTTCTTGTTCGCAGCGTTTCTTAAGGGAACGGCGGGGTTGGGGTTTGCCACGACCTGTCTTGGGATTATGGCGACATTCATAGATATGCGACTCGCCATTCCTTTGGTGATCATTCCTTCGTTGTTGTCCAATGCGATGGTGATGATTGATGCGGGCGGTTTTGTGCGCATCTTTCGAAAATTTTGGTTCATGTATCTGGCAGCCGTGCCGGGGCTTCTTACGGGGCTTTGGATGTTGGATGGTGGTGATACCGCTTTGCCTCGTGCCGTGTTGGGAACATCCATGTTTTTGTACGGTGTTTATGGGTTGTGGGGCGGGACTTTTTCTTTGAATCACACGCCCTTTATGGCTGGTGCTGTGGGCATCACGACCGGGTTGGTGAACGGGCTGACTGGCTCACAGATCATGCCCATCATGCCGTATTTGATGGCGCTTGATATTAGTAAGGATGAGCTGGTTCAGGCGATCAACACTTCGTTCACTTCGGCCAGCATCATTATGCTGTTTGGGTTGGGCAAGTTGGGACTGTTGAGCTGGGAGGTTACAGGTGTTTCGGCTGCGGGCCTGATTCCAGTATGGCTCGGTATCTGGCTGGGCGGCAAAGTGCGGCGGTTGTTACCCGAGGCCGTGTTCAGAAAAGTGGTCCTCGCCATGATAGCTTTGCTCGGTGCAGGGTTGATAGCCAAGGCGATGTTGGTTTAGCGTCGCGGGCTGTTCTTCTTGCAATCCTTTTCGTGACCGTGCATATCTTTTTTACAGATCAAGAAATCAAGGAGCCACTCATGCGTAAAACGACAGTTCAGTTATTCATAGCCCTCGTCGCTATCATCATATTCTCTCTGCCAGCCCTCGCTGGTCGGATTTTAAGAGTGTCCAAGGGCCAGAAAGTCTACGTTCCTATTTATTCTCATGTCTACCAAGGGCCCAAAAATCGACCTTACAATCTTTCCGCGTTGCTCTCCATTCGCAATGTGGATGAGCGTCATTCTATCACGGTGACCACTGTTAAGTATTACAATGATGATGGTGAATTGATGAAAAATTACTTTGAGTCTCCCATCGTGGTTCCCCCTATGGGGACTAAGGAAGTCTACCTTCCTGAAAGAGATACCAAAGGTGGCTCCGGAGCCAACTTCACGGTTCGCTGGGAAGGCGGCACAGAAGTAGCCACTCCCATCATTCAAGCTGTGATGATAGGCACGGCTTCCACACAGGGGATTTCCTTTGTCTGCGAAGGTGTGGTTATCGAGGAAGAGTAGGACTTTCAACATAGGGATTTATGATTGCGATTTGTTAGTTCCACTCCAATAATGGGGTGGAACTTTTTTGTTGTTCTTCCCGGCAAGATCGTCCAATACCATTCGTTTTCTAAACTTTATGGTGTGAAAAACTTAAGGAGAACAACCCATGAATGATCTTTTTACAAGCTTTTCTTCGGGCAATATTATTCAAGAGAGCAACAGCAAAACTGCAGGAAGCTTAGCTTGGATTCCTCATCCCTCCAATGAAGGGGTGAACCTCAAGCACTTGATTACAGGTGATGAGACCGAAGGAAGATTCAGTGCTCATTTGGTCAAGCTGGACGCAGGTGCTGAAATCGGCAAACATGTTCATGAAAATCATTGGGAGCTACATGAAATTGCTGGTGGTGAAGGGAGCTGCACACTTGGCATGAAAATAATTTCTTACGAACCGGGCGATATAAACGTGCTGCCGGAAAACATCGAGCATCGCGTACAGGCAGGAGAGAACGGGTTGCTCATACTGGCCAAGTTCATTCCGGCATTGTTGTAGTGAGTGCTATGTCGAAAATATCAGCATTGTTTGAATTTAAGGCTATTGAAGGTTTGGAGGGAGTGACTATGGTTCACTCTCTCGGGCCTGCTTGCGCATCAGGTCGGCATGCCCATGAGTCCTTGACGCTGGGTGTGGTGATGTCAGGAAAACGTTCATTTTGCATTGATAGAGCTACTTATGAGGCTGGTCTAGGATGTGTGTTCTGTCTTGCTCCCAATAAGGTACATATCTGTATGGACATGGGAACCTGCGAATACGTAGTGTTTAGTGTTCCGCAGCCTCTTCTTGCTGCGCTCGGTTTTACTGAAGTACAGCCCGTAAACAACAGCCCGATAATCGATTCCCCTCATTTATTTGGCATGGTTGTCAGACTGTTCGAGACCGTGGATGAACCTGCTTTTGCCATGGAGCGGCAATCGCAACTCATAGCGATAGTATCAATGGTGCTTGAGGAAGGACATGCTTTCGCTGACATCCCTGAAAGACTCACCCGGACTGCCATTTTTATGAAAAATCATTTTTGTGAAAACATAGGTCTCGATGAACTTGCCCAGATCGCGGAGTTGAGCCCTTGTCGTTTCAATCGTCGTTTCGCTCAAGCCTATGGAATGCCGCCTCATGAGTACCATAATCAAGTCCGCACGCAGGAAGCAAAACGCCTTATAGCCACTGGAGCTTCGTTGGCCGAAACCGCTGCTCACTGCGGATTTAATGATCAGAGTCACATGAATCGAGTTTTTAAGAAACTGATGGGAATGACACCCGGGCACTACGCAAAAGCATTCCGCTAACCGTTGATAGAATAAGGACGCTCCGCACCGATGAGCACAAAAAATACACCTGTTCTCTATTAAAACCCTTCTTTCAGCACCAACTCGGTCACCCCTCGGCATGCTTCCTCGTCTGGTACGAACGCGGTTTCGCCGATGGAGATGATGGGGCGCATGCCTACCATGGAATTGAGCATGTAGGCGTGGCGGTATGATCCCAGTTCTTCGATGTTTACGACTTTGGGTTCGATCTCCAGAACTTCCTTTGCCAGTTCCAGAGCCGTTGATGGCAGGCGGTAGGGAGAATCCATTTCCACGAATTCGCCATCCTTTTCAAGGACGATGGCTCCTGTGGTGCATTCCAGAAGATTGTTGTCGAAATCGAGCAGGACGGCGTCGTTGAATCCTCGCGCCAATGCTTGCTTGAATGCCAGATGAAAGAACATGTAGCTGGTCGTTTTTTGTGCATTCAAAGCAGAGACGTGGCGATCATTGCACACGCAAAGGCGGTACGCTTTGTATGGGGCTGGCTTAAAGGGAGCAGCCAGAATGACGGGGTGCGCTTTGGGTGTTTCGATTGGATAGAAAATATTTACCCGAGCGAACTGTCCATCTAGCCCGTTTCGGTTGAGTACCTGATGAATGATGGTATCAAAATCAACGGAATGATAATCTATCTGAAAGGTGCGCAGTGAATGAAGCAGGCGGTCGAGATGCTTGTCCAGATGACAAAGCTCATGGCCGTTGTAATAAATGGTTTCAAAAAAACCTGCGCCATATCGAAAGGCCGGTGCCGCGGGGTCGAGCGGGACGCCTTCCTGAGTGTACTTGCCGTGTGAATAGTGAATCATCGATCCCCCAGATTGAGAAATTTTTCAGCCTTGGCCAATGTCTCCAAATACTCATTTGCCGGGTTTGAGTCCACCACGATGCCGCTTCCTGCATACGCATCCAGTTGTCCGGTGCGAGTGTCATACACTCCCGTGCGAATGGCGATGGATGAATCCATGTTTCTCTCGTCCCGGATCACGACCATGGAGCCGCAGTATATACCGCGTCCATGTGGCTCAAGTTCCTCGATAATATTCATGGAACTGAGCTTGGGACATCCTGTGATTGATCCGCCGGGAAATGCATCCAGAAAGAGATCAAGACAGTCGCGTCCTGCTCGCAGTTCGCCATGCACATCGCTATACATTTGCAGCAAATTATCCACCGCAAAAACGGATTTGTGGTTCTCTACGCGCACCGAGCCGTATTCGCAGTTGGCAGAAATATCATTGCGGATGAGGTCCACTATCATGGAAAGCTCTGCCGATTCCTTGGGCGATTCCGTGAGCTTCGCTTCCAAGTCTGGGCTGTATACATCGAAGCGGAGCGTTCCTTTGATGGGTTGAGACAGAACCTTGCCACCCTGCACGCGTAGAAACCGCTCTGGTGAAGTGGAGAGAATTCGCTGCGGGCCGGAATTGAACCACGCATAAAAGGGTGCGGGGTGGTCCTTGCGCAAGGCGAAGAAAAGGGAGAGCGGATCGAGGTCAGGGCATTGCCATGAAAATTTGGTGGAAAGATTGAGCTGGTAGGTGTGCCCGGATAGAATTCGCTCCAGCGTTTCCCGCACACCCGCCTCGTACTCAGCCTGATTCAGTGACTGCTCGGGCCGCACTGTGAGCAATCCTTCTGGGTGAGATTCGAGGGCAACTTCTGGCAGGTCTTCGATTCGCTTTGTGAGTGTCGCAAGCAACTCTTGGTCATTGGTGGAGATCGAAACCGAGGCGTTGTTCTCATTGTATTCAATGACAGCTTTGTACTTCCTCAGGTGACCTAACGGGAACTCCAACGGCTTGGATGATTCGATCCCGCGCAGGCGCATGCCATAAGTATAACTGACATATCCTACGGCAATGCCGGGTGTCCCAAAGCAAAAAGCCTTGATCGCTTCCGGCGTCGTCGTTTTATCAAAGAGGAGTTCCGTAGTGGAGTGCAGCCCTATGATGGAGGAAGTTTCCGCCGGATATCCGGGTGAAGAGAGCACCATATCCGCTTCGTGTTCGCGAGCGAGATCGGCGGCTAGATTGGTGAAGCGTGTTCGGCTAAGCGAGGCCGAGAAAGACAAGAGCGTCATGGATGAACACGCCTCCGTTTTGGGTCAGAAATGACTCCGGGTGAAATTGGTAGCCGAAGACTTGTCTTTCGGCGTTTCCGAGACACATGGGTATACCATCCGCATTGGTGGCGAGTGTGTCGAGTTGATCTCCGACTTGGGTTACAGAGAGGGAGTGATACCGAGCTACCACTTGTTGCTGTTCTTTCCACTTTACCATGTCAGTCTTGCCGTGAACGCATCCGGCCAGCCTCCCTGTGGAGCCGTCAAACTGCTCGTTCAGTATTTGCATTCCGAGACAAATGCCGAGGACAGGTTTGCCAGCATCAAAGACAACATCGTACCCTGGATATTCCTCTGGTGTGCCCGGTCCCGGCGAGATGACAATGAGGTCGGGCTGGTCGAGGTCGAGAGTGGCCAGACGGGCATAGGATTCCACGGTAACAGAGGCCTCGTCGATGGACGAGACCAACAGGTGCTCCAAGTTTCGCGTGAAGCTGTCGTTGTTGTCGATAAGCAGGATATTCATGGTGTACCGATGGTACTCATAAAGGAGTCGGGCGCGCCCTTCAAGTGTTGTGCGAATTTCCGGCCCTTGGCGTTCCTTCATGAATGGTGTATCTCCAAGATCTCACGAGAAACTACAAGGAATTACATGGCTCCTTCAATAGAGAATACGCGCTTTGTCGCTATTGATTTCGAAACCGCCGACCCGAAACGGGATTCAGCCTGTGCATTGGGTATTGTGGTAGTGGACAAGGGTGAAATCGTTGATCGCGAATACCGCTTGATTCGTCCGCCCAGAAAGAAGTTCAATCCCTACTGCGTAAAAGTCCACGGCATTCACTGGTCAGACGTTTGTGACGAACCATCCTTTGGCGATCTGTGGCCGGAACTGGAGCCATACTTTGAGGGTGCGGACTTCATTGTCGCTCATAACTCCGCCTTTGATCGGTCCGTGCTGCATACATGCTGCAACGAATCAGGCTGGACTCCACCCGAGCAACCGTTCCTGTGTACTGTCCAACTTTCTCGCAAAACATGGGAACTCGCTTCCAATAAATTGCCAAGTGTCTGTGAGTACCTCGGCATCTCTCTTAAGCACCACCACGCAGCATCCGATGCCGAGGCATGCGCCCTGATCGCAGTAAACGGCCTCCGAGAGAATCCCGAATTTCTTGGAAAAGTCTTATAGTTTATTTCTCCACCAGAGAAAAAAAGAAGCCCACAGCATACAACCTGTGGGCTTCTTTTTTAACAATAAAACTCTGCCAAAGGTGGCTTCCCCATCCTCCTACTTCTTCGGCCAACTCGCTTCATCCAGCAGGAACATGAAGTTCTTGTAGGGCACACCTCCATGATTCGACAATCCGATCTCACAAGTACGAGACGTCGAATACCCGATGGTACAACCGTCGAGCTGGGCTGGTAATTCCTTGAGCGCAGCATCGTTCAATTCGGGATAGTTGAACCCACGGTCGCCAGCGAACCCGCAACAGAAGACATTTTCTGGCACAACTACCTCTCGGGCGCAGCGACGGGTGAGCGTTTTCATCTCTTCGGCCAGCCCGAGCTTACGGGTGGAACAGGTGACATGCAGGGCGACTCGTCTGTTTACGGGAGAGAAGTCCAGACGATCGACCAGATGTTTGGCTGCGAATTCTACAGGCTCGAAAAGCTGCAACCCTTCGATGTGTTCCTGCATCCGATAGAGACACGGGCTGGTGTCACAGAGGATCGGGTACACACCGTCGCGACTCGCTTTTCGTAGGGCTGCTTCCAACTCAGCGAGCTTGGAGTCAGCTTGTTCGATGAATCCTTTTGACTCCCATGGCTGACCACAACAGAGCTTGTCCATGCCGTCTGGATGAATGACTTCGTATCCTGCCTTGGCAAGTACACTGAGTGTGTGATCACGCAGGGCGCTCTTGTCCGGATCTTTCTTTTCTGCGCCCATGCTCCGGGCCACGCAACTGGGGAAGTAGACGACCTTGTCCGGGCTGGCCGGGGTGCTGGACGTGATTGGCTCGGCCGCGGCGCGCGGCATGGAAGTGTTCCAGCGAGGGATACGTTTCCCTGTGCGATTGTGCAAACCAGCACTCGCCTTATCCATGATGGTGTCACCGAGGATGTCGTGTGCGAGCCCTGCGGCTTTGAGGTCTGCCTTGATGATTTTAACTGTGCCTTCGAAATGGTTCGCGACCATCGTGGCCATGGTTTTTTGCCATGTTCCACGCGCCCATGAACGGTATACTTTGATAAACTTACCTGTGTTGATGGCGACGGGACAGCGCAATGCACACAGTCCATCGGCAGCACAGGTGGCTTCGCCGTCATAATCAAAGCTGGTGCGGAACGCCTCCATGGCCTTGGAATCGACCCCTTCCATTTTGCCACGGGAGATTTCGCGATAGGCCACAATGCGTTGACGCGGTGTGAGGGTCAGATCTCGAGACGGACAGGTCGGCTCACAGAAACCACATTCGATGCATCGATCAATGATGTCATGGGCCACGGGGAGTGGCTTGAGATCCTTGAGATGCGCTTGCGGGTCTTCGTTGAGAATGACGCCGGGATTGAGCAATCCGAGGGGATCGAAAAGCTCCTTGATGTCTTCCATGAGTTCGTACGCTTCGCGGCCCCATTCCAGTTCCACGAAATGGGCCATGTTTCGCCCGGTTCCGTGTTCGGCTTTGAGCGAGCCCTTGTAGGTGACGGCCACCATCTCTGTGACGTCATCCATGAAGGCGGCGTAACGATCGATTTCTTTTTGTACGTTGAAATCCTGAGTGAATACAAAGTGCAGGTTGCCTTCCAGCGCATGGCCGAAAATGATTGCTTTGTCATACCCGTGCTTTTTGAAGAGCGCCTGAAGGTCAAGCGTTGCAGCAGCCAAGTCCTTGATGGGGAATGCGACGTCTTCAATAATGACGGTTGTTCCGGCATCACGCACTGCACCAACTGCGGGGAACAGACCCCGGCGTACATTCCACAGGGAGTTGAACTCTACTGGCACTGATGTGAATTCGTGCGGGGTGACGAATGGCAGATCTTTGACCGCCTTGAGCACTTTGCCGATTTTCTCGTTGAGAATCTTCTCGGTCCTGCCACGTACCTCAACCAGCAGGGCGCTCGCGTCCGGCCCTAGCTCGGTTAATCCTTCGGGCATGCCGGGCTTGTCCTGTACCGATGCCAGCGCGGCCCGATCCATGAGTTCTGCTGCCGAGACCCGTTGTGTGCGGCAGATCGTGGCCGCTTCACAAGCCGATTTGATGTCAGGGAATCGCATGAGTGCGGAGGCCTTGTGAGGATGCTCTACCACCGTGCGATAAGTGACATTGGAAATGAACGCGAGTGTGCCTTCTGATCCGACCAGCAAGTGTTGCAGGATTTCAAATGGGTCTTCGAAATCCACGATGGCGTTGAGGGAGTAACCTGTGGTGTTCTTGATCTTGAACTTGCGCTTGATACGAGCGGCCAGTTTTCGATCTGCCAGCACTTTTTCTCTGAGCTTGGTCAACCCTTGCAGTACACGCTTGTGGGTCTTTGAAAAGAACTTGCGGCTCTGTTCATCCGCAGTGTCCAGCACAGTTCCGTCGGCCATGACAACGCGCATAGAGTCGAGGGTTTTGTATGAGTTCTCCGCCACACCGCAGCACATGCCAGAGGCATTGTTCGCCACGATACCGCCGATTTTACAGGTGTCGATGCTCGCCGGGTCTGGCCCGATCTTCTTACCATGAGGGGCGAGAATCTTGTTGGCGTGACTGCCAATGATGCCCGGCTCCAATGAAATTTTCTTGGCATTGTCCAATATCTCGAAATTACGCCACCCCTCACCGAGACGGACCAAAATGGAATCACTGATGGCCTGACCGGAGAGCGAGGTCCCCGCTGCACGGAATGTTACTGGAACTTGATGTCGGTTGACTATTTTGAGGATGTTCACCACTTCCTCTTCGCAATCGGTGTCGACAACAATCTTGGGTATGAGTCGATAGAAACTCGCATCCGTGCCGTAGGCCATGGTGCGCAGGGCATCGGTATAAATTCGTTCCTTGGGAAGGAATTCCAAGAGTTCTGCATGAATAGTATCATATGGTTTGGGCAGCATTTTTCGCTCCTTGTTTTTCCGCTGAAGCACGCAGCTAGGACAATTCAACCGTAGCACAGACTCTTGATAGGAAACAATATTACTTTCAAAGAATACAAAAAGGCCGCTTTCCGTGAAGAAAGCGGCCTCATGTTGTGGCTATATATTCAGATTAGAATTTTTCGAATTCGCTATCATCCATGTCCATATCGAATCCAACTCCAACGGTTTTAGGTGTCGGGGCAACTCTGGCCCGTGGTGCTGCGGTTAGAGCAGTCGGGCGGGATTGTTGAACGTGGACAGCTGAAGGCTGCTGCATCCTGCCAGAAGCAGAGCTGTTGCCGATGTTGAAGAAGGCCACGGTTTTATTCAAGTGATTGGCCTGTGAGGTCAACTGTTGGGCGGTGGAGGACATTTCCTCGGACGCCGATGCCGTCTGCTGGATAACCTGATCGAGCTGGTGGATAGCGCGATTCACGGTGTCTGCTCCTGCGCTCTGTTCCTCACTGGCCGAGGCGATTGCCTGAATCAGTTCGGCGGTGTGCTTGATGTCCGGCACCATTTTGCCGAGCATTTGGCCAGCTTCTTCAGCCACAGCCATGCTGGATGCGGAGAGCTCACTGATTTCTGCGGCCGCTTCACCACTGCGTTCTGCCAGCTTGCGGACCTCGGCTGCGACAACCGCAAAACCTTTGCCGTGCTCGCCTGCTCGGGCGGCTTCGATGGCAGCATTCAGTGCTAGCAGGTTGGTCTGACGAGCGATCTCTTCGACAATGGAAATCTTGTCAGCAATCTCGCGCATGGCAGTAACCGTCTTTTCAACGGCGGCCCCACCTTGCTCTGCATCTTCGGCAGACTTGCGGGAAATGCGCTGCGTTTCCTTGGCGTTCTCCGCATTCTGTCCAATGTTGGAGACCATCTCCTCCATGGAGGAGGACACTTCTTCAACATTGGCCGCTTGCTCGGTAGAGCCTTCAGCCAGAGCTTCGGCTGTGGAGGACAGTTCCTGAGCTCCACCAGAGACGTTGCCAACACTGGCGCGAACTTCGCTGACAACAGACAGCAGGTTCTGACCCATGTCTTTAAGATCGCCAGCCAGATGGCCGATTTCATCGTCCTGATCAATATTGATGGATGCGGTGAGGTCTCCACCAGCGATTCTTTTGGTAAAAGCACCACCGATACGGATCGGAGCGACTATGGATCGAGCCAACATGAAGATAATGAAAACAAGGATAGCGACAGCGCCAGTTCCCAGCCCCACGCTGAGCCAGAGTATTTTGTTGGATTCTACCAAAATTGCATCCACCGGGGCAGAGATAGTCATGGCCCAATTGGTCCCGGTGTCGCCGATCTCGAAGGGAGCGGTCAGAAGATAGGAATCTACTCCTGTTCCCTTGGCTGTTCGAATCTCAGCATATGATCGGTTTGCAGCCATGGCGCCCATCACCTTGCTGGCATAGGCGGAATCTACGATATCATGAACATTTTTTCCTATGACATCCTTATTGGGATGGGTGACAAGAAAGCCTTTATCCGTGGTTATGGCTGCATAGCCGTTGCCAAATGGATTAAGGCTTTTTGTGATGTCGTCGATTGCACCCATGGACATGTCACAGCCCGCTGCACCAATTGTTTGGCCATTTACCTTTATAGGTGCAGCCGCACTGACCAGCATGACTTTTCCGCCATCAAGATCATAAATGATAGGCTCAGTTATGTAATCCTTTCCGGATTTGAATGCGCCTTGGAAAAACACATTCTCAGGTTTATCAGTAAAAGGATCGCTGAGAGTACTTACCGCAGAGATTCGGCCGTTCCAATATGGTTTGAAAAGGCCATCTTCTCCCATGCCCGGCTTGCCTGCATATTCAACGTCCTTTTCATCATACTTGTTGGGCAAGATGCCGAACCAGACACCATCCAGGTCTGGATTCTGCTTTTGCAAGGTGTGTAGCATCTGTATGATAACTTCACGGGATGGTGGATTGCCTGACTCGATGAGGCCTTCGAGGGTCTGGGCTAAGTTTCGGGCCACATCAACTTGATAGTCCAACTTGGCTTTTGCCTCATTGCCATATCGGTAGGCCATTTCTTCCGTCGCGTGGAAGGCGCTCTTTTCGGAGATCGTCTGAACCCGCGATACCAGGATGGTAAGCATGATGCTCATAACCATCACTACAACTAAGGTTATTGGTAAGAGTATTTTATTTCGTAGATTAAGGTTTTTGTAGAATTTCATGCATTGCCTCCAATGGAAAGTCTGTGAGAGTAATAATTATCAGAATCAATGAATAATCGGTGTGTTGAAACCTCAAACGCTTGTTTAATATAAAACACATCTCATCATATGAGTACTTTTTCAATGATTAAAATGACTGTTTCTCATAGTGTTTTGAGAATAAAATTCTGCTCATGCTAATCCCTTGTGGCGCAATGAGACGTCTGCATATCCTTGGACGTCCAAAGGACTTTCGTATACACCCTGAACATCAGTAACGACGCCGTTTTGGAGGTTTGAAGTGGAGAAAGTCTTTTTCATTGGTGCCGGTCCCGGTGATCCTGAATTGGTAACGGTCAAAGGACAGCGCCTTATTAGCGAAGCAGACCTGGTCTTGTACGCAGGTTCTTTGGTTCCGAAGGCCGTGGTAGCCTGTGCCAAAGATGGAGCAATTGTAGAAGATTCCGCGCCGCTCAATTTGGAAGAAACGCACTCCGTGATGATGAAGACCATCCGAGATGGTGGCACTGTCGCTCGCGTCCACACAGGAGATTCATCGCTCTACGGAGCGATCAGAGAGCAGATTGAATTGCTCGATCGAGACGGGGTGGAATATGAAGTCATCCCCGGTGTTACTGCCGGATTCGCCGCTGCCGCAGCAGCTTGTCGTTCTTACACTGTGCCGGAAGTCACTCAGACGCTGATCTTTACCCGCATGGCTGGACGTACTCCGGTCCCTGAAGATGAGCGGTTGCGCGATTTGGCTGCTCATGGTTCTGCCATGTGCATCTATCTTTCTGCAGGTGACCCCGAAGGCATCCAGTCTGAGTTGCTGGCAGGCGGTCTTATTGAGTCCACTCTCATTGTTCAAGCATATCGTGTTGGCTGGCCCGAAGAGAAGGTCGTTGAAACCACCTTGGGCAACCTTGCAAAAACGGCCCGCGAGAATGATTTCACTCGCCAGACAGTATTTCTTGTCCTCCCCGGGCAGGGGATCGAGGACGCGGGGCAGGCTAAATCCCTCTTGTACGATAAGGATTTTCAGCACGGATATCGGGGATAATTAAGCGGCATCCAGCCTTGTTTGTTAACGAATGGAGCTGAAAAGAGTATCTATCCAACGGTTTCTAATTTCCCTTCTCATCCTATGATGCTAGATTGAGCTCCTCATGGAGTGATTTAAGCAGGAGGAATACATGCGGCGTTTCTTGGTCCCGGATACGGTTGGAGCACGGATCAGACTCTATTCCATTATCATGGTCGGCGTGCCGCTCGTCTTTGCGACTATCGTTCTGATAGTGTTCGTCAAATCAGCTATCCTCAAAACGGCCGAAGAGGCGCTTGTTGAGCAAGTAAGTTCTCATAAGGTTTTCATCGAAGAGTGGTTCAAGGGCCGGCAAAATGATGTCAAGTTCCTTGCCGAATTGGATGTCGTGAAAAATGTGAAGCCTGATCAGATTCTTCCCCTCTTCAAGCAATTCAGTGCAACGCATCCAGACATCTCTGCCGTGGTTTTAATTGGTCCAGATGGAAAGACTATTGTGGATTCCACTACGGATATTGTCGTTGATGTTTCTGACCGGGAATATTTCATTAAAGCTCGGGCTGGTTTGCCTCATGTAACCAAGGTCATTGTTGGTCGTACTTCCGGTAAGGCTATCATCATCTTTGCCCACCCCGTCACCCTCGCGGATGGCTCATTCGGTGGTGTGGTTTTTCTACCTGCCCAATTGACCGCCATTAACGAGCTTATGCTCAACCTCCATTTTGGCAAGACTGGCGAAACGTATATCCTGAATCGCGAAGGGTATATGCTGACAGAGTCACGTCATCTTGAGGAGCTTCAAGCGCAAGGGCGCGTCCAGAAGTCCTCCATCATGAAGGTTAAGAATCATTCGAACGTATTTGAAGCGGGGATGGTAGGGGATCGGCCGGAAGGTCCGTATCAGGATTATAGAGGGTCTACTGTCTTGGGAGCGTGTGAATGGACCAAGGGTGGGAGCTGGCTCATTGTTTCAGAGCTTGACTACGATGAAGCAATAGGCCCGCTTTATCCTTTCCTTTGGACTATCATTGGTGGCTTTGTTGTTGCGATGCTTCTTTCTAGCCCCATCATTATTCGGTTGGCTCGGTCTATCGAAGAGCCACTTGCCCGCCTCAGTGACATGTCTGCCAAGATGACCCGTGGAGATTTTGATAACACCTGCTCCGGCATGGGGATGATCAAGCCCCCGCGCGAAGTTGTTCAGTTGTTCGACGCCTTTTGTGCTATGCAGGAAGAAGTGGACGAAACCATGAATCAACTGGAGAAGTCAGCTGTTACGGATCAGCTTACAGGATTGCCCAATCGACGCTTCCTCATGAGCGAGGGCGCTCGACTGGTAGACATAGCCATTCGTGCCAAGCAGCCTTGTACGCTCTTCATGATGGACATCGATCACTTCAAGCAGATTAACGACACGTACGGTCATACCGTTGGTGATACGGTCCTTAGACAGATGGGAGCAACCTTTCATCACATAGTCCGTACTTCTGACATCGTGGCTCGATATGGCGGCGAGGAATTTGCTGTTGTCGCCCCCGGTTCGGATCTCAAGTCAAGCCGCCTGCTAGCTGAGCGAATCAGGCATGGTGTTGCCGCGCAGACATTCAATACGGATGAGCAGCCATTGGCGTGCACTATCTCCATAGGTATCGCCCACTATGCAACAGATATTAAGTTCGGCGTCGATGCCTACGAGGATATGATTGCCCGCGCAGATAAGGCGCTCTACGAAGCCAAGGCTGCTGGCCGCAACTCCGTTGTTGTAAATCAACTTGATGACGCCAAAGGATAAGAGTGTAGGAATTCTCAATCCAGCGCCGCGAGTGTCCTTCCTTTCACCATAATTCTTAGCCGAGTATGAATCTGCGGAGTCGATATGATCGAAATTCTTAAGAACCCATATGCAATTAAGATATTGCAGACCGTAGGTCTGGCTGTTGTCGTGATTGCATTGTCCAAGATAGCTCTCTCCATCTCAAGCAAAAAGAGGAAGCGATCCTCAGAGGCCCCCCACGCTATAAAGTACACGGCGATCGCTGCCTTCGGGATTGCCCTTATATTCATTTGGTTGGAAGGTGTTGGCCCAGTGTTGACGGCTTTGACCATTGTTGCGGCAGCTCTGACTATTGTTGCCAAAGAGATGATTCTCAACTTCCTGGGTTCCTTTGTTATCTTCTGGAGAGAGCTTTTTGCCATCGGCGACAGGGTGCAGGTTGGCGACCATATAGGCGACGTCATTGATAAGGGATTACTGTATTTCACGCTTCTTGAATCGGGACGCGTTCAGTCGACAGGGCACAGCACTGGCAGGCTTATCAAGATCCCCAATTCGCTTGCTCATACAATGCCGATTATCAACGCAACTCGCGGTGCCGGTTACGTGTGGAATGAGATCCCCATATCGATTACTCGTGATAGTGACTGGGAAAAAGGGAGGGAGCTTCTTCTTGAGATTGCGAATGACTTTTTGAAGTTTGATTCAATCGATCTCGAGAAAGTGAAGGAATCGTTTAAGCGAAAAAAGATCTATTTCAACAGATTGACGCCCAAGGTGTACACTTCGATAGGCTCGACAGGTATCAAATTGACTCTGAGATACATCTGCAGTTCCCGAATGATACGTGAAAGTGAAGACTTCATAACAACTCATTTCTTGCATGTCCTTGAACCCGGAAAAATTGAGTTGAGTGAACAATAATTCGTTTAATATGCATGGCTCTGCCATTTGGGTGAGAGGCATATAACCCCTTGTAGGAAATTCGTCATGGAACAGTTGCAAATTCAAACGCATAGTCGTGAAGAGATGGCGGATATCACCACCGCTGTCCGCCGCCTGATAAATGAGAACGGGTGGTCGGATGGTGCGCTTCTGCTCTACTGCCCTCATACTACTGGTGCTGTTACAGTAAATGAAGGTGCCGACCCCGACGTCGTGCGCGATATCACCGTGAATATGAACAAGCTCGTCCCATATCGTGGGGATTATCACCACGCCGAGGGAAATTCGGATGCACACATCAAGTCATCCATGTTCGGTTGCGATCAAATGGTCATCGTGGAAGGTGGGAATGTACAGCTTGGCACGTGGCAGAAAATTTACTTTTGTGAATTCGATGGCCCGAGAACACGCAAGCTGTGGGTGAAGTGGTTAAGCTCTTAAGAGGATAAAAGGGCTAATGCCTTTTAATCTAGTGAAGACCACCTTCGCTTAAGACTTCAACAAGGTATTCAATCAATGGCTCGGATGCAGCCGTGGAAGTGCCTGATTCTCCGAAGACCGCGATTTCTGTTTGAGGCAACTCAGGCAGAAGCTCTGGCGCGATTTCAGCCAATCCCTCATGAACGAACGAGCGGCCTAGTACGGATACCCCCAAGCCCCCCGCGACAGCGGCCTGTAATCCCATCATACTGTGCGAAGTGCAGGTGATTCGGTGGGGAATGTTGGCTTCCCGCAGCGACTGCAGTGCCAACTCTCTATATGAGCACGGTTGTGGCAACAGTACCAAAGGAAGCTCTGCTCCTTCCTCGAAAACATAGTCTTTGGCAGCAAACCAAACGAGCGGCTCGCGCCAGATTACCCGGCCATTCAGTGTGCTTTTTCCATCGCGTTTGGCGATGACCAGATCCAACTCGCCCTTGCTAAGACGTTCTTTCAGGTTGGTCGAGAGGTCCGTGCGTAGCAGAAGTTCCACTCGTGGATTCATGGCGGTGAATCGTGCAAGAAGGCGAGGAAGGAGTTTGGGGATGATGTCTTCACATACTCCGAGACGAAGTGTGCCTGAAGCTTCTGTTCCAGTGACGTGCATGACGGCTTCATGGTTGAGATTGACCATCCGTTGTGCGTATCCCAGCAGTAATTCCCCTTCGCCTGTTAGTGCTAAAGAGCGCGTCGTGCGGTCAAAGAGTTTTTTCTCTAATGCACTTTCGAGACGCGCCACCTGTTGGCTGACTGCGGCTTGTGTTCGCAACACTCGCTCCGCCGCGCCAGTAAAGCTTCCGGCTTCGGCAACAGCAATGAACGTCCTCAGAAGGTCAATGTCGAGATAAGGTATGCTCATTGGCACTTAATAAGAAAATCTTATTACTGACGCAAGAACTATTTGTTTCACTTAATAATGCTGCTTCCCTATTCTTGCATCAGAAGAACAGCACCAAGGGAGGTAGCCATGACCGAACGTAATCACCCAAGAGTTATCCAGCGGATTGTTTTTTCAGATCATCCTGCATCCAATTGCCAGCCCGTTTTTCGGGATGAGGCAGGGGGGATCGACTATGACTTTTACCACGCACGAGCAAGGCAGGCACGCTCAGATGCATATTTCAACGTCTTTGGGGCCCTGTATGGCAAGGTGCGGAGGATATTCGCTCGACCACCTTTGGTCGATCAGAGACCAAAGAGCCAAGATGTATGTGAGGGGCTGACAAGTTCTTCGTAATCCTTTGCAGTATGTTTCGAATGAAAAAAGCCCTGAAGCAATGCTCCAGGGCTTCTTGTTTATTCGGTTTTACCAACTGACAAGGCAGGCATTCATCAACCCTCCTACGACGAGGTAGATGCCAAGACCAACGGCACTCAGACCGATGAGGTACGTGGCAGCCAGTCGGACAAAGGAGACGTCTTCGCCTGTGCGACTTTGCAATGTCTCATTCATTCGAAGTCGAGCGACCCAAACAGGGCGCTCTTCTTCTGCGGCTTCCAAGTCGGTATCCCCGCAGAACATGGCTCGATCCATGGGGAAGTTGTGCCTTCGCAAATGAGCGATGGCGAAGTGGATGACGAACACGTGCAGCATGGCGAGGCATGCCTCGATTCGATGTACCCACAGGGCTACGTTCAGTGACCACCCCTTGAAGTACCGTGAGGTATCCAGTGGCGAGTAGAGCATGAGCCCAGTAACACCCAGAATGATCATGCCCCAGAATACGGCCCAGTAATCGAATTTCTCCCAATAGCCCCATCTATCAAACTGAGGAGCTTTGCCGCCGAACATCCAACGGATGTGGGCGAGGAATTGAGAGGCGTCCTTTTTCTGCGGCCACAATCCATCTTCCTTGCCAAGCTTCCCCTCAAAGAGGATGAACAGCACATAGATTAGATGACAGGCAAACAGGAAGAGCATGAATAGCCCAACATATTTGTGGACCATCAGACAGCCATCATACCCGCCAAAGGGTTGGGCAATAGCCTGTCCCCATGCGGTTTCAATGTACATTCTGGCCGTGCCTGTTACAGCTTGCACCAGGAATGAAAGCATCAGTAGTGCATGGAATATCTTTTGGACCGGGGTGAATCGTTTCAGTCTCATTTGTCACCCCCTTTCTTTCTACGGGTGAACAGCTCGCGCAGCATCCACAGCCCGGTGTGCGGCAGGAAGAGCGCGAATGTGCCAAAGGCGATGCCAACCATTATCCACGTGGCCCAATAGAGGGCTGGGAAACTCTCAGCAGTCCCAGCCAAAAGGGGCGAAGGTTCATGTACCACATACATGGCAAAGGAACCGCTCGCGCCCTGATGGCACTTTGCACAGACATAGGCATGCCTGCGCACGGGGTTGAGAGGAGAGAAATAATGGTTCACTCCGGCAATTGGATCAATCCCGTGACATTGCCTGCACGTGATGTTTCGACGTGTGGCATGGCGATTGTTGTGTGCTGCTTGCTTGTGGCAACTTTCACACCGTTGATGCCGATAGTTCGGCACCCCTGCATGGGCGTCTGCCTGATAGCTTGCGGCTTTACCTTTGCCCCCCGTGGAGACCACGCCTTCTGGCGCATTCCACTGACGGAACGGGCTGCCCCGACTGGGCTTGACCTCATATTTTTCGTAATAACCCGTGCTCATTTCCCGAAGCTTGTAGCGCTTGGAACCCGCGACTTCCTCCTGCGCAGCACAAGGCCACGCCAGGAAGACGCCTACTATGAGCAGAGCTATGAGTATGGTTATGCGTTGCATGATTGCCCCCTACTTGTAGGGATTCATGGACTCCACGACCTTGCCCTTGGGCTTGGGCATCGAAGCCAACAACTCGAACTGCTTCTGAAGCTCGACCAAGTCTGCATCCTTATGCTTGTGACAGGTCTGGCAGGAGTTGGGGATCTCCGGATTCTTGATGGTTTCCGAAGGTAGCAACACCTTGAACACATGACTGTGGATATCGGCAGATTCCGCACTCTTGGCGATGCGCGGCATATGACAACCCACACAGTTGGCAAACGAATGAATCGAGTGCGCCATGTTGCTGTTCTGCTGCTTGTGGCAAGTCAGACAGGAAGCTGATCCCGCTGCCTTGGTCTGGAAGCGGGTGGACGGCATGCCAAGCTGGTGCACAGAGTGACAGGACGTGCAGGTGACGCCTTCTCTGCGGTGCTCGGACTGCATCCAGTCAATGTATTGCTGGTGATGCTTTTTAGCGAATTCGTTAGGGTAGACATGCCCCTTGTCACCCGCAGCATATGAAGTCGACTTGTAGAACGGTTCCAGTGCCTTGCCGGGCTTGTACCCAACAGGCCAGCCCGCGCCCTTCTGCATGGTGGACTTGCCTCGATTGTGGCAGCTACCACAAATCTGCACGGCGGTGCCGCGAGGCAGCTTGGCCGGATTAACGATAGTTTCACGCTTTTCAAACAGCGCGGTCTTGGGCAGCGCCGTATGCCATGATCCAGCACCGTGACACGCTTCACAGCCTACGCCGGGTTCGGAGAAGGTGCCCTTGGCAGGGTTGTCCTTGTCCAGCTTGACGCCAGTGGTGTGACAGCCACCACACTTGAGCAGCCATGGACGCTTGTTCCAATCGTGCTCATGGTAATTGACCCAACGTCCGGTCTCGGTATTGAACTGGATAGGAGAAATGTAGAGAACCCCTTCTTTCTCTACGATGAAACGCTGCTTCCACTCATTGCCCAGAGTGTACTTGATCTCATCTTTCTTCGGGAAATAGATATCATTGAGAGGCGCCTTCAGCTTGCCCTTGGCTTCCAGCTTCTTGAAATCTGCCATGATGACGTCTTGATTGATGTCTACGATGAAGGCGTCTTCATTTTTGGCGACATTCTGAGCCATCCGACTGTGGTTGGTGACCTTCCATGAATCGTAATGCTCAAGGTGACAGGTCTTACAGGTTTCCGAGCCAACAAATTCCTTGGGCTGCGATGTGATTTTCGCCACATCTACCACCGGCTCCCCACCGGTACATCCCGCCAACAGCATGGATAGTAGGACCACGCCAAAGAAAAGCACACTCACTTTTCGCATTCTCAACTCCTCGTTGAAGTGCAACAGGGACTATTCCTAGTCTTATCCTTTTAACAAAGTTGGGAATTTGTAGGCATTATAATTTCATATTTGGTGGAGGATAAAAATAAGGTGAGGCGTGAAGATTAATTAATTCGTGTGGGTATCCAATTCTAGCCAAGAGAAAAATCCGTATCCTACGGATATTAGGATACGGAAAAGGGGAGAAATATGAATTTGAAGAGGGGCGCTGGTTAGCTACAGAGTAATTATTTCGCCATCTGCAGGGATTGCGACCCGTTCATCCAATCCGCACGCAGCAAGATCACTGCGCAATTGGTCACGAGTCAGCTCGCAATGATTGACCGTTTCCATGTGGACCACGGCTATCCGTGCGTTGGGAGCGTGTAGGCATGTTCCCACGATATCCTCGCTTCCCATGGTGATGGGGGCGCCGAAAATGAGCCGTGCTTCGCCGCCGAACAGGACGATGGAGTCCGGCTTGAAGCGGTCGAGACTGCTTTGAAACAGATTATCAAAGATAACATCCCCACCAATGAGTAGTGTTTCGCCTGAAGTCGTCGTGATGGCAAAGCTTGAACTTTTCCCCATGAGCTTTTTGACCACACACTTGCCGTGGTTGCCGTCTGCGCGACGGATGGTCAGGCCATTCCATTGTGTCGTGTCTTCCACGGGAATGACGGTGGCAAAGCCGAGGTCCATCAGCTTTTGAGCATCTCCGGGCTGACAGATAATAGGTAGTTCGCGTGGTAAGGTCTCTTCGGCAACTTTGTCGAAATGATCAAAGTGAAGATGGGTCGTCAGAACTGCGTCTACATTGAAAAGGTGTTCCACGGGAACAGGCAATTCTGTGAGTGGCCAATTCTTGTTGCTGTTCCGTGTCAGTTTGTGAGCGGCGTTGGCTCCCTTGTCTGAAAGCACCGGGTCTACGAGGATTTTCTTGCCTTCCACTGTAATGATCATAGTGGCGTGGCGAATGGCTTGAACCTGAAATGTATGACTCATGAAGTTAACCTCCGTCTGGATTGTTTCGTTGTATCTGGGAACACCCTAGGCAAAACGAATCAAAATCCACAGTGTCGCTATTGACAAAAAGCAGGCGGATAGTGACAGTTGTGTCATGCCATCAATTGCCATTCTCGCTTTACCCAATTGTCTTTTCTCCGGTGTCGTCGGACCGCTGGAGATCTTTGCTATCGCCAACTCCATCGCAAAGGATGGTGCGCCGACATTTAATCCAGTGGAAGTGGTGAGTGTGGACGGTGCGGCCAGTGTCAATTTTACCGGATTCACTGTCCCCGTACATCGGGGCATGGCGGAATCCAAACCAGACATCATCATGATACCACCAGTCGTGACCGAGCTGGAGCATCAGCTCAAGGATGATCGCATTACGGACTGGTTGCAAAAACAACACGACAACGGCGCGATCATAACCACAGCATGCGCGGGGTCATTTTTTCTGGCCAAAACCGGGCTGTTGGATGGCAGGACGGCCACGTCTCACTGGAAATTGGTGTCACAATTCCGAGAGCAATTCCCTGCTGTGGATTTGCAACCTGAGATGATGCTCGTTGATGGCGGTCACTATATCTGCGCTGGTGGGATTATGGCGTGGCAGGATTTGGCGCTGCATCTCATCGCACGATTCATGAATGGAGAGACCGCATCCCGATGTGCCAAACTGTTGGTGATGGATGGGACCCGGCACGTACAGACGCCATATTTCATGTTTGATCAGCATGAGGAAGATGAACACTCTGATGCTGCTATCCACACGGTTCAAAAATGGATGCGGCAGCACTATGCGGACCAAGCATCACTGGAAGAGCTGTCCGAAATGGCAGGCTTGGGAGTTCGCACCTTTTTGCGCCGCTTTAAACGAGCAACAGGACAAACCCCGCTCAATTATCTCAAGCAGCTTCGTGTTGAAGCAGCACGCCACCTTTTGGAAGTGTCGACCAAGAACATCGAAGAGATTACCGGATTCACTGGCTACGCGGACTCCTCTTCTTTTCGTCGTCTCTTCAAGGAGAAGACAGGCTTGACTCCCAAGGAGTATCGGGCGCGGTTTAATCGGCTGATTTAAGATTAAGAATCAAGAGTAAAACTCTCCATGCTTTTACGGACGTTTTTTTCAGAAGAGATATCGGAGGGCGCAAAGACTCCTACCAGGAGAAACCCTTTGGTACGCTTCACTCCATAGCCGACGAGAGCTGTTATAGGCTGATTCCCCAAGTTCCCTGAATATTCCTTGAATTGTAACCCGGCGTCTCCTTTGAGGGTGATCGGGGTGCCGTTACCCACTTTTACGAAAGGCAGGTCTGATGCCAATTCCTTTTCCATCAGTCGCACGAATTTGGTGGCAGACATGGTCGTTCCCATGTTCATGGCAGCACTGGTGAGGGTTGCATATCCAGAGGGAGACTCTATATCCAACTGCCTGCCGCCGCTGATTTTACTGTCACTGGCTTTCCACGCCTCAGGAATGACAATACGCATACCGAACTGTGATTCCCTGACTGTTTTGAAAGCCATGGTTTGATTCTCTGGAGTCGATTTTGTTGGAACAGGGCGAACCACTTGTTTCCTCGGTGTGGGAGCTGTTACTTCACCTGACACCGCGGGGACTGAGGGAGTGTCTCCTTTGCCAATCGTCGCGGCCTTCCTAATAAGTGGTAGAGGCTCTATGATGATGGAGCTTACTTTGGGGTCGTCATATTGCTCTAGCCAATCCTGAATAAGCGGGGCCGTGGAAAAGGCGAACAGTGTGAAGCAAAACCACATGGTAATCACGATCCAAAAGAGAAAGGGGCTCTCGCTGCGGGGGATATCCTCCACAATATACGCGCGGCCTTCTCGCAGATCCTTGATCACCCAATAGGCGAAGAGCAATCCCCATAGCCAGTAGTATCCTGTCCAGACTGCCGTGCCGATCAAGAGTAGGGCAAGGAGCGTCTTCCATTTAATATTTCCACCAGGAGTGCCAATTGTCCGCGTCATAGTACCGCCATTTGATGGTGTGGCCGGAGTTTGCGCTTTTTTTTTGCCATTCACCTCTGCTGCGGTAGGCTTTCGCTTGGATATTTGTTTCCAGAACCATACAGCGCCAGCGTCCAGTTCGCTCGGAGTCATGCCTTGAGGCTGAAAAGCTGTGCTGGAGCAATCGTATTTTGCCCAGTCAGTTGTAAGCAGGCGGCCTTCCTCTTTCATGCGCTTGTAGAATGGCGTCCCTGCAAAGGGAGCGAGGATAACTGATTCCACTTCGTCGATTTCGATCTCGTTACAGAAGTCGAGGCTCTCCTGAAAGATGTCTTTGGTGTGCCCGTCAAATCCGAACATCATGGAGGAAGTAATGATGATGCCGTGCTTGTGGAATTTACGAATGCGATCACGAGTCTCGTCGGGGGAGACAAATCCTTTGCCGGAAGCTTCCAGCGCAGCCTTAGACGGGGTTTCAATGCCCACCAGAAGATATTTGCAACCGCTCTCGGCTGCCAGCGAGAGCAGCTCTTCATCGTCCGCCATCTTGATAGTGGATTCCCCCACCCAGTTTATTTTGAGGGGTTTGAGCGCCTTGAATAACTCAATGGCGTACTCTCGATCCGCTGTTAGATTATCCGCATGCAGTTCGAACCATTTGGAAGGCGCGGCCTTGATTTCGGCGACAATATGCTCAATGGGGCGAACTCGATATTTGCCTTTGAAGAAAGGGGGGACCACGCAATATTCGCAGCGGTGGACACAGCCCCGGGAGACAAGCACCGTCCATACGCCGTCATATTGAGATGGCTTGATGAGATTAGTTGGGAACGGCTTGAGCGTCGCCATATCCACTGGCCCGGTCCGCTCATATCGCTTCTTGAGCTTCCCGGCTTTGTAGTCCTTGAGAAGCCGTGTCCAGATTCCTTCAGCTTCTCCAAGCAGTAATGCGTCCGCATGTGCCTGTGCTTCATCTGGTTCGAAGGTCGGATGTAATCCACCCAAAACTACAGTCCTGCCCTTGGCGCGATAGGCGTCAGCCATTTTGTAGGCATGTACGGCGTCAGGGGTGTGAAACATGATGACAATGATGTCTGCATCAGATTTCTTTTTGGGCTTCATGCCTGAAGTCTCATCGCAGATGTCAATTTTTACCCCTTTGGGGGTGCATGCAGCCAGAGAGAATATATTTTGCGGCGGTGAGCCCATGTACTTCTTGTACTCTTTGAAGGGGCCGGGAGCCGACGCTTTAATCATGTAAACTTTCATTTATAACCTCATGTGGGATCTTTGTATCATCGTTGTTTCGCAATGACTAACGACATTCCCCCACTCCGACTTGACCAAATCAATCATTCGGCTTGATCTGGTGTGCTTTTTTTATTTTCTATCCGATTTTTGATACTGCATATTTTTCCCGATTTCCTTGGTGGCACACAGTTTGCTGTGTGCGAAGGCAGCACACTTTTTTTACTCTTGAACCAAGGATAGGTTATGTCTCTTGTCATTAACAACAACTTGATGGCTATGAACTCGGCCCGAAATTTGGGTAACCATTTCGGTCGACTCGAGACCTCGACCCGTAGGCTTTCTTCGGGTTTGAGGATCACCCAGGCATCGGATGATGCTGCGGGACTCGCCATTCGTGAGTTGATGCGCGCGGAAGTTACTTCCCTCCAGCAGGGTATTCGTAACGCCAACGACGCCATCTCGCTCATTCAGACGGCGGATGGCGCACTCAGCGTCATCGATGAAAAGCTCATTCGTATGAAAGAGCTGTCCATGCAGGCTTCCACCGGTACCTACAACTCCGATCAGCGCATGATTATCGATTCGGAATTCCAGGCGATGTCCTCGGAAATCACTCGTATCGCCAGCGCGACGGACTTCAACGGCATTTACTTGCTCAACGGTAATCTCTCGTCCTCTACGCACTCCGGTTCAGGGCTCAACCCTAGTGGTCAACTCAAGGTCCACTTTGGTACTGGCAATGATTCTTCCGAGGATTACTACTACATTCGTATCGCTGATGCATCGGCGTCCGCCCTCGGTGTAGGAACAGCAGCCAATGTTTCCATTTCTACTCAGCAGTTGGCACAGGAAACCTTGGTTAAGGTTCAGAATGCCATCATCTCCAAGGACAAGATCCGTGCTAATCTTGGTGCAACCCAGAATCGTCTGGAGAACACCATCACCACCCTGGAGATTCAATCTGAGAATCTGGCTGCAGCAGAATCCCGTATTTCTGATGTCGATGTGGCAACGGAAATGACAAACTTCGTTAAGAACCAGATCATGACACAGGCCGCAGTTTCCATGCTGTCACAGGCCAACTCTTTGCCGAAGATGGCATTGTCCCTTATCGGTTAGCCGATCTATTCGCCTTGAGAATGAAAAAGGCCGCCTTTGGGCGGCCTTTTTTTATTGCTGGTTTCGGGCGACTAATTCATTGAGTAGGCGATTTAAAACTTCAACCCGTTGGCAGACATCCGATGGTATCTTTCCATAAAATCGTTGTACTGGCTGTGGCTCCAATGCACCGGGGCGCCGCTTGTGTACATACGCCAACTCGGAAACAATGATGGACGCAATGTCATACACATCACTCGGCTGCACAGCATCCACATTATCTGTCCATGAATTGAGGGTCAGCATGGGATGGCCCATCTTGATGCCGAGTCGATGGACCAACTCGTATGTTTCGAGGAGGTGCTGGAATACATCGGCGGGCCGCTTCCCCAGCGCCACAGCAGGTGTCTTCGGCGGCGGACTCGGATTAGGATAGGTGGCGAGGATGGCTATGGCGTACTCTCCGGCTCTGGTCACCTGACGGTATACGTCCGATGGAGCAAAGCGCTGTTCCAGCATCAGATTGAGCTGGCGGTTGGTCTGAACCACCGCCTTGAATACATCGGAAGGCGTACGGTGGTTCTCTATGGGAGGCAGCTTGGCTGCGACAAAACTAGAATAATTGTATCCTAAAGCTTGAATACGTCCCCGCGCAGCCTGAAGGGTGCGATATACATCGGCAGGAGAGATGTCTCCAATAGGAGTTGATGCGGGAGGCCCGTTCTTGTGCGTCTGCTGGTAAGCGAGCCGGTCCGACTTTTCGTGAAGCGTGAGAACTTGAAAATACACCTCATAGGGTGAAGCGTTCTCTACATCCGGAAGGCGCTGCCTATTGGTAGGAGCCCCCATTATCCAACGCAGTTGTTCAATCTCTTGGCTGATTGCAGTGATCAAACGGTAAACGTCCGGCGGCCGCATATGGTCATGCGCTTGCACCTGAGGAGCCAGCAAAAGGATGAGTGCCACAACACTCACAACATATTGAAAAATAGAGTGTACCATTCTTATCAAGCCTCTTTGTCTGCAGAAAAATCAAATTTCTGTTTTAAAGCTACCATGAAAAGATGTGGCTACGAAAGAGAAAGTCTACCTTGCGGCCTTTGGCGAGTATTCAACGTAGATGAGTGACAACCCCTGTGGCGGTGCCGTGGCCGGAGCTTTTGCACGATTAGCCCCGTCGAGAATGGACTTGGCTTCGTCTGGTGAAATTTTGCCAATCCCGACTGCGACGAGACAGCCCATGAGATTGCGAACCATCTGTTTTAGGAAGCCATCTGCCGAGAATCGCCAGACACTTTCGTGCTCTGTTATACCGCTATGGCGCGATATTTCAGTGATGGTTCGTACCGTGGATTTCACTGGGGTGCCGACATTCTGAAAGGCCGCAAAGTCATGCTCTCCGAGAAAAAGTGATGCAGCTTCTTCCATTAAGGAAAAATCAAGCGGGCCGTAATCCCATACAAACAGTCTTCGCTGGGGCAGGCAGAAGGCTCGGTTATGCCACATTACGTATTCGTATGTTTTGGAGCGGGCGGAGTATCGGGAATGAAATTCTTCTGAAACAACAACCGCGTCAAGGATTCTCGCATCCTTGGGCATGAGCGCATTCAATGCTTTCTGCCATGGCATGCCTTCTCGTTCATCCGGGCAATCGAAGTGTGCGATTTGTCCCATAGCATGAACGCCGGAGTCCGTTCGCCCGGAGCCGTGAACACGCACCTCGTGGCCGAGTAGCTTGGCTAAGGCTTTCTCCAGTTCTCCTTGGACGGTTCGATCTCGCGGCTGGAGTTGCCAGCCGGAAAAGTCAGTGCCGTCATAGGCGAGGGTGAGTTTGATGCGAGACATGGTCCTGTTGTTATTGTTTTTAGATGGAATTGCAAGCCAGCCTTTCGTCGCGAAGCCAAACGAGGTATGCTTGTTCCATGTCTAACCATGCTTTAGAAAATGCGGCTCAATCCCTGCGTGAATCCCGTTGTACTATCGCCTTTACTGGCGCTGGCATCTCGGTTGAATCCGGCATCCCACCTTTTCGTGGCCCCGGCGGCGTCTGGTCAAAACACGATCCCGCCATGTTCGAGAAACAATATTTCAAACAGCACCCCGAAGAAGTCTGGCCTCTGCTCAAGGAAATTTTCTTCGATATGCTTGGTAAGGCCCAGCCGAATCCCGCGCATGTCGCCCTCGCCGAGCTTGAGTATGCCGGCAAGCTGGCCGCTGTCATCACACAGAATATTGATGGCCTTCACCAGAAAGCAGGCAACCATTCCGTACTTGAATATCACGGTTCCACTCGTCGTCAGCAATGTATGAGCTGTCGGGCTTTTTTTGATACGGCATCCATCTCATTGGACACGCTGCCACCGCCATGTCCCGCTTGTGGTGGGCTATTGAAGCCGGACTTTGTTTTCTTTGGCGAGGGCGTTTCTTCTGAGGTGCATGCGGATGCCCAGCAGTTTGCCAAGGAGTGCGAGGTCTGCCTCATCATTGGAACAGGGGGAGATGTCATGCCTGCTGGTCGGGTCCCCCATGTTGCCAAGAATAAGGGGGCGACGATCATTGAGATCAATCTACATGATACCGCGTATAGCTACAAAACGAGTGATATTTACCTGCAGGGAAAGGCTGGGGTGTTGGTGCCGCAGTTGGTGAGGATGGCGTTAGGGTAATGTTTTATTAAGCAGGAAAGCCCCCCGCTTCAAAAGAAACGGGGGGCTTTTTTATGTACTTTCGCGTTCGGTTGGAGACTAGATGTCGTAACCGAAGGAGTCGACCACACCTTTGGTGCGGGCCTTGGAAGCTTCCATCATCTCTTCGAGATCTTTCTTGTACTGATCGAGATCAAGTTGGATTCTGGCGACACCGGTGTCCATGGCAGCCTTGGCTACAGCAGGAGCAAGACGGGTGAGGACGCGGGGGTCGAGGGGTTTCGGAATGATGTAGTCGATGCCGTATTCCAGGCTGTCTACACCGTATGCGTCGCAGATTTCCTTTGCGACTGGCTCTTTGGCCAGATCAGCAATGGCCTGTGCGCATGCGATCTTCATTTCTTCATTGATAACGGTAGCGCGGCAGTCCAGTGCTCCACGGAAGATGAAGGGGAAGCCGAGAACGTTGTTTACCTGATTGGGGAAGTCGGAACGACCGGTACCCATGAGGATGTCGGGACGAACTTCCTTGACGTCCGGGTACGGGATTTCCGGGTCCGGGTTGGCGCAGGCGAAGATGATGGCGTTGTCGGCCATGGTCTTGACCATATCCTTGTTGATGGCGTCCTTGACGGACAGGCCGAGGAACATATCTGCGCCGACCATGACTTCGGCGAGGGTGCCGTAGTCTTTGTCCTGAGCGAAGTTCTGCTTGAACTCGTTGAGGCCGTCACGACCAGCGTGGATCAGGCCACGGGAGTCGAACATGTAAATGTTTTCGCGCTTCACGCCCATGGAGACGTAGAACTCGGAGCAGGCGATAGCGGATGCGCCAGCGCCGGAAACAACGACTTTGATCTCGTCGATCTTTTTGCCGGAGATTTCCAGAGCGTTGATGATACCTGCACCGGAGATGATGGCGGTACCGTGCTGATCATCGTGGAAGACGGGGATGTCCATCTCTTCGATGAGGCGACGTTCGATTTCAAAGCACTCAGGTGCCTTGATGTCTTCGAGGTTGATGCCACCGAAGGTCGGTTCGAGCATCTTACAGAAGCCTACGATTTCGTCTGGAGTGGTTGCCTTGATATTGAGGTCGTAGACATCGATATCAGAGAAAATTTTGAACAATACGCCTTTGCCTTCCATGACGGGCTTGCCGCCTTCCGGACCGATGTTGCCCAGACCGAGGACGGCGGTGCCGTTGGATACAACAGCAACGAGGTTACCCTTGTTGGTGTATTCGTATACTTTTTCGGTGTCGGCAGCGATTTCGCGGCAAGCTTCGGCAACGCCCGGGCTGTATGCCATGGAGAGATGCTTCTGGTTGTCGCACGGTTTGATGGAGATGACTTCCAGCTTACCTTTGCGCTTGTCGGAATGGTAATTCAGTGCTTCTTCTTTCGTGAACAGTGCCATGATCAGGCCTCCCTTTAAATTCTGTTCTGAAAAATTATCGGTCTGGACGGAATGGTCAAGACGGAGAATTTCTTACTTTTGGCAAGGATACCCAACCTTGTCAAAAGTATGTCCAAGCTATTTTGTCGGCACCATACACGGCTATTGGTTGAGCGTCCAATCAAATCGGTTTTCTCTAACTGGAGCAAGGCAAAATCGTTGCTCTCAGTGGTTCATAAAATTATGTTGTTATAATGTTTATTCACTGTCTTGCATCTCGTTTCAATTCCTTGCATATATAGGCGGAGGAGTGATTCTATGGATTCTACTTTTTATCAAGAGCTGCTGAACTCGCTGACAGACGGCGTTTATTTTATGGATATGAACCGGACGGTGACCTATTGGAATAAGGCTGCCGAGCGGTTGAGCGGATATGCTGCTGAAGAGGTTCTTGGCAATAGTTGCGGGGACAATCTTCTTCGTCATGTTGATGAGAACGGTAAGCACTTATGCGCGCAGGGATGCCCCATGACTGCAACCATCGTTGACGGCAAGGTTCGTGAAGCAAGCGTATTCATGCATCACAAATATGGTCACCGAGTCCCGGTTTTTGTTCGCTCTTCTCCTATGCGTGATGAATTTGGAAAGATCATTGGTGCCGTAGAAGTCTTCTCCGACAACGGTAAAAATCTCAATATATTGGAAGAAATGGAAGGGCTTCGCCAAGAGACCCTTACCGATCCGCTGACGGGTGTAGGCAATCGCCGCTACGCGAACATTTGTATGGAGCGCCTTGATAGGGCCATGGCGGAAAGCAACGTGCCGTTCGGCGCACTTTTTGTGGATATCGATCACTTCAAGAATATCAACGACACGTGGGGACACGACGTCGGAGACATGGTGTTGACCATGGTTGCCAAGACACTGGGGGCCGTGTTGCGTCCTCTGGATACGGTTTGTCGCTGGGGCGGAGAGGAGTTCGTGATTCTCTTGTCGAACGTCACCAAAGAGGGAATGAATGTGGTCACGGAACGTGTCCGTATGTTGGTGGAGCAGTCCTGGGTGGAACATGAAAGCAGACGGATCGCCGTCACAGTCTCCATTGGTGGTGCATTCTCAAAGAGTAAGGAGCAGGCTGAGTCTGTGGTGAAAAGAGCAGACAGGCAAACCTACCTGAGTAAGGATGACGGACGTAATTGTGGCTTTATCGATGATAATCGAGTTGTTACCTAGTCGAGAATCTCTTCTTTATCTTCCCGTGCCCTAAACAATGGACAGCGGGCGCTCGCCTTCGGTTGAGGCTCGTGCCGTACCCACGTGCGCGTACATTTCACCGCCAGCCAACAGCATTGCTTTGGCTTCAGCGAGTTTCGCGGGTGGAACAGCCAGAATCAAACCGCCGGACGTCTGGGCGTCGAACATGAGATCCACGTTGATGGGGTCTAATCCTTCTGCAATGGATGTGCGGGGCAGGTAGTGGTTACGGTTGCAGATGGAGCCAGCCGGAAGCATTCCCATGCCAGCCAATTCCAATGCATTGGGAATCAGCGGTACGGATGTCATTTGTAGTTCAATGGTCACGCCGCTTCCCTGTGCCAATTCAATGAGGTGACCGCCAAGGCCGAAGCCTGTGATGTCGGTGGCACCTTTCAGGCCAAGGTTTGCGATGATTTCGCCGCCGACTCTGTTGAGCCTGCCGCACACTTCAAAGAGAACTTCTTCCATCTCATCGGAACCAGGCATGTCGCCTTTGACCGCTGTGGCGAGGACGCCCGTACCGATGGGTTTGGTCAAGAGGAGTTCGTCGCCCGGTTGTACGCCCCGGTTGGAGGCAAAGCCGTCAGGATCGACGAAGCCAGAGATCGCCAAGCCGTATTTCATCTCATCATCTTCGACGCTGTGGCCACCGGAAGGCACTGCCCCAGCTTCTTCCACTGCGTCTTTGCCACCCCGTAAAATCTCGGTGAGTATATCTACCGGGAGCTTTTTCATGGGGTAGCAGACGATGTTCATGGCGGACCACGGTGTGCCGCCCATGGCGTAGACATCGGACAGGGAATTTGCTGCGGCTATTCTTCCGAACTTGTAGGGATCATTGACGATAGGGGTGAAGAAGTCCACGGTTTGAACGAGGGCTTTCCCTGCGGGAAAAGTCAACACGACAGCATCCTCGTTGTCGCCCGGTCCTCCGGCCAACACGCGGTTATCGCTTTGGACATTCACGCCCGACAGTGCTTGCTCCAGGTCCCCCGGAGCGATCTTAGCGGCTCAACCTGCCGCTTTGACCATGCTCACCAATTTTGGCTTCGTCATACTATCTCCTTGAGGAGGGAGCTTACCAAAGCGGCCATGGATTGCAAGGTGAACCATTTATAAATTCTCCTTGTTATGGCCCGTTTCCTTGCCAAATCCGGGGGAGTGTGCTCTGTTTTTCTGGTTATGAAAACTTTCATTTTTCTTCCCCCAGTATCCAAGCCCACAGGCGGTATTACCGTACTTAGGCAGGTTGCCGATATTCTGCATCAATCAGGTCATGAAGCATTCCTCGTTGCCCGCGATAAAACGGGCTGGCGACCAGAAGGGTTGGCTGATGCCGCCCCTGTCATCGAATGGAATGACATGAACCTCACCAAGAATGATATGTGGCTTGTGCCCGAAGGGTGGGTCAATGCCCTCTCTCCCGGTCTGGAAGCAAAGGCGTACTGTGTAAGTTACGTCCAAAACTGGGCGTATTTGTTTTCCTCCCTGCCGGAGGGTGTGGACTGGCATGCTTTGCCCGTTGAATTTCTGGCCGTTTCCGATCCGGTGGCCTATTTCATCAAGGAAACGACATATAAAGACGCCCCTGTCTTGCGCCCCGGTATCGATCGAAAAATTTTCCACCCCGGTGATGTGAAGAAGCCTTCCACCATTACCGTGGCCTACATGCCGCGCAAGAATAAAGCGGTGGCGAATCAGATCATGGCAACTTATGAGCACCGCAATGGTCCGGGTTCCATTCGCTGGCGTCCCATCGAGGACATGGATGCATACGGCGTGGCCGATGCCCTGCGTCATTCGCACATATTTCTTATGACGGGATACCCTGAAGGGTGTCCTCTGCCTCCGCTTGAGGCCATGGCGTGCGGTTGTCTCCCCGTGGGATATACCGGATTTGGTGGCTGGGATTACGCTCGCCAGATACAGGAAAAGGCACGTTTTTCCCCTTGGTGGCCGCTTCGTGAAGTGGAATGGCCCGGTAACGGTTTCTGGTGTGCTGACGGGGACGTCATGGACGCCGCCCTCTGTCTGGAAGATGCCGTCAAGATGGTCAAGGAAGCGGACCTCTACCTAGAGGCTTCCCTCGCCGCCGGAGAGGATACGGCTGATCACTACTCCACCGAAGTCCAGAAAGAGGCAGTTCTCTCCATCTGGAACGCATTTTAGGTACAGCGAATCATGGGAAAAAAGAAACCACGCCAGGAACCCGAAACTCTCGAACTCCCGCTGGCGGGGGTAGAGTCGCACGCCCATCTCGATCTTGAAGATTTCGATGAGGATCGCGAGGAAATCTTGGCCCGCGCCAAAGCGTGCGGTGTTGAGCAAATTATTAATGTCTTTCTCGGGCCTGATAAGTTTGAGCGGAACCATCATCTTTTTGATGAGCATCCGAATGTCTCATTCCTGCTCGGCGTGCATCCCAACAATGCGGACACGCTGACAGATGATGCCTTGGATCGGATGCGCGAACATTTCAAGGCCAATCCGCGCTTGAAAGGTGTGGGCGAAATTGGCCTCGATTACTATTGGGAACGAGTTGGGCACGACATTCAGCAGGCTGCGTTTATTAAGCAGCTTGAGCTGGCGCGGGAGTTGGAGCTTCCGGTTATTATCCATTCCCGTGATGCCAATGACGATTGCGTTCGTGTTTTGGAAGAGCAGGGCTTCAAGGATTATCCGGTCCTCTGGCACTGCTTTGGCTCCGGGCTGGAACTGGCTGAGACTGTCGTGAACAACGGGTGGTATGTTTCCATTCCCGGTCCGGTGACGTTCAGGAAAACCGATGACCTTCAGGCGGCCGTTGCCCGTATTCCTTTTGATAGATTGCTCATTGAGACGGACTGTCCGTTCCTTGCTCCTGAGCCGTGGCGGGGCAAACGTAATCATCCGGCGCTTATCGGATTCACTGCCAAACGCGTGGCAGAGATCAAAGGTCGCTCGGTAGAAGATATTTGGCAGATCACCGGTGACAATGCGCGTGCATTTTTCAATCTCTAGCAGCTCGCGCTGTTCTTATGTATGGTAACCATCCCATTTAAGCTTCAGCACAGGCCAGCCTTCAGGATATAGATATGACGACTACTGGATACATACCGGAATTGCTCGTCCCGGCAGGGGACATGGAAAAACTCGAAACCGCTATCCTTTATGGTGCGGACGCCGTGTATCTCGGTGGTGATTCGCTGAACCTGCGTGCCGGGGCCAGCGGATTTTCTATGGGTGAACTGGCAACGGGCATTTCCATGGCGCACGCCGCCGGAGTAAAGGTCTACTTTGTGCTGAATGTTTACCCGCGTGAGTCTATGCTGCCGCAGGTTCGGACCTATATTGAAACGCTCAGCAAGCTCAAACCGGATGCCGTCATTGCGGCTGATCCCGGCGTTATTCGCCTCTTGCGTCGTGAACTGCCGGAAGTACCCGTGCATGTCTCTACTCAGGCGAACACCTCCAATTCGGAATCCATCCGCTTCTGGCGTGAGTGTGGTGTCAGCCGCGTGAACGTGGCTCGCGAGCTGCGCTCTCAGGAGCTGATGGAAATGCTCGCCATCACACGCAAGCAGATGCCGAATATGGAGCTGGAAATTTTTGTACACGGCGCACAGTGCATGGCTGTGTCCGGTCGTTGTTACATGTCCGCACTGCTCAATGATCGCCCCGGTAATCTGGGCGAATGCTCGCATCCTTGCCGTTATGAATACAAACCGACCTCGGTCATGTTTGAAGAACGTACTCGCCCGGGTGAAAACCTTTGGGAGATTCGCGATTACAATCCTGAGGGTGACGGCGATCAATTTACTTTCGAGAATGCAGACGAAGAGTTTGTTTTCGAACCGCTTGGTGATGATGTGCCCAAGCAGGAAACACCTGCTGATCCGGCCTTGACTCAGGCTCACGAAACAGGTGGCTGGACCAAGATCTTTGCGGCGCAGGATCTCTGCCTGCTCCATTATCTGGAGTGGTTTGCCCGCATGAAGGTCGCTTCCGTAAAGTTGGAAGGCCGGACCAAGAGTTCCTCCTATCTGGCACAGGCAGTGGATGCCTACAAGACAGCCCTTAAGGACATCCAGAAGGGCGAGTTCAAGGCTGAGCTTTACTTGTCCGAACTGGTCAACGCCGCATCCCGTCCGCTGACCACAGGCTTTTTTGATCCCGATCGTCGCGGCGCTATCGCCATGCCGCCGGATGCTACTGAGAAACGTCCGGTTCTGGCTCGTGTTTTAGAGAAGCTGGATGAAGGGAAATGGCTCTTCCAGACCAAATCCCGCTGGAACACTGCCGAGGATATGGAGCTTCTCATTCCCGGAATGATCAGGCCACGTATTCACCCTGAAGACTACGGTGTTGAGAACGATCTGGGGCAGGGAATCGAGATTTCCCATCCCGGTCAGAAGGCAACGCTGATCTGCGACCATCCTGAGATCAAGCCGGGCATGTTCATTCGCAAGCCGTGGGACTTGAACGAGTTGGAGTAGATTGAATTGAATCCGCATTGAAAAGGCCGCCTTGTTGGGCGGCCTTTTTTTTGTTTCATGTCGATGAAGCTCGGGACTACTTGTTTCCATACAGCGCATAATATCCGCTCGGAACTACCACCAGTGTGAACAAGGTGGATGCGATCAAGCCGAATATCAATGCCCATGCCAGACCTGAGAAGATCGGGTCCAGCGTTATGGGCCATGCTCCGAGTGCGGTGGTCAGGGCCGTGAGTACAATGGGCCGCATTCGAACCGCGCCCGATTGTATTATTGCTTCCTTGAGAAGTTTACCCTTGGCGACTTCTTTCTGAATGAAGTCGATTAATACGAGTGAGTTTCGGATAACAATGCCGCCCAGTGCGATCATGCCGATCATGGATGTTGCTGTGAAGAAGACAGGGTCTCCATAGCCGCCCACACTGCCTCCTGCGATGAGGTTGAGCAGCCAGAATCCGGGTAGGATGCCGAGCAAAGTCAGTGGTATGGCAGACATGATGAGCAACGGCATCAGGAAGGAACCTGTTTCGGCCACGAGCAGAATGTAGATGCCTGTGAGCGCGGCGGCGTTGGCAATGCCGAGGTCTCGGAATACGTCGAGAGTAATCTTCCACTCCCCTTCGCCAGCCCATTCCGCTTCGGTGCCGGGAGGCATGGGGGCTTCTTTTAACTGGGATTGCAGATCAAGAACCGCTTCACCCGGTGGAATTCCTGCTGTGTCCGCAAAGACGTAGGCAACCCGCTTGAGATTCTTATGGTAGATGGGTTGCTCTGCTGGGACTTCCCGGAAGACTCCCAGTTCGGCTAATGGCACCATGGCCCCGCTGGATGATTTCATACGCAATTCACCCAACGTGTCCGGTCCGGTACGCAGCGACAGCGGAAGCACCATCCGAATGGGCAGTGGTTGGCGTTCCCTCGGCAGGTGTACAGATGCCGGGGCAGAGCCAGATAAGGCGAGGCGTAGTGTGTCCACCACATCGGCGGCAGTCACACCGTGCAGTGCTGCTTTCTCCTTATCGAAAACAAAGTCGACCATCATGCGGTCAGTCTCGGAGGAAGTGTCCAGATCAACCAGCCCATGCTCTCTTTTCATCAGAGATTCGACATGCTCGGCCCCATTGATAAGAGCGGAGTATGGCAAGTTCGGGCGGCCATAGATTTCCGTAGTCAGAGTCGAGATCACTGGCGGACCGGGCGGCGTTTCGATTACTTTCAGGCGCGCTCCGTTCTTTTCGGCAATGGCGTGGAGCTGCTTGCGTAGTCGCAAGCCGATGGCGTGGGACTGCATGTCGCGTTCGGATTTGTCGGCGAGATTGATTCGGATATCCGCCAGATTGGATTGGGTGCGCCAGTAGTAGTGGCGTACCATGCCATTGAAATCCATGGGGGAAGGCTGGCCGGAATGGGTTGTGTAGCTCGTCACTTCCGGCACAGTACGTAGGAAGGATTCAAAGTCACGTAGCGTGCGATCCGTGCGTTCCAATGTCGTGCCTTCATCCATATCCACCAAAAGTTGCAGCTCATTCTTGTTGTCGAAAGGCAGCATTTTGAGCGGTACGAGGCGGAGCACTACCAGCCCGACACAGAGGCCGAGGCCCACGAGAATTCCTGCCAGCAGGAAACGGCGGTTGCGCTTGGAATCAAGGAATGGGGTGATCGCCTTCTTGTAGGTGGCGAGCAGTTTTTCACTTGCTCCTGAAACTCCATCTTCGGAGTCGTTGCTATTGCTTTGTCCCTTGGCGGGCGCACGATTCTTTAGCAGTTTGTACGCCATCCACGGCACCACGGTCAGTGCGGCCACGGTCGAGAAGGTCACGGTGAGCGGGACGTTGGCCGCCATGGGAGCCATGTAGGGTCCCATCATTCCGGTAATGAAGAAGAGTGGTGTGAATGAAATAATGATCGCCAGCGTGGACATGATTACGGGCGGCAGCACTTCGCGCACCGCATCCAGCGTGGCTTCCAGCGAGTTCTTCAACCCCATGCGGATGTGGCGCTGGATGTTGTCCACATTGGTGATGGGATCATCCACCACCAGTCCGAGGGAGAGGATGAGTGCAAAGAGCGTAACGCGGTTGATGGTGTACCCAAACAGGTAGTTGACGAACAGCGCCAGCGAGAAGCTCATGGGGACGGCCAAAGCCACGACCAACGCCTCGCGCCAGCCGAGTGCGAATGCGAGTAGTGCCACCACCGTGATGATGGCGAAGAGCAGCGACGAGAGCAGTTCGTTGACCTTACCTTGCGCGGTCTCGCCATAGTTGCGGGTTACGGTAACGGTCACACCTTCGGGCAGGACCGTACGTTTCAGGTCGTTCATCCGGCTGACGATGGCATCGGCCACAGCTACGGCGTTGACGCCTTTCTTCTTGGACAATCCGATGGTCACGGCAGGGCGCGATGGGGTGCCGTTCTCCGCGCCAATCTTGGCGAGATAGACATCCGAGAAACCTATGCGGCTGTAAGATTGTGGCTCTTCCGGGCCGTCGATGATGTCGGCGACGTCTCTCAGATATACGGGCTTGCCATCGAAAACGCCGACCACAAGGGAAGCGGCGTCATCGGCGGAAAGAAGAAACGATTGGCTGACCACCGGAGTCTCCACATTGCCTGCGACAAAATTACCAGCGGACAGGGAGCGGTCAGCGCCCTTGAGCGCTTGGTATACTTCCAGCGGCGAGACGTTGAATCCGGTCAGGCGCTCGGGGCGAATCTCCACGCGCACTTCACGGCTTCGGCCTGAATATAAGGATATACGCGAGACATCCTCTACCTCGGCCAAGCGGTGAAACAGTTCCTCTGCCATGCGTCGCAAATCGAAATCGGTATAGCGATCTTCAAAACCGTGGTCGGCGTGCAGCGTCAGGGAGACAATAGGGACATCGTCAATCTCAACTGGTTTGACCGACCAGCCTGCCACGATGGCCGGAGCCAGATCCTGATTCTTCTGAATGGTGTTGTAGAGCTTGATAAGGGAATCTTCGCGATCTTCGCCCACAAAGAATCGAACTGTCACCGAGGACATGTCCTTACGCGAAGTGGAGTACACGTACTCGACACCATCGATCTGCCAGAGGAGTCGCTCTAACGGCGTAGTGACGAGCTTTTCCACCTCATCTGCGGATGCTCCGGGGACCTGAACCATGACATCGGCCATGGGGACGACGATCTGTGGTTCTTCTTCTCTTGGTGTGACAAGGATGGCAGCGATACCCAAAGCCAGCGCGGCAAGGGCGAGGATGATTGACATGTGCGATGTCAGGAAAAAACGGACAATGGAAGGAAGGACGCCGTCTGTGCGGCCCGGAGTTGTCATCTATTGGGCCTCCGCCTTGATGCCGATGCCAAGTGTTTCGCCACCGGACAAGCCGGAGAGAACTTCGATCTGCTCATCGTGAGTCTCGCCTGTACGGATGTAGACAGGTTCCCATTTCTCGTCAGATTTGACCATGACAGTTTCAAGCTGTCCCACGCGAGTGACGGAGTTCTCGGGGATAAGGATGGATTCCCGTTCTCCAAGGGGGACCATTAGTCGACCAAACATGCCGGGGTAGAGTCCTGGTATTTCGGGGAGGTGCGCCTTGACCAGAAATGAACGCGTAACAGGGTCAGCCAGCGGTTCTATCTCGTCGACTTCTCCGGTGATCGGCTCATCTCCATCCAGCGCGGAAACGACCACTGAAAGAGTGTCGCCCAAACGCACTCGTCCGATAAGAGATTCTCGGACCATGGCTTCGAGACGCAGAGAAGCGCCGGTCTGTAATGTGAGCAATTCCTTGCCTGGAAATGCGAGGTCGCCAGGTTCGGCGAGTCGGCGGGCTACTTCGCCATCTTCTTGTGCTGTAATGGTGGTGTAGCCGAGGCCAATTTCAGCCTCTTGCACAACTTTGACGGCTTCTTGTCCACGTGATTGGGACGCTGCGAGGCCTTCTTCCGCCTGACCAAGATTGGCCTGCGCTTGAAGGTATGCGGTCTCGGCCTGTTCGACTTCTTCTGCGGTGACGACTTTTTGATCGTGTAACTGCTTCATGCGGCGATAAGTGGATTCAGCCTTGGAAAATGTTGCCTTGGCAGCCGAGAGTGCGTCCTTGGCTTGGCCTGTCATGGAAGCTGCAGACTGGCGTGCCTGTCGAGAACGGTCAACGCGCGCCTGAGATGCGCGGCTGTCCAGAGTCAGGAGCGCATCTCCTGCCTTTACCTTGTCGCCGGGGCGCACCAGCACTTTTAAAACGCGTCCGGTTACCTGTGCTTCCACACGAATTTCGGTACGGGATTTCACTGTTCCCACGGCCTCATGGAGGCGGGGCAACATGGCTCGTTCTGCCGTGACTGTGGATTCAGGGACGTACGAAGCACGTCCTTGAATTGTCGGAGTCGGGTCGGAACTACATGCAGCCAAAAGGCTGACGGCCAAAGTAAGTATGAATATCTGAGTAATCTTGTTGGTCATGGGCAATTCATAGCACAGGAGCATGGCTGTTTGCCATGACCAATTTACTGGAGGCTTTCGATCAGAGAGCCTCGAGAGAGGGACGTCGCGGGTTTACTTCTTAGTCCCGCAAGCCTTTGCAAAATTTTGAATTTGGCGAGAGATTCCCATGAGTAGATTAAACTCGTTTCGCCTCATATCGATCTTGGAAAAAAGACGACGGATAGGGAGCATCCAGTAATCCGGGTTGTCTTTCTTGAGGAAATTGATGGCGAGGAGAGATTCTTGAAGATTGCTGAAGAGCGCTTCATTTTCCTGCACGGTCGTGGGCCGTTCTTCTGCTGGGCCGTCTGGAACAAATGAGGTGCTGAGGTTTTTCGAGAAACATTCGTAGAGCATGACAACAACGGCCTGAGAAAGGTTGAGAGATGACCCCTCACGCTCGGTTGGAATTGTCGTCAGTCCTGTGCAAATGGATGTTTCGTCATTGGTGAGGCCTTTATCCTCAGGGCCGAAAACAATGCCTACCTTGCCGCCAGTGCGGAGTCGCTCTGTCGTCGCTTTGGCCATGGCAGATGGTGAGATGATCCCTTTGCGCCAGCCACCAGTTCGGGCGGTAGTTCCGTAGATGGCGGTGAAGCCTTCTACGGCTTCGGGCAGCGTCTGGACGGTTCGGGCGCTTTCCAGAATATGCTTGGCGTGATTGGTGGCAAGAGGGAGCGCCTTGTCCATATCAAAATTTTGTGGGTCGACCAGAATGAGATCTTTAACACCCATATTGAGACAGGCGCGAGCGACGGAGCCGATGTTCTCCGAATATTTGGGTCGAAACAGAATTACGGCGAGATCGTCAAGCATCACATCCTCCAATAAATGAAAACCATCCACCTTGTGGCGGACGGTCGGGATGTAAATCGCTGAGAGAAGGAAGTCAAAAGAACGGTTTATTGTGACTCTGCAAATGCTTTTTTTAGAATACAGTCATACTGTCCGCTTTCTCGCAGTTTTTTTAAACCCTTATTGAATGTCTGGATCAATTCTTGTCCATTAATTGCCGATTTGGGGATGATGAGATGGAGTGTCGGAGAAAGCAGCGAACGGGAGGTGTACTGGATGTGATGAGGCGTGTCTTTGGGGAAAATTGTTTTGAGCAAGTGGAGGCCAACTTGCTTCGAACAGGGGAAAAGATCGATTCGCCCAGCTTGGAGTTTTTGAAAATTCAGGACGTCCGTGGGGGCCGTTTGCAATACCCCTCCGTGTTTCCTTACAGCTGGTTTCAATTCAGTGCCCATATCATAGCCTAGGGACACACCTATGGTCATCCCGCCCACTTCCTCAAGTTTTTCCCAGTGAAAATTGCGACCACGCATGTGAAAGAACACTATTTCGTCTGAAAAGAGAGCGTCTGAGAAGTAGAAATTCTTCTCTCGGATCTCAGTTTTCATCCATCCAACCGTGGCAATATACTGTCCGGACTTTGTTAATTCGAATGCTCGTTTCCATGGCATGAATTCAAAATCGACATCTATTCCTTCCTGAGAAAAGGCTGCCTTGCAGATATTTGACCCCACGCCGCCTTCATTGGCATTGGCAGAAAAATAGGGTGCCCACTCTCCGTTGGCGATAACCAGAGGTTGTGCTCCTATAGAGGGGGGGCACAGGAAAAGCGTAATGAATATGAGGAGCATGCATCGAATCATCATATGTTCATACACACGTTTGATTTGAAAAGCTATGGTGCCTTACATAGCGGTTTTGCGATGAGATTATTCAGGAATGTATGCCCCACTCAGAGATTCCATTTCGTACTGGGCATATGCTCCGTTCTCCCTCAGCTTGGCTAGTCCCTCGTTGAAACGCCGGATAATCTCAGCGCCATCCTTCACCTTTCTGGATATGACTATGTGGACAGGCTTATCCATGAGCGGCTTGGGATGGTGAGTTATTCCATCTGCAATGCCGGGTAATAGCCGGGTTCTCAGGAGATAATACCCCACAGCCTTGGAGCAGGGGAAGATGTCAATTCGCTTGGCTGCCAGCTTGAGCAGATTCATTTCATCGGTGGGAGCTTCGTCGAGCTTGCCTTCGCCTGCACGGACATAAGGTCGCAATAAGTCATAGTAACTGTAGCCCAAGGTGGCCCCAATATTCATGGAAGCAACGTCGTTGATCTTCTCCCAATCGAAAGATGTATCCTTGCGATGAAAGAACACGGTCTGATGCGTAAAAATGGGGTCGCTATAGTAAAGATCTTGTTCGCGTTCCTTGGTTCGGCTCCAGCCAAGCGCTCCTTCGTATTGTCCAGACCGAACGCTGGCCAGTCCTCGCTTCCACGGCATGTATACATAGTCGACTTCGATACCAGCCAAAGCAAATGCTTCGGTGGCCACCTTGCTCCCGAATCCACCAAACTTAAATGTGTCTGAAATATATGGTGGCCAGTCTCCACTGGTCATTACAATGCGATCTCGAGCAAACGCCAATGGCGTTGCCACCAATAGTGCCAATATGAATATGATTATACGCCATGTCATAATAGACCTTCCTTTGTATTAACATACCAGACATGGACTACCTGTCAAAGAGGATGGCAAAGAAAGTCGATCAGGGCTGATAGTCTCCACGAAGGGATTCTTCTACATACTGTTGATAGCGCCCATCCGCCTTCAATTTTCTCAGTCCCTTGTTGAAGCGGCTAATAAGTTCGAGGCCATCTTTATGGCTTTTGGGGATGACCAGATGAATGCCGCCGGAAAGAATGCTTTTCGGGTGTTGTTCTATTTCTCGAATCATTTCGGGAGTAAATTGGGTTTGGAGGATGTAGTGTCCAACAGACATGGAAGCTGGGACAACATCTACCCGACCCCGTATGAGTTTTTGAAAGCTTAGGAATTCACTTGGTGCGAAGTCGATTTTTCCGCCATTCCTGCGTACGGCCTCTTTGAGCAATTCGCTATGGAGATAACCCAGCACCACGCCGACTCGAAGAGAGCCGATATCATCCAGAGTCTCCCAGTCGAATGAAGGTCCCAAGCGGTGAAAGAAGACCATCGGTTCGGATATGACTGGATCACTGAAATAGAAATCCTTTTCCCGTTCAGCTGTCTTCCGCCAAGCTACTGAGCCGTCTACATCACATTCTCGCGCCATATCCAACGCGCGTGTCCAAGGGAAATATTCATATTCTACGTTTACGCCTTCCTCGGCGAACGCTTCGGCGCAGAGTCGCGAAAGAACGCCGCCGTGCTTAAACGTTTCGGAGGTGTATGGGGGCCATTCTCCATTGGTCAGGATGAGTTCTTCCGCATGGCTCTCGGCACCATGAAGTGCACTTGCCACCAGCAGGAGTATGCTGATGCACAGTGCTCTTGTGAATGCGAGTCTAAACGGCGGATTTTTCCTCATTCTGCTAAAGCTAGCGGCTTCAGTATACCTTGGCAACTGAGCTGTTGTTATAATAATGGCGCAAGATGAGTAGCCGGAATCACTGTTTCGAAATTCAAACACGTGATCTGAATAACATTCTTTGAAACGAAGAGATGGGAATCAATAATTCTGTCTTCTCGGCTGAGAAGGGGCAAAGCGTACAACGTCTGCAGAATTGATCAATCAAACAACTGAAAATGTGTTCATTGAGCGGTCAATCAAAAAGCTCAAGGATATTAAATAACTAATAAAATCAAGGCGTGGCACGAGTCGAAGTGATAAAGTTTATTGCCAAATTTGTGGTTCTATGCGACAACGTGCTATCGATTGGAGTAGCCTCCATATCGGTAGTGGGTTTTACCTCGTTCATAATTTACAGGTAAAATAGTTGCGGTCCCATAAACCTTTTTGCGGTTCCTTCAGGAGGAAGTATGAAACGGATTTTGACTCTGGTCTTGGCGCTCGCCGTCGTCCTGTGCTTCGCTTTCAGCGCTCAAGCCAAAAAACGCTATGTATTCGGCGGCGGTCCCGCCGGTGGTACTTTCCAGACCGTGGCCAATGCCATTCAGGTCTATCCCCCCGTTAAAAACAACGCTAATTTCTCCGTCAAGGCTCAGTCCTCTGGCGGTTCCGTGGAAAATCTGCGCACCACCAATGCTGGTCGTGTTGCATTCTCTACTGTTTACGCTGGCGAAATCTTCCTTGGCCGTAACGGCAAAATGAAGAACGACAATCGTAAATACGAAAATGTTCTGGTCGTTGGTTACCTCTATGGTGCCCCGGCACAGCTCATCGTTCGTCAGGGCTCCGGCATTACTTCCGCCAAAGATCTGGCTGGCAAGAAAGTCGGTGTTGGTAACGCCGGTTCCGGCGCATTCGCCAACTGTGAACGCTTCTTCACCCATCTGGGTATCTGGGACAAAATCGAACGTAACGCCATGGGCTACAACGACGCTGCTCAGGCTTTCGGTAACGAACAGCTTGACGCTTTCTGGCTGCTCACAGCTTACCCGTCCGGCGCAGTCATCATGGCCGCCCAGACCAATGACATCGCAATGATCAATCTCGGCAAAGACGCCGCTGATTCCGGCTATTTCAAAGACTTCCCCTACTTCGGCAAGCTGACCATCCCCGCTGGCACCTACCGTGGCGTTGATACGGACACCCCGTCCTTCTTCGACTCCGCTCTGCTGGTTGCTAACGCCAAGGTCAATCCTGAGCACGTTTACGAGCTCATGACCGCTGTCTGGTCTGATGCAGGCCTCAAGCACATGGTCGGCCAGAAGAAGACCTTCAAAGCCATGTCCGTCAAAGACGGTCTCAAAGGCGTGAACGCTGATGCTACTCCGATTCATCCCGGCGCCATCAAGTTCTGGAAGGAAAAGGGCGTCCTCAAGTAGGTCTATCCTCTTCACTGAATAATCACCGTGCGGACCACATCGGTCCGCACGGTCCTTACACTGGCGAAGCAGTTCTAAAAAACTGTTTGACCAATCAGTAAACCTCAATTTGAGACCCTTTCCATGGGGCCTGCTCTTTACGTGCAGGGAGGGAATCTGGGCGGCGGTGCCTGGATTGACGGGAAGGGACGGAATCTTTTCCAATAGGCGACGAGCACAAATGTACGATAAGCTGAACAGAATCGAACAATTTTTCTTTGATTTTCTTTCGGTGGGCATGGTCCTTTTCTATTCATGGTCCGCCATTTTTGAACCTGCCGCCACGCAGTACCATCGTGGTATTTATGTCATTATCACCTATATATTGGTGTTTTTGATCTACAAGTCCGAGAACATGGTCCTGCGTATTCTCGATTACCTACTTATGGGAGCGTCCATCGTAACCATTGGGTATTGGATCATGAATTTCGAGGCGATCAACTACCGCACCGGTATTGAAACCGAGCTGGACCAGTGGATGGCCATGGTTGGTGTTCTGATCGGTGTTGAGCTTGCCCGCCGTGTTGTTGGTAACGTCTTCGTTATCATCGGCGTCGCCATGCTCGGATTTGGTATGTATGGTGAACAGATGCCGGAACTCATCGCCCATGCGGGTGCCACGTTCCCGGAACTCTGTACCTCCATCTTCTACCGTTCTGATGGTGTCTTCGGCATCATGGCCAACGTGCTCGCCACGTACATCATTCTGTTCGTGCTTTTTGGCGCGTTCCTGGAAAAATGTGGTGCGCAGAAGTTCTTCATCGACTTCCCTCTGGCCGCAGTCGGTCATAAGATTGGCGGCCCGGCCAAGGTATCGGTTATCGCTTCCGGCCTGTTCGGTTCCATCTCTGGTTCCGCCATTGCCAACACCGTTTCCACGGGTGCCTTCACCATCCCCATGATGAAGAAGGCGGGCTTTAAGCCCCACGTGGCTGGTGGTATTGAACCCGCAGCATCCATTGGTGGTATGTTCATGCCGCCCATTATGGGTGCCGGTGGATTCATCATGGCTGAGATGACAGGCCTTCCCTACTCCCACATCATGCTGGTCGCCATCTTCCCGGCGGTCATGTACTTCTTCTCCGTCTTCGTCATGGTCCATTACGAAGCCAAGAAAACGGGTGTGGTTGGCGAACGCTACAAATATAGCGCCATGCAGATCTTCAAGAAAGAATGGCTCTACACTCTGCCGCTGATCTCCATTACGATCTTCATGCTGGCAGGTTATTCTCCCGGTTATTCGGCCATTGTTGGCCTCGCCACTTGTATCGGTCTCTCCTTCAAGGATGGAGATGACGGTATTGACCCGACCATCCTCTGTGTCATGACTTTCATGGTCATCTGTCCGTGGCTGATCAAACTGGTGGGTGCCGTGGGCGGCAAGGAAGCTGTGACAGCGGTCAAACCGTTCCTGTCCGGACGAGTGCTGCTCCTGTACGGCCTGATAGCCGCTGCTGCGCTGTTTGCCTATCGCAGACAGACCGTTGATGGCATGAAGTCCGAGCTTGGTCAGTTTGTGGTGGCAGCCCGTATGGGTACCATCAACTCCCTCAAGATCGGTGCTACTGTAGGTGTTATCGGTGTTATCATCGGTGTTCTGACCTATTCCGGTCTGGTGCTCACCTTTGCTGATATCGTTATTGAGCTGGCCAATGGTAATCTTGTGTACACCATTCTGCTCATCGCGCTGGCATCACTCATCCTTGGTATGGGTGTCCCGGTTACCGCAGCTTACCTGATCACCGCAGTTGTCGCGGTCCCGGCTTTGACCCATCTTGGCGTCAACGAAGTGGCCGCACACATGATCGTGTACTGGCTGTCTCAGGATTCCAACATCACGCCGCCAGTGTGTATCGCAGCATTTGCCGGAGCGACTATCGCCAAGGCCAATATGTGGAAGACCGCATTCACGTCATTCAAGTTCGCCAAGTTCCTGTATCTTGCGCCATTCTTGTTCGCGTATGTTCCGGCCTTCTCTCTGGATGCAGAGCCCACGAATATTGCTATGTGGTTCTCCATTATCGTGATTTGTGTCTTCTGCTACTCCTGGTTCCTCAGCGGAATCTGGTTTGCTCCCTTGAAGCGCATGTTCGGTGGCGGTTCCGCCGCTGCATAAGCGCTGCTCTCAAATACAATCGAAAGAGGCCCGGAACGATCCGGGCCTCTTTTTTTGATCACTATTGAGTTGAAGCAACAAAAAATATCCTTCGTACATTGCCTAAACATTCGGTCATATGTAAGTATACAAGTGCCCGCATCCTGTGAATTACGGTATGTTGGCTGCATGAGGGTCACCGTCTGCCAGGAGGACAAATGCCACGCGCCCTGAAATCCTTTCCCGTTCTTTTTTTGATTGGATTACTCTTATTTTCTTTCGGTTGTTCCTCTGAACAGAGCAAAGAGACTCCTTCTGCGTCTGAGACAAAGCAGAAGAAATACTTTCTTGCATTTGGTGGTGGCCCCACGGGTGGAACATTCAATTTCTTTGCCAACAAAATGGCGAGTATCATTTCCATGGAATATGAGTGGCTGGATGTCTCTCCCAAGGGGTCAGGCGGGTCGGCGGAAAACCTCCGAACTCTTAATATCCATGGCTTGGATGTGGGAATTGCTTACTCCGGGGATGCTTTTCTTGGACGCAGTGGGAAGCTCCCGGGCGATATTATGCGGTACGATAAGGTGCGCGCTCTTTCCTTTCTCTATGGCGCTCCTGCCCAGCTCGTGGTGAACGCTGATTCTGGTATTACTTCGGCGTATGATCTTGCGGGCAAGGTTATTGCCATAGGCAACCCTGGCTCAGGCGCTGCGCTTTCTGCTGAACGGTTCTTCCGACATCTGGGCCTGTGGGATAAGATTGAACATCGTAATTTGGGATATTCTCTGGCTGCCGCGAATTTTTCTGCCCACAAGATTGATGCCTTCTGGGTTCTGGTCGGCTATCCCAACTCCTCCATCATCGAGGCCGCCTCCCACGGGCAGATTGCTCTCGTTGATTTGCATGAGGATGCGGTGAAGTCTGGATTTTACGACTTGTATCCTTTTTATTCCAAGGTCACGGTTCCGGCTAATACGTATGTTGGTCAGAAGGGCAGTGTGACTACATTTCAGGATGCTGCTCTTTGGTGTGCCAGCGAACAGCTTAGTGAGCAGGTCGTTTACGACAGTCTTAAAGCTGTATTCTCGGAGCAGGGATTGAAGGACATGGTCACCGCGCACAAGGCAGCCAAGAATATGTCTGTCGAAAATGGGATTAAGGGCGCGTCTATTCCGCTGCATCCGGGGGCGGTTCGATTCTGGCGGGAAATGGGATTGGAAGTTCCGGCAATTCTGCTGCCGTAATTATTGCAATCTGAATTAGCTTTTCGTGGCGAGTACAACGCGCTGGACTTCCTGTTGTAGCTCGGCCATTTCGAATGGCTTGGACAGGTAGCCATCCATGCCTGCGTCGAGGAAACGCTTGCGGTCGCCTTTCATGGCGTGCGCCGTGAGGGCAACGATGGGCAGGTTTAGTTTCAACTCTTTTCGAATGATGCGGGTGGCGGCGAGCCCATCCATGACAGGCATCTGGATGTCGGTCAGCATGCAATCAAATGTCTGGGTCTTCAAGAGGTCTATGGCCTTTTGGCCGTCCTCAACGCAGACGGCATTGTGCCCCAGCTTGGCCAGCAATCTTTGCACAACCTGGCGATTGACACGCTCATCTTCTGCCACGAGTATATTGAGGCTCTTGCGTTCCGTGTCGACACATTCAAAGCCACCTTTGATTTTACAACTGTCCGCCGGATTCACTGAGATGGTGAACACGATAGTCGTGCCGTGATCTTTTTTGCTGGTTATCGCAATATTACCACCCATGAGTTTGACGAGTCTGCGTACGATTCCAAGGCCCAGTCCGGTCCCCTGATATTTACGAGTGCTAGACCCATCTACTTGAGTGAATGGATCGAAAACATGGTCAATCTTGTTGTCCGGGATACCGATGCCGGTGTCTGTGATAGAGAAAAACAGCACGGTTTTTCCATCTGGAGCATGGCGTTTGAGTGGGTAGGCTTCTGCCGTGACAGAGCCGGATTCTGTGAATTTGGTGGAATTGCCAATGAGGTTGAAGAGAATCTGGCGCAGACGACCTTTGTCCGCCATGAAATGGCGGGGCAGGGACTCATCGATCTTCCATGAAACGGTAATGCCGCGCGATTCTGCCTGATGTCGGAAGACTGAAACCACTGAATCAAGAACTTCGCCCAGCTCCATGTCTTGCTCTTCAAATTCGAGCTTGCCGGATTCGATTTTGGAAAGGTCGAGGATGTCATTGAGGATCTGGAGCAGATTACGCCCGGAACTCATGGCGGTGTCGAGGAAATCCCGCTGTTCAGCCACAAGGCTGGTGAGCTGGAGAAGTTGTAACATGCCCAGCAATCCATTGAGAGGTGTACGAATTTCGTGGCTCATGTTGGCCAGAAATTCATTCTTGGCTACATTGGCCCCTTCAGCCTCTGCCATGGCCCCAGTGAGTTCCCGTTCAAGGTTCTTCAGTTCCGTGATATCCGCAGCCATGTGCATGTGAACACGTTCGCCTTCGAGCCAAGGGATGGCGCGATCATGGTTGAGGAACCATCTCTTGAGCAGCGGATTGTAACGTTCGCTAATGACGGTCTCTACAGGATTGCCATTCTCATCCAATAAGTTTGGTTTGGGGCAGAATGAGCACTGCTCTTCTTCGCCTCTGAAAAGCTTGTGGCATTGAGCCACGTTGACGGGATTGCCGAATTGTTCGCGCATGTGGGCGTTCATGAAGAGGATTTCATTGTCCTCCATGGTAGAGACATAGATGGTGGCGTCGATGCCATCCAGAATCGTGAGCAGGCGCATGTGGGCCTGTTTAAGCTTCTCCGCGTCATGCCGTTCTTTGGTTACATCTAGTGTGGAACCAAATACGCGTTGCACTCTGCCAGACTCATCAACATCTGGGATGCCTTTGGTCAGGAATATTGCTTCCGTGCCATCCGGTTTCAGCGCTCGATATTCCGTTTCGGCAGGAACCTTTTCACTCATGACCATGGCCATAGCCTGAGCCAGTAGAATACGATCATCTTCATGGACGTATTGTTCAAGATAGTCCATGGCCCTGCGCGGTTTGGCGTCGTCATCAATGCCGAGGAGGCGGTATTGTCCCTCGGTCCAAATCATGTCGCCCGATGCCACGTCGATTTCCCAACCTCCGGTCATACTGATGCGCTGCACCTCGTTAAGCAAAGTCTGATTGCGGCGCAGTTCCTGGCTGGTTTTAATGTTTTCCGTCATGTCAAAGGCAAAAGTGAAGAGGTAGTCCTGCTCTCTTTTGGCCTGATAGTGGCTGACAATAGTTACCGGGAAGAGAGATCCGTTTTTACGTTGATGAACAGAGTCGAATTGGTTGACCACGGACTCTTTGCGTTCATCCCAGTGGGCCTGCCATGCTTCCGGTGAGAGTTCGGGATTAAAATCCCAGACATGCAGTTTGAGTATCTCTTCTTGAGAATAGCCATGCGATTGGCACGCCTGTTCATTGGCGTAGACTATTTTCCCATATTGATTGAGCCAATAGATGTCCACAGGGGCGTTATCTACGGAAAATTGTGTCAGATTGAGGGCTTCTTCGGCTTTCTTCTGATCCGTGAGGTCGGTAATCATGGTGAAATAGCCAGTGTATTCTCCTCCGGCAGAGGAAATGGGAGAGCCGGAGAGGAGGGCGGTTATTTCGCTACCGTCTTTACAAATGAGTTGGCGCTCATACCGTTTGCGCCCATCTTCCTCTCGGGAAAACCGATGTCTTTGGTCCTCGAAGTCCTCTTCGCGGATGAGATTGAAAAATGATTGGCCGATGAGTTCGTGTTGTGGGTAGCCTAGTAATTCGGAGGTCGCTGGATTGGTGATCACAATGCGGTGGTCTACATCCATGCCGAGAAGCCCTTCATTGGCAGACTTCATGACCATACGATACCGATCTTCACTTCTTTCCAGAGCTTGCGCGGTGTTCAGAGCTTGAGTGACATCCTTGACTATTCCCCATGCGCCAATGGGCTTACCCATGGCATCTTTATTCAGCCATATACGGACCAATACAGGCACCCGGTGCCCTTTGGGGCTGACATATTCTTTTCGAAATTCCTCGCTGCGCCCGTGTTTGAGTACCTGTTCCTGGAAGATTTGTGCGTCGGTTTCATGCCATTCTTCGGGCATTATGTCGTAGATGTTTTTGCCAAGTAGCTCTTCGCGGGACGTATGTAACATTTTGCAGAAGGCTGTGTTGACGTCGACGATGTTCTTATCATTGTTGGTGTAGATGATGCCATCGATATTGCTTTCAAAGAGGCCCCGGAACCGGGTTTCACTTTCGATAAGAGCTTTCTCGGAATGTCGTTTTTCCGTGATATCCGTGAGAAGGCAGTGGGTTTGTATGAAATTGCCCTCATGATCGTAGGCAATCTTGCCACTGACATCGATGATGCGTCGGGCTCCGTCTTTTCGGATGATAGTGAATTCTACATTGCGAGTTTCCCCTTTCTTGAGGAAGAGGGCGAATCGTGTTTGCAGGAGTTCTGCGGATTTTTGTGTAAGGAAGTCGCCAAAGTGCTTGCCAACAACTTCTTCTTTGGTCCGACCGAATAAGGTCAGCCACGCGCTGTTTACGCAAATAATATGTCCCTGCACATCCAGAGAGTGGTACGGTAAGGGGGCTAGGTCAAAAAACAATTGTGCATCCGGACCACTTAAATCATTAAGTGGTCCATTTGTTACTATCTTTGAGCAGGAAATATTGTCGAGCAGATCGTCTTTCATATCACTTTAGTTGGCTACATTTCCAATTATTGGCTGAGACCTTACCTCTTTTTTCGCTTAAGTTCGTTTATAAATTGATGATCATTGAATGTTGCCGTCGAATGAGGCTACCATGTTGGACATAACAGATTAATCAAGGTGGTGCTACGGTCATGTCTTCAAGCTTAACCGATCTCGGCATGGTTTATCGTGCTCAAACTGCTGAATCCCGACGAAACGAAAATGCATCGTTAAAAGCCTTGGCTCAAGGGCTTCGGACTGAACCTCTTCTCTACCGCGCTTTGGGGCTGGGGCAGCAAGTGCATGTGGAAAAGCTTCGTATGTTACTGCAGTCCATGAAAGCAGATGTTCCGACTGAAGACATGGACGGTGAGCACCGGGCACGGGTTATGGATGACCTCTCGGCCATGGTGATGACAGCGGCCAAGGAACGGCAGCCGTTGGCGGAGTCATTGCTCATTCAGATTATGAAAGCGGCCATGAGTCATGACAGTCTGTCGCGGCGTGGGGGGACACTGGCTTCGAGCTATCATGTCTGCCAAGTCTGCGGATATATCGCTTCGGATGCACCTCCCGAGCGGTGCCCGGTTTGCCGAGCGCAGGCTGCCCAGTTTGATGCAGTGGAGTAAGTCTTTTTCCCTTTTTATGACGGCTCTCTTCCTGTTTTTTCACTCCTGAAAACAGTCCTTTCTTAAGCTCCTCAAGACGTTCTCCTGCTTGACTTTCCGAGATCTCAGGGGCATACAATTAATTGTAGGACAATTAGACAATTTTTACTATCCGAGCGAAATTACATGGCATTGAAAGTGAAGAAGCTGAAACAGAATCGAAGGTTCCAAAACATTGTAGATGAAGTGGAAACCGCGATTCTGTCTGGAGAGGTCCGGCCTGGTGATCAACTGCCGCCGGAACTTGAATTGAAAGAACAGTTTGGTACCGGGCGCGGCACAGTGCGTGAAGCGTTGCGTGTGCTTGAAGAAAAAGGATTGGTAGAGATTCGGGCGGGAGCTGGCGGCGGTGCGTTTGTTAAGGAAGCTGATCCCGCTAAGTTGACTGAGCATCTCAATCTGCTTGTTCAATCCAAGGCTATTCAGCCCCAGCATATCAAGGAATTTCGCGAGGCAATCGAGCCTCTGACAGCTTCTTTGGCTGCCCAGCGGGTTACTCCGGCAGGGCGCACCCATCTTGAAAACACATTTGCTCAGGCTGAACAGGCGTATGAAGAGCGCGATGAAGAAGCATTCATTCGTGGTGACGTCGCTGTTCATGTTGCCATTGCAGAGTTGACGGGTAACCCGCTCGTTACGGCTGTACTCAAGATGGTGCATGAGCACGTGCTCGGTATTTCTGATGACCACGCTCTGGAGGGCGAGGATACGTTGAAGGATAATCTGGAGGATTTGCGCTCTCTGGTTAAATCAGTGGCTGCTGGCCGCGTGGAAGATGCCGGGGTGCGAGGAATGGACCATGTTCGTAAATTTCACGGTTGCATGAAGGCTACCAAAGGAGAATAGCATGAAATCGAATGAGTACATCCTGTTGGAAGATGAGTTTGGTGCACACAACTACAAACCGCTGGATGTGGTCATCGAGCGCGGCGAAGGCATTTGGGTCTGGGACGTGGATGGCAAGAAGTATCTGGATTGCTTGTCTGCATACTCCGCCGTGAATCAGGGGCATTGCAACAAGCGGATCATGGATTCCATGTTTGAGCAGGCCAAGAAGCTAACCTTGACCTCCCGTGCTTTCCGCAATGATCAGCTTGGTCCGCTGTATAAAGAGCTGTGTGACCTCACTAATTCCCACAAGGTCCTTCCCATGAACTCCGGTGCCGAGGCAGTGGAGACCGCCATCAAAGCTGTGCGCAAATGGGGTTACGAGGTCAAGGGCGTTCCCGAGGACAAGGCAGAGATCATAGTCTGCCGCAATAATTTCCATGGCAGGACCATCACCATTGTGTCCTTCTCAACTGATCCTACATCTACTACTAACTTCGGTCCCTTCACGCCGGGATTCAAGGTTGTTGAATTTGGTGATGCCGCAGCTTTTGAGAATGCCATCACCGAGAATACTGTTGGGTTCCTGGTTGAGCCGATTCAGGGTGAAGCTGGCGTTATTATTCCTCCCGATGGTTATCTCAAGGATGTTCGTCGTATCTGTGATGAGAAAGGCGTGGTTCTTATTTTTGACGAAATCCAGACTGGCCTCGGACGTACCGGAAAGATGCTTGCTGAAGAGCACGAAGGCGTGGAAGCCGACCTTACCTTGATAGGCAAGGCGCTGTCTGGCGGATTCTATCCCGTGTCTGCTGTCCTCTCCAATACCGAGGTGCTCGGCGTACTTAAGCCTGGTGAACACGGCTCCACCTTTGGTGGAAATCCTCTGGCTTGTGCTGTGGCTCGTACTGCACTCAAAGTTCTGGTGGAAGACGGCCTTATCGAAAATGCGGCCACCCTTGGTGAATACTTCATGGACGGGTTGCGCAAGATCGACAATCCCAAGATCAAGGAAGTACGCGGACGCGGTTTGCTTATTGGTGTTGAGTTTAACGACGACGCAGGGGGTGCCCGTCAGTATTGCGAAAAGCTGAAAGAAGCCGGATTGCTCTGCAAAGAGACACATGAAACCATTATCCGCTTTGCTCCGCCCTTGGTCATTACCAAGGAAGATATCGACTGGGCTCTTGAGCGGATTACGCCGATTCTGAGTAAATAAAACGTACGATAAACTTCGTTCCCGGCGCCTCTCGCTTGATAGGCGCCGGGGCGAGGATTTATTGCGTACAGTCTGTTTCCTGGTAGGGAGATTCTTCGGGTACTCGAAACCATATTTAAATGGGGTTATGCGATCATGGTCGAAAAAGTAATCATCATGGGTGCGGCTGGGCGTGATTTTCACAATTTCAATGTCTATTTTCGGGGTAACGAGCGATATGAAGTAGCTTGTTTCACTGCAACGCAGATTCCCGACATTGATGGTCGCCGCTATCCTCCCGAGCTTTCCGGTCCTCAATACCCCAATGGCATCCCTATTTATTCTGATGAAAATCTCGGTGAGTTGATCAAGGATCACAACGTCGATCTGGTGATGTTTTCCTATTCTGACATCACGCATAATGAGGTCATGCATAAGGCGTCTATCGTCACTGCCGCAGGTGCCGATTTCATGATTGCAGGCGCGCCGTACACCATGATTGGGTCGTCCAAGCCCATGATCTCGGTTTGCGCTGTTCGTACTGGTTGCGGCAAGTCGCAAACCAGCCGAGAAGTGGTGCGTGTACTGCAATCGATGGGCAAACGCGTGGTTACCATCAGGCATCCTATGCCGTATGGCGATCTTACCAAGCAAATCGTACAACGCTTCGAGAAATACGAAGACTTCGAGAAGCATCAATGCACCATTGAAGAGCGTGAGGAATATGAACCCGTCGTCGCCATGGGGGCGGTGATCTTCGCCGGAGTGGATTACGGAAAGATTCTGACCGAGGCAGAGAAAGAGGCGGACGTCATTGTCTGGGATGGCGGTAATAATGACACCCCCTTTTACAAGCCCGATCTCAATATCGTGGTGTTCGATCCACATCGTGCAGGGCATGAGCTGACATACCATCCCGGTGAGACCAACATGCGTATGTGTGATGTGGCGCTCGTCAACAAGGTGGACAGTGCCGATCCTGCTAAGACAAAGGAAGTGTGCCAAACCATCCTTGCGGCCAATCCTGATGCCACTATTATTCTGGCTGATTCCGAAGTAACTGCTGACACGCCTGACGTCATCAAGGGCAAGCGCGCTCTGGTGGTAGAAGATGGGCCGACCTTGACCCACGGCGAGATGGAATATGGCGCTGGCGTTATCGCCGCCAGACAGCTTGGTGCTGCGGAACTCGTTGATCCCCGGCCTTATCTTGTCGGAACTCTAAAGGAGACCTTCGAGAAATATCCCGACATCGGGCCATTGCTCCCGGCTATGGGGTACAGCGAGCAGCAGGTGCGAGACCTTGAGGCCACCATCAATGCTACGGACTGTGATGTTGTGATTTCTGCTACACCCATCGATATTACCGGATTGCTCAAAGTAGAGAAGCCGCTGATACGAGTGAAGTATTCATACAAGGATAACTCCACTCCGACCTTGGAGGCTGTACTGCGCGAGCGGTTCGCTTAAATTCGTATGGTTGGAGAAAGGTAGAGGCTACCAGACAGCGTCTGCGAGTGTGCCCTTGGTATTGTATGGGACCACCTGACGGCCAATGGTGATTTCGCCGTTCAGATCGAAAGCTGTGCGGAAGAGGTTGTCTGGATCGATCAAACCGCGCCCTGATGCCTTGAGAGTGATGGGTTTGGCGATGGAGAAGTCGCGTACATCCATATCTGGGCCGTTGATCTCTGCTGTAAAAGCGAGGTCTTCTACCGACTTGTCGCCGGGCAGCAGAAGTTGCTGTGAGCGGAGGTCTATCCATCCTTTTTTGGGCAAAGTAGCACCTGCGGGCATGAAGAGGTTGCCTGCAACGTGCAGCGAACCCTTTACGTCAGCGCCGCCGAGCAGGGCGGTGAGATTCAAGTCTCCCTCAAAATCGAACACGCCTGTTTGAAAGACATTCAGTTCGCACTGGGTGCCACCTGTATCAAGTATGACACGGGCCAGAGGGGAGAACCCAACACTGACTGTTGCTTTATGAAATGAAAGGCTGCCCGGTGTGTCCGCAACGGTGATTTTTAGTTTTTGGACGCGAAATCCAAATGGGCCATCTCGATCAATGCCTTCCCAGCGCAGACCTACAGTGGGGAGTTGTTCATCCACAGTAGTAAGGGCGGATGCCCATAGTTTGTTCCACGGTGTGAACAAAGCAATGCCAAGAAGAAAGCCGAAGCTAATGAGGAGCAGGCGCGCAAGAATGCGCCCAGGGAGCGAAGAGCGTGTGGCGTAAGGACTGGCCATTAGATCTACCTTGCCAGAACGAAATGCGCGTCGGCCAAGCGCGGATCGTCGGGGTTGCGGGTGATGGCACAGTCCGGTGTTTGCAAGGACGCCTTGTCGCGCATGTCGAGCATGAAATTTGTCAGTTTGGTCAGGGAAAGGCGTTCGAATGTAACCTGAATTCCCATGATGTCTTCGTCAATCATGGTGGAGCGGATAGAGATCAGATTTTCTTCCATGAGGTTGTCATCAATGATGTCCCAAATGGCTTCTTCCACAGGGAGGTGAGCCAGTACTCCTCGCTGTGCACGCAGGGCCTGAATGTCTGCCACGATAGGAATCACGCGGCCATATTGTTCTTTGCTTGCCTGAATCTGCTGGTCGAGTGCTCCAGCGAAAAGATTAAGCCCGATGATGCCGGACAGTGAAAGCAGGAGTGAACCCATGAGTACGAGCTTGAAGAGGCGTCTCTGTGACTCCAGAGGCCAGGCTCCCCAGAAAAAACGGCTGGAACGGTTCATTATTGCGCCTCCACAATGAGGCTGAACATCAGACCACCGAAGACTTCTTCCTTCTTTTCCAAGGAAAAAGTGTACCGTTCGTCGTCAGAAAGGGCTGCGATATACACATCAAACTGTTCGATATTCGGACCAAAGAAACCACGAGCACGGCCTCGTTTCCCATCAAGAGAAAGTCCTTCCAAACGCACGCTTTCCACTGCGGGACGGCTTAGCGCCTCTATGACACTCAGTGGATCAAGTCCGATGCGTCGGATTGCTGTCAGTTTTCCGTGTTCGAATTGAAGTCTACCAAACGGAGAAGTGCCGATGTCCTCGCCGAGGACTGACTTGTAGAGCTCGTCAGTTTCAGCATTAATCTCGGCAAGTTGTGTCTCGGTAAAACCATAGCGCAAAAGCTGGCCACCCACAAAGAGACCGCAGACAGCGATTACCCATACCAAGTTCTGTATGAACTTTCGGGATGCGATTTCGCCTTCGTGGCGTATTTTTTTTCTTTCTCTTCTAGATGGCACAGTTGATTTCCTCGCACCCAAATACGCGAAATAAAAGGGAGGGGCAAGAGACAGCAATACGTTGCACATGAGTTGGGCCGAACCACCTATTTACACAGAGGCCAGATGATCATACTCTTATTAAAGAGTGACCACTAGGGAAGAGGGATAGGCGGATGAACTGGAACCCAGAACGATACGAGCGCTGGTTTGACACACCGGAAGGGCGGTTTGCCCTTGATAGAGAGGCGCAACTGCTCCAAGCTGTTCTCGCGGGCTGGCCTCGGCGTAAGCACAGTCTACTTGAAATTGGGTGCGGCACCGGCCTTTTCCTTGAAATGCTTTATGAAATGGGCCTTGATGTCACCGGTATTGATTCCAGTCCCGAGATGATCATGGCAGCTCGTCAGCGATTCAAGAATCGTGCGGTCCTTCATCTTTGCGACGGTGAGCTCACTCCATTTTCCGACAATGAATTTGATTACGCTTTTCTTTGGTCCGTCCTTGAGTTTACCGAAGATCCCACTGCTATGCTTGCCGAAGCTGCTCGTGTCGCAGAAAAGGGAGTTCTTATTGGTTTCCTCAACAAGAATTCTCTCTATTACTCCATGAATATACGTGGCACCGGAGGTACTCTGGATAAGGGGAACTGGTTCACCTGGTGTGAGATGCAGGACCTCATTAAGGAGGCGACCGGATTTCGACCAACTATGGCGCGGTCGGTTTTGCCCGGTCCAGTGAAGACATGGAAGCAGAATAAGGTTTTTGAGCGGCTCAACAGTAGTGTTTGCCCGCCTTTTGTTGGTGCTTTTACTGCCGTTCGGGTTGATTTTGTGAATATGAAGCCGATGAATCCGCTCTTTGCTTGGAAGACTGAGCCTGAGATGGGATAGGCTTTTTGGAAGAGAGGGGAGGTCGGCCTGTGGCCTCCGATGAAGAATCATTAAACTGCCGTTGGCCGCCCTGCGCGGGCGGGGCGGTTCGTTTTTTGGAAGGCACCAAAAAAGGAACCAAAAAAGTGCCTGTTGGTGCTAGTTTGGCCGCCCGAACAAACGCTAAGAATCTGATCCAATCGGGTCGGCTCCAGCCTTCGTAGTGTGGGACATTGGCTGCCCTCTATCTATCTGTACCCCGACCACCTCCGTGCGTGTTCCGAGAATAGAGCCACCTCTACCGCTTGGTCAGCTTCTAAGGCTTTTAGTTCGAATGGCTTCGGCTGTCCGTTGAATGGTCGAGATTAAGCCTGACCGCAACACCCTTCATTCTCGCCCCACCCTTTCTCCACTCCCCAATACGCCAAAGAAGCGCAGCGCCCTTTGGCATCTCCCAAACGAGAGTCTTACGTGACGCAGTGAGGCTTTCGAGAGTGGTGCAGCCCGCTAGGCGGAAGGTTTGAGTTTCCCGCAGGCGTAGCTAGACTACGTCGAGGACAGACTCAACCCTTCCAACGACGCGGATGCGCCGCTATCGGAAGCCGCCGCACAACGAAAAAGACCGCCGCGTTATAGCACGTACGCGGCGGTCAGAGAAAACTCCGCAGCTGTGAGTCGCTAGGTCAAAACGACGAGCATACGGAGGTGTTCTATAAGACAAAGGATTCGAGAGAGATAAGCCCGGTGCGGGGCGGGAGGTTGCCCCGCACCGGGTGTGGTCGTGTTCGAGTACTAGCTGGTCATCCGTTTTACTGGACGGCCCAGTTTGGCCAGGAATTGCTTCCTGGACATGGGGCCCTGCTGAATGGAGGAAGCATCAGCGGAGAGGAACTCAAAGTAGTCCTCAGAGGGCTGCTGCACCAGAT
>PPCM01000080.1_pt1 | contig 158292 bp, 148 predicted proteins | sample 1555541 | NCBI WGS metagenome assembly PPCM01 (sample SAMN05284479, study PRJNA326546) | Marine sediment metagenome, whole genome shotgun sequencing project. | isolation source: marine sediment | place: Germany: Wadden Sea | collected 2012-09-05
CTCCCCTTCCCCTTGGAACCCCATCCCCTCTCTCCCTCCTAAACTTTTTGGTGCCCGCGCTGAAGGCGCGGGAGGGTGTTTACTTGTCTGTTTATACTTGTTATTTTGTTTTTTATGAAATGGAGCAAACTTAAGAAGAACGTTGAGATACTTTTTGCGGATTCCGTGAAAGGGCGAGTTGAATTAAGATCAACACGTTATCGCGGTACTCATGATGAAGAGGGAAGAGGGTACATTACATTCGACAAAGATGAGGTGTTTAGTGCGTGTACCCTGACTTTTTATTCTGTTGAAGCAAAACTGCAAAGTTTGATTCTAAAGGGCGAGGATGCTTCTCCAAATGAAGTCCATTCAAAAGCTCGTGCTGAATTGTCCAGTGACGGATTGTTTAATCAATATGGCTATTATGATGCTTTGAATGAGTATTGTCAGAGTTCAATTGAGCAATCCTTGGCTTCTGAGAATGTCCTTCTTAGGTGCCTCTCTATGCTTGATTCAAGGTTTGGAAAGCGTCGGATTAAATCATTTGATGTTTTGAGCGAGCATCCATTAGTAGTGTTGTTCTTTAAGATTCGATGTAAATGTGAGGGATTGCAATATGATGCTTGTTAGAATGTTTTGGATTTTGGCCATTGCTATGATTGCAATGAGTGGATTCGCTTATGCCAGTGCAGATGAAACCGTCGAAAAGATTGAGAAGAGTAGTAGGGAGTTTTATAAAGGTATCATTGAAGAATTAAGGCCTAAGGCTATTGAGGGAGATGCGAATTCTCAATTTATCCTTGGTTCAATGTATGATCTTGGACGAGGTGTTCCACTAAATTATGCAGAAGCTTACAAGTGGTACCATTTAGCGGCTGACCAGGGGCACAGCCAATCCCAGTTCCTTTTGGGAGAGATGCATAGTCATGGGCAGGGCGTGCCACAGGACTATGGCATGGCAGTTTTATGGTATATGAAGGCCGCCAAGCAGGGTAACTTCTATGCGCAAGCAGCATTAGGAGGAGCTTACGGAAATGGGAAAGGGGTTGAACAAAATTTTGAAAAAGCCGCCCATTGGTATGCTCTTTCTGCAGAGCAGGGCTTTGCTCTAGCGCAGGATAATCTCGCAGGACTTTACATACAGGGACGGGGTGTTCCAAAGGATTTGAAGAAAGGTTCTGAGTTGATGCTACTAGCGGCCAACCAGGGAGTTAATCGTTCTCAATTTAACATGGGAATTGCTTATGCCAATGGATATGGGGTGCCTAAAGACCTCATTCGTTCTTACAAATGGCTAAGCTTGGCGAAAGCTAAAGGGCCGCAGGCAGTGAATAGTGCTCTTGTGAAAATTAGAGAAAGAATGTCGCAAGCTGAGATAGAACAAGCTCAGTCTCTTGTCTTGGATTGGAAGCAGAAGCAGAAGCATTGATCAATCTCTGGTTAGGTTTTATTCTAAGTGTCATTAGTGCCTAAGCCATAAGGCCAAATAAGGTTTAGAAGCTGGGACGATATGCACTAAACCAGTACAGCCAACTAAGCTAAATATTAACCGGGCCGCGACATCGTCGCGGCCCGGTTTTTTTGTGTGTAAGATGAAGAATGTCTCCGGGCTTCAGCCGTTGACGAGTCTTCGAGTCTTATGGATGTAGACAGCAGCGATCGGCCAAGGGGAAGGAGCGAGAATAATTGTTGTTTGTAAAGTGAATCTTCTATATGTATTTAATTAATATGAGGAGTTCGTGGTGAGCAAAATAATTAGTTTTGGTTTTTATATTTTATCTGTTGTTGTATTGGGGGCAATTGGGTCTGGTTTTTGGGATGTTTTTTTGAAAGATTGGTTATTTATAGCTGCAGAAGTATTTGTGAATATGGCGTCAAAGTTTAATGCTGATTATTTGGATATAATTTACCATTCAGTTGGTAGAAATGTCGATCTTATGGCATATATACCTTCAATTTGTATTGTCTCAATTGCTTATAGTCTTCCCCTCTTTATGGTGTTTCAGATGAATCAACTATACCGTGTAGTTGATTCTTGTTGCGCTAAATCCGTTTCGGAACATGAAGTAGCTAAAATGATAAAAGTATCTAGTTTTCTTTCTAATAATAAGAAGCTTGTTTTATCTGTAGCCCTTCTCCCGTCGTTAATAGTTCCAGTTATGCTTACGCATATTGCTGTTGTTGGAATTTATTCTACTAAAGCAGTTCGCGTCGTGGAACAACAGCTAGATATTGTGAGGCCTTATTTGAAAGAGAAGGTTTATTATCAGCACGTTAGTGGATTTCGTCAGGTGGATACACGAGATAAACTAAGTTTATTATTAGTTGAATTATCCCGAGTGGCAAAGCTTAACGATATAAAGCTTCCTGATTACAGGTTGATAGGCATCGATTGATTAGATAGCTCTGGCGCTAGAAGTGTAAGCCTTTTTTTAGATAGCTATTATGTTTATTCCTTTGATCAAAGGAAAGATTGCCTCGTAGTGAGTTGCTTTATAAAGCAATTAAGCCAATAGAGGCTTAGAAGCTGACAAAGCGGCAGAGGCGGCTTTTGCGTCGTGATATGTATGAATGTGGTCGGATTGCGACTCAATGAAAGGGCGCAGCTATTCCACACTTCGACCGATGGAGCCGACCCGCTTTGATCAGATTCTTGGCCGTTTTGTGCGGCGGATAGACGAGCGTAAAAGAGCGACTTTTGGTTACTTTTGGTCGCTCTGGTCCAAAAGTAACTCGTGCCCGAAGGGTGCGAAACGCTTTGCATAATTTTATTGCCGCTTCCGAGCGGCTTCCCTAATTCTTAATTCCCCCTCTTTCCACAAATCTCCCCTTAACATTGCCTTACCCCCCAAAAGCATAGTATTCCTCCTCATCAAAACAAAAAAACAACCACCACCTCCCGAAAGGATACCAATGAAAACCTTACTCAAAACAATACTCTTCACCCTCGCTCTCACTATAATATCGACTCCAGCCTTCGCAGATAACTACTCCGACACAAAGAAGATGTTCCAAGACGCAGGAGCCTCCGACCTCTTCAGCTCAGCCTACGGCTACGCCTTATTCCCAACCATAGGAAAGGGCGGCTTTGTAATCGGCGGCGCATACGGCGAAGGCCGCGTCTACGCTCAGGGCAAACAACTGGGCGAAACAAGCATGGTTCAGGCAACCATCGGTTTTCAACTAGGCGGAGTAGGCTACAGTCAGGTGGTCTTCTTTCAAGACAAAAGGGCGCTGGATGAGTTCTGTTCAGGAAATTTCGAATTCGGCGCTGATGCCCAAGTGACAGTGATCACCGCTGCAGCAGGCGCATCCGCCAATACGAGTGGCAGCTCCGCAGGCGCAAGCGGCGGCAAAAACGACGCCTCCACCGCAGGCGGCTACCATAAAGGCATGGCAACCTTCGTCATCGCCAAAGGCGGCCTGATGTACGAAGCCAGCATCGGCGGGCAGAAGTTCAGCTATAAGGCTATGTAATCAGATTTTGTAATATGCTGTGAACACAAAAAGGCCGTCCATTGGGACGGCCTTTTTATTTTGAAAATGGGAAGGGTAAAGGGCGACTTTACTTCTTTCTTTTGCCTCTTCCTTTCTTGTATTCCTTGAACGCACTTTGTGCTGCTTCCATCTTATCGTTCAGGCTCGTAGATTTCCAATTGCGCCATAGCATGATGCCGACGAGGCAAACCACTAATCCACAAGACGACGCCCAGAGATACATTTCGATAGATTTAAATATCATCCCAGTGAAAATAAACGCCATAATCACGGCGGCGCATGAGTTCATGATGTTTTTATTGTTCAGCCAATGGGCGTTGAACTCTTCGATCTCTTCATTAATCGCTTGGATGTCCGCTTCAAGACCGTTTCTGGTCTGCTGGCCTTTGCTGAGTGCTTTGTTATCGGTAGTCATAATGATTGTGTTGGTTAACTGTTAGGCTGCGGGAATGTAATCCCTGCCGAGAATATAGCCTCGACTTGCAAGAAATTCCGCGATTTCTTCCCGTGCTCCACGACTCCCGACATAGGGGAGGCAAAATCCTTCGCCGACTGGCGGGATATCGTTGCGATCAATGACCTTCACACCATTGACGATATGTCCGATCTTGCGCGGGTCGATGTCGTAATATGCCGCAAACTCGATGCCGTGGGCAAGCAGTAGATCAGCACGCTTGCGTGTGGTTCGGCCAGAGCCGAGAATGTGTACCGTAGGATAATGCCGATTATTCGTTTTCAACCAACGGGCGAGATATTCCGTCTTGATGCGGTAGAAGGCGTCGACCTTGTAGCGTGGATGATTGCGCGAGAGGCGGTTGGGCGGATCGTTCCAGATGAGCAGTTCCTCGTCGACTTTGGCCATCTTCACACCTGCTTCGAGCCAGCGCAGCAGAAGTTCGTAATCTTCGGGGAAATCGCCATCCTTGTACGGCCCGTGTTGCTCGATGCAATCGCGGCGATACATGATTGAAGGATTTGGCACCGGAAACTCAACGAACTGGTGAAGCGCGATAGCCTCAGGCGTGAGTAAGGTGTTGGTCCAATCCACGTAATGAGCATAGCCCGCACACTTCTCACGACAGCCGCCGAATTGGATACGGCAACCAGTGAGGCCGATCTCCGGGCGTTCGTCAAGGAGTTGTCCTTGGGCGGCAATGCGATCGGGCAGGGCTTCGTCGTCGGCATCCATGCGGGCGATGTATTGGCCTTTGGATGCTTCGATGGCGGCATTGGCAGCGGCGATGACACCGCCATGCTCTATGGAAAAAGTATGAATGCGGGAATCCCGACGAGCGTATTCGGTCAGGATTCCCGCAGTATTATCTGTGCTGCCGTCATTGACGGCGACCACTTCAAAGTCCGTGCATGTTTGGGAGAGTAGACTGTCGAGAGTCTTGCTCACGGTTTCCTCGCAATTGTAGCAAGGAAGGGTAACGGATATCTTTGGGGTGGCCATTGTTTTTACGCTTTTGCGGCTAAGGCTTCAGCTTCCGCTTCGGCTTTTTTCTCTTGTACGCTTGCCTTGATGCGGCAGACGCCACAGGTTTCGACGCTGGTGGGAGAGCCGCAGATATTGCATGGAGTGAGCGTAGCGCCGGTTGCTTTGTCTACGGCAGCAAACGCGGGCTTACCACGTTCCAGAAAGCCATTGTAGAATTGGTATTTCTGACCGGGGGAACGGTATTCCAGCTCTCCCCAGAGTTCTTTGTGGTTGGTGAAGCTCGCGCCGGACGCATATGGGCAGGGATCGGAATGAATTTCGATTCCCTTGAGAAACGCGTAGTTGGCGGTCTCGAATTCCGACAGGCGGAAGAGGGGTTTCACCTTGCGAACAAAGCCGTCTTCTGCTGGGAGACACGGTCCTTGGTCTGACAGATAGGCGGTATCCCAGCGCAATGTATTAGCGAAGAGGCGCGCTACTTCATCGTCCAAATTGTGACCTGTGGCGATGGCGTCGTAGTTGCCATCACGAGCAATGCGGTTGAAGTGATGGCGTTTCATCTTGCCGCAGATGGAGCAAACAGGCCGCGGTGAGTATTGTTTCACATCCGGGATGGGCATTCCCCAACTTTCCATTTCAAAGACATCGAGTTCGAGGTCGTTGGTTTCGCAGAAATTTTCGACTTTCTTGCGCGCTTTTTCGGAAGAGTTCGGGATACCGAGGTCGATGTGCAACCCGGTGACGTCATAGCCTTGGAGTTTGAGTTCGAGCATGAGGGCGAGCGAGTCCTTGCCGCCGGACAGGGCAACGAGGATGCGTTCGTCTTTGGTGAACATCTTTTGACGCCGGATGGCGGTTTCCACCTGTTTGGTGAAGAAAAGCGGGAAACAGTCCTTGCAGAATCCAGCGTGGTGGCTGGGCAGGGAAACACAGGCTAGGGCTTTACAGCGTTGGCATTTCATTATGTGCCCCCTTATCCTGCGGATGTGACTTTACGGACTAAGAGCGTATCGCCGTTTTTCAGCATACGGTCCGCAGTGAGCAGTTCGTCGCCACGTGCGACGATGGCCATGGTAGGGCGAAGTTTCAGTTTATTCAAAACTGCGAGCACACTTCTAGTGTTAGTGAGCTCGATTACTTTGCCGTCCGGTTCCAGATTGACGGTAATCATATGGTTCTCCTTTTCCGTCGACCAAATTGAGGGTCAACGGGTTGAGGGCGGACACTACGCAGTAAGATAAAATGGGTCAACAGCGGCTTTTGGAGGCGGTGTGTTAGAATTATGCTAAAAAAAGTGAAACCCGTATTGACCCAAAAGTAAAATGTCGAGTATGGTGAAGTAAGGGCACATTTCCAAGGAGGACCCAATGAGCCAATCGAAGATTCTCGTAGTTGACGACGAAAAGCACATACGCATGCTCTACCGTGAAGAATTGGAAGCGGATGGATACACTGTCGCGACTTCGGATGGGGAAGAGGATATTCTCGATGTGGTTGGGCGTGAAGCACCTACCATTGTCATTTTGGATATCAAGCTGGGCGTGAATCGTTCCGGGCTTGATCTGCTGCAGGAGATCCGGGCGGAGGATCAGCAGATTCCTGTAATTTTGTCCACGGCGTATGATTCGTTTCAGCATGATCTGAAGTCGATTGCTGCTGATTATTATGTTGTTAAGTCTGTCGATTTGACAGAACTGAAGGATAAGGTGCGGATGGCCTTGAATAAGGCTGGAGCATAATTGGATTGATTTGAAATAGGTTGGGTATTGTGAGTGCCTCTCTTCTTGTGGAAGGGGGGCGCTTCTTTTTTTTTGAAGAGAGAGGGAGTCGGCCTGTGGCCTCCGATGAAGAGTCAATAACTGCCGTTGGCCGCCCTGCGCGGGCGGGGCGGTTCGTTTTTTGGAGGGTACCAAAAAAGGAACCAAAAAAGTGCCTGTTGGCGGGGATTCGCCGCACGGAGCTATCGGTAAGAATCTGATCCAAGCGGCTCGGCTTCAGTCTTCGTGGTGTGGGACAGTAGTGGGGTCTTATGGGATTGTAGTCCGGCTATAGGTTTGCGTGTCCTGATGATAAAGCCGCCTCGCCGTTTGGTCAGCTTCTAAGTCTCTGGCTCTGAGTGCTGGTGTTGGTCTTTGGGTGGGGGATGGGGAGTATTTGTGATCAAGCGACGTTGCGCGAGTGCTTCTCGTGCCGCCGGGAGGGTATCAAGAGTTGTGTCGCTGCACCCCCGACAACGCAGCAGATGGGCCGCTATCGGAAGCCGGGGCAACCTGAAAAGCCTTGATTGGAAGGGCTGTAAATGGTAGCCGCACTACATGTTTGATTTCTTTTCTCCGGAGAAACTCCAGCAATATGCGATTTTGGCTCCTGGGCTGCTGATGGCATTGGTTTGTCATGAAGTAGCGCATGGGTATGTGGCGTATCTGTTGGGTGATCCGACCGCGAAGTCGCAAGGGCGACTGACGCTGAATCCGCTGAAGCATCTGGACCCGTTGGGGACTTTGGCGTTTTTCATTGTGAGCTTTGGCTGGGCCAAGCCCGTGCCTGTTAATATGGGGTACTTTCGGAATCCCAGACAGGGCATGCTGCTGACGGCTGTCGCTGGTCCGGGCACGAACTTTGTGCTGGCAGCAATTTTTGCCGTGGTCATTCATGTGATCACTGGCATGCAGTTCACACAAGGCTCGACTACAGAGATGATTCTGGTTCCGCTGTACCTGATGAGTCAGGCTGCGGTGTATGTGAACCTGATTCTGGGTATCTTTAACCTGATTCCCATTCCTCCTCTGGACGGCAGCAACGTTCTGGCGTATTTTCTGCCGCCGCAGCTGGCATATAAGTATATGAGCCTGAGCCGATACGGCTTTGTCATTCTCATCGGTATCATCATGCTGAGCCGTTATACGGAATTCAGTCTGTTTGGCGGAATCATTCTGCCAATGGTACACGGTGCCATGCGCCTGCTTGGGCTTTAAGTAATAACCGCAACCTTTTGGATTATCATGAGCGACAACAAACGTATTCTCTCTGGCATGAGGCCCACCGGCCCCCTTCATCTCGGTCACTACTATGGCGTTATCGCCAACTGGCTCAAGCTCCAAGAAGAGTATGAGTGTTTCTTTTTCGTGGCCGATTGGCATGCCCTGACAAGCGAATACGCCGATCCTACCAAGATCAAGGGCTTCGTTCCCGGTTTGGTCAAGGACTGGGTTGCTTCCGGTCTGGATCCAGAGAAATGTACGATCTTTCAGCAGTCCATGGTTAAGGAACACGCTGAGCTTCACCTGCTGTTCTCCATGACCACGCCTTTGGGCTGGCTTGAGCGTTGCCCGACCTACAAAGAGCAGAAGACCCAGCTCGCAGAGAAGAAGCTGAACACCTACGGTTTCCTCGGTTATCCGGTGCTTCAGGCTGCAGACATCCTGCTGTACAAGCCGTGCGCAGTTCCTGTTGGCAAGGATCAGCTTCCGCATTTGGAACTGACTCGCGAGATCGGCCGTCGTTTCAATCACCTGAACAAGACTGAGTTGTTCCCCGAGCCAGCAGATATGCTGACCGAAGAATGCAAACTGCCCGGTTTGGATGGTCGTAAGATGTCCAAGAGCTATGGTAACTCTATCATGCTGTCTGAAAACATTGATGATTTGATGCCGAAGCTTCGTAGCATGAAGACTGATGAGAATCGTCTGCGCAAAACCGATGCTGGTGATCCCAATATTTGTAATCTGTATCCATATCATAAGCTGATGACGGATGCGGACAAGCTGCCTGAGATTCAGGAAGGCTGTCGTAACGCCACGTGGGGTTGCGTGGATTGTAAGAAGCTGCTCATGGAATCCATGGAGCGCTTCCTCGTACCTTTCCACGAACGTCGCGCTGCTTGCACTGATGAACGTGTGGCTGAGATTCTCGACGCTGGTAACAAGAAGGCTCGCGAATTTGCAGTTAAGACCATGGATGAAGTCCGCGGTTGCCTCAACTTTGATTTTTAATAGATGGTTGTTTGCCTGCCGCTAAGGTAGGTTTGGCCACAACACTATATTATAAGGAGCGTCATTATGACCGCCCAGCAGGGAAATACCGTTAAAGTTCATTACACTGGCACTCTCAAAGAAGATGGTAGCCAGTTTGATTCCAGCGAAGGCCGCGATCCTCTGGAGTTCAAGATGGGTGAAGGCATGGTCATCGCCGGATTCGAGAAAGCAGTTCTCGGTAAATCCGTAGGTGATTCCGTGACTGTAGAGATTCCGCCCGAGGAAGGTTACGGCGAGCCCAATGATGAACTGGCATTTCAGGTTCGTAAAGAACAGATTCCGCCGAACGTAGAATTGGAAGAAGGCATCATGCTGGAAATCCGTTCCGAAGACGGTCAGCCTGCTTACGTACGCGTTACCTCCTTTGACGATGAAATGGTAACCCTTGATGGAAATCATCCGCTGGCTGGAAAAACGCTGGTGTTTGAAATCTCTGTCGTTGAAGTCGCTTAAATTGTTAGTGATTGATTAGATTGATTACATTCCCCGTCTCTTGCCAAATAGGCTGGGGACGGGGCTTTTTTATACTGAACAGGGACTGAGAGAGATGAGTATTTCCAAACGTTGTTGCGAATTGACTCCATTTCTGGTCATGGAGGTCTTGGAAAAGGCCCAGGCCATGGAACGCGCTGGTGAGTCTGTCATTCATATGGAAGTGGGCGAGCCTGATTTTGATACACCTGATTGCGTGAAGCGGGCATCCTGTCGAGCGCTTGATGAAGGGCATACCCATTATACTCATTCCCTTGGCCTGCTTGAACTGCGTCAGGCGATCAGCGAGGACTACAAGAAACGCTACAATGTAGATGTAGACCCTGCCAATATTGCCATTACACAAGGAACCAGCCCTGCAATGCTTGCGCTGTTCTCCACTATTTTGGAGCAGGGCGATAAGATCATCACGTCTGATCCATGTTACGCTTGTTATGACAATTTCATCAGCTTTGCTGGTGCTGAATCTGTAAAGATTCCAGTGAGTGAGGATGATTCGTTTCAGTATCGAGTGTCTGCCATTCGTGAAGCCTTGGATGAAAAGGTCAAGGCGATTTTGATCAACTCTCCGGCTAATCCTACAGGAACCTTGCTTTCAGCAGATCGCATGAAAGCCATTGCTGACCTTGCGGAAGATAAAGGGCTGTGGGTTGTTTCTGACGAGATTTACCACGGTTTGGTGTATGAAGGAAAAGAGCATTCAATTCTTGAATTTACGGACCGCGCTTTCGTTCTTAACGGGTTTTCCAAGCTGTATGCCATGACTGGTTGGCGATTGGGGTATATGATCGCTCCGCCGAAATTCCTGCGCACATTGCAGACCTTGTGTCAGAACTTCTTTATTTCTGCTAATTCCATGGCCCAGTGGGGTGGAGTCGTAGCACTGAAAGAGGCTGATCTGGATGTGGCGCGGATGAAGGAAGTCTATAACGAGAGACGTGTTTACATGCTCGATCGTTTGAAGGGGATGGGATTTAATATCAAGCATGATCCTACAGGTGCATTTTATGCCTTTGTGAATATGCGTCATCTCGCCTCAAAGTTTGGCGGATCATCGTTGGAGCTCGCTTACGATATTCTAGAGAAAGCCAAGATCGGCGTTACGCCTGGTATCGATTTCGGCCAGGAAGCCGAAGGATTTATCCGGTTCTCTTATGCGACCTCTCTTGAAAATATCCGGGAGGGCATGGACAGGCTGGAACAGTATCTCAAAGAGCATCACGCCTAGTGATTACTTCTTATAGATAATCAAAGCTCTCGGAAACGGGAGCTTTTTTTGTTTCGGTGGACTTTGTTTGCCTTTTGCTAAGACATCACCTATCTTTTTCTAGATAATATCAAGAAAAACTATCCCTCTTACGGGATACACGTATGGAGGCACCATGCGTCATATTGCAATTCTATTGAGTGTGTTCATGCTGTTGAGCATGGCAGCTTGTTCCAAACGAATTTATTCTACACCGCCGTCAGGTCGGTCGACAGCTCCGTCGGCGTCTACGAACCTGCCTAAAAACTACGATACTAAAACCCGTCCATACACGGTCATGGGTAAGCGCTATTATCCGCTTAAATCTGCTGCCGGATATGACGAGATCGGCAAGGCTTCTTGGTACGGTAAGGACTTTCACGGCAAGAAAACGGCCAATGGGTATATATACAATATGTATGGTGTCTCCGCCGCCCATAAGACCCTGCCGCTTGGTACGCAGGTGCGCGTCACCAACCTTGAAAACAACCGCAGTGTCATTCTCATGATTAATGATCGCGGGCCATTCGTGCATGGGCGTATCCTTGATCTTTCCTACGGGGCCGCTCAAAAGCTCGGTTCTGTCGAGCGGGGCGTGGTCAAGGTCCGTATTACAGCCATTGGTTCCATGCCTACGCGAACAGCGTCTAAGGTCCGTTCTCCAATTGCCAAGAAGTTTCACGTTCGGGTGGGTGCGTTCGCTAACCGGTCCAATGCTGAGAAGACGCATCGTCAATTGGTGAGAAGTGGCTTCTCTGATGCAACTATTGCTACGGTTAAGCGTGATGGGCAGATTCTTCACATCGTACAAGCTGGAAGTTTTACCAACCGCTCTAAGGCTGAACGAGTCATGGAGCAGCTCAAACGAGAGTTCCCTAGTTGTTATATTATTAGTTAGGAATACTTCCAGAACTTGCGGGAACCGTAAGACGCAAAAAAGCCCAGCTACCGTGTGTGTTTTGTACACTAGGTGCTGGGCTTTTGTCGTTGTGTGATTCGCAGTCTTACTGCTTCAGGTGCCAGACACCTTTGTCGTCGCGCCATGCCTTGGCTTTGATCGTGTCTCCGTCTTTCTGATCTTTAATCATGATATCGCGGTAGACCTTATTCTCAGCCATGTAGGGATGTTCGGGGGTGGCGGTGTAGTGTTTGCCTGTGTCGGGGTTTTGCCAGCTCGTGGCTTCACCGGATTTGCCGTTTTCGAGGGCCTTTTGGACTTTGGCCTCGTCGTGCTTATCCCACTCGTTACCTACGATGTAACCCATCATGGTGCCGACGCCAGCGCCAACAGCAGCTCCAAGTAATTTGTTTTTAAAGGTGAGAGCACCAATGGTGGCACCTGCAAGGGCACCTACTCCTGCTCCGGATTGCGCTTTATTGGCACAGCCGTAACCGGCGGCCAGAAAACAAATGAGTATAATGGGGATAACGATACGTTTCATGGTTCTCCTACCTTGTTTGTTGATTTCGCTCACCTTAGCTCACTTTCCTTGGCTGTGTACAGAGAAAGAGCGATATAGATGTTGCCTTTACAGTGCCTTGAGAGCTTTTACGACATCGTCTGGTTCTAGACGTTTGGTGTAATCCGCATCGGCGAAATGGAATTGAACGATGCCCTCGTTATCTATGACATAGGTTGCAGGGATGGGGAGTTGAAAGGTCTTGTCTCCGTTGTAGGCAGGAATATCTATGCCGAACTTGTCGTATATGGGGCGGAGCGTTTCGCTGAGTTCAAAGACCAGTCCGTAGCTTTCGGCTACCTTATTACCTTTGTCATAGAGTACATCAAAGGCTAGCCCATTCTTATCTCGTGTGGATAATGAATTGTCAGGTATTTCAGGGGATATCGCAACGAGTGTTGCACCAATGGATTGTATTTCTTGGAGGGCGCGCTGTAGCGCGGCTAATTCAAGGTTGCAGTATGGGCACCAGCCGCCACGATAGAAGCTGAGGACTACTGGGCCAGATTCCAGAAGGGTAGATAATGCTCGCGATTCGCCGAGGTGATTCGGAAGCGTGAATGCAGGTGCTTGAGCTCCTGATTTGATGGCTGTGTCCTCGATTTGAGTTGACTTGAGGGTGTCCGTTGCATTGCTCATGACCGTGAGAATTTCGGCGGGGACCGTTTTTTCCTTCTGTGCATCGTAAGCATCGATCTGTTCTTTAAGCTTTACCATGATTATCTCCTTGTGTTCGTCATATAAAGATAGTACTTCGCCGTGCGGAAACAAGCTTTTCCGCTAAATAATAAGTCGAAGTTTGGCGTGATGGCGTTTTTTTCGCCTGTTTGTAAGTCAGTCCGATGTTGGGTTGCAAAAAAGTGTTAATTTTTTTGTTACACTGCTGATTTTTGACTTCCTTTCAATCCGCTGAACGTGTATGCATGTGGATACTTTCGCGTATCAATGTTGGAAATTATTTTTCATTAACCATAGGAGAGACACAGATGACTAAAGCAGAACTCGTTGCCAAGATTGCCGATAAAAACGGCACTTCCAAAGCCCAGGCCGAAGCTTCCATGAACGCAATTCTGGATATCATTAAAGATGAGCTGGCCGCTGGCAACAAGCTGACCCTGACCGGTTTCGGTACCTTCAGTGTTTCCGAGCGTAAAGCTCGCACTGGCCGCAACCCCCGTACTGGTGCTGAGATCAAGATCCCGGCTACCAAGGTTGCACAGTTCAAGCCCGGTAAGGTGCTGAAAGAAGCTGTTAAGTAACGTCAGGTTACTGTGTAGATAAAAAGGCCTCCCTGATTCAGGGAGGCCTTTTTTTATGCGCGTTATTTGAAGTACGAGTAGCCCCTCACTTTGTGAAATAAAGATTTAAATTTCAACAGCCACGTGACAAATCAGGTGAATATGCTTATTCTTGGTAATGAAGGGATGTGCTAACCTTCGAGCATTTAGTAGGATTGCATTGGAATTGTTGAACTTCTAATGAAAGAGAGAGAAGACGTGGTCAGACATCTTGTCATGTGGACATTAAAAGATGAAGTGGATGGTGTGCCTGCCAAGGACAATGCAGCCAAAATGAAAGAGATGCTCGAAGCACTTAATGGTCGTATCGATGGCCTTAGACATCTGGAAGTGAGCTTCGATATTGTGGCTGCTGATCCGGAATGCGACATTGTGCTTTGTTCTGAGCACGATGATGCCGCTGCACTGGATCATTACCAGAGCCATCCGGAACATCAGGCGTGTGTCGCCTTTGTTAAGACTGTAGTTACAGGCCGAAAGGCATTGGATTACGCAATTTAGCACAGTTGAGGCCTCTGGGAGGGACCGTATTACGCGGGAATGGACGGTAGAGTTTCAGGATCGTGACACCCAATGTCACGAAAAGGAGATCGACATGTCTATGCGTTTTGATCGGGAACGAAAACGGATTATATGCCGCTGGGAAGAGCCGACCAAGGTGGTGATGAACAAGAAAGAAGGATTCATCCACCGGTCGCGTATGATCACCGTTAAGGTGAACGACAGTGGTAGACTCAACAGCAAGGATATACGGCGGCATGAAAAGCATCCGTTGTTTCCACACATTAATCGATTCAACAAACTGCTCAACAAGGTTGATTGCTTACCTGGGCGATGCGAAGGTCACCGATGTGCTGTCTGTGACACTATGGCCAAGGTTAATCCTTATTTTGACGTGAAGCGACAATCCTTAATCTGGCTTTGTCCAGATCATGTGGCAGATTCTCCAAGAGTCGATGCCTGAATAGAGTTACTTGAAAGTATGAGCGCCCATCCGATTAATCGGGTGGGCGCTTTTATTTCTAAGTCGGCGCAGTCTTGAGCGGCATGAAAGTTCGTATTTTTTTTCTTGTTCTCAAGTGGCGTTTTCTGCAGTATGATTTTCATCATGCGATCAATATACATTGTCTTATGTTTAATGTTTCTACTGCCTTCTGATTCCTTTGCTGGGAAAAAGGTTGTGTTGGCCTCATTGAACTGGCCTCCTTACACAGGAGAGCAACTTGTCCAGCAAGGAGCAACTGCTAAAATAGTACGAGCGGCATTTGGCGCGGTTGGTTATGAGGTGGAAATCCGATTTCTTCCTTGGAACAGAGCCATGGAAGCAGCTCGGCTAGATAAAGAAGTGGATGGTTATTTCCCTGAATATCCAAATACGAGCCGTAAACTCGAGTTCAATTGCTCTGAGAGCATAGGCAAGAGCCCTATCGGTGTCGCTAAGCGGAAAGACCGAAACTTGAGTTGGCGTAACTATGCAGACTTGGAGCAATTTCTCATTGGCGTTGTCGATGGATACGTAAACTCTGAGAAATTTGATTCTATGGTGACAGCTGGCTTGATTGGTACGGATACTTCTGTTTCAGATGTTTTGAATTTACGAAAAGTTCTTGCTGGCCGCGTGGACATGGGAATTGTTGACGTTAATACATACAGCTATTTGTTGCGTCATGATGAGATGCTACGCGATGGTGTGGATGAGTTAGAATTGGATAAACGTCTTCTGGCAGTGAATGACCTTATAGTCTGTTTTAGCCATGGTAAGAGAGGGCAGGAACTGCGTGCTCTATTTAATCAGGGACTTAAAGACGTACATCGTCAGGAAATTCAGCGTGACTATTTTGAATCTTTGGAGATTGTGAAGAAGCCATAATTTACTGGTCTGTTCAGGTAGAATCATGCTGCACTGAAGTTGAATCTATTGATAAGAATAAGAAAAGACCGCTGAAGCGATATGCTTCAGCGGTCTTGTTTTTGCGTTTGCTGCCGAGACTACATGAAGTAGTAGGTGGCGGCGAGACCCATGATGGACATGGTGATGGTGTAAGGCAGAGCCAGAACAACCATACGACCGTACGAGAGGCGAATGACCGGAGCCAGTGCCGAGGTCAGCAGGAACAGGAATGCTGCCTGACCATTAGGAGTCGCGATGGATGGGATGTTGGTACCAGTGTTAATGGAAGCTGCGAGCTTATCGAACTGGATCATTGCTTCGCTAACTTCAGCCTGAGCGACTGCTGGCAGGGTTGCAATGACGTCAGCACGATCAACACCGTGAGCGGTCAGCTTCTCAATGAGTTCGGTGCCAGGCATACCGACACCGGGGATGGCACCCAACAGGTTGGTATAGTGCTGGTAAGTCTCGTTGACATAGACAGTCGCCACGAAGACGTTGTCTGAGATCATGGAGAGGATACCGTTGGCTGCGTAGTATGCGGCCAGCTGAGACTGACCCTTCATGGCCAGAACGATCTTCATGACCGGGGCGAACAGGTGCTGGTCGTGGATGACGCCAACGATGGCAAAGAAGACCACGAGCAGGGCGGTGAAAGGCAGAGCCTCTTCAAACGCCGGGCCGAGCTGATGTTCGTCGATGAAGCCGTTGAAGGCTGTGAGCAGTACGATAACGGACAGGCCGATGATACCAACTGCTGCCAAGTGAAGTGCCAGAGCTGCGATGAGCCAGAGACCGATGAGGGCCTGAACTACCAGCTGAGCTTTGAACTTCATCCCTTTCTTGGCTTCCATTTCCATGGCTGTTTCCAGCAAATGGGAACGGATGTTGCCGGGCATGATTGCACCATAGCCGAAGAGCTTGAACTTCTCGACGAAGACACAGGTCAGCAGGCCGGTTGCGAGTACGGGCATGGAGACAGGGGCGACTTTGACGAAGAATGTGATAAAGTCCCAACCCATCTTGTCAGCGATCAGCAGGTTCTGCGGTTCACCAACCAAGGTGCATACGCCACCAAGGGCAGTACCTACTGCGCCGTGCATCATCAGGTTACGCAGGAATGCGCGGAACTGCTGAAGCTCTTCACGCTGTCTGTCTTTGACAGAACCATCGGAGCAAAGGTCGTGCTCACAGGTCATGGTCTTGCCAGAGGCAAAGCGGTGATAGACGTTGTAGAAACCATAAGCCACTGCGATGATAACAGCAGTAACAGTCAGGGCGTCCAGGAATGCGGACAGGAATGCGCCCGCAAAGGAGAACATCAGAGAAATGAGGATTTTGGAGCGCACCTTCGTCAGAATACGAGTGAAGGTAAACTGCAGGAAGTCCTTCATGAAGTAGATACCTGCAACCATGAAGATCAGCAGCAGAATAACTTCAAAGTTCTGATGGGCTTCGTGGTATACGGTGGACGGGGAAGTCAATCCCAGTGCTACCGCTTCCATGGCGAGCAGGCCGCCGGGAGGCAAGGGGTAACATTTAAGTGCCATGGCCAAGGTGAAGATGAATTCACCAATCAGCACCCATCCAGTGATGAACGGGCCGACCGTGTAAAACAGGATCGGATTAAGTACAAGAAATGCCAGAATTGACATTTTGTACCAGCCCGGCGCATTGCCGAGAAAGTTTTTGCCAAGGGCTTGGGTCAGTGTCTGAGCCATTGTAGGGTTCTCCTCAACTCAAATTAAAAACTAAGACGATAGGCTGCCGCGCAGTCTAATCGCCGATTTTCATGGTCGGGTACATGCCAGCTTCTCTACCACCCTGGAAGGGCTGGAGGATGTTGAAGCACGCATCCTGCGTCTTCTGGGCGTGGCCGCGAGTGGCGTCTGTGCCGTCGAAGTACGCACCGTTTTCTTCACGAATGTGTTCGATACGGTGGCGAAATCCTTCGACAAAAGCTTTGCCGTCGCCCTTGAAGGTTGCATTGCCCAGAGTTACATCGGTGGCCTTAGCAAGGTCATCCAAATTGACACACTGGGTTTCCAGATCAGCTTGTTTGGTTACATAGCCCCAAACAGCTGAGTTCTCAGGTATCTTAATTGGCTCTTCCGCGTCAATTATTGTGTGCGGCATAACGATAGAATCTTTACCAATGGTAATGGGGCAGAGTTCCGTTCCGTGGATGAAGGAGTTGAATCCGACAAAAACGTTTTGGCCGACACGAGCGTAAATAACTTTGCCGCCGTGAGCGGTGACGTTACACCCTTCGTATTCGGAATTCTTGATGTAGCAGTTTTCCTGTGCGTTGGCGCCTTCGCCGATGCAGGAGTCTTCGATGTGTGCACGCTGTGCAATCAGGGCATTTTTACCGATCTGGCAATCGCCTTTGATAACAGCATAGGGGCTAACGTATGCGCCATCAGGAACTTCAACCAGCGGTTCGGGCTGGATTGAGGAGTAGACAGGCACGAAGTCTTCTTTGAATTCGTCTACGTAGTCGATGAATTTGCCGCTCAGCTGACCGTTCTTATCCAGCTTCACGTATTGTTCTACAATTCCTTCAGGGTAGACGTAGTTGAATTCGAATAAGCCGTTGGACTTAACCCAGATACGGCCTGGCTCGATGGTAACGCGGGAAAGGTCACCAGCCTGAACGTATGAGAAGTCACCGACTACGCAGTTATGCATGACGGAAAGGTCAACTGTGGCGAAGGGGCCGAGATAGACTCCTTCTGTGGTGGTTCCGTGAATGTTGGAAAAATGCATTGCCACGGTGTTGAGGATTTTGAAAACTTCCGGAATTTCGGGGTTTTTGGAGTGGTTGTGTACCAGTGTCTTGCACAAGTAAGAATTGATGACGCGGATAACTTCATCATAGAACAGCGTTGTTTTAACGCCGTTGAATTCAACCACATCGCCTTTGCGCTTGAGTTCATCACCACGCAGGTCAGATTTGTAGAGGACAGAGCGGTCTACCTGAGTTTTACCCAGGAAATATGTGCCTGCGAGGTTGGAGTTTTTGAAGGTGAAGTTGATCGGGTGATCCTCGGTCAGGGCGTAGAATGCATAGTAGAGCAGGTGGCGCTCACGAGGAATGGCATTCTGTAACAAAGGTCGTACGTCAATACCCATTGGTTTCAGGTTGACGTTGACTCGGGACGTGATGTGATCAAAGAGGGCTTCAAGTTTTTCCATTATCTTCTCTAAGTGTTAAGGTTCTTATTTGAAGACGGCTGCCGTACGCAAACGCATACGGCAGCCATTACTTTACATTTTATAAGGCGGTAAGCCTGCTAGCCACCAACAGGCAGCGTGATCGGCATACCCATAATCGGCCAGATGACGAGGACGGCGATGCCGACGACGACCATCAACAGGATGGAAGCGGGGATACCCCAGCCGAAGAACTCACCAGTGGTGAACTGTCCGGAGTCGTAGGCGATGGCGTTCGGAGCCGCGCCGACGAGGAGCAGGAAGGGCATACCAGCCACAACCAGCGCACAGTACAAGATGACTTCGGGAGCCACGCCAAGGTAAGGCGCAATAACCAAAGCTACCGGTAGTGATATGGCGATCGCCGCAACGTTCATAATGAAGTTGGTCATCATCATGACGAAGAAGGCGATGGACATAACGAAGATGAACCAGTTTGCATCCTGGAACATGACCAGCCAGTTAACTGCCATCCACTTGGCTGCACCGGTTTCCCAGAGGCAGAAACCAATAGACATGGCACCAGCGAACAGCAGGATGATGTTCCACGGAATGTCTTCGAGGTCTTTCAGATCAAGGATCTTGAAGACGAAGAAGAGGACGGAGGAACACAGAATGATAGCAGTTTTATCAACAGCTTTCAGTGCGGGGACAAATGCGCGGGCAGACATGACGGCAATAGTGAGGCCGACAATGCTTGCAGCGAGGATTTCATCGCGTGTGAGGCTACCCATTTTCGCGTTGAGCTCACGAGCTTTTTCACGAAGACCGGGAATGCGATCTTTCTCAGGCTTACATACGATCATGAAGAAGCCCCAGAGCAGGAAGGTCATACCCCAACCGATGGGGAACATGTAGTAGGACAGCTCGAAGAAGCCGACGTCCACTTTGACGATCTCTGTGTAGAATCCAAGAGCAACCGCACCACGAGCTGCACCAAGCAGGGTGACGATGGAACCGGCGCCAGCAACATATGCCATACCGATGAACAGCCCCTTACCAAATTTGGTGGGCTTGTCGCCTTCGCCATAAAGGGCGTAGATGGCGAGCAGCAGCGGGTAGATGGTTGCGGCAACCGCGGTGTGAGCCATGATGTGGGTCAGCGCGGAGGTTACCACGAAGACACCCAGATAAATCATGGATGTACGTTCACCAACGATATCCAGCATCTTGTACGCCAGTCGCTTGGTCAGGCCTGTCTTGGTAAAGACAAGGCCGATCATGATGGAGGCGAAGATAAAGAGGACTGATGGGTCCATGAAGTCCTTGAACGCAACCTTTGCAGGGCGGATCAGGAACATTACCTGTAATATACCGATCATCAGCGAGGTTACGCCGATGGGAACAACTTCAAATACCCACCATGTTCCGGCCAGCAGGAAGACGGCGATAGCGCCTTTAGCTTCGGTAGACAGCGGAAAGTGCTGTCCCATGGGGTCAATAGCATCCGGCCATGCCGGAGCAAAATATACAACAGCGAAAAGTGTTACGCCGGTGAGCATGAACACCAAGCGTTTCCAGTCGAACGGGGCTTTTTCAGCAACAGCTGCTTCCATGATATTTCTCCTTAGGCTGCTTACTGCTCGCAAGCGCAAGCGCTCATGCGTTTGATGATTTCTTCAAATACATCCGCCATGCGGAGGACTCCGGCGATATCGCCGTTGCTACGAACGATCACGGGCTGGTGAACGCCGACAATGTATTGGTGAATGGCCTGCTCCAGATCTGCGTCTTCATTGAGACATTCCTCGATGGGAGGAGCATACATGGCGTCTTCGACTTTGACGTTGCAGCCCTTCTTGCAAATTTCTGCAAGGGCATCGGACCAAAGGTCGAATTCTTTGAAGATATCAGCAACGAAGCGATTGGATAGGATGTCGCTGCCGGAATCTTTTTTCATGAGATTCTTGTAGTTCGGCTCTAGAGCCATAAGGATGTCCGTCATGGTCAGAATACCGACAAACTTGTCTTCTGCATCTGTTACCAGAACATCTTTGTGTGTTCCGTCAGCGAGTGCCAACACGAGTTCGCCTAAAACGGCGTCCTTCCTGATGGTCTTGTACTCGCTTACCGGAGTCATCAAGTCTTTGACTTTCATGTAACTTCCTCCCGAGAAGTATGGTTTACACATGTGCAAGGCGCTCTCACTCCCCCCGGAGGAGAGTACGCCGTGTAATCGTAACCGTGTCCGAAAAAAGTCCGGCCCCTCCAGCCTGAAATTTTCCGGTCAGAGCAGTAGATAGAAGGAAAGATGACTCTGTTCCTTTTAAGGCTCCGTTTTTGTATAGATAGCAATTGAATGTTTGCGTCAAGAGTATCTTTGTGAATTTTGGTGCAAAAACAAAATGAAACGTTTTGGCACACTCTGCTGAAACGCAGATGTTTCAATGTGAAACGTTTTTAAACGGAGAGGGTGGCTAGAAGTAGCTTTGCCCGTGGGAGAGTTTGCCCATAAGATGGTCTTCTAGTATGGCGTCTACTGGTCCGCAAACATCATCAATAACACGGATTCCTTTCCATTCAAGGAAGTCGAAGTGCTCTTTTTCGATGCCTGCACATATGACGGTATGAATGGATTCTGATACAGCAAGACGGCATACTGATTCTGCGGAAGGCGTTTCAAGAACCACCACTCGCTCTTCGATTTTTCCCATGGCACTGGTTTCTCGGGTAACGGAAACGATCAATACATCAGGAGCGGTGTCAAAACGCGGAGCCAACTCATTGTCTAGCAGGGGGATAAGTATTTTTTCCATGGTGTGGTCCTATTCGATCCCGAAGTGTTTCATTTTGCGCCAGAGAGTGGAACGTCCCCATCCTAGGAGTTTGGCTGCATCCTGTTTTTTTCCGCCGCTTTTGACCAGAGCGTCAATGATCATTTTACGTTGTACATCTTCCCAGCGTTCTGGCGGAGTCTGACGTTCCGTGCCCGGTTGATGCTGTGGTGTGGGCGATGGTTGTGCCGCGAAGTTCTCAGGTAGCCCCGGTCCGTGGAGCATGTATCCTGGCAAATGGCGCATGCGAATGAGTGGGGTGTCGCAGAAGTTTACGGCGTATTCGAGGAGGTTGCGCAGTTCTCTGACATTGCCTGGGTATGCGTACGATTCAAGAAGTTTGGCGGCATTTTTTGAAAATCCTTCGATGGATTTGCCAAATCGCGTCTGGAACATCTTCATGAAATGGTCTTGAAGTAGGACTATGTCTTCCCCGCGTTCCCGTAATGGAGGGAGGTGGAGTCGAATGACGTTGAGGCGGTAAAGTAAATCTTGACGGAATTGCTTTTTGTGAACGAGCCCTTCGAGGTCGTAGTGACTTGCTGCCATGATGCGGACGTCTGTACGGATGCTTTTGGCAGAACCGACCGGAAATACGAGATGGTCATCCATGTAGGAAAGCAGCTTGGTCTGGAGTTGCATGGGGAGATCGCCAATCTCAGAAATGAACAAGGTGCCACCGTGGGCCATGCGCAGGCGACCTGATTTAGCATGGTCGGCGCCGGGGAGTGCATTCTTGGCGTGGCCAAAGAGTTCTGACTCCAGTAGATTTTCCGGTAACGCACCACAGTTGACCTTGATGAATGGGCCATCGTGCCGATCGGACTCGTTGTGGATTTCCTCGGCAAGCATGTCTTTACCCGTTCCGGTTTCGCCTGTGATGAGGACTGGAGAGTCCGTCTGGGCGATGGAAGGAGTCATGGAGAATATTTTTCTGATTTGCGGACTGCGCCCTACAAGCTCGCCGAGACCAAAGGCATTGCCTGTGGTTTCATCAAATGCGTTGGAGCTGCCTGGTGCCACGGTCTCGATGGCTCCTTTGATTTTACCTGAGGCGTCGAGCAGGGGGGCTATGGTGAGACGGACAAATATCTTTTCTCTGGCACGGCTGATGATGTTGGCTTCTGTCTTGCGGCCAACAGCTTTGGACCAGCCGCCAAGAAGTGGGCAGCCTCGGGTGCAGTAGTCGCAGCGGAGCGCGTGGAGACAACGTAGCCCGTTGGCTTTGTCCCGATCTAATCCGGTCAATGATTCATACATTTTATTAACCATCAGTATTTTGCCATCAGGCCCTAGAATAGCCACGCCCAGAGGGAGTTCGTCAAGCATGGCGGCAAGGCTGTCTTTGTCAGCAAGTAGATTGAGAAGAAGGGCTGGATTCACAGGGGGCATGGAAGCTCCAGGTTGCGCGAGTTCTGTGTAAAATTGATCAGCGTGAACCATAATGAAACGTTTTTGGAAAGGCAAGTGAGCGAATCGCTTCTGCTGAATTGATATGATGAAAAAAATGGGCGGGAATTACTTCCCGCCCATTTCTCTATATTCGTGGTTTGTTTTTAGAACCGCTCGAAGTCGTCGTCTGACTCATTTAACGCGAGACTTACGCCTTGAGGTTGAGTGGGGCGACCTTGCGGCAGCGTGTTGCCTTTCTGATTCGCAGGGCGCTGTATTACTCTGGGGCTGCTGGCATAGCCGTTCCTGTTGCCTGTTCTAAAGAAGGCAATGGCCTGCTGTAGCTGTGTGGATTGTCCTGCCAGTTCTTCAGAGGTGGCAGACATTTCCTCGGCTGCTGCTGCTATTTGCTGAGTCATGGTGTCGATCTGTGCCATGGCACGATTAACCTGCTCTGCGCCGGAATTTTGCTCACCAGAAGCGGCGGCGATTTCCTGGATTAGTTCAGCGGTCTTCTTAATGTCCGGAACCATTTTATTCAGCATGTCGCCTGCGGACTCAGCTACGGAGACGCTGGAAACAGAGAGCTCGCTGATCTCTGCTGCGGCCAGTCCGCTTCGCTCTGCAAGCTTGCGAACTTCGGCGGCTACAACAGCAAAGCCCTTGCCATGCTCGCCTGCGCGGGCAGCTTCAATGGCAGCATTCAGAGCAAGCAGATTGGTTTGGCGTGCGATGTCTTCAACAATGGAGATCTTGTCGGCAATTTCTCGCATGGCAGTCACGGTCTGGCTGACGGCTTCTCCGCCTTTTTCTGCGTCTGTAGCAGATTGACGAGCAATCTTTTCGGTTTGCAGCGCGTTGTCTGCATTCTGGCTGATGTTGGAAGCCATCTCTTCCATGCTGGAGGATACTTCTTCTACATTGGCAGCCTGTTCGGTTGCGCCCTGTGAAAGAGTTTCAGCGGTGGAAGAAAGTTCGGAACTGCCGGAAGCCACTTGCTCAACGGACTCCCGAACATTACCAACAACGGAACGAAGTTTGGCTCCCATGCCTGTAAGGTCACGGGCGAGTTCGCCGATCTCATCCTGTTGATCAACATCGATAGTGGCGTTCAGGTCACCAGAAGCAATTTGCTTGGTGAAAGTAACGCCCTTGCGGACCGGAATGACAATTGATCTGGCCAGGAAGTAAATGATTATGATCAGGCCGAGGATTGAAGCTATGCTCATTACAACAGAGAGAAGAACTGCCTTGTTGGATTCAGCCATAACTTTGCTCATCGGCATTGCTACACCCAAAGCCCAGCGCTTGCCTGATCCTCCAGCAAAGAAAGGAGCGATGACCAGTTCAAATTCCTCACCGTCCTTCTCAAAGTACGTAACTACCGTTTTGCCTGTGTTCAGACAGTTCTGAATCATTCGATCCATTTCGCCGCCAATGGCGTCTTTGGTGAACTTACCAACGAAATCCGGATTGGGGTCCGCTGCGATCATGCCTGTGCTGGTAATCAGGAAGCCGTAACCAGTCTCGTATGGTCTGATATCATCAACTAGTTTGGCGATTTGAGTCATGGCAAGATCTACGCCGGCTGCACCAATGACAGAGCCATTAGCACCCATGATCGGTGATCCGATGGTAACCAGCATGACCTTGTTCCCGTCAAAGGTGTACTCATATGGGTCTTCGAAGCTTTGCTTACGAGAGTTGATTGGGTTGGTGTACCACGAACCACTCAAATTGCTCGCAGCAGACATCGTTTTGCCTGTTTGGTACCAGGGCGCAAATCTGCCTGATTTGTGCGCTCCGGTAGTGCCTACGGATATTTGATCATCACCATCGTATGCATTGGGCTCAAAGCCAAGCCAGCTTGAAGTTACGTTCGGGTTGGAGTCGGCAAATTCCTTAACGATCTCGTTACCCATCTCACGGCTCGGTGCTGCTTCAAATTTTTTGATACCTTCGAAGGTATGAGCAAGGCCTCTAGACGCTGCAGCAGCTGCATCGAGTTCAGCTTTGACGGCATTGCCATATCGGCCGGCCATTTCTTGCCCCAGCATGTTGGCATCATGATAGGTCACAGCCTGAAAGCGAGTGACTAGAACCGTAAGTGTTATACCCATGATCAGTACAACGAGCGTACCTACTGGAATCATGATTTTATTTCTGAGGCTAAGGTCCTTGTATAGCTTCATTTCGTTCTCCCATAATTGGCTTGATATTAAAATCTATTCAATTGAACAATTAGCTGGAAGACCTTCTGCCTCTCTCGAAGAAAAGTAAATAGTCTTATACGGTTTGAAATGATTTTATTGAAAATTATAATGGGTCGTTTGTATCGGAACTGAGATGGGCGATTTGAGACATAAATGAGGTGTTTGGGGGAGGTTTAAGTGATTTGCCAATAATGCTTGGCTTCATGACTCTGATTATGGCTCATTATAGTAATAATTCCCTTTCTGTGCTAAAGTTAAGTAAGGATAAATATCAGCTTAGATGGTGGTCATCTTTTAAAAGAATGGGGACCTATGATGCCTACAGTGGACCTGAAGGGCTTTCAACATTCGACGAGACTATGCAAATTAACCAAGCTATTGCGCATGTCTTTGATGAGTATCTTGAGTTGCCTTTGCCTGGTAGTCTTGTTCTCCTCGTTTGCCGTCGCACAGGGTAATGTTATCAAGATGGCAGCATTTAACTATCCTCCTTTTTATTATGAAGATGAAGGCGAGTTGTATGGGATAGGGGTAGATCTTGTTCGCGAGGTTTTTGGTCGTTTGGATATGCAGGTTGAGATCACTTTGTATCCGTTGTCTCGGGCCTTGACCTATGTGAAGAGCGGGGCGGTTGATGGGATTATGATTTTGATAAAAAATCCTGAGCGAGAAGAGTATATCGACTACACCGAACCGGTACTTATTGTGAGAGGGTTGCTTTGGTCGGCTGCCAATAGAGAGGAGGGCGCGGTTAGTCTTGAAAGCCTTGCTGGGCTAAAAGATTATAAAGTTGGTGTGACGCGAGGGTATAGTTATGGACATGAATTTGATGAATTGCTGAAAACTCTGAATGTAGACGTTGCGAATGCCGATTTATTCAGTTTCAGAAAGCTGTTGACTGGGAGAATTGACGTTTTTCCTGCAAACGAAATTGTGGCCAAGGGGTTGTTCAAGCAGTACCCGGACCTGAGAGGCAAGTTCGTTCATTCGGAGGAAGCATTTGTAGAATGGGTCCTCCATATGGGGATTAGCAAGCAGTCTCATTTGGTATCAATGATACCTGAGATCAACCGCGTCTTATCGGATATGAAAAAATCAGGGAGTATTAATGAGGCGGTGAGGTGCTATACTGAGTAGCTCTCGAATAACTGATACGCAATGAAGATGGGCTGTAGCTGATTTTGCTATAGCCCATCTTTGTTTGAATAGTTACTTAAGGCGTTTAATTTGTTTGTTGAGTGCCTTACATTTTGTCGTCCTAATGAGCGGTATTCTCATCACTTAATCTCTGGCAAATCAGCATGCGATATGTCGACTAGTTTAGGCGCACACATAAAGAGATGTGAGATGCGATTCATTTCATCTACGTTTTTGAGCTTTGACACAATAACCACATACGCATCACCACGCTTGCTGTAGCTAAGCATCGCATTACCTAACCCTTCACTATGCTTCTTCTCATAGAAGGCTACTGCGCGCTTGGCACTCTTCTTTGAGATAAAAGTGTCAACAATGAGGCCGTATTTGTCATAAGCAGCAGGGACAGGAGCTATGGCAGCTATTGGTGTAGGTGTCTTTGCAGCCTTTTGTGCTGTCATGCTTTCAACTTTCGTTTCGTCAACCATAGGATCTGGAATTTGAAGGAGTGCGTCATTTACCAGTTCAAGAGATGTAGGAATGGCTTCAGTTTCCTCGTCCAAATCGGAGAAGTCGGTGAATACGAAGGCATCGCTATTCAAAGCTGCTGAGTTTCGGAATTTCTCTTCAAGAAGCGCGACAACCTTTTCTTCGCCATAGAATAGAAGATTATCGGCAAATGTATTGGTCTCGCTTGTTACGCTTATTTCGCGAGTAGGATTACTGGCGTATTCAAGTTTGTCCAAGAAATCTGGAGCAACCCGAACCGTATATGTTCCAGGCAATACATCCATGAATAAGAAGAATCCATCTCCTTCAGTCCAGACTTCATCAATGCTCTCTCCTACCTCATCCACAAGCTGGATTGGCACAAGAGATCTTCCTTGAGCTTCATCATTTTTGATACGGTATGCAAAGCCTTCAATGTCGCTCACAACATGAAGTGGGAAATGGAGGTCGTATATTTTCCCTTCACGCGCATAAATCGCGTATCCAGTTTTACTCTTCATAGTTAAATCTGGGAGGGATGTTTGTTGTACTTGAATGTCAACAGGCTTAGTTGGAGAAAAGCCACTGATCAGAGCACGGCCATTTTCATTAGTATATCCACGGTGTCCAGTCCTTAATCCTTCAACCACGACACCTTTAAGGGGTTCATCCTCTTCATCAAAGGTATCGTTGTAGTTTCTGTCGTTAAATACCAAGCAGTTGGCACCATTCGACGCTCCTTCGAATTTAGGAAGGAATGTATCTTGGTCAAACCCGATTGAGAAGGACATACCCAGGAACATTGAATATGTATCATTGTTGTTCCAGGATGTTGTCAGGTAGGGAGAAAATTTGCTTCCACTATAAGAAATTGTATTTTTGATAGATAGATGGTCACTATCTGCCAGCCCTTTGTTTATGGATCCGGTTGTTCGGTAGTTTTTGTTAAACCGATAGCTTCCTGACAGATAGGTTGATCTTGCATTGAATGACTCAGAATCAGACTGATTGTAAGATATCCCAGCTCTGATGTTACCTTTTTCAAACGTCCTAGAATAGTTGGACGATCCATAAACAGAAGCTCCTTTATTGGCTGCGCTCTGAGTGTATAAAGTGGTAGACAAATTAGTGCCGAAATAGCCTATCCCAGTATTTAGCCCCAGCCCACCAGAGACTGTGTACTTCACATCATCGGTAGTATTGTCGGTTACTTCATATTGATCCCGCCTTCCTCTGACTGAATATGAGATGTCCATATCCTTTTTAAGCTCATCTCTGCCAATCAGCGACGCTGCAAGGGAATTCTTTGTATTTGATTCTTCATAGTTATCTGAAAATTGGTACATGCCGTTTGCATTGATAGTGAGGCCATTATCAAGTCTTTTTCCAACACTTCCGTCTAAGAAGTTTGAGCCTTTGCTAGAATGGGCAATAGTTCCCTTACCCATGATTCCGTCATATCCACCGGCCAAGCTGAGTGAACCCTTGTATCTATCTTTGCCATTACTTGAGTCTTTGCCCAACCCAATTTCTGTTGACATCGTGCTCAAGAGTCCAGCTTTGAGTTTGCCGTTGAAACGGTAACTCCCTTGATCCTTTTCAGAAACGGTCTTTACTTTGGAGTACTGTTCTTCAAAAACGCCTTTACCTTTTTGGGAAATTGAAAGGTCGTATTGAACTTCTCCCTTTTTCATTTTGTTACCGATGTTGACAACCTCTTCACGGACTTCCTCCTGGCCTTGTGGTCCGTATAATTTGAGCTGCATAGTATTGGTTCCGTAGCTCATTGGGATGTCCTCAAAAGAGTATGTTCCTCCCTCATCAATGGTCTGTATACCTACTCTCTGATTGTTTTGGTATAATTCAACATCCCATCCAGGCAAGGCTTTACCTGTGAAAGTCCTACTCCATTGGGTATTATCTCCGCCTGATCCTTGGTTGGTTACGCGAGCTCCACGTTCGAGGCTACCGCCTGAAATGTACGCGGCTGAAGCTGTGGGGATATCACCAATCAAAAACTTCGTGATATAAGGATTGTCGACAAACTTGCGTTCTCCTGCAAAGGAGAAATCACTGTAATTAGATTTCCAGTTTTTATCAGCCTTCTTGAAATTGGCAGAGCCATACAAGGTGGTAGACATAAATAACAAGTCTCCTCTAAACAAACCGCTTGCTTTGGTTGAATAGATGTCTTGCTTTTTCTTGGACGTATAACCAGCTCCGACAGTACCTTGTATTTGTGGAGGAGCTAGGGCTGAGTAATCCAAATCGCTGATGGGATAGATCAAGCTTCGCTTGGCCCTAGTGTAAATATCTTTTGCTCGACGGCTTTTCATCATCTCGTAGGGCAAAACTTCCCGAGGAGTTATTATAAGTACCAAGCTGTTTCGGTTTAGCTTCATGTCGAGTGGAAGTAATTGTGAAAAATACTCCATATCTATGAAAAGCTCTTCATCTTGGTAAACATATGCTTCGGGAGGGAGTTTCGAGTGTTCACCTTTGTTCACCACTTCGCCTGTTGTACTGTCAAAAGAGAACGTGTTTGTCTCTTTGATGTACCAGCCACGCGCCCCTGTTTCATCTGCTGTGATTGCAATTCCTAATAAGCTGCACAATTCGTTTACAGGTATAAATGGACGCAAGTTCTTTTCCAAGCAGAAGAGGCCCCGATAGATTAATTCGCGGCGTAGCACTACATCGACGATTAACTCGTCATCACCAAAGTCTGGATCAATAGGGACAATATTCTCCAAGAGCGAATCGTCATCCATGGGCTCTACCGGCTCTAGAATTGGAGGCGGTGCTTTAAGAGGTGCGGGAGATGCAAGTAGCTTATCTTCTTGCACCTCTACCTTTGGCTTTTTAGCCATGGGAGCAGGTTGTGGCACAATCACGGGTGGATGCGCTTTGGCCGCAGGCTTTGGCTTAGGCTTTCTTTTTACCACAGTACGTGGCTTAGGAGCTGTTCTCGTTACAGTCTTGGGCTCAGGTTCAGGTGCGGTTACACTCTCAGGTTCAACTGGCTCGATGGGGAGTTGAGGAAGTTCAGGTGCAGGTGGCAATATTTCTTCAACTTTTCTTTCTGGAGCAGCAGGAATGAAAGGGGTGATCGGCGATCGGAAGTGATTGAGAGGTTCCTCAACAGTGGGGATGTCACCGCTTTGACGATCTTGTAAATCAAGAAAAGGTTGGGCTGCAAAATAGGCCACAAGACCAGTGAGCATAAGGGCTGCACTGGTTTTCATGGCCATTCGCATGATATTCTTTGGGATACCCAACATATTACCTTCTTTACAAAAATAAAACTCCGTGACCTGACTTGCAAAAAGCATGCACAAAAAAAGGCACCCCTGAAATTAGGGGTGCCTTTTAAATCAAGCTCAGTTGGGTAAACGGTCTACAAATTTACTTCCATGGTATCTATGATCTTTTTGTCAGGGTCTTCATAGTCCCACATTTCAATGAGTATTGGGCCACCAGTGAAAGAAACGCCTTTTTCAAAGACTATATCCTGGGTTCTCCGTTTCAGCGGGAGAAAGATCGGAATACGAGGTCTCTTTGCTATAAGTTTTTTCTGGCCACCAGCTGTGGAATAGATCTTTACACCAGGGTAGCTGGACCTGTTTCCACTGCGATCAATGAAGACTTTAATGGCAGGGGCGCCAAACTCATCAACGCCAAGGGTGGCGCCCGCAAGTTTTGAAGTCGAAGTTGGATTGCCTTGATATATTATTACGGGGCTGGACATGCCAACAACTGTTGTAATGCTTGTACTCACATGGTCCATGGGTTTAGTTGGAGTCGTAGTATTTTTCTCAATCTGAACCGAAGGGGTGACCCTCATATACACCATATACTCCCCTTCAGGGAGTTCTGCGGGCCTGCGAGCGAGTAAGCGAACGACTTGCTTTCCGTTAGCTGGTATACTGGCGCGCTTGGGTGAAAATTTAACCATACTTTTGGCTATCTGTTCTCGCTTCGTCATTGCCTTAGGTTCATAGAGTTTGCCATTCTCTTGCATTCTTAAAGTCACTAGCGAAATAGAATAGGCTACAGGAGTGGTCGTAGCTCGGTTGAGCAAAGATACCGTTGCGTAGCGCTGGCCGTCTTTTATTTCTTGTCGTACCGGAGAGATGGAAACTCCGGTAGCCATTCTGGCATGTGCTTCCAAGGAAACACATCCAACAAAGATGAGCACAAAGAAAAATATTAATGTTATCGACTTGATTTTAGTAAAAGACACACTCTGCTCCTAATTTGTTATTATCGAAACACTAATCGAACCATAGGCCCGTCGTATATCGGTGGACGTAGAAAGAGTTCCTCCTACATACGAAATTAAGTCACCATCTACAGTTACTGGGTTTCTGGTGCTGTATTTATTCATGTTTTTCAAATATCCAACCGTGGTACCTTGATAGTCTTTTAATGGAATTTCATCTGGGAATTCTACCTGAATGTCGACTCCGCCGTATCCTGTAAATAGTAATTTGCCAACATGGCCTCCAGATGCATGACAGGTATTGTCCACTGATGTAACCTCAGCATTTTCAGGATCAGGGTCCGTGGCGTCCAACTGGATAACAATGTAATCCTTAAAAGCGAAAGCAGTGCCAAAGTCAATATTTTGCTCCACATACACTCGGGGGTCAGCCTGAGCGTATTGTGGAGCAAAAAGAAAGCCGATTGCACAGATGAGTAGTAGAACTATCTCGTGTGCAATCGACTGTTTCAGGATCATTTTTTCTCTACTTGAGAGTAATGTCAACTGTCATGGTTCCAGTATATGTACCATCAGCGGCGTCATTAGCCAGAGTGATGACAGGGCCGAAGGCGACAGCGCCGAAGCTTGCAATTGCGGGGTTCGCAGCAGCGTACTTAGCAACGTTGTTGACGGTGCCAACGATCGGAAGCGTTGCAGTTGCACCAAAACCAGTCTGAGTCAGAGCGCCGGATACAAAGGCTGCAGTCAGGTCCAGGCCGGTTACGGCAGGATCGATGATCGCAAAACCAGGATCAACAACGGTTGCAGTGGCTTTGAATGTAGAGGCAGCAGTTCCCTGTTGGATGGTCACGATATCAGCAGCAGTGGACCAGCAATCAGCTTCAGCAGCAGCAGCGTCTGTACCTGTTCCCAGTGCCAAACCAGAAACAATCATGGTGACAGTCTCGGTGGTTTTACCAGGATAGAGAGTACCGAGGTCTGCATTAGAGCCTGCAGTGGCAACAAACGGCTTTGCAACGATAACGTCGACACCAATATCAACCTGATCAGCTGCTGCGGGGGCTACCATAAAACAGATCAATGCCAGAGACAAAAGAATAGCCTTGTACTTTTTCATCATTTTCTCCTTTTGTTAAATTCCCTTAAAAAAGTCAACCCTGTGATGGGTTTGCCAGGCTGTAAAACACTTATTCGGTTAATTTACGAACAACTTTAGGGAGGGGGTACGTTTTTTTTAAAACTTGCTTTTGGCATAAGTACTCCACCCCTCTAGTTAAAAACATTAACGACTCTGCCCCATTTAATCGGTGTGTTTACTTTTTTTGTTTAGGGACAAAACGTTATTTTTTAACTTTCACCATAACACCCTAAATTTATTAACCATAAATTTTAGAAACCTCCTTGTTTAAAAAATCGTTTACCAAACATTATTCCTATTAACCCAAGTCCACACAGAAACAGTATACTTGCCTGGCCTAGGTTAAAGACAGATGGGTAACGCATTCTGTAGTCAAAAAAACGGTCGGCTTTTGCCATTTGTCGATAGAGCAAACCATACGTGGTGATAACTTCCCCCTGGGCATTAACACCCGATTGCGCTCCAAATTGTTTTTCAAGTTCTTTCATCATTGTATTGATGGACGTGATGTCATCATCAAATAGGCAACTGGTCATTATATGGTCACCGCTTTCTGTGTCATAGGAAGCAATAAGATTTATGACTCCTCTCAGTTTCTTGTCGTCTTTTCCGTATACTCCGATATAGAGATCTGTATTAGACACATGCATCATTCCTTTGAGAGCCAGTGGAAAAGGGAGCCCATTTTCTTTAAGGAACGTGAGAGCTGCTTCCTGATCATCACGCTTAATCATGCCGAGTAAGGGATGTTTACCAACTTGTGAGGAGGCGTTTCGATATTGCCGCAGTGAAGCGACCATGAGCGTGCCATCCTTGGCCATAATCTGAGCATCCCTGCTGTATTTACTTTTTTTACGAAAGGTAAATTCTTCATGATTAATTGATATTTGTTTGACTTGTCCCAATTTTTCTCTGGACTGAAACCGAATAAAGCGATTGTCATTTAGTAGGAGGAGGTTAGGGGTGTCATAATAAATCTCAAGAGTTCTTTGTACTTCGGTCACAAAGAGGTATTCTGAGAATCTCGAATCAGCGCTCAATGCTTCTTCCAGTTCTTTCAAGGACGTTTCTGGACCAATAACTATACAGTTAGCTTTGGCTCTTGCTTCTTGAGAAGCCCCCAGAAAGGTGCAAATTGCAATTATTATGACAACCAATATGCTCTTCATAACTACTTCTAAGCTTGTGACAGGTCGCCAGAATAACTAATCAGGGTTGCCTTGAGTACTTTGCCTTCATCGTGAAGTTGCTTAAGGAATTCAGTGTTGTCGGCTTTTAGGCGGACTTCGGCTGTTACTTCCGTATAGTTGGGAGTTACGGCTTTTGACTTGAGATTATATCGATCTACAGATTTCTTTACCAATTTGACGGCACTTTTTGCTTCTTCCATCGATGGTATTTGCATTACTAGCAGGAATGGTTGTTCTTCTTCTGCCTTGCGGGTCATGAATAACAAGACGATGGTCATGAAGACGGAGCCTATGATGGTAATATTGAAATACCCGACGCCGTTGGCAATTCCCACTGTGATCGCCCAGAAGATAAATACTAAATCAATGGGATCTTTGATTGGTGTTCTAAAACGAACGATGGAGAGGGCACCGACCATACCCAGTGAGAGTACTAGGTTTCCACTGATTGTCATGATGATAAGGGTTACAACCATGCTCAGTACGACCAGGCCGATATTGAAGCTGCGTTGGTAAAGAACGCCTTGAAAAGTTTTCTTATATACATAGAATATGAATAAACCGATGAGGAAAGAAACTCCCAGGTTCATCACGATTTCAACGGCGGTGAACCGTTCCATGCCGCTTTGCATAGCCACAAAGCTTTTCTTGAAAACATCGCTGAAATTTAATTGGTTCATTTTAGTTATCCTCCCATTTTCCTAACTTGAAAAATCTTCTGCCCAAAACGTACTTGCTAATTGCGTACCGTTCGAACGACTTTAGCTGTAAAATTCTCCACAAATATTCAGGAAGTACATGTTCGTACTTTATTTCCAACACCTGTTTGCCTTCTAAAATCACAGGAATAGCATGTAAATTGTCTGAAAAAAGGTCGAAATCACTGGTGTTTGACTTTAAATCCTTATCTATAGTGATACGGGTGTTGAAGTAATCGTAAACAAAAGCATCTCGGGTGTAGTCGATCATGACTTTGGGCTGATATACTTTTGCTGAAAACTTCTTATAGATACGGCTTAAGACCGGGTTGTCGTACTTCAACAGTTCGTCATAATCCCCGTCGATGATGCGGTAAGCGCTTGACCGGGAAATTTTTGCCGTCTCTTTAAATATCTGATTTCCGTGTTTGTTTTTGATTTCAAATTTGACCCACTCAGATGAAGTGTCATAAATTCTCATTCGGAATTTCTGGCGGTACATCAACCCTGCCTGCTTGGCGTACAAGCATTCGTCGTCGTGAGAGTCAAAGTATAAACTGCGAATAAAGTACCCTTTGTGGGGTTCACTATGTTCATCCGGAGTTAGTACATGCTCCAGCTTACCTACCAGCGTTCTGTATTCCGTATTGGAAATGAAGTACTTCAGCTCATTGCGTGTGACTTCAAGGTTACTCATCACTTTTCTCCGTCTCTTGCGCTTCCTGGGATTCCTCGTCATTAGATGTTTCAGAATACATCTTTAAAATTTCATCAATGGAATCAGGCCACATGGCAAGCGCCTCTTTACGCCATTCTTCCAGAGTCAGATCATTCATGCTCTGATCTTCAATGATCAAGGCGTTGAAAATTGGGATTTCCTTTAATTGATCCACAAGGAAGTCTCCATTTGGGTTCAGGATGTAGGCTTGTCTGAAGTAATGAACCTTACCGATCAAGCTGTCGCAGGTTTCGCCTGCCCATTGGTAGCGCATGGATTGGAGTCTTGGAGAATCTTCAATCTCCGCAGCTGAAAGAAAGTATGGGAAAGCTTCTTTTGCTTGGTTGTTAGCATACAGATATCTCCCTTTCAGCTCACTGGTACGCGCTCTTTCATGATCCAAAGGACTGAAGGTCCACACCACATAAAAGGTGCAAAGAGCGATAGCACCAACTAAGAGAAGGAAGCCAAAGCTGCAAAACTTTATTTTATTGAGCATACTGAGCCTCCACTTCATCTAAAATCATGATGTACCTGCTGTCTTTGTTGCCTACGATTGGGCGGAAGTGGTCTAGTGATGGAACTTTGTTATCAATTTCTTTTTCGACATCAATGGTAGAGGAGGAGTCCGTAGCAAGATATTTATTGCCAGCAAGGTAGATCGTGCCTCCTTTCATAACCCCACCCTCATCGTATTTGAGGTTTTTTCTAAAGGCGGCAATCGAATATTCTTTTGCATTAACAAAGGTAAGATTATCTGCTTGGACCTTGGACTTATCCTTGATAGCCACACCAATCACTGGGTTTATAATCAATGAATTCGTGATGACTGCTTCTGTCCATTCGCCAACTGAGATGCCTTTGTCCCCAATGTTGATGAACACGTTGTCCGAAGCTTTGATATTTGAGGTCATAACATCTAAACCATCATTGCCAGTGTTGTAGAAAATGTTTCCAGTTAACGTCACATTGGCGATATCGATGTCCAACCCGTCACTACGAGCATTACGAAATTCGCAGTCTGTCACTGTGCCTGTAGAGTAGGCTATATGCATGGCGTCATCGCCAACATAGTTTTTGCCAATTACGCAATTGGAGACTTCAAATTGAGCCATGTCGTGAATGTTGAAAGGGGAAGTGTAGTGAATCAAATTTTTGGTAGCTATGGAGCCGCCAGTAATGGAGCAATAATTAAAGCGGCTGCCAGATGCATCTTGGCCTTGTGCTGCAATAATGCCCCAAGGCTTGCCTGTCTCTTTGGGTGAAAAGCTAATTGGCTGTGCCTTGGTCCCGTTAGCCATAACTTTACCGTAGAAAAAGAGGGATGCATTCTCAGCTAATCTGAATGTTGTGCCGGGTTCAATGATGATAGTGGTGTTCTTTCCAAACTGGATAGTCTCATCCACAACGATGTCACCAGATAAAACTATTTCTGTTTTAGGTTCTGGCAGGGGAATGGTCCACGGGTGTATAGAGTTTGAGTCTGCCTCAATTGCTTCTGTCACAATTTTCATGCTGACTTCTTTGCTCGTAATCGCATTTATCAAATTCAAATTTTTAATATCAAATTCTTTAGATGAATCATCAATGAATACTGTGTACTTTAGGGTGGAGTTTATCAGTCGACGATATCCCCATAGCCCTTTATTGTTTCCGTCATAGAGATTTCCTTCCTTATACTTACGTCCTGGATAGAGAATGGTCGTATCTGTTTCAAGATCTCCATTATCCAATTCACCGTTCATGTTGTAATCCAGCATCATCTTTTTGCCTGAGAGACTCAGGACTGTAGGAGTGTTGCCCGATGAATAAAAAGTTAATTTTTTTAAATTCTTATCATCTTCGATTAGGCAGGAAACACGGAGGTCTGCAAAGACGAGGTTTAGAAAGTTGTGTCGAAATTTGTAAACGTATTTGCGTTCGGTAATTGTATTTTCATATTCACTCATGGTGAATGGCAAACTTGTCCATTTAATATGCTTACGAAGCATGACTCCAGTGTCTCTATATCCATCAGCAGCTAAATCCAATTTTTGGGCATTGCTATATTTGTCCAACAGGTCATCAATGCGTTCTGGTGGATATTCCTGGTGCAGGGCATAGGTGGCCATGTCCCTTTCATATTCAAGGATAGGATTGAGCTTTGTGCGTTCTTGCAAAAGGTAGGTGGCAAGGTCTTTGTGTCTGCGATCTTCCCAGAAGCGAAGATCCCAAGCAATTGGACGAAATTTACCACGGTAAGGGTCAAAATAAACCTTATGGTTATGTGCCCAGTCATGGTGATTGGAGCCGAATAGGACATCCATTGCCATGAAATTATAATAATCTTTTTTGTCCAAGTAATCGTTGAAGAAATTGTAGAATTCTATGTCATTCTTGCTATTTGTTTTGCTGATAAATAAATCTATGTCTTCACGATTCGTTTTTTGTTCGGCATTTCTTGCCGCCTTTTTATCCCAGTACTTTGAATCAAACCAAAGTGTAGCAATTCCGTTTTTCTCATCAACGTCTGATTTTTCTCCATAATAAACACTTCCTGGCATGATGCGGTGTTGTCTAATCAAGCTTTCATCGACCTGGCTCAAATACATGTATACTCCCATGTACTCTCCATTGATGAACACTCGTGCAGGATAAAAATCAGGGGCGATGAGACCAATATCATGGGCCATGCCATAGGCAATTTGATCAGTAATGATATAGTCATGAACTGTGTTGACCAGATTAAACTTCCGATCCATGTTGTGGCTTTGGCCCTTCTTCATTTTAATGCGAAGAGATTTTTGCTTAAACAACCAATGCGGAGAGATAAATCCTCTATACCTCATCTTGATCTTGTATTGCTCCTCTTTGCCTCCTATTTTCATAAAAGCATCTACATAGTGGTCTCTGCCACTTATGGGTAAATTGGCGTTCAGAGAATCCAGAGCTGCTTGATCTACCGTGATGTGAAATGTTTCCAGAGGCGACTCGCTGTCTTTCAAGGGACTTGCGGCAGTCATTTTTACCCAGTCCTTTTTAAACTCAGCTCTTAGGAAGTATTTAAAATCATCAATGGATATTTCGGCTTTAGGCGCAAGTACTGTTTGCATGCGATAAAACGAGGATAAGGCTCGGACCGTATAGTTTCCAACCAGCGTTAATAATAACGCTGATATAACTATGGCCGTTATCGTCTTCATTTTTAAAATCGATTTCATGAAACACCCTCTGTACGCTTAAAATTCTAATATTTCGGCACTATTTGCCGCGTTGCAGTCAAAACGTTGAATTGCGGAGAAGCAAGATGCAATAGATATGCCGTAAAAGGGGAGGGGGCGTAGGTGTCGTATTATCTTGGCGGATAATCGAGTTGTATTAAGCAGACGTTGGCGTTTTTAATGAATAGTATAGTATGGCGAGAGTAGAGTTCGCGAAAGGGGGGCATTCAATATAGTGCAAGGACTATGTAGTGTGTGCAATGGTGAATTGGGTAATCTTTGTAAATGACGTCAATATGACGTGTGCCGCCACATGTGGCAAAATGTTTCGATTGGTCTTGTTTGCTTCTAGCTTCATAAGATCTTCGGTGAATCTCCTTTTAAGTCGCTTGTTGTTTAGGTCTTGTGGGGATTGAAGCAATATCTACCGTCTTTAAGATGATCCAGGAGGCTTGCTTTAGAATCCATGGGGCAAATTGCGTATAGGTTGTGAAAAAAAACGAAAAAGGGCTGTAGCTAGTTAGCTACAGCCCTTATTCATTACTGGTGCCGAAGAGAAGACTCGAACTTCCACGGTCGTTAAACCACATGGTCCTGAACCATGCGTGTCTACCAATTCCACCACTTCGGCACATTCAGGAAGGAAGAGATAACCGTAGGCCTGTTGCATGTCAACAGATTAGTTAACAAGTGTTGAGAAAAACGCGGAGTAGTCGAACCAGCTGTTTTCAGGAGAGAGTGGAGTAAGGTCGTGTTATTTTGTATAGTATATGAATCACTATCTAAATCTTTATGTTTGTTAACGGTTCTTTAGCATTAGGGCGGAATGATTTTCCTTGTTTTCGTGAAAACCCTTTATTTTAGCTGTGTGGAGTAAATTCTTTTCGGAGGTTGCCGATGAAGTGGAAATTGGTACTTCCTGCAGTGATGAATATGGCAGAAAGATGCAAAGGGTTGCCTAGTGTCCACAGTCATTTTTTTCATGTCAAGAAAGTAAGACAATACAGCTGTGCAAAGCGAGGTCGGGCGCTTCATATAATCCTTAATGGTCGGTAGGACATAGCTGAAGTGAATTGCAAGTCACAATTATTTATATGTACCCCAAATTGATTGGCTGCTCGTAAGCGCATTTGTCTGAAGTGTAGTAATGGGAATCAGTGTCATAATTGACCAACTGTTCATTCAAGCTATTGATATGCTGGTAGTTATTTTTTTAAAATAGTTATTCTCAAAATGAGAAATGTTGATATACTCTTGCCGGAGGTGAATGATGCTATTCAAAATTCAAGAGCAGATTCAATATTACGCAGAAACAATTACAGCGATTACTGGGCTTGATGTTGAGGTTGTTGATACTAACCTGATGCGTATCGCAGGAACTGGCGAGTATGCGGGCGGTATTGGGAACAGTATCAAGAATGCTGGCAACCTTCTGAAAACCACCTTGAAAGGCAGCAAGCCGCTTTTCATTGCGAACCCTCGAGAAAGTGCCATTTGCAAAGGGTGTCAAACGAAGGCCAACTGTCGTGAGTTGTGTTCGGTTTGCGCCCCTATCAGTGACGGCAGGAATACCTACGGTGCCATGGAGATGGTTTGCTTTTCCCCTGCTTCGAGGGGAAAAGTGCTTGAGCAGCGTGACCTTTATGTAAATTTTCTTTCCCTTCTTGCCAGCAGTATCGCCTCACGAGTTCAGGAGAAGCAGGAACTCCAAGATATCAGTGAGTTGCTTGATGCCATGTCGCAGGTAGTCAATACAAGCGATAAGGGAATTGTGATTTATGACACCAACGGCGAGGTGGCGTATCACAACGATCGGGCCCAAGATATATTGCATAAAACAACTGGTTCTCATTTTGAGAATTTTTCGGTAGCCCCGACTGGATTTACTTTTTCTGACATGAATGAATACACGGTGGCCAAAGAGGGACGGCAGCAGTTAGTTGTTGGGAAGCAAGCGGAAATTGATTCAAAACCAAATCGATTTTCCTCTGTATTCGTATTTGATACGATCCGCTCATTTGTATCCAAGTCTATTCAAGTTGCTACTGGCAATTTCGATAGCAGCCTTGATCACATCGTTGGAGAATCCCAGCAAGTTATCACGCTGAAAGAGCAGATTACCGCTACGGGAAGCACGAATTCATCTGTATTGATCTCGGGAGAGAGCGGTACCGGTAAAGAACTCGTAGCGCGCGCCATTCACTCCATCGGCGATCGCTCTGATGCCCCGTTTGTAGCCATTAACTGTGGCGCAATCCCTGACACTCTCCTTGAGAGCGAGTTGTTTGGATATGTTGGGGGCGCATTTACGGGAGCATTGCGTCAAGGCCAGATTGGCAAGTTCGAACTTGCTGAGGGTGGAGTGCTTTTCTTGGATGAAATATCATCTATGCCATTGTATTTGCAGGTGAAGCTCCTTCGCGTGCTACAGGAAAGAAACATCACCCGTTTGGGCGGAAACAGGCAGATTGATGTTGATATTCGTATTATCGCGGCATCCAACGATAATTTGGATGAATTAATGGCACAAAACATGTTTAGAAATGACCTTTATTATCGCCTCAACGTCATCCCCATTCAAACATCTCCTCTTCGGCAGCGCCTCGATGACCTTGATTTGCTCGTGGGCCATTTTGTCAAAAAGTACTGCGAGTTATTCGGGAAACGCCCTATCACTCTTCCTCCGGCAATTATCCAGCGTATGCGGAAGTATGACTGGCCTGGTAATATTCGTGAGTTGGAAAATGCCATAGAGTACTTGGTCAATATGGCTGCTGAAGATGGCAGTATCACCGAAAATTCTCTTCATGCAGGATTCCTCCAGTGCAAAGGGGAACCATTACAATGCTGGGATAATCAGGAACAGATTCAAGCACCACCTGTTATTCCTTTAAAGGACCTTGAGCAGCAGGCGATCATGAGAGCCCTTGAATGCTACGGACATACTACGTCCGGGAAAAAACAAGCAGCTCAGGCTCTTGGGATCAGCTTGGCAACTTTGTATCGAAAGGTGGATCGGTAGGCTACGTTTCTTACTCCCTCTTCCTCCACATTCTCCTCTCCTCGATCTCATTCAGCCGTTGATAATACTGTTCTCAAAATGAGAAATTTCTCATTTTGAGAACGCTTTTAAGGGGTGAATCCCTTGCAGGGCTTCTGCATAAAGTTATGAAAATCAATATGTTAGTGAGGTTGTTCTTTTTGGCACGCTCTCTGCTTAGTGAGGGCTCAGTTCGCATTGAGTTTTACAAATGAGGAGAAATACGTGTCGAAAGTAAAGATTCAATTTAACGGGAGCTATAAGGCCCCAACAACCGGGGCGAATGTGTCCATGCTTGGCAAGGATGTGGCTGAAAAGGTGAAGGCCTTTCATTCCACCTTCGAAGCATACGATCCGACCCCTCTCGCCAGGTTAACCAACCTTGCAGGCCATCTCGGCCTCGGGGAAGTGTTGGTTAAGGACGAATCATATCGGTTCGGCCTGAATGCATTCAAAGTTCTCGGCGGTTCTTATGCACTTGGCGAATACCTTGCGGGGAAGCTGGGTAAAGATGTGAGTGAAGTGACTTGCGATTATCTGAAATCTCAGGAAGCCCATGACGCGGTTGGCGCGATTACGTTTGCTTCTACGACTGATGGTAATCATGGTCGAGGTTTGGCGTGGGCTGCACAGCAGTTCAACCAGAAAGCTGTCATCTACATGCCCAAAGGCTCCGATCCCGTGCGTAGAGATAACATTCAGGCACATGGTGCCGAGTGTACAATTTCTGAGTTGAACTATGACGATTGCGTACGCATGGCATGGGACACCGCACAGGAAAACGGTTGGGTAACTGTTCAGGATACAGCCTGGGACGGTTATACCGAAATCCCCAATTCCATCATGCAGGGGTATACCACTCTCGCCTTGGAAGCCTTGGAGCAGATGCAGGCAATGGGCGTTGAGCGCCCGACGCACGTATTGCTTCAAGCTGGAGTCGGCTGCTTTGCCGGAGCCATGCTCGGCTTCTTCATGTCTGTGTTTGGCAAAGATGCCCCTACCTTTATTCTTGTGGAACCTGAAGCTGCAAACTGCTTCTACGTTTCCGCTTGCGCTAATGATGGGCAGCCCCATGCTGTCGAAGGTTCATTATCAACCCTGATGGCAGGGTTGGCTTGCGGCGAACCGAATCCGACCAGTTGGGAAATGTTGCGTGATTATCCCATGGCGTATGCATCCTGTTCCGACGATATCGCTGCCAGAGGCATGCGTATTCTTGGTGCCCCCATTAAGGGAGACCCTCAGGTCACGTCCGGTGAATCCGGGGCTGCCACCACTGGTTTTCTTCAATGGGTGATGCAGGAAGAGGAAGGGCGTGAGGCCCGTGAGAAGTTTGGACTCAATGCGACCTCGAAGGTTCTGTGTATCAGTACGGAGGGAGACACTTCTCCGCAGACGTATCGGGACGTTGTTTGGTTTGGGCGCGATAAGTAATTACGCTTTTTTTGTCACTATAGGAGGATAAGATGACAAATCCTGAATTTGGTTTTTCTGATAAAGAGTTTGAGACAAGAACAGCACGTATGCAGAAGATGATGCGTGAAAAGAAGCTCGATGCTGTCTTTTTGACCACTGAGCCCAATATTCGCTACTACACTGGCTACTACACCCAGTTTTGGGAAAGCCCGACTCGTCCCTGGTTCTTGGTTATCCCGTTGGAAGGCAAGCCCATCGCCGTTATCCCCGGTATTGGCGCAAGCGGAATGCGCGGCACTTGGATCGAGGACATTCGCACATGGTCCTCTCCGAACCCTGCTGACGATGGTATCACACTGGTTTCCGACACCATTAATTCCCTGCCGAGCAAGTTTGGTCGCATTGGCGCGACTCTCGGTTTGCAGTCTGTCCTGCGTATGCCCACTGCCGATTTCCAGAAGATCGTTTCCAACGTCTCCATGGAGTTTGTGGATATCGCAAAAGAGATGCACTACCTGCGTAGCGTAAAGTCCCCGGCTGAGGTTGAGAAGATTCGCAGAGCCTGCGCTATCACCAACCATGGTTTCGATATGATCCCCCAGCACGCCAAGGCTGGTCAGACCGAGCGTGAGATCTGCACCCAGATGCGTATTAACATGCTTCAGGAAGGCGCTGAGTTCGTCAAATACCTAATCTCCGGTTCTGGCCCTGACGGTTACGATTCCATCATCATGGGCCCCACCTCTCGTGTGATTGAGAAGGGTGACGTCCTGATCATTGACGTTGGTGCTATCTATGATGGTTATTTCTCGGACTTTGATCGCAACTTCGCATTCGGCAATTGCAGTGATGAAACCAAGCGTGCTTACGATTGTGTTTACAAGGCAACTGACGCTGGTTTTGAAGCAGCTCGTCCCGGTGCAACTACTACTGATGTTTACAATTCCATGTGGAGCATCATGGAAGCTGGCGGCGCACTCGGTAATGAAGTGGGACGTCTCGGACACGGCCTCGGCATTCAGTTGACCGAATGGCCTTCCAATACTGCCACTGACAATACGGTTCTCGAGCCGGGCATGGTCATTACCCTTGAGCCGGGCATGACATACGCTCCGGGCAAGGACATGGTCCACGAAGAAAACATCGTGATCACGGAAGATGGCGCCGAATGGCTGAGCCGTCGTGCTAGCGAAGAAATCATCATCATCGATTAGTCGAGAGGTATATATAAATGTCTAATGATAATGCTGCAGTCGCAGGAACCATCGCGACCGAGAATGTCCCAGAATTGAAGCAGGGCAAAATGCTGTTTACCAGCACCATGACGTTCATCGTTCTGGTTGTCCTCGCTGGTCTCATGTTCCCTGACACGTTGTACAATGTTGGAATGGGAACAATGAACTATCTGACCGAGAAATTTGGTTGGGTCTACATGGCTGGCTCGTTTGCTTATGTAATGTTCATGTTCTTCTTTGCCTTTAGTAAATACGGCAACATCCGCTTTGGCGATGACGATTCCAAACCTGAGTTCAGCACCTTCTCCTGGATGGGAATGTTGTTCTCCGCAGGTATGGGAACAGTCATGCTCTACTGGGGTGTGGCCGAACCTGTTTACCATTACATGGAGCCGTTGGTTACTACCGGTATCACTCCGCAATCCCCGGAAGCGGCCGAGTTTGCCATGAAGCAGAGCTTCATTCATCAGGGTATTCAGGCATGGTCCGGTTTCTCCGTAGTCGGTCTGGTTCTGGGTTATCTGATGTACCGTAAGAAGGAGAACGGACTGATCAGTAACATTCTGTTGCCTTGGGGCCGCGATAAGGCCAACGGTAATTGGGGTAAACTGATTAATCTCGTTTGCGTATTCGGTGCCATCGCAGGTATCTCCACCTCTCTGGGGCAGTCTGGCTTGTCTTTGAGCGTTAGCTTCTCCTACTTGTTCGGAACCGCTGACTCCACCATGACCAAATTGATCGTTGTTGGTTTCATCACGGTTGTTACCATCTTCTGCACCACCACTGGTCTGGAAAAGGGTATCAAGGTCCTGTCTGATTACAACGCTTACCTGCTCTTTGGTCTGATCCTTCTCGTTGGCGCTGTTGGTCCTACCACCACTATGCTCAACGTCTACTTCGACTCTTTGGGCAATTACATGAATGACTTCTTCCGCGACGGTCTGATGCTTCCGACCTTTGCTCCGGAAGAAGAGACCGGCTGGATTACTGGCTGGCCCATTTACTACTACGCATGGGCTATCGCTTGGGCACCGTTTGTCGGACCGTTCATTGCTCGTGTCTCCAAGGGACGCACGGTTCGCGAGTTCATCCTCGGCTCCATGATTCTGCCTTGCCTCGGTATCTTCCTGTGGGTTGCCTTCTTCGGCACCATCGGTATCCAGGCTCCGGTTGAGGCTCTGAAGGCTGCTGCCGCTTCTTCCAAGGCTGCGACCTTCATCGTTCTCGAAGGTTTCCCAATGGGTACCGTGATCTCCTTTGGTGTTGTGCTTGCCTTGTTCACTTGCTTCATCACCTCTCTGAATAGCTCTACCTACACCTTAAGTTCTATGAGCATGGACGGTGCGGCTAATCCGAGCAACAAGATGAAGACCATCTGGACTATTGCACAGGCTGCAATGGCTCTGACTCTCATGCTTGGTAGCAAGACCGGTATCGATTTGCTCCAGAGCATCAGTCTTATCTTCGCGTTGCCTCTCATGTTCGTGCTGTTTATCTGCATAGCCAGTACGATCAAGATGTTCCGCCAGGAGTTCCAGGATTAGCAGGGTTGTTCTCTGATCATCCCTTAACCATATAACCGTTTGCGCGGCTTGTAGATTCAGGCCGCGCAAACGGCATAATCACGGTAGGAAAGCGAACAGTATGTTTGAAAGAATTATCGAACGCACCAGACATTACGAGCAGGAAATTTTTGATTTCGCCAGCGAGTTGATTCGTATTGAAAGCCTCTCCGGCCAAGAGGGTGGGGTTGCTGAACTCGTTGCACAAAAGATGACTGAACTCGAATTCGATTCAGTTGAGACTGATGAAATGGGCAACGTCTGTGGGGCAATCGGGTCCGGTTCTTCGTTTGTTTGTGTAGATGGGCATATGGATGTTGTTGATGTTGGCGAAGAAAGCCAATGGTCACGTTCTCCATATTCTGGAGAGCAGGACGAGGAAAATATTTATGGACGTGGCGCGACGGATATGAAGTCTGCTATCGCCTCCATGATCTATGCGGGCAGGGTTCTGAAAGACCTCAATCTAACTGAGGGCCTGAAATACATGGTTTGCGCCAGTGTTCAGGAAGAACCGTGCGAAGGACTTGCATGGGAATACATGATCGAAGAAAAGGGAATTCGTCCAGATTTCGTTATCTTGGCCGAACCCAGTGACGATCAGGTTTCTTTGGCCCAAAAAGGACGCATGGAACTTCAAATCTCAGTATCGGGAAAGACAGCACACGCATCAACGCCTTTCAAAGGTGAGAATGCCATCTATAAAATGGCCAGAATTGTTTCCGAACTGGAGCTGTTGAACGATAATATGGAGATTGAAGATGACGAACTTGGCAAGGGCTGTCTTGTCGTTTCCGAGATCAATTCGCAAGCTCCGTCGCGATGTTCTGTTGCCGACTATTGTGAAATCTCTGTCGATCGACGGCTGACTTGGGGCGAAAGTGCTGAGTACGCTATTGAACAGATAAAAATGCTCCCCAGCGTTATTCAGGCGCAGGCCGATGTTGTGGCTTACACATTTGAAGAGCCCTCCTACACTGGCAAGCCCTGTAATAAAGAATGCATTTTCCCCGCATGGAAACTGGAAAAAGAACATGCGGTAACAGATGCTGCCAAGGCTGCCCACAAAGGGCTTTTCGAACAGGAAGCCGTGCTGACGACGTGGCCGTTTTCCACCAATGGCGTTGCCATCATGGGCAAGAACGGTATCCCGGTTATCGGCTACGGTCCGGGGACGCTGGACGCATGCCACGTCCCCAATGAATTCGTAAGTAAGGAACAGGTTCTGAAAGCGGCCATGATGTATGCCGCCATGTCTGTTCTGTACACCAATAATAAATAAGCAAGGAGACGCTTACAATGAAAACTCAGATCAATACCACCAACGCTCCCGGAGCCGTCGGTCCTTATTCTCAAGCTATCAAGGCCGGTAACACCCTGTACGTATCTGGTCAGCTTCCCATCAACCCGGAGACCGGCAAGATGTGCGAAGGTTCCATCGAAGATTGTACCCGCCAAGCGCTGGATAATCTTCAGGCTATCCTTACCGAAGCTGGTGGCACATTTGATAATGTTGTGAAAACAACGGTCTTTCTGGCCGATCTCGGTGATTTTGTGGCCGCGAATGGCATCTATGCCGAGTACTTCTCCGAGCCATTCCCTGCCCGCAGCGCATTTCAGGTTGCCGCATTGCCCCTCGGTGGCCGTATCGAAATTGAAGCCGTAGCCATAATTGATTAACCTCCATACCCCCTGATTCTTCGAGGGGAGGCACCTCTCAATCGTCTCCCCTCGAAGAATTCCTCCCTTTTTGTTGCCTTTTTAAATCTTGAATGCTTTTGACCGCTGAGTGCCGCAACCAACTTACATGGTTGAGGTAGCAGGTGGGGCTGGCACGATTTTAGGATGGTAAATCCTAGTTTGCTTATGAACTTTTGACCTTTTTCCATGAAGGGGTTGCAAAGGTTTCGTATTCGCGGTAGTTGATTGGCCAATCAATTCGATTGATCAATCAATCGAGAGAAGGGGAGATGATTAATACTCATCATTAAAGATGGGGCGGTATTGCTTTTTTATCTAAGCGCGTTGAACGGTGAGTTTCTAGTTATTTGAACGGGATTTGGGGAACATATGTCAAAAAGTTTATATATTTCAGCCACAGAGGCGCGGAGCGGCAAGTCTGCAATCTTGCTCGGTGTGATGCAGCTTTTACGGACACATCTGAGACGGGTAGCCATTTTTCGTCCAGTCATCAGTGACCTCGCGGCGGGTGAAACGGATCATGATATCAACTTGATGTTGGATCATTTCAAGCTTGAGATGGAATATGATCAAGCTTACGGCTACACGCTGAGCGAAGCTATGCAGCTCATCAATGATGGACGTAAGGCAGAGTTGCTGGAAAACGTACTCGCTCAATTCAAGGCATTGGAAAAAGAATATGATTTCGTATTGTGCGAAAGCTCTGATTACCTCGGAAGCAATAGCACTGCAGAATATGAAATCAACAATTCCATAGCTTCCAATCTTGGCTGTCCCATGCTCGCGGTTATCAAAGGTCTAGATAAGAACGAGCAGGAGATTGTGGACACTGCGGTTCGTAGCGTTGAGTCTCTTCTGGAAAATCAACTTGAGGTCATGGGGATCATTGTGAACCGTACCCCTCAAGAGTTGGCAGACTCGCTGCTTGATGAAATCGGAGCACATCTGGATACGCCCGAACAGTTGCTTGCGTTCCGTATTCCGGAAGATCGCCGACTGAGCAACCCTACTGTGCATGATGTTGTTAACCGCCTTGGTGCGGACGTATTGTACGGCCATGAGGGCTTGGATATTCCGGTCGACAACTTTGTCACTGCTGCCATGCGTATCGACAATTATCTTAAATATATGCGCGAAGGTTCGCTGATCGTCACTCCCGGAGATCGGTCCGATATCATACTCGCAAGCATCGGTGCACGTCAGTCCTCTGCTTTTGGGGATATCGCGGGCATCGTGCTAACTGGTGGCATCCTGTTGTCGGAAGATCTTGATGCACTCATTAAAGGCTGGGCAGGGCCGCCATTGCCTATTCTGAGCGTAGAAGAACACACCTATATGACCACACAGACATTGCAAGATTTGCATGCGACCATTAACATGGACAATCCGGCCAAGATCTCCACGGCCATCGGCTTATTCGAGTCCTGCGTCGACACAGAGGCACTCCGTAGCCGAGTCATTTCCTCGCGTTCTCGCAAGGTCACGCCGCTGATGTTCGAATATAATCTCATCGAAAAGGCGAAGCTCAAGAGGCAACATATTGTTTTGCCCGAGGGAACGAGCGAGCGCGTTCTGATGGCTGCGGATGAATTGTGCCGTCGCGATGTCGTAGAGTTGACTTTGCTTGGTGATCCGAAAGCCATTCGAGTTCAGGCATCAGGACTGGGACTGGACATTGAGAACGCCAATCTGGTTGATCCCGTGAATTCCGAGCGCTTCGACGACTATGTTGATCGCTACTTTGAAGCTCGTCAGCATAAGGGCATTCGCAGGGAAGATGCTTGTGACCGAATGCTCGACCCGACGTATTTTGGTACCATGATGGTCAAGGCTGGACACGCTGATGGTATGGTTTCCGGTTCGATAAATACGACGGCTCAGACCATTCGACCCGCTTTTGAATTCGTGAAAACCAAGCCGGATGCATCCATTGTTTCCAGTGTTTTTCTGATGTGTACAGGTGATCGTGTTCTCGCGTTCGGCGACTGTGCGGTTAATCCGAATCCTTCAGCACAGCAGTTGGCGGAAATCGCCCTCAGTTCGGCTGAAACCGCTCGCATCTTTGGCGTTGATCCGTATGTCGCCATGCTCTCCTATTCCACCGGAGAATCCGGTTCTGGCAAGGACGTACAGAAAGTGGCGGAGGCTACACGTATTGCACGCGAACTGGCGAAAGAGCGCGGTTTTGATCTGCCTATTGAAGGTCCGATCCAGTATGACGCTGCCGTGGATGCAAACGTCGCCCGGACCAAAATGCCCAACAGCGAAGTCGCAGGGCGAGCTACCGTGATGATTTTCCCGGATCTGAATGCCGGAAATAATACTTATAAGGCGGTACAGCGTTCCATTCCTGGTTCCACCGCCATTGGCCCCATTCTTCAGGGGCTGAATAAACCCGTCAATGACCTCAGCCGTGGATGCAAAGTCCGCGATATCGTCAACACTGTGGCTATCACCGCAGTTCAAGCTCAAGCTGAACAGGATGTATAATGAAAATTCTCGTTATTAACTGTGGTAGTTCCTCACTGAAGTATCAGCTTCGTGACATGGAACGTGAAACAGTCATCGCTTCCGGTCTGGTCGAACGAATCGGCCAGGAGAATGGTTCCATCAGTCAGAAAAACTATGTGGGCGGAGAAGAGAAGAAACTCTCTGAGATCATCCCTGTAGCAAATCACGACATTGCCATGGAACTTGTCGCAGACAAACTCACCAATGAAGAATGGGGCGTTATCACATCTCTTGAAGAGATTGACGCTATAGGTCACCGCGTTGTGCAGGGTGGGGATGAATTCCAGCAGCCTGTGCTGATTACCGCTGAGATCAAAGAAACGATCCGCTCCTTTGTTCCGTTAGCTCCGTTGCATAATCCTGCTCACCTCATGGGTATTGATGCCGCCGCAAAGTTATTGCCGGAAGTCCCGAGTGTGGCTGTGTTCGACACCGAATTCCATCAGACCATGCCGGAAAAGGCGTTTATGTATCCGTTGCCCAAGGCGCTGTACGAAGAGTTTCGTATTCGTAAATATGGCTTTCATGGCACCTCTCACAAGTATGTGACCCGTCTGGCAGCAGAGCATCTTGGCAAGTCCGTAGATGAAGTGAATCTCATTACATTGCACCTTGGTAATGGTTGCTCCATGGCTGCCGTGCGTAACGGTAAATGTGTGGATACCACCATGGGGATGACGCCGTTGGCAGGCCTTATGATGGGCTCCCGTAGCGGAGACATCGACCCGGCCATTATTTCGTTTCTTTCAGAGAACCGTGGCGATGCAGTGGCGGATATCGACAAGATGCTCAACAAAGAAAGTGGTCTGATCGGTATCTGCGGCATGAGCGACATGCGTGATATTCATGAAGCGCGCGAGCAGGGCAACGCTGATGCAGAGCTCGCCTTTGACATGTTTACCTACCGTATCAAGAAAACCGTTGGTTCCTATTTCGCTGCACTTGGTGACGTCGATGCCGTCGTGTTTACGGCTGGTATCGGTGAGAACGACGAATTTGTCCGTGCTGCCGTGTGTGAGAACATGGAAAAACTCGGCCTTGTTTTGAATGTGAAAGAGAATGACATCCGCAAGCCCGGCTTAAGGGAAATCCAGTCTGTTGAAAGCGAATTGCCCATCCTCATTGTCCCAACTGACGAGGAATTGGAAATCGCACAAGCCGTTGAGAAGATTGTCCACGGCTAATTAAGACTGTTCATATAATATACTAAAATCTTATTAATAATGGAGAATTCAATGTCAAAAATGAAAACGATGGATGGTAACACCGCCGCAGCATGGGTTTCCTATGCGATGAGCGAAACTGCAGCCATCTATCCCATTACCCCCTCATCCACCATGGGCGAGATCGCCGACGAATGGGCAGCTCAGGGCCGCAAGAATATTTTCGGGCAGACTGTTGAAGTCCGCCAGCTCCAGAGCGAAGCCGGTGCAGCCGGTGCGGTTCACGGCTCCTTGGCCGGTGGCGCACTGACCACTACCTACACAGCCTCTCAGGGGCTGCTGCTCATGATCCCCAACATGTATAAGATCGCGGGCGAGCTGCTCCCCTCCGTATTTCACGTTTCTGCACGCGCCCTCGCTGCGCATGCCCTCTCAATCTTTGGTGATCACCAGGATGTCATGGCTTGTCGCCAAACTGGTTTCGCCATGCTTGCGGCAGCGAGCGTGCAGGAAGTCATGGACCTTTCTCTGGTTGCTCACCTCGCAACTGTTGAAGCTTCCGTGCCGTTCCTTTCCTTCTTTGATGGCTTCCGTACCTCTCACGAAATTCAGAAGATCGAAGTCATCGACTACGACGACATGAAGCCTCTGCTCAACATGGAAAAGGTCGCTGAATTCCGCGCCCGCTCCATGAATCCTGAGCATCCGGACGTTCGCGGCACCGCTCAGAACCCGGACATCTACTTCCAGGGTCGTGAAGCATCCAATACATACTATGATGCTATCCCCGAGATCGTAGAAGAGTACATGAACAAGGTTTCCGCTCTCACCGGCCGCGACTACAAGCCCTTTGACTACGTTGGCGCAGCAGACGCTGAGCGCGTTGTCATCGCCATGGGCTCCGGTTGTGAAGCCATTGAAGAAGTGGTCAATCACCTCGTAGCCAAGGGCGAGAAAGTCGGCCTGATCAAGGTCCGTCTGTACCGTCCTTTCTCTGCCAAGCATTTCCTGGCCGTCATGCCGGAGACCGTCAAGGTTCTCTCCGTCCTCGACCGTACCAAGGAACCCGGCGCTCTGGGCGATCCCCTGTATCAGGATATCTGCTCCGTGCTGTTCGAAAAGGGCGACGGCCCCGCCGTTGTCGCAGGTCGTTACGGCCTTGGTTCCAAGGAATTCACCCCGGCCATGGTTAAGGCAATATTTGATGACCTGGCATCGTCCAGCCCCCGTACCCGCTTCACCGTAGGTATCAATGACGATGTCACCGACGCCTCCCTTGTCACAACCGAGACCCTGGATACTACCCCGGAAGGCACAGTGCAGTGCAAGTTCTGGGGTCTCGGTTCTGACGGAACCGTCGGAGCCAACAAGCAGGCAATCAAGATCATCGGCGACAACACTGACATGTACGCACAGGGATATTTCTCCTACGACTCCAAGAAGTCCGGCGGAATCACTATCTCTCACCTGCGTTTCGGTGATGCTCCCATCCAGTCCACCTATCTGGTCACCGCAGCCGATTACATCGCCTGCCACAACCCCAGCTACGTGAACCTCTATGATGTCCTCGACGGCATCAAGGATGGCGGTACTTTCGTCCTGAACTCCGCCTGGACCGCTGAAGAGATGGACGCACAGCTTCCCGCTGAAATGCGTCGCACCATCGCTCAGAAAAACCTCAAGTTCTACACTGTCGACGCAGTGAAGATTGCTGGTGCAGTCGGCCTCGGCGGACGCATCAACATGGTCATGCAGACCGCATTCTTCAAACTCGCCGACGTTATCCCGTTCGACGAAGCTGTCTCTCTGCTCAAGGCCGGTATCGAAGCTGCCTACGGTAAGAAAGGACCGAAGATCGTTGAAATGAATAACGCAGCAGTGGACAACGCTGTCGACGCCATCGTCGAAATCCCTGTCCCCGCTGCATGGGCCGATCTGGCCGACGATGCTGCCACCACCGATGATGCTCCGGCATACGTACAGAACGTCATGCGTCCGGTACTGGCTCAGAAAGGCGACGACCTCCCGGTTTCCGCTTTCTCCATCGACGGCACCATGCCCCTGTCCACCGCCAAGCACGAGAAACGTGGCGTAGCCATCAACGTGCCCGAGTGGATCGCTGACAACTGCATTCAGTGTAACCAGTGTGCTTACGTCTGTCCGCACTCCGCGCTTCGTCCGGTCCTCGCTTCCGAGGAAGAGATGAAGAACGCTCCTGCCGCATTCGGAACTCTCGATGCGAAAGGCAAAGACGTTAAGGGGCTGGCTTACCGCATGCAGGTTTCTTCTCTGGACTGTCTGGGTTGCGGCAACTGCGCCGACATCTGCCCGTCCAAGGAAAAAGCGCTGGTCATGAAGCCCATCGCTACTCAGACCGAGACTCAGGTCGCCAACTGGGACTTCGCCGAAACCGTATCCTTCAAGGATGCTTTCAAGCGCGACACCGTCAAGGGCTCCCAGTTCCGCCAGTCTCTCATGGAATTCTCCGGTGCATGTTCCGGTTGTGGTGAGACTCCGTACGTCAAAATCCTCACCCAGCTGTTCGGCGAGCGCATGATCATTGCAAACGCCACTGGTTGCTCCTCCATCTGGGGCGCATCCGCACCGTCCACCCCGTATTGCACCAACGCTGACGGATTCGGCCCGGCATGGGGTAACTCCCTGTTCGAGGACGCCGCAGAGTTCGGTTTCGGTATCGAAATGGGTGTTAACAACCGCCGCGATACCCTCGCTGCAAAATGCGAAACCGCTGTTGAATCCGCAACTGGCGATGTGAAGACTGCCCTCGAAGGCTGGCTCGCTGCCAAGGACGACGCTGAAGGTTCCGTAGAAGCAGGTAAATCTCTGAAGGCTGCACTGAACGGCGCAACCGACGAGACTCTGAAAGAAATCGCCGCTTCCAGCGACCTGTACACCAAGAAGTCCCTCTGGATCTTCGGTGGTGACGGTTGGGCATACGACATCGGTTTCGGCGGCCTGGATCACGTCATCGCCTCCGGCAAAGACGTCAACATCCTGGTCATGGATACCGAAGTTTACTCCAACACTGGTGGTCAGTCCTCCAAGGCAACACCGCTCGGCTCCATCGCCAAGTTCGCTGCCGCTGGTAAGGGCACTGGCAAGAAAGACCTCGGTCGCATGGCAATGACTTACGGCTACGTCTACGTCGCCTCCATCGCCATGGGTGCAGACAAGCAGCAGACCATGAAGGCGTTCAAGGAAGCAGAAGCTTACCCCGGACCGTCCCTCATCATCTGTTACGCCCCCTGCATCAACCAGGGCATCAAGAAGGGCATGGGAAAAACCCAGCTCGAGCAGAAGCTCGCAGTCGACTCCGGTTACTGGCCCCTCTACCGCTACAACCCGCAGCTCACCGACGAAGGCAAGAACCCGTTCATGCTGGAATCCAAGGCCCCGGACGGATCCCTCCAGGAATTCATGTCCGGCGAAAACCGCTACGCAATGCTGGAACGCTTCCACCCGGAACTCTCCAAAGCATTCCGCGAGCAGATCGAAAAGGACTACACCGAACGCTTCCAGATCCTCTCTCATCTGGCTGATGCTGATTTCAGCAAATAGGTAAGGAATAATAATAAATACCCGCCCCGGAAGGAGTCATTATCGACTCCTTCCGGGGCGGATTTTTTTGTAAGTTTGTGCGTATGTATTTAGTGCGGATCAGTAGGGGGGAACTATAGAAATTCCCTTCAGAACTTTGGTTCTTTACTTTATTAGAGCAAAGAGCGTGGAAAAGAAGAAGACTGCATAACTTGCCGCAACAAGCAGAAAAAGGGCTGTTGCTAATTTAGCTACAGCCCTTGATTTATTCTGGTGTCGAAGAGAAGACTTGGAAGCTTCTGGATATCGATAGCTTTGTAATATATTGATTTTATGCGAGTGTTTCTTTTTTTACATGTTCTTCTTGATTGAAGATTGACCTACCGTTTTAAACCGGCTTCAGTAAGTTTATGGCTTTTTATTGAAGGGCATTTACAAGTAGGCGTTTTCAGCTACACCATCTCGTCTGGAGCTAATACTTCCGCATATAAAGACTCATATTCAGGTTCGCCGGGGGCTATGAAAGGGCGGTTGGTTATTTTTCCGCACTCTTGTTCCCAGAGTTCTTCATGTTGCATGCCCGTTAGTAACGGAAGTTTTTCCATTCGATAGGTAAAAGTAATGGGAAGATTGTCAGCCAGCCCACGATCTGTGAGGCCTTGTCCTTTGAGCCAGAAAGGGGTGCGCTGCTTTACCAAATTGTGGCGGAGCGGATCGACGGTCATGGTGTACCCCAACTCAAGGCCGTTCTGACACAGATAATGGACGTGCAGATTGTTATGCCAGCGAAACATATTGGCATTGAACTCATTTTCGTTCCCAAACATGTTGAACTTACCACGTATCAATAAGCGGTATGTCTCAATGGCATGTACCCAGACTGTACATCGGTGAATCAGTTCTACGCCCTGCAATACGTAGGACATTCGGTAAACTCCCTGCATGAGCGAAAAGAGCTCCTGCATGTATGATTCTCTGTTGTGCTCGATATATTTTTTAGGGAAAAAATCTTTGTAGCCCAAAGTCATCGAAGGAAGTTGTGCATCGGATTTGGATATGGATTCAGTCAACACCTTGACCATATTCGTTCGTGACGAAACAAACGCTTTGGGGGATATCCCTAAACAATGAGCATATGCGGAAAGGCGAGCCTCCGGGATGCCCAAACGTATATCCTTGTCGATGGTCGTGGCACTTCTCGGCAAGTCGTTGGCAATCCAGTTGTCCCAATTGAGTACATGGTTGCTGTCTTCAGTCTCTCTGCGCCATTTTTTACCAAGTGTTTTCAAGGCAAGTCGTAAATGGTCACCAGCTACAGTATTACGTTTGATTGGAGGTCTGCCGGAGCGTGCATTTTCTTTCATGAACATAAGCCCTGTAACAGTGGTTATTCCTAGCTGGGTCGCAACAGTTGAACGAAGCAAATCATCCACGTATGATATTAAAATTTTGTAACATTTAAGCGAAATACACATTCAAGTAAACTACCTGAATTAATCATATGGTCTTTTGAGTCTCTCGGCTCCTTCAAAATGCCCACTTATGTGGTGTAGAACTGTGTTTTCTGGTGCGGGAAAACACAATATTCTCTTATTTTTAGCAAACCCACCCATACTCCTCGAAATAAGATACCGAAACAACTGTTTGAGTTTTTAATAAAAATAATCAAACCATTTGTAATCGTAAATCTAGTTCCTGATGCATTGCGGCCGTCCCCGCTACTTTACCCCCCCGAGAGGAGTTTTCCATGAAATGTATGAAACCTCACCGTTTACTTGTCTTTTTGTGTTTCGCAGCAGTGCTTGTATCTCTCATTGTCCCCTTCTCAGCGTTTGCAAGTGAACAAGTCAATTATGACTATCTCCGTTCTTGGACTCGCCTCCCATTGATGTCTAGTCGCTGGGCGATGGACAATCTTATCAATGAGTCTACCGGTTATCTCGATGTGGAAGAAGATGGCGGTGGCATGTTTGTGTGGGGTGGCTCGACAGCAACTAACAAAGGTCTCATAGCCGCGAATGCTGGAAGTCCTGCTCATGCTCTGTTTGCAAAGGAAGCGTCAAAGGCAATCAATACAGGGGTGATCATGTTACAGGCGAATTCTTCGAATGGGATATTCTTGGAGGGCGCATCAACAGGTTACAATTACGGAGATATCAAGATTTATAATGTAGCTCAGGGCATTTATGCAAAGGAATCATCTACTGCAATTAATTATGGGAGGATCATCGCTGACAGGGGGGGGATGGGAGGAAGCGGGATGAAAACAGAATCAAGCACTATCGAGAATAGAGGCTCTATTCTCGTAAATAATATTAACAACTTTCATGGCATATTTTCTGATAAGTCTACAGTGAGTAATAGCGGTACCATAACCACACTCAATTCGAATTACACAGAGGGCATTGGGGCGACGGACTCTACTATTAACAATAGTGGGGCTATAACGGTTCATGGACTTGAGGCAGCGGCGGTTTCCACAGTGGATTCTATCGTGAACAATAGCGGCACCATGAGTTCTAGCATGTATCAGGGTATTATTTTGGATAATTCTACCCTTATCAACAGCGGCACTATCGAAGGAGGCTTTACCAATTTTGATGAGTATGTTGCCATACATGCTATTAACGGTTCTAAGGTTTATCTGAATACCGGGACCAGCATACAGGCTCGGGGAGTTTATGGCGGTGCAGGAGCCAATGTCTTGTATTTAGTCGACAGTGGGATTGTAAATTTTAATATAACAGGTGTCGCAAATGGCTGGTCCGAGGTCCACAAGACCGGAACCGGAACATGGACATTGGCTCAGGATATCGGGGCGGATGGAGCAATCAATGCCTTTTCAGTCGACGGTGGTACGTTGGCTCTGAATTCTGGAACGCATCTCACTGTTAATCAATACACTCAGGCAGCAGGCACCACCTTGGCTCTCAAACTCAATGGGGACGGAACAGTCCCTATAACGGTGACAGGCGCCGCTACAGTGGCAGGGAAGCTGGCTGTTGATGTTGATAGCAAGAAATTTATTAATGATCAGACTATCATCGCAGCTGGTTCGATCACAGGCAACTTCGACTCAATAGCCAGCGTGAATCCGAATTTTTCCCTCACTACCCGCGTTGCCGGAAACAATGTAGTACTCACAACCCCAGATTATACACCCCAATGGGACAACACAGCGTTGAGCATGACCTCGACTATGGCTTCCAATCTCGCATTTATTCAGGTCCCTACAGCTCGTAGCCAAATGCTCTTAGCCGCAAATGATATGGAAGAAGACGATGAGTACGTCATGGTCGCTTCCAATGGGCCGCTTGTCGATCTGATGTCCGCCCCTCCCTCCGAGAATCGCTATGGGGTGTATGCTAAACCCATGTTCAGCATCAGCGAGCGTGATGCATTTGGCTCTTCAGTTGGCTATAATGCCAAAATGGCTGGATTGGAGATCGGTGCTGATAAATTCGTTAGTGACAACCTGTTGTTGGGGGGATTTGCAGGATATGCCGCAACGGGTATCGACTTCAAAGGAAACGCTTTTGCGGAAAATGACACAGAAGATCAGAATCTGTTTGTAGTAGGCGCATATGGTGGATACCGCGTGGATGATTGGTCTTTCACGGACTCCCTGAGTTTCTCATACGCCCAGCACGATTCAAAACGAAACGCAGGCCTGGGCCAAACAGCCAAGGGGAATTATAATAGCCAGCTCATCGGTAACCAGTTTCTCACTTCATACAATTGGATAGAGAATGACACTTGGGCGCTTGCCCCTGAACTGGGACTCAACACCAGCTACTTCTACCGAGGTGGATTTTCAGAGACTGATGCCACTAATGCAGCTACATACGACAGCCTTGGCGCTCTTTTTATAGAAAGCGTCGTTGGTATGCGTCTGTCTGGAAACATCAAGACAGAAAACGCTATTTTTACTCCCTATGTGAAGCTGAATTGGTCTCACGACCTGAATGGTAATGACATCACTGTACGCCAAACCCTTGGTGCGAGCTCAGCTCAAGTCACCCAAGAGAACGATGATGACCATATTAGCCTTGGCTTAGGTGCATCAATACGCAAAGACAGCATGAAATACACGCTGTCATATACTGGAGAAGCCAGCCAACACAGCCGCTCTCACGGTTTGTCTGCTATTGCACGGTATGAATTCTAGAGAAATGAAGGCAATCTCTATTTCAGCGATAGTCGTTTAATAATGGTATTCAGCAATTTGTAGTGTGATTTGTGTCGATCTGTTGCGTGAATAGAAATTATAGCACAGGTCCTTGCATGGACTTGGTCAGTGTTCGTTTCACACCGGAGGCCAAAATTTGGGCTTTCAGTCTTGCTTCCGCTAGATATCCCGTCTGAAGTATGTCTGTGGAACTGAATGGCGAAATAGTAAACTGTGCCTTTCAAGTAAAGGTGGTTTGCTGAACGTGTGATTTCTGGCATGTGATTTTCCCGGTAGATGAGAATTTCGGGTCTTTGACCCACCACTTTGACCCAGAGGGATCAAATCACGCCGAAAAGAAGAATGTCGTGTAAGTTGCCGAAATAAAAAGAAAAAGGGTTGTAGCTATTTAGCCACAACCCTTATTCATTCTTGGTGCCGAAGAGAAGACTCGAACTTCCACGGTCGTTAAACCACATGGTCCTGAACCATGCGTGTCTACCAATTCCACCACTTCGGCACGTTCAGGAGATGAATGTCTATAAAAGAACCTCCCGGTTGGCAAGAACTTTTTGAGGAAAAATGCACTTCTTTTTTGATGTGGGCCAAAGTGAAAGAAATGGAGGCGCTATTAGCGTGTATAATTGTGCTTTTCGAGACAGCCGAGAAGCCGATTAGGATATGGAGTTGTGTCTGTGCAGAGAGCGAACACACAAATGATCTCAAGGCCGTTGTTCGCTTAAGACAATCTTTTCCTCCATGCCTTCTACACAAAAAAGAGATGGTTCTTATGGCTGAGACGGTAGAAGTGTAAGCAGCAAGCTAAATCCAGGACCGCCGCGTATTCCTATACGCAAGAGTCTGGATTTAGCGCAGCGACGCAGAGATTGCGCCACCCCAGCTGTAAAAAACGAGAAAGGCTTCTTGGGAACGTCCCAGGAAGCCTATTGGTGTTTCTCGTGTGCAAAAAAAGGAAGAATTATGTTTTGTATGTAGCAAGCTGCGTGCCATTGGTTTTGAAACGCTGGAATTAAATTTTATATAGAATTATTACAGGTGTTTAAGTGTGGGTTTCTTACCTTGGGCGTAAGTCGATAAAACGCCTGTTTGGTATAAAAAATTGTACACTCGATACAAGCGGCCTCCGACAGTACAGTATTTTATACTATTTGTTGTTGCTGCCTTTATAATATGAAATACGTCGAACTGATTTCCATGTGCAGGTTGGTGGTTGAGCAATCCCTTGAAATCTCCGACGAAAGGCTCTACCGTCCATCTTGAAACCGGAGACATCATGGAAAATTTTCTTCTTCTCGGTGTTTGCTTCCTTATCGGTATCGGCCTTCGGCTTGGTCGTATCGTGGATGAGAAAGCACCCGCCGCTCTTAATGCCGTTATCATTTACCTTGCGCTGCCAGCATTGGCTTTGTTGCATACACACTCCCTGCCATTGGGGCCGGAGTTGCTGCTGCCTGCCGCTATGGCGTGGATAGTTTTCGGCATTGGCTATTTTGTCTTCCGAGCCATGGGCAAGATGTTCAATTTGGACGACAAGACGGTTGCCTGCCTGACTATTGCGGCAGCCTTGGGAAACACTTCATTTATTGGCGTACCAATGATTGAGGTTTTTTTTGGGGCGGAATACATTGGTGTCGGGATGTTGTGTGATACCGCTGGTACTTTTATGGCGTTGGCTATTCCCGGTATTATCCTCGCAGCCAAGGTGTCGGGCGAGGGCGTAGACAATATGACGCTTGTTAAAAAAGTGCTGATGTTCCCGCCTTTTATTGCTGTTGTGCTTGGGTTCGCGCTGCAACCCTTTACGTATCCAGATTGGCTTGTATCCATTCTTTCACGTTTCGGCAGCCTGCTTTCGCCGCTGGCATTGATATCTGTAGGCATGACGCTCCGCTTTAGTGAAATCAGGGGCAACAGTCGCGATCTTGCTATTGGATTGGGATATAAAATGTTTATCGCTCCGGCGGTGATCCTTATTCTTTATATGGGCGTGCTTGGGCAGACAGATGTGATTACTAGAGTGACCGTGTTTGAGTCTGCCATGGGGCCGATGATCACGGGTGGTATCATCGCCATGACGTATGGGCTTAATTCTTCTCTTGCAGCTTCGCTTCTGGGAGTGGGTATACCATTGTCTTTTCTTACTCTTCCGGTCTGGTATTGGCTTATTATGAACTGGTAGAGTGTTTCCGTTCTTGCAGGATTATTGGAACAGGATTATTCTTCGGTGAATCAAGGAGTGGTAATGAAGATCGGCATTCTTGGCGGTAGTTTCAATCCCGTGCATAGCGGCCATGTTCGCATGGCTATCGAAGTTTTGGAGCGACTTTCCTTGGATCGGGTTGAACTCGTTCCGGCGAAACAACCTCCACATAAGGATAATGCGCGTATCCTGCCGTTTAAGATGCGGTTGGAGCTGGTGGAACGTGCCATCGAAGGCATTCCCGGATTGGGAGCGAATCCGCTTGAAGGGGAACGTTCCGGACCATCATTCACTTGCGATACACTCACATGCTATCGGACTGAACAGCCAGAGGCTGAGTTCTCATTCATCCTTGGTGCTTCTACTTTTCTTGAGCTGCATAAGTGGCGGCGTGGGCTGGAGATCCCTGATATGGCTTCGATGGTCATCGTAAATCGTTGGGAGGCTGCTGATGCAGTCGCTGGCTTTATGGGTGAACATTGGCCTGATGCACGCCTTGAGAAAGAGGGCGTTTGGCGTTTCCCGGAAGGGCACGCTGTTCAACTCGTGGATATTCCTCGCCTTGATATCAAAGGGGGGCATATCCGACGGCGCTGGCTGGAACGTCGTAGCTTGCGATTCTTGGTGCCGCCCGGTGTGGAAGCGTTGCTTGATGAAAAGATCTCGGAAGTCGAGGAGTGCTGGGGCAGACGTTCTCTGCTGATGTAGCCTAGAGCCCGAGTCTGTTTCGGGCTGTTTTCACGACTTCTTCAGGCTTTATGCCTGCCATACATTCATATCCCATAGAGCAGGATTTACTGCCGTGCAGTGAGCATGGGCGGCAATCCATATCCATTTCCATGACATGGTCATTAGCGCCTGCTGGGTAAAATCCCCAACTGCGGGCTGTGGGGCCGAATAGCGCGAGTACTGGTGTATCAACGCCGCAGGCTAAATGCATGGGGCCGGAATCTCCTGTGATCAACATTGATGCCTGGCTGATTATTGCACATGTTTTACGCAAATCTGTGGCGTTGGTAAGGTCTCTTTCGTGCTCAAGGAAAAGTGGGTTTGCATCACGTCCGATTACAAACCAATCGATTCCTTCGCTTGCAAGTAGGGCGGTCAGTGCGCGCCAGTGCTCCCGAGGCCATTGTTTGGCTGGATGGGTGGCGTATGGGTGGAGGGCTACGAGTGGTTTGCTGTTCGTGATTCCTTCCAGCTGGCTTTGGGCAGCAAAGTGTTCTTCGCCTGTCAGATGAATACGAGGCACGAGGTTGACGGCTGCGGGTGGCTTGCCATCTTGAGCCATGTAGTACCGCTGGGGAACATTGAGTGCTTCAAGCGGTTTACGGAAACGGTCTGCGTGAGTGAGGTCGAAAAGTCTGCGGGTCAGGCCGAATTTGGGATAACGTTTTACTGTGCCTTTCCATACCAAGGAAAGAATTCGGGAGCGAAGGGTGCCGTGCAGGTCCAGCAGTGTATATCCTTTATACATAGCGGCCAGCTCTCGTGAGCGGGCAAACCATGCACCATCCTTGAGTTCACTGTCCTCTAGTTCGATAACTTTTTCGATCGCTGGGTGATTGGCGAGAATGGCCCCATTCCCTTTACGGGTGATGAAAATAAATGTCTCACAACGCTTTTCGTTCCAATGGGACAGGACGCCAGTGGTTAGTGCCACGTCGCCTAGGTGTCCGAGACGGAAGACTATCTTCGGTTTGTTTTCGCCGGATATACTCATGTCTTTCAAGTCGCTCCAATCTCCGTGGAAGTCAAGAGTTTGTCAGTTGCGTGGTGGGTTTCCATCTGTTACGTTTGACCTTTAAAAATCCGGAAATAACTGGACTGTATCAGGAAGTGACCAAAAGAAATGATTGAACTTATCCTCGCTGTCGGCGTGGCCGTTTTTGTCTCCATGTTCTGCTCTGTCGCAGAAGCTGCGCTCTATTCCATGAGTTGGGCAGATATTGAGAAGCTCACCGCCAAAGGTGGCAAGTCTGCGAAAATTCTCCATAAACTTCGTTCGAATATTGATGAGCCCATCACGGCTATTCTGACGCTGAACACGTGCGCTCATACTGCAGGTGCTGCCGTAGCCGGTTGGGCTTGGGCGAATGTTTATGGAAAAGAGACACTTTGGCTCTTTACAGTTTGCTTTACAGTAATTATTCTCATTTTCACGGAGATCCTGCCGAAGACGCTTGGCGTGGTCTATAGTGATCGCATTGCGCCGCCGCTGGCTCGCCCGCTCAGGGGACTGGTTTTGATTTTCAAGCCAGTCATTGCATTGATGAGCGTGTTGTCCCGAGCTGTGAGTAAGAAGCAGGAAGGACCAGATCATACAGAAGATGATATCCGGGCCATTGTTTCTCTGACGAGGCGCTCCGGGTCTATTAAGCCGTATGAGGAGCAGTCCATCCGCAACATATTGCTGCTGGACACCAAGACGGTTGAAGAGATCATGACTCCGCGAACCGTTGTGTTTTCGTTGCCTGCGACCATGACTGTGTCTGAAGCGCATGAACAGCAGGCCACGTGGCCGCATAGTCGAATACCAGTATTTGACGATGACGCTGAAGACATTGTTGGTGTGGTTTATCGGAGGCAGGTGTTTGAAGCTCTGGCCGATGATAATGATGACCTTAAGTTGAGCGACATTATGCGGCCTGTGCGATTTGTTCTGGAAACCATCACCTTGGACAAGTTGCTGGTGAAGTTTCTTGGCAGTCGTCTGCACCTCTGCGTCGTTCTCGATGAATATGGCGGAGTGGCCGGGGTTGTGACTCTGGAAGATGTGCTCGAAGAAATTTTGGGTAGTGAAATAGTTGACGAGACCGATCAGGTAGTGGATATGCGGGAACTGGCACGCCAACAGCGTGACGAGTTGACCGGAAGCCGCGACAAGGCCGACGGTATAAAGAAATAAACCGGTCGCGAAAGCGCCCAAGGAATTCCCATGGCGAAAAGTTCCAATAAAGCTATTTATGCCGTTGCTCTCACCCTGTTTCTGGGTGGTCTCGGATATCTCATTTTCTCTGGTTTGACAGAAGATTCAGTGTACTTCCTGAATGTGACCGAGGCGCTAGCTGCGGATCGCACTGAAGTAAGGAATGCTCGTTTGTTCGGAAAGGTCTCTCCTAAGAACCTCGTCGTTACCGAAGGTAAGCTTGGGGCTTCCTTTGATCTCGTGGACAAAATGGAAGGAAGCAAGTCCCTGCGCGTTGATTTTAAAGGTGCGCTGCCGGATACCTTCAAGGAAGATGTTGAGGTTATCGTGGAAGGCACCTTTAGTCCCGACGGTACGGTTTTCAAGGCTAAGACGCTTGTGACCAAATGTCCTTCCAAGTACGAAGAAGAATCCAAGAAAATGGAGCAATCCAAGGGTTAGCAACTATGGTGAAATTTTCTTCACATGGTTGCGCGTCTTTCTTTTTTCCATCTATCGCAATTTGACTTTCGTCATGGACTGGTTGCCGTGATGTACGCTATGAGTGCGTATTCATGTTTGATATTGTAAGGAGTGTTTATGCATCTGACCGGATATGTGGGCCTGCTGTTTGCCCTGCTCGCCTTTCTTTTTCTTGCTGGTTGGGCCGGGTTTGCAGCCTGGAACAACAAAGATGACGCCTTGGTCTACATTGAGCGAGGCCAGCTTCTGGGCTCCGGTGGCGTACTCTTCTCTTCTTTGCTCCTGCTCGTGGCCCTCGCTTCACGAGATTACTCTTTCCAATATGTTTATGAGAACGTGGATAATGCCCTGGCGTTTGCCTACACTCTCACAGGATTCTGGGGTGGGCGAGAAGGATCACTTCTTTTTTGGGAGCTGATTATTGCCATGTCCGGTGTGATTTTCGTATTCACCCCCGGCTATAAACTGATGGCAGTCAGAACTCGTCTTTATTTCTGGATGTTCTATCTGGCAGTTCAGGGTTTCTTTTTGCTCTTGCTCACTGGATGGTCCAACCCATTCATCGAGTTGATTCCGGCTCCGGCTGACGGCCGTGGTCTGAATCCGCTGCTCCGTAACCCTGGAATGATCTTCCATCCTCCGTTACTGTTCTTCGGTTTCGCTTGTTACACCATCCCGGCAGCGTGCGCTCTTGCAGCTGCTATTGCGGGAGAATCCAAATCCTGGATCAAGGTTTCGCGTAACTGGAATATCTTTTCCTGGGCCACACTCACCGCCGGTATCGTTCTTGGCGGTTGGTGGTCTTACATGGAACTCGGATGGGGTGGTTACTGGGCATGGGATCCGGTTGAAAACGCCTCTCTCATTCCGTGGTTTGCAGGTACTGCCGTACTGCACACTTCCATTATTGAATCCCGTCGCAATGCTCTCCAGCGCACCAACGTCTTTCTTATGTCCCTGACGTTCCTGCTCTGTATTTTTGCAACATATCTGACTCGTTCCGGCGTCATTGACTCTATCCATTCCTTTGGTGAAGCACCCGTTGCTGTACCTTTGTTTTGGGGACAGGTTGTCATTCTCGTCGTCACCATCATGGTTACTTTCATGAGCGAGCGTCATACACATCGCTCTCTGTCCGACTTCCTGAGCCGTCAGGGCATGCTCGTCATCACTGCATGGTTTTTGTTGGCGCTGACCATGGTTGTCACTCTTGGCACAATGTGGCCTGTTATCAGCCAATTGTGGACAGATCAGTCCATGGGCCTTGATCAGCACTTCTACAATCGTGTCTGTCTGCCGTTCATGTCCATTCTGATTTTGATCTTTGCTTACTGTCCATGGCTTGGCTGGAAGGGCGGGGTTCGTGACAAACGCGGGCTCATTGGTGTGACGGCTGCTTTGGTTGTTGCTCTGGTTGCATTCATTGCAACTGGTATGACCAAGCCGTTGGCCGCTCTTACTGCATCCGCTTCCGTGGCTGCGCTTGTCTCCATCGTGATGCTCTTTGTCCTTAATCCTTCCATGATGAAGTTTCGCCGCAATTGGGGCGTATACGGTATCCATCTTGGCGTGGTATTGATGGCATTAGGTGTTGCATTCTCTGGTCCGTACAAGGTTGAAAACGAATTCATCCTCAGTGAAGGTGAAGTCGCTCAGATCGATGGATACGAAGTCAAGTACCTGTCCATGGTCGAAGACAGCACTCAGGAACTGCGCGCCCGTGCCATCACAACTTTGGAAGTTTCCAAAGATGGCAAGATACTCGGTCTGATGCAGCCGGATAAGCGAATCTACAAGAACTTCGAGCAACAGCAGTTTGCAGAAGTTGGCACTGTATTCAGCCTTGGCGATGAAGTGTACTCGACCCTGCTCGGCTTCACTGAAAATGGAAAAGCGAGCTTCAAGATTAGCGTAAATCCGTTGGTTAACTGGATCTGGATTGGTGGTACGCTTATGTGCATCATGCCGTTCCTCGCTATGACACGCATCCGTCGTCCGGGGGAGGAGAAATAAATGAGTGAGGGCGCGGTTACTCCGCTCCTGACTGTAAAACGAGCAGCCAAATTCTATGGTAGTAAGCTCGTTTTCAAGGACATCACGTGTGAAATTGGTCCGGGCGAGATCGTTTTGGTCGCCGGACCAAATGGCGCGGGTAAGTCTACACTCATGCGCATCATGGCTGGGTTATCTCAGCCTTCTGCCGGAGATGTGACACTCAATCTTGATCCCGAAGATGTAGCATATCTTGGTCACTCTACCTTTATTTATCCCGGCCTGACCGCCCTTGGTAATCTCGACTTCTGGGGTACCATGTACGGTCTCGATACTACGCGTGAAGAGCTCATGGAGTTGCTCAAGCGAGTAGGGCTGGAACGTGCTGCCGAGGAGAAAGCAGGGTCTTTTTCCCGTGGCATGGCTCAGCGCCTGAATCTGGCGCGTATCTATTTGGTAGAACCGAAGTTGATCTTTTTGGATGAACCGGGAACTGGACTTGATCCCAAATCTCTCGCCATGCTGCGAAGGGAAATTGTTGCTTTTCGCGATAATGGGACCAGCGTTGTCTGGATCAGTCACCATGTGACTGAAGATACGGCTCTTGCTGATAAGGTTCTCGCTATCGGCGGTAAGAAAGTTGAGTACTTTGGTCCGGCTGCGGACTTTACGCCGGAGGACAGCGCATGCTGAGGCGTACAGCAGCCATTGCTTCCAAAGATTTGAATCTTTCCGTTTCCGGTGGTCAGGGATTGGTGCAGGCCGTATTGCTCGGTTTGCTCTTGATTTTCATGTTCTCTTTGTCCAAACCGATCGGCGGAGCTATTTCACCGCAGGCAGCCGGGGCCATCTTTTGGCTCGCATCTGCCTTTGGGCTTGTACTCGTTTTCAACGATCTCTTTGCCATTGAAGAGGCCAATGGAGCGCGCATCGGCATTCTGTCGTCGCCTGCGCCTGTTCATGCAGTCTGGTTAGGTAAAGGGTTGGCAGGACTGACTCTGCTGCTTGTCTCGCAGTTGGTCTTCCTTCCGGCTACCATCGCTTTTTTGGGCCAGACTATCCATGGTCCGCTGTGGCTGGTCGGGGTGACGTTGTTTTGCGCGGATATTGGGCTGGTTGTTATCGGTTCGCTTCTCGGCGCTCTTTCTCAGGGGCAGGCCGCTCGCGAGTCGTTGCTTTCCGTCATAGTATTCCCTTTGTTGTTGCCTGTCTTGCTTGCAGGTATAACCCTCTTTGGTATGTGCTTTTCGCCGGAAGAGATTATTGGCATTGATAAATGGCTCGGTTTGATTTTCGCATTTGATTGCTTGTTCGCTGGAGCGGGTTTGTTCCTGTTCCCGTTTGTCTACAGTGGAGAAGAGTAGGTATGAAAGTTAAGATACTTGCCGGGCTGGCGATAGCCGCCTTGGCGGTTCATCAGTATATGATCTGGAATTATGCACCTATTGCCCAATCCGGTCCGGTGCAGAAAATTTTCTACATGCACCTGCCGTGTTCTTGGTGGGCGCTCGTTTCCTTTTTTGTCGTTTTTGCTTCATCCATCATGTTCTTGTTTAAGCGGGATGATGTTTACGATCGCGTTGCTGGGGCTGCAGCCGAAATCGGCGTGCTCTTCGCGACTCTAGCCTTAGTGACAGGCTCTGTTTGGGGCCGTGCCGAGTGGGGCCACTGGTGGCTCTGGGATCCCAAGCTCACCACTTCGCTGATCATGTGGTATGTTTATGCGGGCTATCTTGTCCTGCGTTCAACCCCCATGGGGCGTGATCGCAAGGCGCTTGTTTGCGCAGTCCTCGGCATCGTTGCCTTCCTTGATGTCCCGCTTGTCTTCTTTGCAGCAAAGCTGTGGGGCAGCGCTCACCCGGATGGCTTGGCGCGCAAGAGTTCCGGTATGGAAGTGCGTATGTGGCACACCGTGTTTGCTGGACTGATCGCTTTTGGTTTCGTGTGGGGCGGCATGTTGCTGACCCGTATCAAACAGCTTGCAAAACATGCGGAGCTGGAAGCCAAATTTGTCTGGGACGATGAATAAGATTTTTATATAAAGTAGGAATATATCATGTCTTCAACGACTTATCTCATTATAGCCAATGCAGCTGTGGCTCTCGGTGTAGCTGGATACATCGGTTTTCTGGTCACCCGTTCCTCAGCGCTTGTGAAACGTGAGCAGCAGCTCGAACTCCTGGGAGAGAATAATGACAGCTAGTTCCATAAATTTCGGTCGTAAAGCGGTTATTCTTGCCGTTGTGATTTCTGTAGTGGCCATGTTCATTACCAGCTTTGTCTATCGTATGAACAACCCTAATTTGTTTGTGCAGGTGCAACAGCAAACAGGTCCGCCACAGCCGGTAGACCATGATCATGATGGTGATGGCATTCAGGATGATGGCCCGAACGCGGGTATGTCCACAGCCGATATGCAGAGCCAGAGCATGACTCCGCCTCCTGGTATGGGGCAGGAGATGGGTAACATGGGCATGGTCAAAGAATTCATCGCTCGTGTTGAAGCAAATCCTAATGACGTGGAAGCGCTTATTGGTCTTGGTAATGCTTTTATCATGATGCGTGCATGGGACCGTGCTCTGGAGCCGCTTGATAAGGCAAATACCATTGAACCGGGTAACATCATTTTGCTCAAGTCCATCGGTATTGCTCACTTCAATAAGGAAGACTTCAAAAAGGCTTCTGATGCCTATGATGAGATCTTGACTATCGACCCCAACGACACGCTCGCGCTGTTCAATCAAGGTGTAATTTTCAAGTATTATTTTGAGAAGCCCGATGCTGCCAAAAACTACTTCGAAAAGGTGCTGGAAGTGGAAAAAGAGGATGACGAGATCATAAAGATGGCAAAGCAGGAGCTTGAAAACTAAATTACAAGTGAAATCAAGTTGTTGTCTTATCGCCTTTGTGTATCTCTGGCATTGACAAGATTTGTAAAATAAATACAATGATTCATTCTATTCAGACCCGTGGGGAGACGGGATGAATTGAGTTGAGAATATTGTACGTTACAGTGTTCGACTGTTGGAACCTTATACATTTTAGGAGAGGAAATATGAGGAAACTGCATCTGATCGCTCTGTGCCTCGTCATGGCCGTCATGCTGGCAGCCTGTGGTGGCGAAGAGAAGAAAGGCGAAGAGAAAGCTGAGGCTCCTGCTCCGGCTGCCAAACTCGTACTCGGCGTTGCCGGTGCGCACTCCGGTGACCTGGCTTCTTACGGCCTGCCCACTGTTAATGCTGCTAAGCTCGCCGCTGCTAAGATCAACGCAGCCGGTGGCGTAAATGGCGCCATGGTTGAAGTTGTTGCACAGGATGACCAGTGCAAGCCCGAACTGGCTACTAACGCCGCTACCAAAATGGTTTCTGACGAAGTCAAGATCGTGCTCGGCCACATCTGCTCCGGTGCTACCAAGGCTGCTATGCCTATCTACCTGGAGTCTGAGATCGCAGTTATGTCTCCCTCCGCTACCAACCCGCCTTTGACCCAGTCCGGCGACTACCCGAACTTCTTCCGCACCATCGCACCTGATGATGCACAGGCTGCTCTGGAAGTTTCCTTCGCTAAAGGTCTTGGTCTCAAGAAGATCGCCGTCATTCACGACAAGGGCGACTACGGTAAGGGTTTTGCTTCTTTCTGCAAATTGTTCATCGAAGCTGAAGACGGCATCGACGTAGTCCTGTTCGAGGGTGTTACCCCTGGTGCAGTAGATTACTCCGCTGTTGTTCAGAAAATTAAGTCCTCCGGCGCTGACGCAGTCATCTTCGGTGGTTACCATCCTGAAGCTTCCAAGATCGTCACCGGTATGCGCAAGAAGGGCCTCGAACTGCCTTTCCTGTCTGATGACGGTGTAAAAGACGATACCTTCATTAAGGTTGCTGGTAAGTACGCTGAAGGCGTCTACGCAACTGGCCCCATGGATTTCTCCGGCAATCCGCTCTACGCAGAAGCTGTTGAAGCTCACAAAGCCGAGTTCGGTTCCGACCCCGGCCCGTTCTTCCCGGAAGCATACTCCGCAGCTCTGGCTCTGCTGAAGGCTGTTGAAAACGCTGGTTCCACTGATTACGCCAAGGTTACCGAAGCTCTGCGTACCCAGTACGTTGATACTCCGGTTGGCAAGATCAAGTTTGATGCCAAGGGCGACGCAGAAGGCGTTGGCTTTGCCATCTACCAGGTGAAAGACGGCGCTTACGTAGAAGTTAAGTAATCGCAGTTAAATAGCATTATTGTCCAGGGGACAGGCTTAAGCCTGTCCCCTGGTATTATATTAAGATAGGGAATAATATCCTATGGAATATTTTCTGGAACTGCTCATCGGTGGTCTGACCCGAGGCAGTATTTATGCGCTCATCGCTTTAGGCTACACCATGGTCTACGGCATTATTGAGCTTATCAACTTCGCTCATGGCGAAATTTACATGATCGGCGCTTTTACCGGTTTAATCGTGGCGGGTATGCTCACCATGCTCGGATTTCCCGGTGCGTCCATCTTGGCCATCGCGCTTATCTGTGCGATTATCTGGGCGGCTGCGTACGGCTATACTATTGAAAAGGTAGCATACAAGCCTCTGCGTGGTGCTCCGCGACTCTCACCGCTCATTTCCGCCATTGGTATGTCAATTTTCCTGCAGAACTACGTTATGCTGTCTCAGACTTCTGACTTCCTTCCCTTCCCGGAACTCATTCCCGAGTTCGGCTTCATGAAGGGGATGGGCTCTATGATGAGTTCATCTGAGTTGGTCATTGTTGTCGCCACCATTACTGTGTGTGTAGGCCTGACGCTGTTCATCAAGTTCACCAAGCTGGGTAAGGCCATGCGTGCCACCGCTCAGAATCGAAAGATGGCGATGCTTGTCGGCATCAATGTGGACATGGTTATTTCCGCAACCTTTATCATCGGCTCTAGCCTCGCTGCTGTCGGTGGTGTGCTCATCGCGTCCCACATCGGACAGATCAACTACTTCATCGGCTTCATCGCAGGTATCAAGGCGTTTACCGCTGCGGTACTCGGCGGTATCGGTTCCATCCCCGGCGCTATGCTCGGTGCGTTGGTGCTCGGTCTGACAGAGGCGTTTGCCACTGGTTACGTTTCCTCCGATTACGAAGACGTGTTCGCTTTCTGCCTGCTGGTATTGATCCTGATCTTCAGGCCGTCCGGCATCATGGGTAAGGAAAAGATCCAGAAGGTGTAACTTTGATTTTATGACGACACGAGTCGTTTGCCTTACAAGGAATATACAGTGAGTAATGATACGAAAACCATGAACCAGAACTTCATCCAGTTCTTCCTGTCCGCCGGGTGCGATAGCATTCCTCATGCGGTCAAGAAGTCTTTTCTGGCTGCCATCTGGTTCGTTTTCCTGACTTTCCCGCTCATGGTCATCAAGGTTAATACCATTGAGAAGACCGTGGTGTGGCGTTGGGAAAACATGGCATACGTTGCCATCACCGTCTTTTTCGGTTCTTTCGTTTGGCGCTGGCTTTTGGCGCGCAAGGAACTCAAGAAAGACGAGACGAAACAGGAAACTAAGATTGAGTCGCTGCTGACAGTGATTCAGACTACTCCAGCAATTAAATTCACACTGCTGATTCTCATCGGTGTGGTCGCGGCCATTGCTCCGATCAAGTTTGATCTGGGTGGCGATAAGTTCCAAATCTTCAACCTCTATCAAACCAACATTATGATTTCCTGTCTCTTGTACATCGTACTGGGATTGGGCTTGAACATCGTTGTTGGTTTGGCTGGTTTGCTTGATCTGGGTTTTGTCGCTTTCTACGCGGTTGGCGCATATGCTTATGCTCTGTGCAACATGCATTGGGACATCGGCTTCTGGTACATGCTGCCCATCGGTGCATTACTCGGAGCACTGCTTGGTCTCATTCTCGGTTTCCCGGTTCTCCGATTACGAGGAGATTATCTAGCTATTGTTACATTAGGGTTTGGTGAGATCATACGACTGGTTCTTGAGAACTGGGGCGATGTGACCATGGGACCCTCCGGTATTTCCAACGTCGCGCGTCCCGAATTCTTCGGTACCAAGCTCGGTGTTATCGGATCTACCAGTTATATGTATTACATCATGATCGGTCTGCTGGTGTTCACAATTTTCTGTGTAAACCGTTTGCAGAATTCCCGTATTGGTCGTGCATGGCTCGCTCTTCGTGAAGACGAGATTGCATGTCAGGCCATGGGCATCGACAAGATGAAAACTAAACTCATGGCGTTTTCCTTGGGTGCAACATGGGCCGGTATGGCTGGTGTTATCTTTGCGGCTAAAACGACTTTTGTTAACCCCGCATCGTTTACCTTCTGGGAGTCTGCCATCATTCTGTCCATCGTCGTTATTGGCGGCATGGGCTCCATTCGAGGCGTTATCGCTGGTGCCATTATTTTGATTCTGGTGCCCGAATATTTGCGTGACTTCGCAGAATTCAGGATGCTGCTGTTTGGTGCAATCATGGTTCTCGTCATGGTATTCAGACCGCAGGGACTGATCAGCGCCAAGCGTAAAGTTTACAAATACGAAGCTAAAACTACGAGTGCAGCAAATGAATAATCCAGTCTTGAACGTCAACGCCGTGAGCAAAGACTTCGGTGGCATTCGTGCCCTCGATGAAGTCGATCTCGTGGTTAATGACAAGGAAATCGTGGCTCTGATTGGGCCAAACGGTGCAGGAAAGACGACGTTTTTCAACTGCATTACCGGTATATATACTCCCACCAGTGGTGATGTGATTATCGATCCCAATGCCGATGGCACCGGGCGTCGTATTAACGGCAAGAAGCCGAACATTGTTACTGAGTTGGGTATGGCGCGTACGTTCCAAAATATCCGCCTTTTCCCTTCCATGACCGCCCTTGAGAACGTCATGATTGGAACTCATTGTCGCACTAAGTCTTCTGTGTGGGGCGCTGTTTCCCGCAATAAGGCTACTCGTGATGAAGAGCAGGCAGTTATTCAGCGTAGCTACGAGCTGCTGAAATTGGTTGGTCTTGAAGAGTACGTTAACGAACTCGCTTCCAATATTGCGTATGGTAAGCAGCGCAGGCTTGAAATTGCTCGTGCATTGGCTACCGACCCATTCCTGCTTCTGCTGGACGAACCTGCCGCAGGCATGAATCCGCAGGAGACATTGGAATTGGAAGATCTCATCGTGAAAATTCGCGAAGAGTTTAACATCTCCATTATGCTCATTGAGCACGATATGAAGATGGTTATGTCCATGTCCGATCGCATTTATGTGCTCGATTACGGGCGTATGATCGCCAGCGGTACGCCCGAGGAAATCGCGGCAAATCCGGACGTCATCAAGGCGTACCTCGGGGAGGACCACGATGACTAAGATTCTCGACATGAAAGGCATCAACAGCTTCTATGGTAATATCCAGGCGCTGTACGATGTGAATCTCCATATTAACCACGGCGAAATTGTCACCCTTATCGGTGCCAATGGCGCTGGTAAGTCCACCACACTCATGACTGTATGCGGTGTGGTTCAGGCCCGTGAGGGTGAGGTCGTCTATCAGGATGAGGACATTACAAAAGAAGCTCCGAATAAGATCGTATCCAAAGGTATCTGTCAGGTACCAGAAGGGCGCTTGATCTTCCCGGAGCTCACCGTTCAGGAAAACCTGGATATGGGCGCATTTATGCGCAATGACAAGGCTGGAATTAAAAGAGACATAGAATATAGTTATGATCTCTTTCCGATTCTTGCCGAGCGTCGCAGGCAGCCGGGCGGTAATCTGTCCGGTGGTGAGCAGCAGATGCTCGCCATTGCCAGAGCGCTCATGGCGAAACCCAAGTTATTGCTCCTTGATGAACCGTCGATGGGGCTGGCACCGCTCATTGTCCGACAGATCTTTGAGATCATCAAGAAGGTCAATGTGGAAAATAACACTACGGTTTTCCTCGTAGAACAGAACGCAAACCTCGCGCTCAAGATAGGGCACCGAGGGTACGTTATGGAAAACGGGCGAATCGTTCTCACCGACACCTGCGACAAACTTCTCGCAGATGATGAGGTGAAGAAGGCTTACTTGGGATTGTAACGAAATTCACAAGGCCGGGCGGAAACGCTCGGCCTTGTTGCTTATTGGCGAAGGATGCATTACAGCGTGCATCACGCGGATCATAATCCTAAGTCAATGATCATAATATATACCCCTTAAACGAATCGAAGGAGATACACATGAGCAAGATTCTTGATAAAGCACTGACTTTCGATGATGTGCTGTTGTTGCCGGGCTATTCCAATGTTTTGCCCGATGCTGTGGACGTGTCCACATATCTGACGCCTCAGATCAAGCTGAACATTCCGCTCATTTCTGCAGCCATGGACACCGTTACTGAGTCCCGTATGGCTATCTCCATGGCTCGTCATGGTGGTGCTGGTGTTATTCACAAGAACATGTCTGTTCGCGAACAGGCACGTGAAATCGATCGTGTAAAGAAATCTGAATCCGGCATGATTTCCGATCCGATTACTGTTCATCCCGATGACGACCTGGGTAAGGTCAAAGCAATCATGGCCGAATACAGAATTTCCGGCCTGCCCGTAGTCAAGGGAGACCTGTTAGCTGGTATCATCACTAATCGCGACATCCGTTTTGTCCGTGATGATTCCGTGCTGGTCGCCGAACTGATGACCGCTCGTAATCTCGTTACTGTGCCTGAGGGCATTGATAACGATGAAGCCAAGCGCAAGCTGCATCAGCATCGCATTGAAAAACTGCTGGTTGTTGACGAAGATAACCGCCTTAAAGGCCTCATCACCATCAAGGATATCAACAAGCACAAGAAGTACCCTGATGCAGTCAAAGACCACAAAGGCCGCCTGTTATGCGGTGCTGCCATTGGTGTCGGCAATGAGTGCGTGAGCCGTTCTGAAGCGTTGCTTCACGCTGGAGCTGACTTTCTCGTATTGGATTCCGCTCACGGCCATTCCGAGAACATCTTGAAATCCGCTCGCGAACTGCGCGCAGCTTTCCCGAATGTTCAGCTTATCGGTGGTAATATCGCTACGTACAGCGGTGCCAAGGCGTTGATTGAAGCTGGCGTTGATACCGTCAAGGTTGGTATTGGCCCCGGTTCCATCTGCACAACTCGCGTTGTTGCTGGTGTTGGTGTGCCACAGATCACCGCAGTCATGGAAGCAAGCCGCGCTGCCCGCGAAGCTGATAAATGCATCATTGCTGATGGCGGTATCAAATACTCTGGTGATGTAGTTAAGGCTCTGGCCGTTGGTGCCCACGCTTGCATGATGGGCTCAGTCCTCGCCGGAACTGATGAATCTCCGGGTGAAACTATTTTGTATCAAGGTCGTACCTACAAGCAGTATCGCGGTATGGGTTCCATTGATGCTATGAAGAAGGGCAGCTCCGACCGTTACTTCCAGGAGAAGTCCAAGAAGTTGGTTCCTGAAGGTATTGTTGGACGTGTGCCGTACCGCGGTATGGTCGGCGATTCCTTATTCCAGTTCATTGGTGGCCTGCGCTCCGGTATGGGATACACTGGCTCTGAGACGCTGGATGACTTGCATGAGAATTCTGAGCTTTGCCAGATCTCCCCGGCAGGCCTGCGCGAGTCCCACGTTCATGACGTGACCATTACCAAAGAATCCCCCAACTACCGCGGAGACGGTTAATCAGTGGTTCAATAACTTGATGAAGCTATTTCATCTTTTCATTTACCGCGTAGTGAATTAAAGAGAAACACATGCACGATAATAGAGTACTTATTTTAGATTTTGGCAGTCAGTTTACTCAGCTGATCGCACGTCGAGTGCGCGAAGCGGGTATATATTCCGAGATTCATCCTTGTAACGTTGATCCCGAGCGGGTGAAGGCGTTTAAACCGTCCGCACTTATTCTGTCCGGCGGCCCTTCCAGTGTTCTGGAAGGCGGATGCCCGGATTTGAACATGGACTACATGGAAATGGGCATCCCGGTGCTCGGCATCTGTTACGGAATGCAGCTTTTGGCCCATAACTTGGGCGGCAAAGTCGTGTCCTCTAAGGACCGCGAGTATGGCCGCGCACAGTTCACTGAGCTGAATGATTGCATCCTGTTTGATGGTGTTGAGAAAAAGGATGACCTCACTGTTTGGATGTCTCACGGCGACCGTGTTGAAGGCCTGCCGGAAGGTTTCCTTCCCATGGGTAAAACCGATTCCATTGAATTCGCAGCCATGGGTAATAACGAGAAGAAGATCTACGCACTCCAGTTCCATCCGGAAGTGGCTCACACCGAAAGCGGTGCAGCCATTATCGAGAACTTCCTGTTCAAGGTGGCCGGTCTGGAAGCATCCTGGTCCATGTCCAGCTTTGTTGAGACATGCATCGAGGACATGAAGAAGCAGGTCGGTGACGATAAAGTCGTACTCGGTCTGTCCGGCGGTATTGATTCCACCGTTGCCGCAGTTATGCTGCACAAGGCGATTGGTAGTAATCTCCACTGCATCTTTGTAGATAACGGCCTGCTCCGTATGGGTGAGAAGGAAGAAGTCATCGGCTTTTTGGCTGAGCACTTCGACCTCAACGTCAAGTTTGTGGATGCCGCCGAAGAATTCCTCGACGACCTTCGCGGCGTTGAAGATCCTGAGAAGAAACGTAAGCTCATCGGTTACAAATTCATCGAAGTCTTTGACCGCGAGGCTAAGGCTATTGAAGGTGTGAAATGGCTTGGTCAGGGTACTCTGTACCCGGATGTCATTGAGTCTGAATCCTTTAAAGGACCTTCCGCAGTCATTAAGTCTCATCACAACGTGGGTGGTCTGCCGGAGAAAATGAACCTTAAGCTCGTTGAGCCGCTTCGTGAACTGTTCAAAGATGAAGTTCGTCGCGCTGCTTATGAACTTGGTTTGCCCGAGCACATTATCTGGCGTCAACCGTTCCCTGGTCCGGGCTTGTCTATCCGCATTATCGGTGAGATTACTGATGAGCGTTTGGAAATCCTGCGTCTCGCAGACCAGATCGTTCAGAACGAAATGGTTGCTTCTGGATGGTATCGTAAGGTATGGCAGGGCTTTGCCGTTCTGCTTCCGCTCAAGACAGTTGGTGTCATGGGCGACGATCGTACCTACGAGAACGTCATCGCGCTTCGCGTCGTAGATTCTCTCGATGCAATGACCGCAGATTGGTCCCGATTGCCCAGCGAGCTTCTGGCCCGCATGTCCAATCGGATTATCAATGAAGTCAAGGGTGTAAATCGCGTTGTCTTGGATATTTCTTCCAAGCCACCGAGCACTATTGAGTGGGAATAGCGAATAACTTCCTTCTGAAAGGATATTGATATGTTTGGAATTGGTGGCCCTGAGCTTCTCATTATTTGTGTGGTGGCACTCGTTGTCATCGGCCCGAAAAAACTGCCTGAAATGCTACGTTCCCTTGGTAAGGGAGTCGCTGAGTTCAAGCGTGTGGGCAATGATGTGAAATCGACTCTGGATGATGAGGTGAATAAAGCTGAAACCGATGCGCGCAAGCGTGAGGTGGACGAAGAGCTGGCTCGCCGTAAGGCCGAAAAAGCCAAGCTTGAAGCAGAAACCGCCAAAGCCGAAGCTGAAACCGCTAAAGCTGAGTTGGAAAAGACGCAGGCAGAAGTTGCCTCCGACAAAGCCAAGGACGCCTAGCGAATGGCTTCTGATAAAGACGATGTAAAAGGACCTGAGGAGCCGGAAGAGGCTCCTCAGGATTCTTCTATTGATAATGACGACGATCCTTCTCTTGAAGATGAGGGAATGCCTGTTGCCACTGAAGACGAGCTTGCCGAAGCCGAGGATAAATTGGCTGAGGTGACCATTGTCGGTAAGGTTGGTGACGAATCCAATGAAGCTTTTGGTAATGCCGGAAGCGATGAGACTAAGGCAGATTCTACTGATGTTGAGGATTCTGATGAGTCCGAAGAGTCGGATGATGACGAAGAGCCTGATGAGGAAGAGGGTAACATGTCCCTTCTCGATCATCTTGGCGAACTTCGTATTCGTTTGACTCGCAGTTTTATCGCCATAGCCGTCGGTATGATCGCTTGTTACGGCTTTGCCGACAAGATGTTCAATATCCTCATGGAACCTATGATCAAGGTGTTCCAGGATCGAATGGCAGACAAGCCGACTTTGCCGCTGGGTTTTTATGATGATTTGCGTACCGCGTTATCGCAGGTGCTGGCCGAGAAAGGTTTTCAGCATTCCGAGCAAGTCGATATTTTTGTTAACGCACTGCAGCAGTCTTTGATGCAGGTGGCGCAGGAAGGACACTTTCAGTACACCTATCCTGCGGAAGCATTTTTCTCGCATATCAAAATATCCATTGTGGCTGGTATTTTTCTTGTCAGCCCCTATGTGTTCGCACAGATTTGGGGATTCATTGCGCCGGGGCTGTACGCCAACGAACGTAAATGGATGATCCCCATGGCTGTTATTTCAGCAGCATTTTTCTGCGCTGGAGCGGGCTTTGGATATTTCGTTGTTTTCCCCTTTGGCTTTGAATTCTTTGCTAGCTTTTCCACCGAAGGTATTCAATTTACACCAAAACTTAATGAGTATTTGAGCTTTTGCTTGAAATTGCTTTTTGCATTTGGTTTTGTTTTTGAATTGCCATTATTTATATTCTTCCTTGCTCGCATGGGGCTAGTCTCTTCCACTGGTCTGCGCGCCAAACGGAAGTATGCCATTCTTATTGGATTTGTTATGGCTGCAATTCTGACACCGCCTGATCCGTTTACACAGTGTCTGATGGCTGGCCCGTTGATCATCCTCTACGAGCTCGGCATTTGGGTGGCTTACTTCTTTGGTAAAAAGGAGAAACGTCACCTCAAGAAGCAGGAAGAAGAGGAAGCTGCCCGTCAGGCAGAACTCGATGCTGCTGCTGAGGAGTATTCGGATAAAGAGGGGGAAGCCGATGCGGCAGAACCTGAAGACGAGGCAGAAAAAGCAGAGCCTGAAGAGACCACTGGTAAAGCATAACTGCAATCAATCCGGGCAGGAGGCTGAAGAGCCATCCTGCCCGGTTTATTTTTCTAGAGAATTCCTATACAGTCGCGCTCAAAGAGCAACTGTATCTTTTTAAAGGAGAGCGTCATGACGCGCCAAGCTGTCATTGAACGGAAAACGAACGAAACAGACATCAGTCTGAAACTCACTCTGGATGGAGAGGGTAAGGTCAATGTGGATACCGGAATCGGATTCGCAGATCATATGCTCACGCTTTGCGCATTCTGGGGTGGTTTTGATCTTGAGCTGACTTGTAAGGGTGACCTTGAAATTGATTCCCACCACACCTTGGAGGATATTGGTCTCTGTTTGGGCCAAGCTCTTTCGGATGCGTTGGGTGATAAGAAAGGCATCGTTCGTGTGGCATCCGCCAAAGTCCCCATGGATGAGGCTCTTGCCGAAGTCGTAGTGGATATCTCGGGTCGTCCATATATTGTTTATAGCGACGAACTTCTGCCCGCGATCATTGCTGGCGATGAGAAAGATATCTGGCGCGAATTTCTTAAGTCTTTTGCGTTTAAGGCAGGCATGAACCTGCATGTAAAATATGAATATGGTCTCAATGGCCATCACCTGTTGGAAGCTGCTTTCAAGGCTATGGGCATTGCCCTCGGTCAGGCCGTACAAATCGGTCGGAAGGGTGTTTCCAGTACTAAAGGGAGTCTCGACTAATGCAACGCTTTGCGAAAATTGTCGTCTTGTCGACTCTGTGTCTGGCTCTGCTATTGGCTGCTGGTTGTGGTACTAAGAAACGTACTGCCGCTGTGCCGCGTCCTGATGGCAAACTGGCTGTGGCAGGATTTACCAATCCTGTTTACAACTGGCAAATTTTGGCCGGGTACCTGGATGAAGAAGGCAACCCTGTGCCCGATGGTACGCTTGAGGCGCTCGACGCTGTTTTGATTGATACACTGCAAGAGCATCAGGTCTTTGACTACATTACTCCCATGGCTGTGAAGCAGTGTGAGGAAGTTGTGGTCTTTGAAGAGTCTGGCCTGCCCAAGGTTTCCGCATGGAAGTATTGGCTTGGCGTAGCAAAGTGCATTCAGGCTGACGTTTTGCTCGTCCCACAGGTAACAAGCTGGAGTGAGCGAGTTGGTAGCACCTCTGGTGTTGAAGCTCCTGCTTCCGTTGCTCTCGATTTTTATCTGATTGATGTAAAGAACGAACGCATGACTCGTGCTCGTTATGAAGAGACTCAGGAATCGCTCATTGAAAATCTGCTTACTGCCAAGAAGTTTGCTTCTCGTGGTGGTCAGTGGGTTACTGCGACCCGGCTTGCCTCTGATGGTATTAAAGAAAAACTCATGGAACTTGGATTATGATTCTTTTCCCCGCTGTAGATATTAAAAATGGTGAATGCGTCCGTCTTGCTCAGGGCAAGGAAGATCAGGTCACCGTCTTTGGTTCCGATCCTGTAGCTCAGGCACGTAATTGGGCTGCACTTGGTGGTCGCTTCCTGCACGTTGTCGATCTGGATGGCGCATTTTCGGGCATGCCGAAGAACTTCGAACTGATCAAATCCATTTGTTCTGAAATCGATATCCCTGTTCAGCTTGGCGGCGGTATTCGTGACATCGCTACAGCTGAAAAATACATCGAAGCTGGTGTACACCGCCTCATCATCGGAACCATGGCCCTTGAAGACCCAGAACTCTTCTCCGAACTTTGCAAAGCCTTGCCTGGACGAATCGGCGTATCCCTGGATGCTGTCGATGGTCAGCTCAAGACTAAGGGCTGGGTCGAAGATGCAGGCCTGACTATGGATGATGTTATTCCTCGTTTGGAAAAAGATGGAATTCGCTTCATCGTATATACAGACATTTCCCGCGACGGTATGCAAACCGGTGTGAATGTGAAGGGGTTAGAAGATCTCTGCGCTAAGACCTCCATTCCTGTGCTTGCCGCAGGTGGTGTCCACACTATGGATGATATCAAGGCACTGTATCCACTCTCCAAGAAGGGCTTGGAAGGAGCCATCTCCGGCCGTGCCATCTATGTGGGAACGTTGGACGTCAAAGAAGCGAACGCCTGGATTGATGAGCAGTAGTTTTTATTCTTAGTATAAATTCAAGAAGCCCCTCCGCTAGCGGAGGGGCTTCTTTTTTTGGGGAAGGAGAGGGAATGATGAGCCACTCTCAAAAATTATGATTTCGTTCTTGGTGGTATATGGCAGATTAAAGTTACACGAGTACGCTCGGGGAGTTACGATTTGATGAACTTCGATTAAAGTTGATCATCCAAATACGACTACAACATAGAATAAAGCGCTTCGAGCGCTAGCAAGATCGATAGAAATTAAGGAAGGAGAGAGGGAGCCCAATAAAAAAGGGAGCCATTTGGCTCCCTTTAATCTTGTTATTTATCTGCTTTGTGCAGATGAACGTCGGTTTGGGGGTAGGGGATGGAAATGCCTTCCTGATCGAATACGAGTTTTACCTTTTCAGTGAGCCCCCAGTAGACGCCCCAGTAATCTTCGGTTTTACACCATGGACGAACGATGAAATTGACAGATGAATCTGCCAGTTCGGATACTGCAATTTGTGGAGCGGGTGTTGAAAGAACTCGTGGGTCTTCTTTAACAATCGTTTCGAGCAACTCTTTGGCTTTCAGCAGGTCATCGTCATACCCAATTCCCATGATGAGATCGACACGGCGGGTAGCATTGGCGGAGACGTTGATGATGGTTCCTGACAAAATGGACGAGTTTGGTACGATTATCGCTTTGTTGTCTGGGGACGTTAGCACAGTGTTGAAAATGTTAATTGCTGTAACTGTGCCGCTTACTCCAGCTGCGGTAATGTAGTCACCTTTCTTGAAAAAACCGAGCAGGATGAGCATGACGCCTGCTGCGAAGTTGGAAAGGGAGTCCTTGAGAGCGAGACCAACGGCAAGACCTGCGGCACCGAGTACTGCAAGGAAAGAGGTTACGTTGATTCCAGCCTGCCCGAGCGCCATGATAGCGATGGCAGCAAGTAGGGCGTAGTAGATGATGTTTCTGAGAAAGGTTGTCAGGGTTTCATCTACGCTCGACTTGCTGAGAATTGCCTGAGTTACATTGGCGAGTCTCTTGGCAACCATTCGTCCAACAACAAAGACGATAAGGGCGATGAGGATGTTTAGTCCGTGGGTGGTGACAAGAGCGATGCCTTCTTCAAGCAACGATTGAACGGTATCGGGATCAAGCATATTCATTTGTTTCTCCTAAATATGGAATTGGTATCACAGTTGGGAATCAATACCATAAAGGAGATAGAGGGGGAACAAAAAATGTTTTATAAATCGGTAGGTCTGCTAGCTTCCGCCCCATTTTTCTGTTTCTTCAATACGGATATACTTTTGGAAGGTGTAATAGAATCCAGCCATGGCGTTGTAGAACCCTGCCTTGCCATCAAGGAAGCCGAGTTTGAGTAAGTAGAGCTTTATAAAACGCATGATGCCGTGAAGCATGCCTTGGAGCAGGCCTCCCTTGCGGCCTTTGGCTCTGAGGGATTTTGCGCCTTCCTCGGCATAGTAGTTGATCTTCTCCATGTGTTGCTCAAAAGATTCGTACGGGTAGTGAAGGATGTCACCTTCAAGCTTAAGCGTCTTGCCGAGAGCATCAAAATGATAGTGAGCACCCGATGCTGTGACTTTCATTTTCCCGTTACGGAAGAAGCGGAAAAGATAATCTGGATACCAGCCGGAATGCCTCATGAACCGATTGAAATAGAAGGAAGATCTTGGCGTATAATAGCCTGCAACATTATCACTGGCGGACAACTTGGAGATGATGTTGTCACGCAGTTCGTCGGTGAGAAATTCATCCTGATCTAAAGAGACAACCCAATCCGTCTTGATCTCTGCCAAAGCGAGCTTGAATTGATCAACTGGGCCGGGCCACGGGTTAACGATAATACGCGCACCACAGGCTTCTGCTATTTCACGTGTACGGTCCGATGATTCAGAATCCACTACGAGAATTTCGTCGCAGAAGTCGAGTGAGGCAAGGCATTTTTCGAGAATCCGCTCGCCATTATATGTAAGAATGAGGCCGGTAACTGTTTCGCGCATGATTTCTCCCTTTGAAGCAGGGGCATGGTAGCGGTTTCGTTTGATTCGGTCCACGGAAAGATAATCATTGACTTGGGGCCGTTGGCTTCGTTCTGATGTTTTATTAATACTGCTACAAGCCTGATGGTGATATTTATGCGGATATGCTTTTATATATGTCTAATTTTATTGCAGACTGTTGTCTTTCAATCGAATGTGTTTGCTGATGACATTCAGATAGCTAACCCTGATCGTGGGAGCCTGGGATTTGTCCCTGAGCGAATTGTTCATGAGGCGTATCTAAACTTGGGCATGTCTCCGGTTATAAGGGAAACTACGCAGGCCAACTCCCTTGAGTTGGTAAATTCAGGTCAGGTGGATGCTGAACTGTGTAGGGCTGAGGGTATGGAGAAGTTTTATCCCAATCTCATTCGAGTGCCTGTATCAGTCTATTCCTTTTCATATGTCGGGCTTGTTTTTGAGCCTGACCTACAAGTTGAGGATTCAGATGATTTGGCTTCTTGCATCGTAGGGTATCTGGCTGGAGCGGTGAAAATGAGGGAAAAATTCGGGGCAAGGTGTAAAGCGTTGGTTCCGTATCATGACATTGGTGAGGCGTTTTCTCTGCTCCATTCTAAGCAAATTGATATTATGTTAGTTGAACGTCATCTTGCAAAGCGCCTTCTTAAACATGAAGCTCATCCTTCGATGCGACTTGTCGAGATCCCTTTTTTGTCGGCCGATTTGTATCATTATGTTCATAAAAGGCATGCGGCTTTAGTTCCCTTGCTGGCTAGGGAATTAAGCGAAATACAAGCACAACAGAAATGATTCTCTACAGGTTAATATGATTCTATAAGGTAAGAAAAGGGCCCTCCTGCATTAGCAGGAGGGCCCTTTCTAATTGTACTTATTGGGGCTTACAGGTCAGTACTGTGATCTGGAGCCTTGGGGTTGAGTTCGTCTGGCAGAGGATCGTTACAATCCTTGCACGGCAGGATGAGGTTCAGAGCGACGCCGACAATACCAGCGAGGCCGATACCGCCAAGCTTGACGATGACAAGGTCAAAACTCATTCCGCCGATACCGAAGACCAGGATAATGGCTACGATAGCGAGGTTGCGGGGGAGCATGAGGTCATTGCCTGCACGAACCAGTGTGTTGATACCGATGACGGTGATGGCACCGAACAGCAGGATCATGATGCCTCCCATAACAGGGACAGGGATGGTGTTCAGAACTGCACCGAGCTTGCCTACAAAGGCCAGGATCAGGGCGGTGATAGCTGCCCAGGTCATGATGGCCGGGTTGAAGGCGCGGGTCAGCGCCACAGCGCCGGAAACCTCGGAGTAGGTGGTGTTCGGCGGGCCACCGAGAGCTGCTGCCAAGGAGGTGGCAACACCATCGCCGAGCAGGGTGTTCTCAATGCCGGGGTCCTTGACGTAGTCCTTGCCGGAGATGCCGCCAATGGCGAGTACGTCACCGAAGTGCTCAATGGCCGGAGCGATAGCAACCGGGACGATGAACAAAACTGCTTCGAGGTTCCATGTGGGGAACGTGAAGTTTGGAATAGCGAGGAGCGGGGCATCAGCAATCTTGGCAAAGCTGACCAGTACTGGAGATGTCCAGTTTTGGAGAGTGCCTGGATCAAATGCTGCCTGAGTGGAAGCGGCGAAGCCTGTGGCGTCCAGAATGAGGGAAGTGGTGTAACCAGCAATGATGCCGAGCAGGATAGGGATCAGCTTGATCCAGCCCTTGCCCAGCAGGGATGCGAGGATGGTTGTAGTGAGTGCTACACCGGAAATGATGACAGCGGTGGTGCTGGGTACGAGCCAAGCGGAACCATCGCCTGTGCGGCCCATTGCCATGTGAACGGCAACCGGAGCTAGGATCAGGCCGATGACCATGATGACCGGGCCTGTGACAACCGGAGGTAGGACGCGACGCAGAATCGCAGAACCGTTAACGCGAATGACGAAGCTGAGAGCTACGTATAGAATACCGGCAGCAAGCAGGCCACACATGGTGGACGGAATGCCCCAAGTCTGCACGCCATAAATGATGGGTGCAATGAATGCGAAAGACGATGCGAGAAAAACGGGAACTTTACCCCTGGTAATAACCTGGAAGACCAAGGTTCCTGCACCTGCGGTAAACATTGCCACGTTGGGATCCAGTCCGGTCAGCAGCGGGACCAGAACCAGCGCGCCAAAGGCTACGAATAGCATCTGCGCTCCCAGCAGCGCGTCCTTTGGTTTGAAATTGTACTCTGTGGAATGAACGTCACTCATTAATATACTCCTCCCTGTTTGCGAAGCTGTCATGCTTCCTGTTGCCCCCTACGAAAACTCCTAAAAAAAGGCACGCTGTGAAGCGTGCCTTCATACCTACTTGGTACCGAATATCTTGTCTCCCGCGTCTCCGAGACCAGGGATAATGTATCCGATGTCATTTAATTTTTCATCGATTGCAGCGACGTATATGTCTACGTCTGGGTGCTTGTCCAAAATGCGCTTGACGCCTTCAGGCGCTGCACAGAGGAACAAACCACGGATGGATGTGCAACCGGATTTCTTGAGCAGCTCAATAGTAGCTTCCAGTGTGCCGCCTGTTGCCAGCATGGGATCGAGGATGAGCGCGGTACGCTCTTCCATCTGTCCTGCGAGCTTTACATAGTACTCAACCGGCTGCAGAGTTTCTTCGTCGCGGTAGAAACCGACAACAGAAGCCTTGGCTCCGGGAATCATGTCGTAGACACCGTCCAGCATGCCGAGACCAGCGCGCAGGATAGGGACAACGGTAACTTTCTTGCCCTTGATAGTGTCGACTTCAACGTCGCCAGCCCAACCTTTAATGGTGGTGGTTTCAGTCTCGAAGTCCTTGGTGGCTTCGTAGGTCAGCAGACGAGTAATCTCGTTTGCCAACTGACGGAAACGGCTGGTGGAAATGTCGTCCTTGCGCAGGATACCGACTTTATGACGGATAAGTGGGTGATCGACCACGTGCAGTGCCATAGTCTATCCCTCCTTGAGGATTGAATGGTAATATTTAAATGAGATCTTTTGATCGCGTAAAACTTTCCTTTTCTAGTCTGATCGGCGTTCACGGTCAAGACCCAAATAGGGTGTTTGAGCATGGTTATAACAAGATACGATTTTACTTTCCAATGATTCCCAGTATATCGTCAACAACATGACCAACGAGAAAAATAATAATTTTTGGGAGCGCTCTGCGCAGGCATCGGATCTTAACGTCCGACTGGATAAATTCTGGGCACGTGAGCTTGCGGACGAAGGTGTTTCCCGCGGTCGTGTGAAAGCATGGATCGAGGGCGGTTTGGCCTTGGTGGATGGGACCCCTGTGACTAAAGGGAAGCTAAAGCTTATGGGGCATGAAACCCTGTCCATTGGCGCAGCAGGAAACAAATCCGGGGTAGAAGATGCCCAGCCAGTTGAAGGCGATCTCGATATCGTATTTGAAGATGAGCACGTAGTGGTCGTTGACAAGGCTGCCGGGATTACCACGCATCCTGCACCGGGTGAACCAGACGCAACGTTGGTTAACTATTTATTACATCATTATCCTGACATCGCGCCGGGAGTTTCTGGTATGGACGGGCAACGTCCCGGTATCGTGCATCGGCTTGATAAGGATACTTCTGGCCTTATCGCTACAGTACGCACTGAAGCTGACCGTCTGACCTTGGCTTCGGATTTTGCGGAGCGTCGGGTTAGTAAAGTGTACCTTGCTATCGTGCACGGTTGTCCTGAGAAGAAGACTGGGGTCATCGAAGCGCCTATTGGTCGTCATCCTACCATGAAGACGCGCATGGCCGTGGTCGAAAAGGGAGGCCGTGAGGCAAAGAGTGATTACCGTGTTTTGTGGACTGGCCCTCGCGGTCTGGCGAGCTTGGTGGCTGTGCGTATTCATACTGGTCGCACACATCAGATTCGCGTGCACATGGCACACATCGGACATCCCCTTTTAGGTGATGCACCGTATGGTTCTCGCCACCAAGCGGATTGGCTGCGTAGGCCCGACAGGTTGGCTGAGCTGGCTCCTCGTCAGATGCTTCATGCATTTTACCTTTCATTTGCTCACCCGGAAAGTGATGAGCAGGTGACCCTGTGGAAGAAACCGCCGCAGGATTTCCTCGATCTGCTCTCTGGTCTGAAGCGCGAATGTTTGCGCGTGGGGGTAGTCGGCATGCCGGGCAGTGGTAAATCCGCTACGATAAATTTCTTGCGAGATGCAAAGCTGCCAGCGTTTAGTGCTGATGAATCTGTTGCAGAGTTGTATGGTTCAGGCGGAGACGGTGCGGTCATGATCCAGCAGCGTTTTGGTGGACAGTACACTCTTAGTGATGGTGCTGTGGACAAGCCCGCATTGTTCAAGGCCATGTGTGATTCAGAGGGGAAACGTCGCGAGATCATGGATATGATTCACCCGATGGTGCGTCATGCTTGCGAGGCATTTTTCCAGTCTCATCGGGACGAGAAAATTTGTTATGCAGAAATCCCGTTGTTGCTCGAAGGTGGGTGGCATGAACGGGGCCATGTGGATGGTGTGGTTGGTGTTCGGTGTCCTGATGAGAAGAGGACTGGAGAGTTGCGCGAGATTCGCGGGCTTGATACCGAAACGCTGGCGATCTTTGATTCCTGGCAGTGGCCGGAGGAGAAGAAGCTGGAAGCGTGTGATCTGCTCATCGAAAATTGCGGTTCTCTGGATGATCTTAAGGCCGAAGTGGAGCGTTTGCGCGACTGGGCTACTGAACGTCTTGAACAGCGCAATGCAGAGTTTGCGGATTGGTTGGATGCGCTGTGGCCTCGACTGGCAGCAGAATTTGAGGATGAAGGGGAGCTTGCATGATTCCCATCCGGGACAATGTGCCACGAGTGACCAAGCCTATAGCGGTCACTATCGTCATTGTCCTGAATGCGCTGCTCTTTATATACACTCAGGGAATGTCGCTGCGGGAACAGGCGCAGATATTTCATTTATACGGCGTGGTCCCGGCCCGGTTCTTTGAGCCGGACTGGGCTATCTGGGCCGGGTATCCGGAATCGTACGGATGGCCGTTCATTTCTTATATGTTTCTGCACGGTGGCTGGATTCATATCCTGCTGAACATGTGGATGCTGTGGATTTTCGGCGACAACATTGAGGATGTTACCGGGCATTTCGGTTTTATCGTCTTTTATCTTTTGTGTGGCATGGCAGCAGTGGGGCTGCACATGGTGTTTCAGCAGACGGCCAATATTCCGGTTATCGGTGCATCTGGTGCTGTGGCAGGAGTCATGGGAGCGTATATCGTTCTTTATCCCCATGGTCGGGTGCTGACATTGGTACCCATTATTATCATTCCGCTCTTCCTGCGGGTGCCATCCTATCTCTTCCTCGGAATCTGGTTCCTCTCACAGGTCACGTCAGGATTTCTTGCCAACGGCGCACGTGGCGCACACGAAGTGGCGTGGTGGGCGCACGTTGGTGGATTCGTGGCCGGGCTGGTACTGATCCTTTGGTTCAGACAACGGTCAGCGTGCAAGTATTGCTATAATCCCACGACCAAGGATTACGACCCGGAGGCCGGGAATCCATTGAATCCTTTATAGTAGCTATCCTTCCAGCGTGAACGGCGAGTAGTCTCCGGGCCAGAACATCTGGCGGTTGGGAGAATCATTGGTGCCGTAAAGCTTAACACGATCCATATAGTTCAGCGCCATGAGCAGCATTTCATCTCCACGTAAGCAGCCGAGTGCTCCGCTTGCTGTGTTGATCTCGTCAAATTGTTTAACGTTGTCTCGACGAACGCCGTCTCCAACAAACATGATGGGGACAGGTTCGCCGGAGTGGACGAGTGAGCCGCAGCTTGGCGTGGAGTGATCCGACATGATTACGAGCAGAACGTCTTCGTTGTGCAACAGTGAATCGATGGTTTCAGAGAGCCCTGCATCCAATGCTTCTATAGCTTTTACTTTGGCTTTTGGGTTCTTACCATGTCCGGCTCGGTCTGCTGCTTTGTGGTGGATATGGATGAAGTCGTATTCATCCAGATTGTCCGCGGCGAACTGAACTCGTTCTGCAATATCCCGGGCAGGATCGCGACTGTCTTTGACCTTGTGAAAATTCATGCCGAGGAGTTCGGATAGGCCTCGGTATACAAAGCCGCTAGCAGTGGATAAGCCGCGCAGTCCGTAGCGCTCACGGAAAGAGGGGATGGTTGAAATTTGTCCTGGGCGTTGGGTGGTCAGTCCGTTGATAGGAGGCAGGGTTTCTTTTACTCGCATCTTATTCTGATCCACTTCCATGAGTTGTGCGTATGCCCAGCGCATGTAGTCGGTTAGGACACGGGCTGTGTTGATGGCAGCTGGGTCTTCCTGATGAGTCTCAAGAGGGTGGATGGCGGAAAGAAATCGTCCATCGACCATGGGGTTGGAATCCGTTATGTGCGGGGAAACATCGCCGTGCATGGTAAGGATACCAAACATGCCGCCTGTGCGGTGTAGTTCAATGGAAATGCCGTCCTGTTCAAAATGGCTGACAGCTGTGAATAGTGCGTCGATCTCATCCGGTGTGCCACAAATACGATTGTATTTGAGGACCAGTTCACGTTCAGTGGTTTCCAGAACATTAGTAAACTGGGCGAGCATGGCAACATCGTCGTTGGCGATCTTTACCTCTGCTCCCAGTGCTTCCAGAGGGCCGCGTCCGGGAAATTCGTCGGGTGTATAGCCGAACATGGCAAAGTGTGCGTCTTCGCTCGGAAAGGGTTGGCCGAACTTGCCAGCATGGTACAAGCCGTTGCTGCCCAAAGTGGCAAGGCGATCAAGACAGGGCGTCTTGGCTGCCTGAAGTGGGGTCTGGTAATCGAGCTTGGCATGGGCGCGATCTCCGAGACCGTCGAGCATGATGAGAACACAGGTATTAGGCACGTATATCTCCGAATCTACAGCAATCTGGTATTACGTTATGACAGAGCCATGGCTTGTTTGTAGCCATGGCGTCGAATCGTCTTGTCATAATTCGTGAAAGGTTGCCAGACATACTATGGCGTATTTTCGGCTATGGGCGTGCGATTTTACCTCGTAGAAGAATAACGAGTTAACATGTTGATGCTATTACGGAAGGGCATCTGTGGTTCCGGTTACTTCGAGGGTATGAGGAATGAAGTAACCTTTTTCACCCCAGATGTTCCCTTGGCGATTTTGATCGCAAGTTTCGCATCTGTCTTGCTGCGAACCATACCGACCATGACCACTTCGCCGTTCATGACTTCTGTTTCAATCTGTGTTGCGCTCAAATCCGTGTCTGCGATGAGGTTTGCCCGAACTTTAGTCGCGATTTGTACGTCGTCCGACAGTGTGTCGGTTTCTTTCACGAAATGGGTTTTCACACTTCTGACGCCATCGATGGACTTGGCTGTATTGACGGCAAAGCTTCGGAATGCGGTGTCATTGATAGCGCCGATGAGATAAACTTTACCCACAAAGCAGTATGCGTGGATCTTGAGTGCTTTCTTGCCATCCTTGTTTGCCATCTGCCCTTTAATATCAAGGGAAATGCGTTTATCATCCGCCTGTTGGGTGACGCTGCGCTCGTCTCGGGCGCTTTCATAGATTGCTCCCCACGGGGTCCAGGCAATGCTGGTTATGGCAAAACAAATAGTTATCAGGCATAAAGCGGTTCGAGTAAGGTGTTTCGTGGTACTTCTTTCATTCATTTTCATCCCCCTTGCTTGACAGTTGAAATAGACATATTACTTTAAGAATCTCGAATCAAAAAAAGATTTTGCGCCATTTAAAGGAACTGATTGTCCATGGAATACAAAGACTACTACAAACTTCTCGGAGTCTCCAGAACTGCTTCACGAGATGAGATTGCCAAAGGCTTTAAGAAGCTTGCGCGTAAATATCATCCTGATCTCAACCCCAATAATGCGGCGGCTGAGGCAAAGTTCAAGGAAATTAACGAGGCATACGAAGTCCTTAAGGACGAAAAGAAACGCAAACTCTACGACCAGTTTGGCTCCAATTGGGAACATGGTCAGAATTTCCAGCCCCCGCCGGGTTATGAGAATATGAATTTCGGTGGTGGTGGCGGATTCCCCGGTGGCCCTGGCGGCGCTGGTGGATTCTCCGACTTTTTCGAAACAATTTTCGGTGGCCCCGGCGGTCCCGGTGGTGGCGGTCAGTTCCGTGGCGGCTTTCAACAGGGCGGCGGGTTTCCCGGTGGCGGCGGTGGATATCAGCAGCGTCCTCGACGCGGCACGAATTCCGAAGCCACCTATGAATTGACGCTGGATGAAGCATTTCGTGGTGGCTCCAAGTCCATTACTCTGCAGGAGCAGGTGACAGGGCCGGAAGGTATCCCTCGCATGACGACCAAGACTCTTGAGGTCAACGTACCTCCGGGAATCAAGGATGGTCAGAAGATCAGGCTCGCCAATCAGGGCAATCCCGGTGTGTCCGGTGGTGCTAAAGGTGATCTGTATCTCAAAATCCGATTGATGCCGCACCCCATGTTCAAAGTGAATGACAGTGATGTGATCCATGATCTCAAGCTGGCTCCGTGGGAGGCCGCACTTGGTGCAACTCTCCGTATTCCCACTTTGGATGGTGCTGTGGAAATGAAAATTCCGCCGGGTCTCGGCTCCGGCAAAAAACTGCGTATCAAAGGCAAGGGCCTTGGTCCGGCTGCCAAACGCGGTGACCAATACGTGCGCATCATGATTGAGTCCCCGGACCGCCTTTCCACGGAAGAGCGTGAGTTGTGGGAACAGTTGCAGGAAGTATCCGATTTCAAGCCGAGAGAATTCTAGGGGGTTCGTATGCCGACCAAACGCCTCAAGGCGATGATGATGAAAATCCCCGGCCTTAATTTGCCGGAGCGCAGCGAATACGTTGCATGGACCCAATTGGTGGAGTTGACCTCCATTCAACCCACCGAGGTCAATGAACTCATCGAACTTGGCTGGATCAGCCCTCAGAAGACGAACGCAGAAGAATACCTGTTCCGCTTGCGTGACGTCTACCGCATTCACAAGCTCATGCGGTTGGTCAATGACCTCGACATGTCTTTCAACAGTGCATCAATTGTTGTTGATCTACTGGATCGTGTCGAAGAGCTAGAGAAGGAAGTCGATGAGTTGAAGCAGCTCGTGTAGCTTTCTTCGGTAAGCTGTTGAAAAACGCGCATCTACTGCGTTGCGAATTATTGTCAAACCCTTACGTACAGGAAGTACGCTTCGTTCTTGACAATAATCCGCGCCTTGTAGCTACACATTTTTGAACAGCTTGTATGCCGGTCGTTGAAAAACGCGCATCTACTGCGTCTTTTTGAACAGCCTGTATTTAGGCCATGATGGCCGACTATATCACTTCAAGGAGGTTCATTTCTTTATGGATCCCAATACCTTTACTCGTAAAACGCAAGACGCTGTGTCTGAGGCGCAAAACCTCGCTATCCGATTTGGACATCAGCAAATTGATTGTGAACATCTCATGCACGCCCTGGTCACTCAGGAGCAAGGGCTTGTGCCGCAAATTCTGCGTAAGCTCGGTGTACCCGCCGATACATACCTCGGTGCTATCGATGCAGAAATAGCAAAGCTGCCCAAGGTCTCCGGGCCTGGTGCACGTCCTGATCAGATTCTCGTCACCCAACGATTGCAAGGGGTACTTGTTGCCTCCGAAGACCAGAAGAAGCGTATGCAGGACGACTTTGTCTCTGTTGAGCATGTCTTTCTGGCGCTCATGGATGAGTCTCCGTCCACTGGCGTAGGGCGTGTGAACAAGCAGTTCAATCTTGATCGTAATAAGGTGTTCGAGGCGTTGACCGAAGTTCGTGGCAAGCAGCGTGTGACCTCGGATAACCCCGAAGCGACCTATGATTCTCTGAAAAAATATGGTCGTGATCTGGTGGAAGAAGCCCGATCCGGCAAGCTTGATCCCGTTATCGGTCGTGATGCTGAAATCCGTCGTGTTATCCGAATCTTGTCTCGTCGCACCAAGAATAACCCGGTGCTGATTGGTGAGGCTGGTGTAGGTAAAACCGCCATTGCCGAGGGCCTTGCTCAACGCATTGTGGCCGAGGATGTCCCTGAAGGATTGAAGAACAAGACTGTTTTCAGTCTGGATATGTCCGCACTTATCGCTGGTGCCAAGTATCGCGGTGAATTCGAGGAGCGTCTCAAGGCTGTTTTGAAGGAAGTGCAGGAGTCTGCTGGACAGATTCTCATGTTCATCGATGAGCTGCACACTATCGTGGGCGCAGGTAAGACTGACGGTGCTATGGACGCGAGCAATATCCTAAAGCCCATGTTGGCTCGTGGCGAGTTACATTGCATTGGTGCCACCACCATTGATGAGTATCGTAAATATATTGAAAAAGATCCCGCACTGGAACGTCGTTTTCAGACCGTATTGGTGGAAGAGCCGTCTGTTGAGGATACCATTTCCATCCTGCGCGGTTTGCGTGAACGTTTTGAAGTCCATCACGGTGTGCGTATTTCTGATGGTGCTGTTGTAGAAGCTACAGTGCTTTCCCATCGCTACATTGCTGATCGCCAGTTGCCGGATAAGGCTATCGACCTCATTGATGAAGCCGCGGCTTTGATCCGTACGGAGATTGATTCTCAGCCTTACGAGCTGGACAAGGCGAACCGTCAGATCATGCAGCTTGAGATCGAACGCGAAGCGCTTAAGCGTGAGACTGATGTCGCATCCAAGGAGCGGTTGCAGAAGCTTGAAAAAGATTTGATGGATCTCAAAGAAAAGCAGGGCGCACTCCTTGCTCAGTGGGAAAACGAGAAGGGTGGTATTGAACGATTACGCTCTCTGAAAGAAGATATTGAAACCACACGTCGGGAGATCGAGGAAGCCAAGCGCGTCCACGATTACAACCGGGCGGCTGAGTTGGAATATGGCAGACTTGCCACTCTTGAGAAGGATCTGAACGATCGAAATGAAGCTCTTGAGTCCGGTGATACTCCACGCATGGTTAAGGAAGAGGTCGGTCCGGATGACGTTGCTCAGGTCATTGCAAAATGGACTGGCATCCCTGTCTCCAAACTCTTGGAAGGCGAACGTGAGAAGCTCCTCAAGTTGGCTGATGTGCTGCATGAGCGCGTTATTGGTCAGGACGAAGCTGTTCAGGCCGTGGCTGATGCAGTCCTCCGTGCTCGTGCTGGATTGAAAGACCCATCCAAGCCCATCGGCTCGTTTATTTTTCTCGGTCCCACCGGGGTCGGTAAAACTGAGTTGTGCAAGACTTTGGCGGCTGCGCTATTTGATTCCGAAGACAACATGGTGCGAATCGACATGTCTGAGTACATGGAGAAGCACACCGTTGCTCGACTGATTGGCGCGCCTCCGGGCTACATTGGGTATGATGAAGGTGGCCAGCTGACTGAGGCTGTTCGCCGCAAGCCATACTCTGTAGTTCTCTTTGATGAGATTGAGAAGGCGCATCATGATGTGTTCAACGTCCTATTGCAGATTCTCGACGACGGTCGTTTGACTGATTCTCAGGGACGTACCGTGAACTTCAAGAACACCATTGTCATCATGACGTCCAATCTTGGTGCCGAGCATATGCTTGATGGCATAGATGAGTCTGGTCAATTCCATGATGGTGTTGAAGACAAGGTCATGGATGTTTTGCGTCACCACTTCCGCCCGGAGTTCCTGAATCGAGTGGATGCAGGAGTGATGTTCAGACCGCTGCTGGCGGCACAGCTCGTGAAGATTGTCGATCTGCTTATTGCCGGACTGTCGGAACGGTTGGCCGAGCGTAAGATCGAACTTACGCTCACAGATGCAGCCAAGGGATTTATCGCAGAATCTGCCTATGATCCGAGCTTTGGCGCTCGTCCGCTTCATCGCTATCTTCAGGTTAATTTGGAAACTCCACTTGCCAAGATGATTATTGGCGGTGATTTGAGTGATGGTGATACTGTTACAGTGGATGAACACGATGGTGGCTTGATTTTTAAGTAGCCAATATTAAATATGAATCGCAGAGGGCAGCCATGAAATGGCTGCCTTTTCTATTGAGGTTGTTTGCAATAACTCGCGGTTTCTATTAGTTTCCTCAATAGATGAGGTTCGATTTAGATGATGAGTAAATATACAATTTTCATATTCGCCATAGTACTGATTATGAGTGCTGCCAGTGCTGCTGTCTTTGCTTCATCGAAGCAATATTCGGGTGGGATCACTGTCGCACATTCTAATGATATGGCTCCTCTCAGTTTTTCCGGATTAGACAATAGTGCCAAGGGTATCATCCCGGACTTCTGGAGAAAATGGTCTGAGAAGACCGGCATTCCCGTGACATTTCGATTGGTCAAGTGGGAGAGAAGTTTGGAGATGGTAGCCAGCGGTGAGGCTGATGTTCATGGTGGACTCTTTCTCACGGAAGACAGGCGACCTCTGTTGGACTTTTCAGATCCATTCATGCCGATGCGTACATATTTGTTTGCTATCAAAGGAGCGCAAATCTCAAACGTTAGCGATCTGGGATCATACCGTGTTGGGGTTCTCAACAAGGGGGCTGCTCATGAGTTCATGGCTCGTGAACACTCGGAAGTGACTCTTAAGACATACGACTCAGCCCGGGACGTAACTCAGGCATTAGTGGCGCATGAAATCAGCGCTGTCGTCATGGATTATCCAACAGTTCTTTACCTCAGTGGAACATTGGGCGCTGTTCGTGAAATTATCCCTGTTCATCCCGTTTACAGTGAAATGTTGCGTGCGGGGATAGCCAGGGGGAATGACAAATTGATGGCGGTAGTCGAGAAGGGACTTGCCCAAATGGACGATGAACTCCGTGAGAGTATCAAGGCACGATGGTTTATTGAGTCTACCCCCACTGTGAGTCCTTTGGTTCTTACGCTTGGATTGTCCGCTGTAGGTCTGCTGATCTGCTTCTCCCTTTATCTTTATGTTTCTTTCCGAAAGGGGAAAGGCGCATAGACTCTATTCAGTTATAGATTATACTCGCGCATGCATTGGTGATGTGCTAGTGAATTACCTTTGAGGTGCTTTGTTTTGCGCCTATAATTGAATACATAAGGGGCGAGGCTGTCTTGCGTTTTTCTATTTATTCCTATCTTTTACTGATCATTATTCTCCTGTGTCCAAGTACAGGGCAGGCATATACAGTTCCTGAGAAATATCGTCTTGGTGTCACGGTGACCCATTCATCGACCATGGCCCCGCTTTCGTTTATCGGTGTGAATGGCGAACCTAAAGGGTTTGTCATAGATTTTTGGCGCAAGTGGTCTAATGACACTGGAATTCCTGTGACTTTCAAGCTGGCAGGTTGGAAGGAAGGGCTGGAGAAGGTTCAGCGCGGTGAATACGATATTCATGGGAGCTTGTACAAGACGCCTGAGCGGTTGGAGTTTCTGGACTTTGCTGAAGAAACTTTTCCAGTCGAGAGTATGCTGTTCGTAAAGAAAGAATCTTCTATTCATTCCTTGGAAGATGTTGGCACCCGAACTATTGGTGCATTGGATAAAGGGTCTTCGCGCGAGTTGATTCTGAAAAGAATTCCTGCTGCGAATTTGAAGTATTACCCTAGTATTCAGGCCGAGATAGAAGCTCTTGTGAAAGGCGATGTGGATGCTATTGTCGTTGATTCTCACGTCTTCCGCTACATAGTAGGACGGATGGGAGCTGGGCATGATGTTGAAGGACGAGAGGTTGTTTATAACAATCATCTGTTCGCAGGAGTAGCCAAGGGAAATCAGGAATTGCTTGATTTGGTGAACTGGGGAATGGAGAAAGTGAGCATGAAAGAGCGCGAAGATATTATGCAGCGCTGGTATGTTGCTGATTCTTCTACTTCGCAGGGGTTGCGGATTGCAGTGATACTTTCCGTGGCAGGCTTGGTAATATCCACCGCTTGGTTCTTTTTCGGAGGACGAAGACGGCGGGGCGAGAAATTCTCAGACTAATTTATTTGAAGAAAATAATGCCCGCTTGTGCGGGCTTTTTTGTGGAATCGGTAGGATCCGTGTGAATGAAAGATAATGATTGACTTGGTAGCCGTTTTTACGAATTTTGCAGCGTCAACTAATTGAAGCCTTTCCTATCTGACCAGCGAGTATTTTCTGATGCCTAACTTGATTCTCCTTTCTCTTCTTGCTGCATTTCCGCCATTGTCGACGGATATGTATTTACCTGCGATTCCGACATTGCAGAAGGTGTGGGGAATCCCTCTTGCGCAGGCAAATCTGTCATTGGTAATCTTCTTTGTGGCATTCAGCATTTGCTTGCTTATTCATGGGCCACTTTCTGACCGTGTGGGACGTCGTCCTGTTCTTATCGGCGGCATATTGATTTTCATATTCGGCAGTGGGCTTTGCGCCATGGCTGATTCAATATCATTTCTGATTACAGCTCGAGCGGTGCAGGCATCAGGAGCGGCAGCTGCATCTGCGTTGGCGCTGGCTTTGTCCAAAGATCTATATGAAGGGGTACAGCGACAGAAAATACTCGCATCGATCGGTGTGATAATGGCCTTTTGCCCCATGCTAGCGCCTTCTCTCGGCGGAATCATGCTCCAGTTTGGTTCGTGGAGGTGGATTTTTGTTAGTCAGGGAGCACTGGCTTTCATCGCATTATATGGTGTGCTTCGTCTCAAGGAACCGCTTACTGAATTTACCTCAGGCGGCTTACTTACCGTGGCCGGACGGTATGCTCAGGTGTTGAAGAATGGGCGTTTCGTCATCATGGCGCTGGCATTTGCGTGTATGGTCTTTCCTCATTTTGGATTCATTGGTGGCTCTCCTGCCATTTTCATTACCGGCTTCGGTATTTCAGAGCAGGCATTTGGTATGTACTTCGGCCTGAATGCATTTGGCTTCATGCTCGGCTCTCTGGCGTGTTCTCGGCTGGGTGGCGGTGTTAACCCGATGTATTTGCTCTATGGCGCGCTTTGCACCATATTCCTTGGCGGTGTGTTGCTCATCGCACTTGGAGGCACCTCGCCCATGATGGTGACACTCCCTACGTTGCTTATCACTTTCTCCGTGGGATTTTCACGGCCCATAAGCAACAACATGATCTTGGATCAGGTGAAGAGCGATGTTGGGGCGGCTTCATCCATTATGACATTTGAGTTGTTCATGGTTGGTGCCATATCCATGGAAATTATTGCGCTTGAATGGACTTCCAAGGTTGATGTCCTTGGTCTGTTGGCGCTGGCAGGAGCGGTTGTCCCTGTTTTGGGATTAGCGTTTTTGCGTAAGAAATAAATCCATGAACCTGCGTAGCTTAAGTAAAGTTCTACGTGGTAGAGAGCGGTTTTAGCGGAGTTGATCCGTCAGAAAATCAACAGCTCTGCTTTCCGACCAGTACTCATTTTTCGGTCCCGTCTGCACAAAACCGACATGACCACCATAGCGTGGCATTTCCAGAAAGAAATTTGGGTTGTCATTTGCCTGTTCAATGGGAAAACATTCCGGGGCAAGGAATGGGTCGTCTTGTGCGTTGACGAGCAAGGTTGGTATCTTGATGTGTTTCAAGAACTGATTGCAGCTTGATCGCGTGTAGTAATCCTCGGCATCTGTGAAATCATGGGTTGGTGCCGTGAATCGATCATCAAATTGGCGTAGTGTGGTGATGCCTTTGAGGCGCTCGGGATGCACTGCTTCAGGGAACATGTCCGCCTTGATTTTCACTTTGGCTCTGAGGCCGACCATGAAATACTCAAAATAGACTCGCCGGGATGGCATGGCGATAACCCGTTCTGTGGCGGAAAGATCGCATGGGACGGAAAATGTGGCCGCAGCCTTGACCTGCGCGGGGACTCGATCCGGGGCCTCGCCAAGATATTTCAATATCTGGTTTCCACCCATGGAGAAGCCTATGAGGGTTACGGTGTCGTACATACCATTTTTTAAGCAGTGTTCGATGACCGTGTGAATGTCGTTAGTTTCGCCTGAATGATATGAACGGGCAAAACGGTTGGGGCCGTTTCCGCATCCTCGCTGGCTCCAACATGCTGCATCAAATCCGGCGCGGGTCATGGCGCTCGCCATACCAAGGGTGTACTTTTTGCGTGCGTGCCCTTCCAGCCCATGACTTATGATGGTGATTTTGCGTGTCTTTCCCAGGTTGCTCCGGTGCCTATCTAAATCGAGAAAATCTCCATCCGGTGTTTTTATCCGTTCACTGGCCGGAGAAGCTTCAGGCGTCTGACGGAACAGAGGCGGATAGAGGGTGGCGATATTGCCACTGCGGAAGGCAAGGGGCGGAACGTAATTAGGGGTAGGTAAAACAGGCATGGAAGTCGTGTACGCCCCATGGTGGGGCGATGTCAAAGTCGTTGTGAGAAGGGAAACTATTTGCTTATGGCTGGCAACGGTTTATACTGGCGAAAACAATAGAAGGGGAACACCTTCACTCAGGAGTTTTTGTGTCGCTTTTTGAATCGATAGATATAGAGAACTATGCAGAAGTTTTGCTGTGGGCGTTGAATCAGACGCGAGATGTACCGTTGAAAAACAGGGATGTTGTTGTCATTCGGTACGACATTCCCGGGCTGGCCTTGGCCGAGGCGGTCTACACTCGGCTTATGGACGCGCATCTTATGCCCGTACCAGTCGCCATGCCCACACCCTATATGGAAATGGAGCGGTATCTCAATTCAAGTTATGGGCAGCTTCTCTTTCAGCAGCCTGGAGTGGCGGAGCTTTATTCTCATGCCGCAGGTGTTATCAATATTCTGGCACCTGAAGATATTACTCACTTGCAGACGGTTGATCCACGAACCATTGCCGAGGCCCGGAAAGCGGATGCGCAGAATCGCAATTTCATGGCGCGTCGAAAGCTCTCTCGCACTATGGGGTGGACCACTTGCGTTTATCCTACGGAAGCATTGGCGGCTGCGTCAGGTATGACGTTGGAAGAATATACCTACGCATTGCAACGAGCCTGCTGGTTGAACATGCCCGATCCGCTCAAGGAGTGGAAACGGTTGAAGCGAGAGGTTGGCGAAGTCTGTGACTGGCTCGGGAGCATGGATGTTGCCAGCCTGCATGTGGAATCTGAGGATATTAACCTTAAGGTTCCTGTGGGTGAGAGTCGTCGTTTTGTGGGCGTAGGTGGGGCGAACATTCCCGGCTATGAAATTTATTTTGCACCCGATGCCAGAGGGGTGGAGGGAACGTATTATGCGGATCAGCCAACTCTGCGTTACGGTCATTTGGTGATGGGGGTGTCGCTTGATTTTTCAGAAGGCATTGCCTCCAGAGTTGAAGCGGGGCGTGGTGAAGTTTTTCTTCAGGGACAGATGTATTCCGATTCTGGCGCTCGCCGGGTGGGTGAATTTTCACTTACGGACAAGCGATTCTCACGGGTGGACAAGTTCATGGCTCACACGCTGCTCGATGAAAACTTCGGGGGCGATCACGGGAATTGCCATATCGCGTTAGGGAGTTCTGTTCTGGAGAGTTTTACCGGACCAACGGAAGTGTTGACTCCTGAATTGGAGTACGAGTTGGGTTTTAATTCGTCGGGTATGCATTGGGATTTGGTAAATACGCAGCCCAAGCGAGTTACTGCTCGTCTCAAGACCGGGGAGCCTCGGCTTATCTACGAAGGTGGAGAATTTACCATATGAATAATGGAGGTTTTGTGAAGCCAGAAATAGGATTTATCTATACTGAAAATTGGTTTGAAGAAAAACAAGTCCAATCATATCTTGTTCCTTTGGATGCAGAGGGGCTGAAACTGACTCATGAAGAGGTTTCAGCTGAACCTTTTGCAGGGATGGAGTGGATGATTCCTACAGCTGTGTTTGTATTTATAACACGTTCATATTTTAGCTCCTTTTTAAGTGAAATGGGTAAAGATCATTATCATTTGTTAAAAGGGATGATTTCACGTTCATGGAAGAAAATAAAAGCGGGAAAAGAATACACCATTGTTAGTTTGGGAAGTCCGAATAAGTTGATGAAAGATAATCCATATTCTTCGGCTTTTTCTGTTTTGATTCCGCTGGAGGATAAAAGGGTTATTAAATTCTTAGTTCAGAAAAATCTTAGTGAGGCTGATTTAGGAGATGGATTAGAAGCAATTAGCGATATGTTAGTATCGAGTGAAATAGTTGAAAAAGATTATTGGAAATACATTTTAGTGGCGTATGATCCAGATCAGAAGAAGTTGCTGTTTCTAGATCCTACACAGCCATAAGCTCATTTACGAAGGTGGAGAGTTTAAGATTTGACGCTTGTTCTGAAAGCTCCTTTTGGGTATTATTTAGAATCGGGAAATTGTCCCGCCGAGTGAAGAACAAACAGGGTTATTCCCTATTGTTTTGTTTTCACTCTAGGGGTTTGATGTCGTTTCCTGATACCGAGAGGAATAAATGGAACAAGAATCAGATAAGCGGAAGACCAAGAGCTTATACGTTCTCAAGTCGTGTGAAGCAGAGCTTGAAGCTATCGAGGCCCGGAAACGGTCTGAAACCAAGAGCTTCTATGTTGTGCGTACTGACGATGAGATCGTTAATAAGTATAGCGATATCATTTATGATTTCGTGGACACTCCTGGTGTTTTTCTCCTTATTTCCAATGATAAGTCTTATGTTCAAGCGTTCCGTGGAACCATCTCTCACGCTTTGGGCATTGAACCTGTTTTTGTTCAGGTTACGTCAGATCTCTCACGCGCATCAGCTCTCATCGAATATTTCATGGAAAAGGAAATCATGCCGTTTGTGTTCATGGAGCATTCCATGCACTCGGAGCTGACCCTCTCTTTCATGAGGTATATTCGTACTGCGTACGATAGAATTAAGGTTTGTATTCTGTCTCGAGAATTGAGTAGAGAACGCCTTTTTCAGTTTTTTGAAGATGGCGCGAACTCTTTTTTGAAGAAACCTGCCAGCGTCAATTCAATTATCACCAAAATTGCATTTATGGTTCAGCCGCAGACAGAAGCAGATGCCCTTATTGAAGAAGGACGGGAACATATCAGCGACAACCGTTTTACCGAGGCTTTGCATTTGGCAAATCAGGTGTTGGAACGCTGGCCCAAAAATGCCGCTGCCATGGTTTTGTATGGAGATGCCAAAAAGGGACTCGCCATGCGGCAGGATGCGTTGAGCGCATATGCCAAGGCTGAACGGAATTCAAAGAATTACTTGGAACCGTTGCAGAAGATTGCAACGCTTCATACCGAAGATGATAACGTTCCGGAGGCTTTGAAATACCTCAAGAAGCTTGACCGTATTTCACCGCTTAATTGTACTCGGAAAATTAAGATTGCCGAACTTCATTATGATGACGGTGACCAACAATCCGCAGAACAGTACTTTGACAGCGCCATTGACTCGGCCAAGGAAGAAGCGCTGGCCGTGGTAGGAGAGATGTCGCTCGACATTGCAGAGATGGTGGCTGCTCACGATCCAAAGCTTGCGGCCAAGTATTATCGGAAGAGCCTTGATTTCGTGAAGAGTTCAAAAAGCCAGATGGCGATGACTATCTATAATCGACTTGGAATATCTCTTCGCAAACAGGGGTTATGGCGTGAAGCTGTGGAGGCTTACATCGAAGCAGCGCAGTATTCGCCCAAGGATGAGAACATTCAATACAACATCGGGCTTGCGTATGCCGAGGGCGAAAAGTTCCTCGAAGGTGCAGGGCGGATGAGTCAGGCCCTGATGATTAATCCCACAATGTATCATGATCGACCGGAGCTGGCGTATCAATTTGGTATGGTCTTCGCCAAGGCAAAGAGAGTGCAGGAAGCCCAGCAGTGCCTTGGGCATTTGAAGAAGATTGCCCCCGGTTACAAGGACTCCAATGATCTGTTTAAGTTGGTGGCGAGCTAACAATCGTTTCTATTGGTAAATTTCTTTTTCATTGGGTTGTTGACAACCTTCTTCCCATGCTTATTTTCCAGTCATGCCTCGCTCAAGGCGGGGCTTTTTTACGACCAAATCAGTTTGTGAGGAATAAGTTTCAATGGCGAAGAAAACCAACGTGGAAAATCCGGTCAATGGATTGTACGACGAAGATGGAAACCTGTTTGGCTCCCGTGAGGAAGTCCTTGGGGATCTCGAAGTAGAAGAATCTGCTGAGTGTGAAGAGACGGAAGTCTCCCTGAGTCAGGAAGAGCTTGAGGCTTTATGCCGAGAGTCCGTCTGTCCCGAGTGTGATGTGCACAAGGAGGCGGAGATGGTTCGACTTCGTGCTCTGGCCGATGCAGAGAACGTCAAGAAGCGTCTCCTTCGTGAGAACGAAGAGATGAAGAAGTACGCAGGTGAGTCTGTTCTGGCCGATTTGCTGCCCGTACTGGATAATCTTGAACTCGCTTTGGCTCATACTGATAATCTCGATGCAGCTTGCAAGAATTTTGTCATTGGTGTGGACATGACCCGCAAGTTGTTTCTGGATGCAGTCAAGAATCACGGTCTCGAAGCTGTTGATGCTTCCCGAGGCGTGGAATTCAATCCCGAGGTTCACGAAGCTGTGGGCATGGTCGAAGAAGCTGATCTCGGTGACAACCAGATCGCGCAGATCGTGCAGGGTGGCTATATCCTTAAAGGACGTCTGTTGCGTCCCGCCAAGGTAATGGTCAACAAAGCATAAATTTCTGCGGTCCGGCCCTTTACAACCTGGATCGCGTGATTATTGAAAAAAGAACGAAAAAATCCCGCATCAAGCGGAAATCTGAATACAATATTTAGGAGGACATATAATGGGTAAAATCATTGGAATCGACCTCGGTACCACCAACTCTTGTGTGTACGTCATGGAAGGTAAAGACCCGAAGTGCGTAACCAACCCCGAAGGTGGCCGTACTACGCCGTCCGTCGTAGCATTCACCGACAAAGAACGTCTGGTTGGCGACATCGCCAAGCGCCAGTCTGTCACCAATCCGGAAAAGACCGTCTTCGCTATCAAGCGTATGATGGGCCGCGCTGCGGATGCTCCGGAAGTTAAGAAGTGGCAGAAGCACTGTCCGTACGACATCGTTCCCGGAAACGGCAATGACGCATGGGTACAGATTGACGGCAAGAAATACTCTCCGCCCGAAGTTTCCGCCATCATCCTTCAGAAACTGAAGAAGGACGCTGAAATTTACCTGGGTGAAGAAGTAACCGAAGCGGTCATCACTGTTCCTGCATATTTCAACGACTCTCAGCGCCAGGCTACCAAGGACGCAGGCAAGATCGCCGGTCTCGAAGTCAAGCGCATCATCAACGAACCTACTGCCGCTTCTTTGGCTTACGGCTTTGACAAGAAAGCCAACGAGAAGATCGCAGTATTTGACCTCGGTGGCGGTACCTTTGATATCTCCATCCTCGAAGTCGGCGACAACGTCGTAGAAGTTCGCGCCACCAATGGCGACACTTTCCTCGGCGGTGAAGACTTTGATCACCGTATCATCGAATACCTGGTGGATGAATTCAAAAAAGAAAATGGCATCGACCTGTCCGCAGACCGTATGGCTCTGCAGCGCCTTAAGGAAGCAGCAGAGAAGGCAAAGCATGAGCTTTCCTCTTCCGTGGAAACTGAAGTCAACCTGCCGTTCATCACCGCTGACCAGAATGGTCCTAAGCACATGATGGTCAAGATCAGCCGCAGCAAGCTCGAAAAGCTCGTTGAAGATCTGGTAGACCGTACTGTTGAGCCTTGCAAAAAGGCACTCAAGGACGCTGGTCTGTCCGCTGCTGACATCGATGAAGTCATCCTCGTAGGTGGTATGACCCGTATGCCGCTGGTTCAGGAGAAGGTTAAGTCTTTCTTCGGTAAGGAGCCCAACCGCTCTGTGAACCCGGATGAAGTTGTTTCCATGGGTGCTGCCATTCAGGGTGGTATCCTGGCTGGTGATGTTAAGGACGTACTGCTCCTCGACGTTACTCCGCTGTCCCTCGGCATCGAAACCATGGGCGGCGTGATGACTCACCTCATCGAGCGCAACACAACTATCCCGACCAAGAAATCTCAGGTGTTCACCACTGCGGCTGACAACCAGCCCTCCGTGTCCATCCGTGTTTTCCAGGGCGAACGCCCGATGTCCGCAGATAACAAATTGCTCGGCAATTTCGAGCTGACTGGTCTGCCGCCGGCACCCCGTGGTGTCCCGCAGATCGAAGTCTCCTTTGACATCGATGCCAATGGTATCGTCCACGTTCACGCCAAGGACATGGGTACTGGCCGTGAGCAGTCCATTCAGATCACTGCTTCTTCCGGTCTGTCCGATGAAGAAATCGAGCAGATGGTTAAGGACGCCGAGGCCCACGCTGATGAAGATAAGCAGAAGCAGGAGCTCATCGAAGCTCGCAATCAGGCTGACACTCTTGTCTACACCTCCGAGAAATCCATCCGTGACCTTGGCGACAAGGTTGACGCTGAACTGAAAGCTGACATCGAGAGCAAGATCGAGACCTTGAAGAAGGCTCTTGAGACTGACGATGTGGAAGAGATCAAGGCCAAGACCGAAGAACTGGCTCAGTCTTCCCATAAGCTTGCCGAACAGCTTTACGCACAGCAGTCCGCTGAAGGCGAAGGCGGCCCCGACATGGGCGCAGCCGCTGGTGCTGAAGGCGCTGCCGAAGCTCCCAAGGATGACGACGATGTAGTCGACGCTGATTACACCGAAGTTAAGTAAACTCGGGTACTAAGATATTGAAAAGGCCGCTGGATTCTTCCAGCGGCCTTTTTTTTACGTGCGTAAATGGTGGGGAAGTTTGGCAATTCACGGCTTTAGCCAGCTCTGACTGTGTGAAATCGCGGTCTGTTGTTAAATAGGTACTGTCTGGTGCAGATATTGTCGGGCGGCTTGCCTTCACAGCCTAAGCAAAGTATAGCAGTATCCGCCTGTCGCAACTGTCAGGCAGACTATCAAGGCTGCTGCAATGCTGCTGATCTGAAACAAACAATGATTCATATGCATAAATACACCCACTCGCGCTTTATCGCGCTGCTTCTTTTGCTTCTTCTGGCTGTCTGGTCTTGTACTCCCAAGCCTACGACGAAAAGCGTTGATCTGCTTTCCACCCCCAATTTGATGGTGGAAGCTGACGCCGCTTGGGAGGCTAAACGGTACGAGGCTACGGAGCTTTATTACGCTACAGTTCTGGAGAGAGGCGATCTCGTAAAAAGCGAGTTGCCAACTATCTATTCTCGTCTGGCCGAATCTGCGTATCAGAATAAGCATTATCATCAGGCCCGTATCGCTCTGGAAAACTGGGCTAATATCCAGACTTCCGCATTGTCTGATCCCGCATGGGAGCGTTCATATCTCGGTACCATGGCAGCACTCGGCAAGACTGAGCGATTGCAGAATCACCTTAAATGGTTGCTTCAAGGTAAGCAGATCCCATGGTCTACCCGACAGGATGTAGCCCTTTGGTACAGCGAATATTTCCAAGAGAAAGATGATTACCAGCGCGCGTTAAACGTGTTGGATGCCTTTTACAAACAGGCTCCTGATCGTCAGGCGAAGTCCACTTTCGAACATGAGGTTCTGCAACGTATTCAGCGGACTGATGAAGATGAGCTTGTCAAATATTCTGCGACTGTGAACGCAGAGAATCAATGGCAGTTCCCTTATGCTCTTGTCAGTTTTGAACGCGGTGTGCGTGGTGCTTCGGATGAAGAAGCGTGGTCTGTGGTCTGGCGCAGCTTGCGTGGTCTTGCAGCAAATGCTGACCTTGCAGACTTGATCCCCCTGGAGAACAAGCTTGCTGAATTGGAAGCTCGTTATGGGCTTCCTCGTATCGGCCTTGCCTTGGCTCTTCCATTGACTGGGCCGTATGGTAAAGTCGGTGTGAAAATTTTGCGGGGTGCCGGACTTGCCCAATGGCGTCTAGCTCAGGATGGCGTAGATATCGACCTTCGGGTGATTAACACCGAGGTTAAGGACTGGGATAAGCGTTTAGCCGAACTGCCCGCACACTACTCTGTGGTTGGTGGTCCGCTGCGAATTAACTCTTTCAAGCGACTTTATGAAGGCAAAGCTCCGGGCGAACGAGTCATGGATCAACGTGCGTTCTTCTCTTTCCTGTCCTCCTTGGGAGATCTTCAGGAAGGCACGGACGCTTGGCGCTTCTTTACTAGCCATAATGATGAAGTTCGCAGCCTCGTTTCGCTGGCTGTTGATCAATTGAATATCAAGGATTTGGCTATATTCTATCCCGAGGAGCGTTTTGGGCGTGCCATGGCCAAAACTTTTTATCGTGAAGCAACTCCGTTGGGTGGCCGTATTCGCGGAATGCAGTCCTATCCTTCTCGCGATCTCAAACAGTGGGGTAAGCGAGCTGGAAAGCTGCTTAAGGTCCCTGCTGATTTTAGTGAAAACAAAGACGTACCGCTTGAGCAACCTGATTTTGGCGCTGTCTTTGTTCCCGATGGCTGGGGACAAGCTCAGACTTTGCTGCCTAACTTCTTCTTTTATGAAGGCGAACAGCTTGTCTTCCTTGGTCCCGGTTTGTGGAGTCGTGCTTTGGACCGTGCTAAAGGCATTGACGAGCATTACTACCGCTTGGCTGTCTGTCCTGGCGCATGGTGGGAAGAGAGCGACGGTGGGCGCAATCTCCAGAATGCACTGACCGAGGAAGGCCTCGGCTATGCTGATTTTTGGGTTGCACTTGGCTACGATTTTACTCGATTTGTCGGCAAGTTTGGAGCACTTCCTACCAAGTGGGATGCTGATGAAGTGAACCAGCGTATTCAGACCGCCCAAACTATTGATTTCAGCATGGCTCCTATGACTTGGGATGCACAGGGTGTGGCAAGTCAGGAATTGTATCTCTTCAGCCCTGTTCGTAACGGCAAGCAGTTGGTCGATGCAGACAAGCTTACAGGTCGCATTGCTCGTGCAAAAGCTCGTCGCGTAAAGCGTATCGAGGCTTATGAGAAGCGTATTGAAGAAGAAAACGCCAAGCAGGAAAAAAGTATTTTTTAGAAAACTTATGGGAGTATCTTAAGTATACTCTGATTCATGGATAAAGGTTTGGTGCTAGCACCATTCGGCGCGTGTAGGTTAGGGATGCCCCTCAACTTCACAGCGCCGCAATAAAAAGTTTAGGAGATGCTTAAGAACCCATTACAAAGGGTTCTTAAGCCGCCGGAGGCAAAAAAATGAAGATCAGCCCTGAAGAAGTAGCAAAAGTCGCACGTCTGTCGCGTCTGGACCTGCCGCAGGAAAAGCTTGAGCTGTTCGCCGGACAGCTTGGCGATATTCTCGACTATATGGATAAGCTCGGTGAGCTTGATACAGACAACGTAGAACCTATGTACAGCCCGGTGAGTCATACCACAGTGCTGCGCAAGGATGAGGTCCGTAAGGATTTCACCCGTGAAGAAGTGCTTTCCAATGCTCCTGAGCAGGATGGCCAGTTCTTTATTGTTCCCCGTATTGTCTAACTTATTTAATACATTCAGGATTGATTATGTCTGATCTTTATATGAAGACCCTCACCGATATTGCGCAAGCACTCCAGGCCGGTGATGTGAAAGTGGTAGATGCCGTGCAGTCTTGTCTGGACCGCATTGAAGCCACCGAGCCGGAAGTTAAAGCGCTTCTTACCGTCATGGGCGAGGAAGCTCTGGAACAGGCCAAGACCATGGATGCGGATGGCCCGGATGCCTCGAAAGCGCTGTGGGGCGTCCCCATCGTACTGAAAGATCTTCTCGCGTCCAAAGGTACCAAGACTACCTGTGCTTCGAAGATTCTCGAAAATTTCGTTCCGTTTTATGATTCCACCGCTGTTGCCAAGCTAAAAGAAGCTGGTGCGGTCATCATCGGCAAGGCTAACATGGATGAATTTGCCATGGGGTCTTCCACTGAGAACTCTGCATATCAGCAGACCACCAACCCGTGGGATGCGGATCACGTTCCCGGTGGTTCCTCTGGTGGTTCCGGTGCAACCGTGGCCGCAGGACAGTGTTTTGCTGCCCTTGGTACTGACACTGGTGGTTCCATCCGTCTTCCCGCATCTTTTTGCGGTATCGTTGGATTGAAGCCCACCTATGGCCGTATTTCTCGCTTCGGTCTTATTGCGTACGGCTCTTCTCTGGATCAGATTGGTCCCATGACTCGTAGCGTCGAAGATGCAGCACGTATGCTTCAGGTGATGGCAGGACACGATCCCAAGGATTCTACTTCTGTAGATGTGGAAGTTCCAGATTATCTGGCTGCTCTGGGCCGTGAAAACCTTGATGGTGTGACCATCGGTCTGCCTGAAGAGTATTGGGGCGAAGGGCTGGACGCTGAAGTCGAAGCTGCGTGCAAAACTGCCGTGGAAAAGATGGAAGCATTAGGCGCCAAGACCGTACCCGTAAAGCTTGCTCTGACAGACTACGCTATCGCGACATACTACATCATTGCCATGGCTGAAGCGTCTTCCAACCTGTCCCGTTTTGATGGTGTACGTTTTGGTCACCGCAACAAGGACGCCGAAGAGCTTGTCGACATGTACACATCCAGCCGAACCGAAGGGTTTGGTGATGAGGTACAGCGTCGTATCATCATGGGAACTTATGTTCTTTCCAGCGGTTACTATGATGCCTATTACAACAAGGCTGCTAAAGTTCGTCGCTTGTTGCGCGAAGATTTCGAGAAGGCTTTCGAGCAATGCGATGTCATCGCTGGTCCGGTTTGTCCTGCCACTGCTTTCAAGGCTGGTGACAAAGCAGATCCGCTCCAGATGTATCTCATGGATATCTTCACCATTTCTGCCAATCTCGCAGGTCTGCCCGGCATGAGTCTGCCCGTTGGTTTGGGCACTGATTCCAAGATGCCTGTCGGATTGCAGCTCATGGGCCCTGCATTTGGCGAGGCTGAGATGCTGTCCGTGGCAGAATGCTTGGAGCGTAATATTGAGCCGATGCCGATGGCTGAATTGTAGAACGAAATTCAATTAAATGAGTAAGGCCGATTGCTAAGTGCAATCGGCCTTTTTTGTTGGTGTGGTCTCCGACGGCTCCTCGCCGGAGGGGCGTCTTCGACGACCAGAGAACCTTTTGTAAAAGGTTCTCTGGACTCTCCAAAACTTTTTGTCGCCGCCGTTGGCGGGGCGTGCTCAGGATGTTTTTTTACACCGAAGGTGCAGCGGGGATACAAGGGGTATAGACCCTTGCCTGCCGGAGGCGAAATCACCATATTTCGCCGCCGACAGGCGGCATCATATTCTGATTCCTATTTCATCTCATACGTAGTCGGCCCATTATGGTACTGTGTTTCACCCAGCCAAGTCGCGGGATAGCCGATAGGGATGGCTTCCTTGCGCGGAATATTGATGTATCCGTCCGAGTATTTGGCGAAGAGATCAAAGGTGAGATCTCGCCATGTGTCGAGTACCATCTGGGCGTTGTTGAAACTGAATTCGGTTACGGCGATCTTAGCTTTCTGTGGAGAGACTTCCTTGACGACAGAATCCATGGCTTGAACTCCAGCTATGGCACCGCGCTCCAGCTTACGCTGTAGCGGCAGGATATCGACTTTGGTCATGCGCTGGAAGTTCAGGCGAGACCAGTTACCAACCAGATCAAAGTGCCACCATGCGGATGCAGGGTCGAATCGCTTTGGGTCGCCAGTTTGGTACGGGCGGGGTAGTTGGGCCATCTTTGTGAAGAAGGGCGTGAATACGGTGGTGTAGGAGACGTCTGGGCCGAACCAGAGAACGCCCTTGGTAAACTCGGGGGCCTTGGGACGGGTCTGACATACGAAGGTGTAGCCTTGATAAAAGACTGAGATGGCGCGTTCCCATGCTCCGTAGAATTTCTTCTCAGTATCCACGTTGTTTTGGTTGCCATCGTATGGGCCAACAAAGCGATGCGGGTCTCCGTATGGTCCGGCGGCTACGCCCTTGGTCAAATCAAACTCGGTGCCCTCGTAGTGATCGCGATAGAGCGAAAATACATCTTCGGTAGAAAGCTTGGTGCGCGGCGGGATGGAGAAGGGGTAGTCGCGGGTGTATGTATCCTTGACCCATGGGGAAAGGCCGAGGTCAGGATTGACGCGATCCATGGCGCGCCAGACGCGGCGCAAGGAATAGTATGGGTGATTGTATTCACCGGGGCTGACGGCGCGGAGCCAATCGATCGGGCCTTGTTTCTTTTCGTCCCACCAGCCAACTTTCTTCAAGCCGGGGATGAGGTGTTTGGAATACTGGAAGTTGTCGGGATCATTTTTGATCACATCACGGATGCGGAAGGTGTTGGCAGCCACAAAGTACTCGCCGTCGGGTACGCGCTTGGCAACCCATGCGGAGTGGTATTTAGTGTCGGGCAGGGCACACATCTCAAATACCCATGCTTCTTTTTCGTCACCGACGAGCAGTGTTTCGCCAGTGGAGAAGTAGCCGTATTTGTCTATGAGTCCACCCATGAGCTTGACGGCTTCACGTGCAGTTGCGCAGTTCTCCAATGCGATGCGGGAAAGTTCGGAACTGTAAAATATGCGTTGTGGTTTGCCAGAACTCCGTTTGGCATTAGGGAGCGGTTCGAAGTTCGCACCGTTGGTGCATTCTCCCATCATGAGATTCTTTTCGTTCATGATGCCGTAATTGCCATCAAAATAGGCGAAAGATGTTTCTTGTTTACGCCCAAGTAGTTTCCATATCTCTTTATACGGAATCATCGCCAATGCTTTGGTCGGTTCGCCCGGAGTGTTATACCCCGGCCCTCTGTCGTCAGTGACAATGCGGGGATAAAGTAGGAAATCAGAGAAGGTTTTACGTGCGCCTTCCTGCTTCTTGGCTGGGACAAAGATCAGTCGCTGATCACCCAATTCGTCGTCATCAGAGTGCGTTACCATCATGGAACCATCGGCGGTGGCACCGGGAGTTGCGATCATGGTGGTGCAAGCGGATGAGATTGACGGGAGCGCGATCAATGCAGCAAACAGCAAGCTTGTGATCGTACTAAGAAATTTCATGTGATATCTCCTTACATGGATTGGTTTCAATACCGATTCATATCATATTTAGCGATGAAGCACGTTATAAAAACTTCCCTTCGAGGCGGGTGTCCCTTAGAGTGTGTGCATGTTGAACATGGAGCCAATTATATGACTATCGCGGTAGCCGTCAGTGGCGGTATGGATAGCCTGCTTTCACTGGTCCAAATGAAGGAGCAGGGGCATGATCTTATTGCCGTACACGGACATTTCCTTCCACCCAATCCAGCTTGGAAAAAGGTGGCTGACGGGTTGACTGTTGTCTGTGATAAGCTTGGAGTTCCCTTTCATGCGCTTGATCTGCATGAAGTTTTCGAACGTAAAGTTGTGGCCCCTTTTGTTGATGACTATCGGGCAGGGCTGACGCCGAATCCGTGTGCATTGTGCAATCCGCGTATGAAATTTGGCGTGCTGTTCGATGAAGTCGTGAAGCTGGGGGCGAAAGGTATTTCGACCGGACATTACGTGCGTATGGAAGAGCGAGAAGGCTTTGGGCGAATGCTTGTGCGCGGAGTCGATCTCAGCAAGGATCAGAGCTACTTCCTTGCTCTTGTTCCCATAGATGTGCTGCGAAAAGCGCATTTTCCGCTGGCTGAAACGTACAAGAAGGATGTGCTTGCCTTACTTGCCGAGCATGATCTAGAGCCGCCAATTCCGAGTGAGAGCCAGGAAATATGTTTCGTACCGAAAGATGACTATCAGTCTTATCTCCTTGATCGAGCCAAGATGCCGAGCGGTGGGCCTGCTGTGTTGTCTGACGGAACTGTCGTTGGCAAGCATAAGGGCTTATGGCGTCATACTCAGGGACAGCGACGTGGGCTGGGTATCCCCTGGAAGGAGGCGTTGTATGTCATCGATAAAGATGTGGCGAATAATGCGCTGATTGTCGGGCCAAAGGATGAGCTTGAAGCGCCGGGGTGTGTGGCTGGAGATATTAATCTCATGGTTGATGTTGCTCTCTGGCCAGAGATGGTTCTATTGCAGACACGCTATCGTCAGAAAGCTAAACCGAGCCGGTTTGAGCTGAGAGACGGGAAGCTTTTTTTTCATTTCATTGAATCGCACACACGGCCTACGCCGGGGCAGATAGCTGTTGCTTATACCGAGGATGGAGCAGTCCTTGGTGGTGGTGTAATTGAAAAGAGCCTATAATTTCTGATGTGAATAAATAAAGAAAGGTTGTCTTCGGACAGCCTTTCTTTATTGGAATTTCTACCATCTCCGGTCTTCCCACCGTTCTTCCCGATCCTTCTCATATCCTTCGGCACGGGCTTTGTTCATGACTTGATGAATTTTCTCGGGAGTCAGTTCCGGCTTCTTCTGACAGTACGCAGCCCACCATCGGACTTCCTGCGCTATTCTGTTCTTGTAGGTGTCCTTATATTGAAGCAGGCGCGTGTAGCCAGCATCGCGTTCATCCTGATAGATGAGAGTGAGACCAAGGTAATATGTTGCATCAGGGTTGTCGGGATATTTTTCGAGATTGTTCTCAAACGTCTCGCGAGCTTGGTCGAATTTCTTTTCGAGAAACTCGGACAGCCCCTTTTTATTGGTGCGATATGCTTCCCCATTTCCAGAGTAGAGGAAGTCTCCACGGACATTGACCGCTACGGCCATGCCGGAACCTGTGCTGATGCTGACGCCAGAACCCGTTGTGCCGGTTCCGACAGTGATGCCAGTATTTCCAGTGCGGGTGCCGATGGCAACTCCGGTATTGCATCCGGCCAGCGTAAGCAAAGCGAGAATAAAAAGGGTGGGAATGTATCTCATTTGTTGACCCCCAAGGGCTTTTGCATTAGGCCCGTTGAACCGCTTGGTTACTGCTTTTTCAAGCCATCTTGCCATGCTTGGAACATCTTCTGGGCGATGTACTCATCCGTTGCATCTGTATTGGCTTCAAGACGTTGTGCCATATCGCGTACAGAGTTGGTTACATTGATATTTCCAGCATAACGAAATTGTTTAAGCAAGTCGAAGCCCGTTTGGCGATTGCCAGACATAATGGTGGACAGTCCAAGATAGAAAGAGGCTTGAGGGTATGACTCTACTTCTGTGGCATGGCGAAATGTATCCACAGCTTTATCGTATTCTCCAAGCTGGTAGTAGGCGCGGCCTAGGCCAGTGAGAAGAGTGACAGAGTCTGGATCGCTTTTCAGGGCGGCTTGGTATTCCTCTGCAGCCTGTTCATAGTTCTTGAGCGTCATGGCGAGATTGCCCGCGAGTTTGGGTTGTGGAGCGCAGGCCATGAGGGTGAACGTGAAGAGTAAGGCGGCGGGCAGGAGCAAAATTTTTGTCATCTTGTATCTTTTCATTTAGAGTGTTGCATCAATCCATAAGCCAGTAGGCCGACAATACATGATTACTTTTTTTACCGCCACCCTGGGTTGCAAAATCAACCAATACGAAACCCGCTCCATTGCCGAAGCCTGGGCTGAAAAAGCAGGTGAAGAGGCCGTTGAAGTTTCAACCGTGCAGGAGGCGAGCTTGGTGCTGGTCAACTCCTGTGCTGTTACTGCCAATGCTGTGGCAGATCTGCGTCAGGCCGTTCGGCGATATCATCGCGATAATCCCGAAGCTGAGATCGTGATCACTGGATGTGCGGCTCAGGTGATGCCGGATGAACTGGCAGAGTTGCCGGGCGTCGTGCGTGTGGTGCCGCAAGAAGACAAGGCCGAGCTATTGGCTGGTCCTGAGTCCAGTGACGGGCAAAAGGTGGAAAAATCTCCGTTCGCACCATTCTCCATTTCTGATTACAACCGCTCTCGTGCTGTCGTGAAAGTGCAGGATGGTTGCTCGCATTTTTGTACATATTGTATCGTCCCGCTCACTCGTGGCAAATCCGTAAGCCGTCCTATGGACGAAGTCGTGGATGAAGTCTCCCGTCTTCTGGCCGCGGGCTTTCGCGAGTTCATTTTGAGCGGAATCAATCTTCGTCATTTTGGTCGGGGATTGGATGGCAAGCCTGATTTTTGGGACCTTATCAGTCGACTGGAAAATGAATTTGCTCTGGACTGGGCAAGACGTGCTCGGTTCCGTATTTCTTCTGTTGAACCGGGGCAGCTTACAGACAAAGCGTTCGATACCCTCGCGACGTCGAAGATGGTTTGCCCGCAGTTTCATCTTTCCTTGCAAAGTGGTGATCCTGACGTGTTGAAACGTATGGGCCGCGGGCATTATTCTGCTGAAAGCGCTGTTGCATTCATGGAGCGCCTTGGTAAAGTTTGGCCAGTAATAGGCTTGGGGGCTGATCTCATTGCTGGATTCCCCGGGGAGACCGATGAGCAGTTTGAGAATACCATGGAACTTTGTCGTCGATTGCCGCTGACCTATGGTCATGTCTTTCCATACTCTGAACGGCCCGGCACCAAGGCTATTGAACTGGATGGAACTGTGCCTGTTCCTATTAGGAAAGAACGAGCAGCTCGCCTGCGTAAGTTGGTTAACGAAAAGAAGGCGGAGTTCCAGGAACGTCTGCTCGGGCTGGATCATCTTGATGTACTGTTGCAGGACGCCAAAGGGCGCGGGGTTAGTGAATTTTATGCCGCGTGTCGTTTTACAGAACTGCCGGAAGGTTTCTCTCCCAAATCATTAGTGCGAGCCAAGCCTGTAGGACAGGAAAAGGGTGTCATTCTGGTTGAGCCGCTGGAGACTATTGGATGAGTACTCCCAAAGCACCCGCGCCAGGTTTGCTGATTATTTCCATTCTCAGCTCTCGCTGGGATGAATGCTGGCCTTTGCTTCGTGAGGAACTCGAAGCAAAGTTCGGCCCTATGGATGGAATGTCCGAGGAATTCGCTTTTGATCTGACTGACTATTACAATGCCGAACTGGGATCGCCTATTACGCGGCGGCTGGTGGAGTTTGCTCAACTGCGACCTCAGGAAGAATTATCGGATATAAAGCTGTTCACGAACTCTCTGGAAAATAAGTATGGGGAAGCGGGCAACCGGATGTTTAATCTCGACCCCGGTTTCATTACCATGCAGCGACTCGTGCTCGCCACTGGAAAAGAATTTTATCATCGCATTTTTTTGAAAGATGGAATCTGGGCGGATTTGACCCTTGTTTGGCAAAAAAAACAATGGGTTGATTTCCCTTGGACATTTCCTGATTACGCGGATGAATCTATGAAATCTCGGCTGACAAAATTGCGTCAGTCGTATAAATACAAGCTCAACAACTCGCAGACGTAGCAATGTCGCACAACACGCGAGTTAGAAAAGGAATAATATATGCCTGTTAGCATGACCGGTTTTGGCCGGAATGAGACTAATGAAGACGCCTGGACTCATGTTTGGGAAATAAAGAGTGTGAATGGTCGTTTCCTTGATGTGAAATGGCGTATGCCCGGTTACCTCCGTAGTTTGGAAAATGGTTGGGAGAAGATTGTTCGTAAACACGCTTCTCGTGGCCGTGTAGATATTTCTCTCAATCTAGAAGTTCTCGACGCTGGGATTCTCGGCGTAACTTTTAATGAGACCATGGCACAGGCCATGTTTGGTGAGATGGAAAAGCTGGCTGCAAGTCGCGGCGAGAAGTTCGAGCCGGACTACAACAAGGTTCTTTCCATGTCCTCTTTGTGGCGAGACAACGGTAGCGAGCCTGATCCGGGCCTGACCGAGTCTCTGACCAAAGGCTTGGAAGCCGCACTCAAGGATTGGGTCAACTCCCGTTCCGTTGAGGGTGACGCCATGGTTACTGACCTCTTGGCTCGTTTGAAAACATTGCACGAAATTGGTGAACAGATCGCCGTTCGTATCCCGAATATTTTGGAAGAGAAGAAAGCCAACCTTCGTCAGCGTATCCTCGACATGCTCGAATCCGCAGGCGCAGATTTTTCAGAAGATCGCATGCTTCAGGAAGTGGCTCATTTGACTGACAAACTCGACGTCTCTGAAGAACTGACTCGTCTGGATGCACATCTTGAGCGTTTGGCCGAAGTTCTCGCTGTGAAAGGCGATGCCGGTAAGAAGCTCGACTTCTTGTGCCAGGAGACATTTCGCGAGATTAATACCTGTGGTAATAAGGCAAATGATACCGCCACCAGCCGTTTGGTTGTCGATTTCAAGGCAGAGCTCGAACGCTGTCGTGAACAGGTTCAGAACATCGAATAGCAGGCGGGAGCAGCTATGCAGAAACAGGGATTACTCAACGTCGGCTTTGGTAATTTCGTGGTCATGAGCAGGGTGATATCTATCGCCCTGCCATCCAGTGCCCCCATGCGTCGACTGAGGGAAGATGCGCGACAGGACGGGCGGCTTATCGATGCCACTCAGGGTCGTAAAACTCGCGCTATTATCGTCACCGACTCCAATCACGTTATCTTGTCCGCGATTCAGGCTGAAACTGTCGGCCAGCGATTCAGCGCGGAAGAGGGAGAATAGATGTCCGAATCCATTTCTCGTCTCGGGCAAGTGCTCGTTGTCTGCGCCCCTAGTGGTACAGGCAAAAGTACGCTCATTAGCAAGCTTCGAGATGAATTTCCTAATTTTGGTTTTTCCGTGTCCTATACAACTCGTGGTCCGCGTGGTGACGAGCAGGATGGACGCGAGTATAATTTTGTCAGCCGTGATCAATTTGTCGCCATGCGTAGTCAGGGCGAATTTTGTGAGTGGGCTGAAGTGCATGGCAACCTTTATGGTACGGCCACTTCTCCTGTGTTTAAGATGTTGGACGCAGGGAAGGATGTGCTTTTTGACATCGATGTGCAGGGCGCTAAGCAGCTGAAGAAGACTTTTTACAAAGGCAACTTCATCTTTTTGCTGCCTCCTTCTCGTGAAGAGTTGACCCGTCGCCTGACCGGACGTGGAACTGATTCTGATGAATCAATCAAGAAGCGTCTCGACAATGCGCAGGGCGAAATCGGGCAGGCAGACTTCTTCGATTACTGGATAGTGAATGATAATCTGGAGAAGGCGTATCAGGAATTTCGGTCTGTATATATGGCTGGAGCCTGTAAGCCTGAGTTGCGTACCGACGTCGAGGCAACCATCCTGAAAGAGTGGGAAGACTAATGGCTGAGCTTGTTGTTGCACTCGATTTCAAGGACGCCAAGTCCGCTCTCGCTATGGCTGAATCCCTTAAAGGAGCAGCTCCTTGGATGAAGGTGGGCTTGGAATTATTCACCGCCGAAGGGCCGAAAGTTATTTCCGGGCTGAAAGATCTGGGCTTCAAGGTTTTTCTTGATCTGAAGTTTTTCGACATTCCGAATACTGTTCAAGGTGCTGTTCGCTCTGCTACCCGATTGGGCGTGGATATGGTTAATATCCACGCTTTAGGCGGGGAGCGCATGGCAAAAGCTGCCATGGCAGGCTGTTTGGAAGGCGTACCCGAAGGGCAGCAACCTCCCATGGTTTTTGCTGTAACCATGCTCACCAGCATGGCTGCAGGCGATTTGCCCGTGGATGGTGCTCTTGAGCCTTCTGAAATGGCTCTTGACCTCGCAGTGAAAGCCAAGCAATATGGCTTAAATGGAGTGGTTTGCTCCGGCCTTGAAGCTGAACGTATCAAGGAAGCGTGCGGACCAGAATTTTTCTGTCTGACACCGGGTATCCGTCCAACCTCTGCTGATGGAGATGATCAGCGGCGAGTTGTGACACCGGCACAGGCTGTGAAAAATGGATCGAATTTTTTGGTGGTGGGACGTCCTATCACTGGTGCTGCGTCCCCTCGAGATGCTGCTACAGCTATTGTCGAGGAGATGCGTTCAGTCTCGTAAGGGGTTTTGAATGACGGAACAGGGCCAGAATGTTGTGGCCGGACAGGATGTTGTCCGGGACGGTGCGGAAAAGATCAAAGGGGTCTTTTCTAGCCAGACTGTCGCCAAAATCGGGACAGGTACAACACAGCGCAGAACCATTCAGAAGAGCTACTGGAGTGGAGATGAACTCGATGACGGGTCCATCGAAGTCCAGCCGCTCAATGCCAATTACGTTCCTTCCGGTCCCAAGCAGGTCGTAGAGCGCGAGGAATTTCTCGCCAAATATAATCCTGAACCCGAATTCTATATGACGACGGTTTTCCCGGCCATCAAGCAGATGGACGAGGCTATCGTACGTGGTGAGAAGCATCGCGGTAGGGGAGCTGCCTATAGTGCTGAATTTGAATTCCAGCAGGCCACGAATATTGATGAAGAGAATGTTCGTGCCAACTTCGGACTTGGGCTGACATATTTGGATCGTGGCGATCAAGCCAAAGCACATGATATTTTTGAGCGAATTGTTGAACTTGAAGCCGCGTTTGAAGAGGAGCATAAGCACCTCTTTAACGACTTTGGGATCAATATGCGTAAGAACAAGATGTTTGATCAGGCTTTGCAGTACTATTTGAGGGCCGAAGAATTGGTCGCCGACGATGAGCATCTGTTTCACAATATTGCTCGATGTTTCTATGAAAAAGGTGACATCAAGGGATGCAAGAAATACTTGCAGAAAAGCCTGCGTGTGAATCCGGATCTCAAGGAAAGCAAGATGTTCTGGGCTTTCCTTAAGAGCAAAGGGCATACTGGTGGTGAAGAGGCAGTGTAATCTGCCAGATTATTCCATTGTGGACCTTGGAGCCTTATTAAGGCAATTAGACAGGGAGTTCGTATGGACCATGAGAAGATACAGAGTTTTCTGAAGGAGCTTCCCCGCATGAGGGAAGACCTGCCCTTTTCTCCGGCTGTGCTGAAGGAACTGTTTGTCCAGACCGGTTCATCTTCCATGTCTTCCCTTGAAGATGTTGGTGTAACCCTGAGTAAAGATCAGGGACTCACCGCTCGAATTTTGAGTCTTGCTAATTCTGCTTACTATGGCCTTCAGGCTGAGGTTCAATCTGTGCCGCGAGCTGCTGCCGTTCTTGGTATGGGCGAAATTCGCAATATAGTCTTGGCGCTTGGTGTGAGCGGTATGGTCAGCAAGTATGACATGCCGACTGATTTCAGCTTGCCTGACTATTGGCAGCATCAGTTGCTGGTCGCCATGGTTGCGAAGGGACTTTCTCGTATGAGCGAGATTGGTAACCCGGATAATATGTTCACCGTTGGCCTGCTTCACGATGTTGGAAAGCTCATTACCGCTATGCGTCGTCCGGATGACTGGCAGGCCATTCATGATTTTGCTGAGGCTGAGGAAATGCTCGAGTCCGAAGCAGAAGATGAATACTGGGGTATGGACCATGCCGTAGTCGGTGCGCTGGTTCTCAAGTCCTGGGATTTACCTGCAGATTTGGTAGAGCCGGTTAATTGGCATCATGCTCCGGCCCTTGCTCCCGAGCATTCAAACGAATCCACGCTGGTCTCTCTTGCCAATGCCATTGCGCATGTGGTGGAAGATTCAGAAAGCCCCTATATCGGGCGTGTTGAATCTCTTTGTTCCGATATGAAGATGGACATGGTCGAAGTCATGGAAGCTGCTGAAGATTTGGCAGAATCCGAAGATGCCGAACAGTTCGTCCGCCTCCTTTCATAATTTACTCTAGGAATTTCTATTGCCCTGTATATGGAAAGCCCGTGGCGAAAGCTCGCCACCGCCGTCTGCTGCCGATATGGCAGAGGAATTGTCTGTTTCCCCGCTCATTATCGATATCCTTTGGAATCGCGGTCTGACCACGGTTGAAGAGATGGATCGCTTTCTTTCTCCCGGCTTGCGTCACCTTGCGCCACTGGATGAAGTGCCGGGCCTGACCGAGGCTTCTGAGGCTCTCGCTCAAGGTTTATCTGATGGCCGCAAGCTCGCGGTCTGGGGTGACTACGATGTGGATGGCATTACCTCGACTACTCTCGTCACAGAGTTTTTTGCTGGTCGTGATATCGAAATTCTGCGCCATTTACCTAATCGTATGGAAGAGGGATATGGTCTCAATGTTCTCGGTGTGGAGCGTCTTGCCGAAGAGGGAGCAGGTATCCTGCTGACCGTAGATTGCGGTATCTCTGATAACAAGTCGGTAGCACGAGCACGTGAACTTGGTATGATTGTGGTGGTGACAGACCATCATTTGCCCGGGGAAGAGCTGCCTGATGCTCATGCTGTGTGTAACCCACGATTGCTGGATGGTGGGCCTTATGACGACTTGGCCGGTGTTGGGGTGGCCTGGATGGTTATGGCGGCACTCAATAAGCTTTTGCCTGGTGGTCCTGTGGATATGCGGTCCCTCCTTGATTTGGTGGCGCTTGGCACGGTTGCCGATGTGGTCAAGCTTACGGGGATGAATCGAATTTTGGTCAAGAATGGATTGCTGTTTATCAAAGAGGCCAAACGTCCCGGGATGGCCGCTCTCAAAGTTGTCAGTGATTACGAGCGTGGTGCCGAACTGGGAGCGGGGCAGATTGGCTTTAATCTGGCTCCACGTATCAATGCTGCCGGGCGTATGGGCGATCCCGGCAAAGCGTTAAGGCTGCTGCTGTCGAAATCTTTTGATGATGCTATGCCAATTGCCGAGGAGTTGAATTCCATCAACATGGAGCGGCGCAGGCAGGAACAGGAAATTTCTGAAGAAGCGTTCGCACAAGCCGAATCTATGAAAGATATGCCCGGTTTGGTGCTTCATGCAGACCATTGGCATCCTGGTATTATCGGAATCGTAGCATCTCGTGTTGTAGAGAAATATTATCGCCCCACATTGATCTTGTGTACTTCCGAGGACGGCGAATTACTCAAGGGGTCCGGGCGTTCCATTTCAGAATTTGATTTGCATGAAAGTTTGAAGTCTGTCAGCCCGCTGCTGAATACTTTCGGTGGACATAAACAAGCTGCCGGATTGTCTATTATTCCGGAAAACCTTGAAGCGCTGCGTGAACAATTCAATGAGTATGTTGTGAATGATCTTGGTCCTGAGCCGTTGACGCCAACATTGAAATTGGATCGTGAATTACCGTTTGCCAATATTACGCATACTCTGTTGAAAGAGTTGGAGATGCTTCAACCTTATGGAATGGGGAACCCTGAGCCTGTGTTTGGTTCTGCGCCTGTTATGGTGACGGAGCATCGCGCTTTTGGGCGTGAACGGGAGCACGTGAAGCTGGTGCTGACGGATGAAGAGACTGGAGCGAAGTTGCCCGGTAAGGCATGGCGGATGGGCGAGAAGCTTACCCGCGCAGTGCAAGGGCGGTTGATGCGGTTTGCATTTACGCCGAAGATTGATCGGTATCGGGGGATTCCGAAGATTGATTTGAGGATACGGGACTGGAATTTTTAGGGGTTCTGTTTGAAGAGAGGGGAGGGTGACCTGTGGCCTCCGATGAAGAACCATAGAAACTACCGTTGGTCGCCCTGCGCGGGCGGGGCGGTCCATTTCTTTTGTTGGGGCAAAAGAAATAGACGAAAGAAAAGCCCCTTGTTGCTAGCTTGCTCGCTTAGTCTTTCGTCGGCGAGAATCTGATCCACGCTAGCAGCTCTCAAACTAGCATTCTTCCGCTTCGCTCCAGTGCCGGTTTGAGCAGAGACGCTGCTGGTCGCGTGGTCAGCTTCTAGGCCGCTTGAAACACATGTCTATGACTGCCCTTCGGATGGATAAACGTGATACGTGCTAGCTTGAGGGGAGCGTTCTTGGGATAGAATTATAATAAATCTCCGCGATCAAAGCCCAAAAGAAATCTCCAATAGACTAAGCGGAGCGCTAGTCTATTGGAGATTTCTTTTGGGATTCTTAAGGCCCTCGGCCTTGCCTTGGCCGCTATCGAGTCTTCGAGATTTACGGATAAGGACAGCAGCTTGATCTGGCTGGTAAGCGTCCCCGAAGGGCCGCCGGAGGCTTCTTTATACGAATTTATCGGCGTTGTAGCTTGATCGTACGAGGGGGGCGCTGAACATGTGCTTGATGCCGCGTTTTTTGCCTTCCTCTGCATAGGTTTCGAATACCTCTGGTTCTACGTAACGTTTGACCATAGGATGCTGCCTTGATGGCTGCATATACTGCCCGATGGTGACAATGTCGCAGTTGATGGCGGCGAGATCGTCGAGGACGGTCATTATTTGGTCATCTGTTTCGCCGAGACCTACCATGATGCCGCTTTTGGTTGGGATTTCCGGGGCAATGCGTTTGGCATTGATGAGGAAATCGAGGCTTTGTTGGTAGTCTGCCTGCGGGCGAATCTCGTCGTAGAGATCTGGGACCGTTTCGAGATTGTGGTTGATCACGTTCGGTTTGGCATCGAGGACGGTTCTGAGAGCCTGCTCATCGCCTTGGAAGTCGGGGGTGAGCACTTCGATGGTGCAGTTGGGCATGACTTCGTGAACTGCTTTGATTGTGGCTGCGAAGTGGGCAGAACCGCCATCGGGGAGATCGTCTCGGGTGACGGAGGTGATGACTACGTGCTTGAGTTCGAGGCGCTTGGCAGCTTCGGCAACACGAGCTGGTTCGTCCGCATCCAGTGGGAGCATTTCGCCGGACGTGATGTTGCAGAAGGCACAGTTACGCGTGCAAATACGACCCATGATGAGGAATGTTGCTACATTCTTGGAGAAACATTCCCACTTGTTTGGGCACTTGGCAGATTGACAGACCGTGTTGAGATCCAGATCTTCGATCAGGCCGGATGTGCATGAAAAATTTTCGCTTTTGGGGAGTTTAATCCGCAGCCACGGTGGAATTCGCAAAGGTTTTTCGGAACTCTTGGGAGAAGACATCTTTGACTTCCTCGATGGATATATCGCGTCCGGCTTCCTGACTGAGCGAGGTGGGGGTCGCTCCCTGAATGCCGCACAGGGTGATCATTTGAAACAGGCTGACGTCGCGGCCCACGTTGAGTGCGAGACCGTGGTAGGTGACCCACCGTTTTACGCCAATGCCCATTGAGCATATTTTCCGCGCCTCGTTTACCCACACACCGGGGTGTCCGGGGCGGCGTCGGGTTTCCACATCAAAGCGAGCACATGTCTGGATGACTGCCTCCTCCATGTCATGGAAAAATTTCTTCATACCACCGGGCCGCTTCTCTACTCGCCAAATAGGATAAGCGACGAGTTGGCCCGGAAAGTGGCAAGTTATGTTGCCTCCGCGTGTGGTCTGTACCAATTCGATCTGCTGGGATGACAGAAATTTTTCATCTACATGCAGATTCTCAGCACCGCCCTGACGCCCTAGTGTAATGACTTTGGGGTGCTCCAGAATGTAGACAGTGTTTTCCTTATCTCCACCGGTGACAGCTTTCAGAGTTTCCAGCTGAATTGATTCGGCTTCTTGGTAGCCGATAAGTCCAAGATCAACGATGTTCATTGCTACTTCGAGGTATCGCCTTTGTAGGGCAGGACTATGGACTGAGATTTGAGGTCAGTTTTGGGCTTATCTGGCCATTCTGGAACAATGAGATGTCCAGGGGAAAGGGGACGTTGCTTTCCTGTGTATTCCACCATGGTGAGGCCCTTGTCAGAACATGCGTATTGGCCTTGACCGCCTTGCAGACGGAAAGGCTCGGAAATAGTACGTACTGCGCCGAAATCTTTGGCTCCCTTGCGCGAGAGATAGATGAAGTTCATGGATACGCCATCTTTGTTGAGGCGAGCTTCGCCAGACAACATCTCAAGCCACTTTGGTGCTCCCTTAACTGAGAAGTTGAAGTGACACCATGGTGCGCCATGGCCTAAGCCCGGCATGGGACACTCAACAGCGTGGGGGCATGGCGCGAGGGGATTAAATCCGTTCTCCATGAGTTGGGTGCGCATTTCAACTATGAGGCGTCCTGTGAGGCGTACCCCGGTTTCGATGAGCAGAATACGGCCAGTATCCTTGGTGCAGTGGACCATGTGTTTGGCTAATTTCTCTGCTTGTGGACGTGCGGTACGGCCAGACCAGTCTAACTCGTTGAAGGCGTTGGCAGCAAACAGCAGATCTGCTTTTTTGTTCAGGCGATCCGTGAAATTGCCTTTAACTGTTTTAATGCGCCACGGAGAGTCTTCCCCGGCCATGGCTTTGAACAGCTTGAGGCCAGCCTGCATGGATTTCGGTGCTCGATCCATACAGGTGAAATTCAGTTTGCGGTTACGCAGATGGGGGCGGGACATCCAGAGTGCGATTACGGTTGTAAGCGGTCCTGTGCCAAGATCGGCGATATGCGCTCCATCAGGAACATCAAGCTCCAGCCCGGAAAAAAGGCGGGACATGCGGTAGAGATTCCATGGCAGGAAGTAGGTGAGGTACGGCGAGAGGAACTTGGCGTCACTCATGTACTCCGCTTTGCGGTCGGCCCGTTCATTGGTCAAGCTGCGAGACATGTCGCGGATGTCGTACTTAAGCTTGTCGCGGTGTTTTGCCTTGAGCGGCCAGACTTTTTTGAGGATGGCGCCAAAGCGTTCCAGTTCGGCCTGGTTCTCATCTGTAAGATTGGGGAAAAGTCGATCAGTCGACATAAGTGAACCGCATCCTTTTTAAAAATTCGTTGCCAAAGCTTTCATCTCCGACCAGTTCCAAAGCTGTCAAAGTGTTGGGCAGTGACTCGACAAAAGCACGTGCTTTCATGTCTGTCACAAGTTGTTCTGTACCCTTGAGTGAAGTGTTGCCAGCTTTGATAGTTCTGGGTTTACATCCGGGCGGCAGGAAACCGATGATTTCCAAATCATCCAGACTGACATGTTCTCCAAGAGCCCCTGCAATATAGATGGAGGCCAGTTTGGATGGTCCAATGGCCGCTTCTTTAAGCAGTGCAGACATTGCCAGATTGAAGGCCGCTTTGACCTTGAGGATTTCTTCTACATCTGATGCCGGGAGCGAAAGTCCGTTCCCGATATCGAATACAGGCTCATCTGTCATCGTGGTGAGGCTTTTTGCCAATCTGGTTGCCAGGGGCGTATTGCCTTGCCCGAATTGGCCGGATTCGTCAATCACGCCGTGGCGCAACAGGGTGGCGACAAGGGAGAGATATCCTGTTCCGGTCATCCCGGAAGGAATTGCTTCTCTGTTCTCGAAGAGTTGAAATTCAAGCCCTTTGGGAGTGAGTTGAAAGCTTGTTATGGCGCCAGCTCCGGCAGTGCGTCCAAAAGATAGGCCGACGCCTTCAAGGGCTGGTCCCATTGGTACGCTGGCGCAAATGCGTTCTTCAGGGGAAAGGGCGAGTATAAATTCACCGTTGGTACCGAGGTCTGCAAGGAGAAAAGGATAGTCGGGTGTGTGGGTGTATTCCACGTCAACGAGACCAGCACTGAGGTCGGCTCCAACAAAAGGTGCGAGGAGCGGAGCTACATAAGCGGGTGGGAACTGTGCACCTATTTCCTGCTCGTCGCCGCCTGTGTAGGAAAGCGCGTAAGGAGCTGCAGCTAGGTCGTCAGGTTCTTTGCCTAGCAGGATGTACGTCATAGCTGAGTTGCCGGATATGGCTAGCTTGGTGCAATGTCCTTGCATGTCCTCATCGGTTGCTTGAATCAGGTCTGTGAGATGATCTGTTACCAGCGACTGCAATATCTTCCGTCCTTCTTTTGTGGACGCGACAGCTAGGCGAGACATTACTTCACTGCCTAATCCCATCTGAGGATTTAGCTCGTGACCTGAAGACATTCGCTTGCCATCAATGAGCACAGACCAGTGTATGGAAGTGGTGCCAAGATCAACGGCAAGAGCGTAATCGCCTTTGTCTTCGGAATGAGCTTTGCGGGCTTGCTTGCTGCGCTTGGGTTCCGGGACTTCAATTTCGCATGCCTTGGACTGGTGAAAGCAGGAGAGACGCCAGCCTTCATCAATGGCTTGACGACCAAGCTTTTTTAGTTCTTCGCGGTTGAAACCCGGTGCATCATCAACATAGCGCACACGACATAATCCACACTTGCCTAAGCCAGAACAGAGGGCAACACCTTGCCATATCGTACTGAGAAATAATGTTTTTGCTAGAGTGTCCCCATCGCTGGGGGCTAAGGTGATTTGATCACCGTCATGGGTATGTACAAGTATGCTCACGATTTGCTTTCTCCGTTAGTGACGGGAGAGTATCCCAAGGAGATGCCACTGTAAACGGCGTTCTCCTTGTCAATTCCCATAATTCTGCAGCACGCGCGTAGCGCCTGTAAAAGTGTAGGAGGGAGGTAGGGGAGGCGTCTTAACTAACAGCGGCTCATACGTTTAATGGCATCGGCGAGATGGCTGAGCCAAAAGTCGACGAGGCGGTCGTATTCGCCTGCACCTTTCAGAACAGCTTCACATTCGATGCCTTCAGCCTGGAGCCGAGACTTCCAACTGTGCTCTTCGTCACCGACCATATCGCGAGCTACGTGCCAGCCTGCACCGAAGAGGAAGGGGAGCAGATAGGCTTTCTTGACGCCGTCTTTCTTGAATCTGGCGATGATTGCGTCGATACCCCAGTCTTCCTGATGCTCCATGACACCCATGTGGACGCTTTTGTCTCGGGCCTGAAAAGCTTTATCGAGCGCTTCATAGTAGACGCTGCCATCGAGCTGCCGAGTGCCATGTCCCATGAAAAGAATGGCATCGTGATCTCCTTCTCCTTCCTGACCAATAGAGAGGATGGCGTCGGCGACAGGTTCGATGTCAGTTTCGCTGGCTACGAGAGGGAAACCGATTTCAACTCGATTGAAACCATCATCCTTGAGCATGTATTCGTTAGCAAGGTTAAGCAGTTCATGGAACTCCTTGCCGGGGATGAGATGGAGTGATTGAACAGCCACATGAGTGATTCCTTCGGCCAGTAGCTTATCCAAAGCTTCTGGGACAGAATCCACGGCCTCACCGACTTTCCTCATGTGACCACGGATGATCTTGGAGGTGTATGCGATGCGGACGGGTACGTCTGGGTTGGCGGCCTTGATCCGCTGGGTGATGTGATCAAGGGATGCCTGAGCATTTTGGTGACGTGACCCGAAGGCGGCGAGGACGATGGCTGTTTTCATTATTTACCGTTCTTTTTGACGAGAGCCAGAGAGAAGTAATGGGGCGTCTTGGGCGCATCCTTGATATCCATAAGGATGGTTTCGCCGTCCATGCCAAGGCGGGAGACGAGTACAGTCTTGTCTGCCAACCGAAGCTTCTCCAAGGTTCCGCGAATATCTTCGAAGTTCTTGTAGGCCTTGAGGATAACCGCATTGTCGGCAACGTCAAGTTGTGCTTCCAGTTTCTCAGGATCTGCAACACCGGAAGTGATAAGCAGGGACTCCTTGGATTCGGTCAGTACCAGACCGATTTTGGATGCGGCTGCGTGGAATGACGTGATGCCGGGGATAGATTGAAGTTTGATTGTGTCATCAATCGAAAGAAGGGTGCGTTGAAGATAGCCGTAGGTTGAATAAGTTAGTGGGTCTCCCAAGGTGAGGAAGGCAGCGTTTTCACCTCGGTTAAGTGCTTCGGATACTATCTTGGCATTGGCGTTCCATGCCGCTTCCAGTTCATCCTGGTCCTTGGTCATGGGGAAACCAAGATGTTCTACACGAACACCTTCTTTCATATGCGGCTCAGCGATGTGGAATGCCGTAGAGTAATCATTTTTGGTAGAGGCTGCGGCATAAACAACGTCGACCTCACCCAATACGCGAACGGCTTTCAGGGTGAGAAGTTCCGGATCGCCGGGGCCGACGCCGATGCCGTGGAGTGTACCTTTTGTAGTCATGAATTATGTTCCTTTAGTGGTTACCACTGGGGTGGACGAGAGTGTGGACGATTTCAATACCCTTGAGGAGCCGCATGGTGGGGCGAGATACAAGGTGTTCGTCGACGAGAAAAACATTTCGGTCACGCACGGCTTTGATGCGTGAGGCTGCAGGGCCATTCATGATGGAGCGGACCTCCACCTGATTCATAGCGCCGTACTGAGCGAGATATACGTCAATGTGTGCGGCCTTGGAGAGCAGACGTTCTAATCCGTAGGAAGCTATGTTGGTTCCGTGGCGGGGACGGGCATCGTAAGCCACATTCCTTGCTCCAGCCATTTCCAATACAAATATGGGCATGGAGCCGGGAGAAAAGGTGGACAGCTTTCGGTGAATAGACTCAAAAAAAACACCGGGGCGGTTGGAGTTCGGGATCTGTTCAAGGCGTTGGCTTGCTTCCTCAAGTCCCTCCTTGAAATCTCCGATCATGCGTTCAGCTTCCATATCCTTACCAGTGAGGCGGCCAAGCTTGCGCCAGTATCCGTACATGTCTTTAACGGTGTTGGGCTGTAAGGCTAAAATACGGATGCCTTGTTTTTTGAGAGCGTTCCAGAGTGAAGGATATCCTCGGGCTTGCATGGGACGGATGAGGATCAGATCTGGTTTGGCTGCCAGAAATTTTTCAACGCTGTCCTTGGTACTGAACTTCGGCTTTTCCATTGCTTGGCGTGGGTAGTCTTCATTGGGACTGACGCCGATCACTTCATCTTCGAGGCCGAGATTGAAGAGATTTTCAGAATGTGCGGCATAAAGTGAAATGATGCGGGTGTATGGCTTTTCAAAGTAGAACGTGGTGCCTACGTCATCTGCCATTTGTTCTGCTTGCGCAGGGATTGCGAGCAAGAGGAAGAAGATAGAGAGTATGAGAGAGCGCACTATAAGGTTTCCTTGGAATGATATGTAATAGCCAGGCTGTTGTTCCTGGTGTTCTGGGAGACCTCAGCGGTGACGCTGAAAACATCGTTAATGGTTTCTGCCGTCAGTGCCGCTTCGGCTGTGCCATGTCTATGCAAGCGTCCTTTTTGTAGGATCGTGACAGTGTCACAATAGGCGGCAGCAAGGTTGAGATCGTGCAGAACCGCAATGACGGTGTGCCCTTCTTTGTGGGCTAGACGTCGGAACTCAGATAGTGCTGCCAGCGCATGCCGGATGTCCATACTTGATGTGGGTTCATCCAGCAAGAGGCAAGGCGTTGCTTGAGCCAGTGCTCTGGCGACCACAGTTCGTTGTTTTTCTCCGCCAGATAGTTGGAAAAGACCACGGTCTGCCAAGGGTGAGATGTCCATGGTGTCCATGACTTTATTGACAATCTTGAGGTCGTTGTCCGTTGGTCTGGCAAAGCGCGGGATGTGTGGATGACGTCCCATAAGGACGGCGTCATGGACGGTGAATGGGAAATTGAAATATGTGTCTTGCGGCACCAATGCCGTGAGAATCGCCAGCTCCGAGGGGGCGAGTTCATTAATCGGCGCTTCATTGATGGTGATGGTGCCGGACGTTGGTTGGCGATGACCGGCCATGAGGTCGAGTAGAGTGGACTTACCGCTCCCATTGGGGCCAAGAATGCCGTGGAACTGTCCCGATTGGAATGACAGGCTGAGGTTATGGATGGTTGGCGTTGATCCATAATTAAAGCAGAGGTCCTTGATGGTGTATGTTGACTTATTCATATCGCCTTCCACTGCGTGTGCGGCTAAAGAGCCAGCAAAAAACAGGGCCACCAATTAGTGCAGTGAGTACGCCGATAGGTACTTCATGTGGGAGGAGTGCTCTGGACATGGTGTCGGCAGAAAGAAGTAGGAAGGCCCCTCCGAGACCAGACGCCGGGAGTAGCCAGCGATTGTCCGGGCCAACGACAAAACGCATGAGATGAGGGATAATGAGTCCCACAAAGCCGATGATGCCAGAGACGGACACGCTGACCGCGCTAATCAAGGACGCGGTGAGGAGTAGGATGAGGCGAACGCGATCTGTATTTACACCAAGGCTTTTGGCAGACCGCGCTCCCATGCTCATGATGTTGAGGTCTCGAGCGTAATAAAAACAGATTCCGAATCCTGCGAGGCTTGTTCCTGTAGTGAGGAGTGCATCGGTCCAGGTGCGGGATACGAAGCTGCCCATGAGCCAGAAAACAATGGCCGCAACGCGTTCGTCAGCCATGTATTTGATGAAGCTGATGCCTGCTGACAGGATGGCCGAAACAATGACGCCGGATAATATTAGATTGCTGGGGGAAAATTCTCCATCACGGCCAGACATGGCGATGACGGCAAACAGTGTGCCTACGGCTCCGATAAAAGCCATGAGGCAGAGGGTTGTGGGGCCGAAGAAAGTCAACCCAAGCAGGAGCGACAGGGCAGCACCAAATGCAGCGCCGGATGAAACTCCCAAAGTGAATGGATCGGCCAATGGGTTGAGGAGTAAGCCTTGGAAAACCGTGCCCGCTATGGCTAAGCCGAAGCCGACGGAGACTGAGGTGAGGATGCGTGGTAGTCGAACTTCCAGAATTACGCTTTGCTGGAGAGGATCAATGGAATCTACCACTCCCCGCACTCCATCCCACAGAGCGACGACGACGTCACTCGGTGAGATGTAAATGAAGCCCATACCGGTGGCAATGATCGCCAGTCCACTCAGTGAAAGAGCGAGCAGGGTGATCATCAGCCCGGATCGGGTGGCTGTGCGGGAAGTGGGTATCATTCGTTACCTACTGTAACATGTGTTTTTGAGACATAGCTTCTTTCAGATGCTTTACATACAGATCAGCCCATGTGTCTACGGAGCCCAGTCCGCGCAGCTTGGTGGTGACCTTGTAGCCTGCTTTGGTCAGCATGACCTTCCAAGAGTCGTCTTCATCACCAGCCATGTCGTTGGAGGCGTGGTCACCTGCAACAACCATGAAGGGCTTCATCAAGATGTTCTTTTTACCGGAGAGCTTGAGGCTTGCCAGCATATCATCAAAGTTGGGGAATCCTTCAACGCAGGCGAGGAAGATCGGGTGGTTGTATTCCTTCTGCATTTCGCGCTGGAATTCAGCGTAGATGCCAGTGGAATAGAAGTCGTTGCCGTGGCCCATGTAAACAAGGGCGGCATTCATTTTCTTGGCCTTGGCAACATCAGCTTTTAGCGCCTTGACGCCAGCTGTAATGTCTTCAGTGTAAGGATAGACGTTGCCGGGTGCACCAAGAGCGGGGCGTCCGAGACGCATGCGCTTGAAGGGAAGAGATTTCGCTTTGACTGTTCGGATTGAGCGGAGGCCAATCATCAAGTCCTTGAGGTCAGCAAACTCTTCGCCTGCAAAGACATGCAGGGACTGGACAGAGATGTCTTCGTAACCATCATTTTGCAAGTCTGCGATGGTTGCCAAAGGATTCCTAACGAACAGGACTTCTTTGGGAACACCTGCATTGGCCTTCTGCCACGCTGCATCATTCTGGCGTTCCTGCCAGATGTTGCGAATAATGCTGGAAGTGAAAGCCAATTTGACCAGCATGTCAGGGTTGGCTTTTTGTACCCGGTTCTTGATGTTCAGAATGGAATCAAGAGCCTGAGGGTAAGATGTTCCGAAGGCAGCGAGAACGATGGCCTTTTTAACAGGCCCAGCGTCGTGGTGTCCGGCAAGGGCCGGGAGTGAAGTCATCAGGACAAGAGCGCAAATCAACAGCGTTGTCCGTACGGGAGTGAAAGACATGTTTTTCCTCATATAGAGGGGCTTGGTTTGGGAAATAAGAAAACCTCTCCCTCCAGTTTTTGAGGAAGAGGAACCGTTTTATCCCTTCGAGCTTGCGGTGGTAAGCCCACGTACCACCGTGGCAGACCTATATAGTCTTCAGGCAGGTCTTCCGGCTGGTCCCTCCTGTTTTCGCCTTCCCGGTAAAACCAGTGGCAAAATGAAAACAGTTCGGCAGGACGTCACGGCGGCGGGTCCGCTCCCGATTTACACGGGATTCCCTATCAAGCCCCGAGGGGCACCTGAAGTTGGGTCAATTATGCCCAACTGGGCACTAAGTCAAGGCTTCCTGGTTTTCGAGGTGGACTTGGGCCTGGAAGTGTTGAAGCATTTCTTCAGTGTCGATGACCAGTGCATCGGATTCGCCCATCATGCCGTAACCGAGGATAGGAACCTGGAATATCTCTTCCACGGGGACGGTGAATCCAGTGATAACCACTTGCTGCTGTCTGAGAACTTCGTCCACGAGAATCGCGGCCTTGTAGTCTCCCACACGGACCACAATTGCCTGAGCCATAGTGATGTCCTCAACGAGAGGAACAAGGTCAAGGAGATCGGCAAGCCTTAGCAGGGAGTGAATTTCGCCACGGACATCAACGGTTTCACGGCCATCCGGCAATTCTACCAATTCGTGGCCCTTGGGCATGTAAATTTCTACGACATCGCGACTTGGTACGATGAAGGTGTCACCACCGACCTTGCAGACCAGAGCTTCAACGATGCCCTCATTTGCAGAGCGATCCAACGGGATGGAAATGGTAAAGGCAGCACCATCACCCAGTTCACTTTCAATTTCCACATCACCATCAAGAGTGTTGCGGATGGAGTTGACTACTGCGTCCATGCCGACACCGCGGCCTGAAACATCAGTGATTTGTTCTGCGGTGGAGAAACCGGACTGGAGGACGAACTGGAGGATTTCATCCTTTTCGTATTCAGTGTCTTCTTCTGCCAGCCCTTTTTCAATGGCCTTGTTGAGGATGCGGTCGGGATCAAGACCTCGGCCATCATCTCGTACTTGAATGTAGGCACTGTCGCCCTTGCGCCACGCGGAGAGGGTTACTTTACCTGTTTCATTTTTGCCCGCCTCTATGCGGCCTTCCGTGGTTTCGAGACCATGATCCACGGCGTTTCTGAGCAGGTGGACCAGCGGTTCATTGAGGCTTTCAACAATGGTCTTGTCCAGGGGGAGTTCGTCGCCCTTGACGATAAAGTCGAGCTTCTTGCCAATTTTCTGGCTGAGGCTTTTTACCAAACGGTGCATGGGCATGAAAATTTGCTTGAGCGGCACCAGTCTGATGGCATCCACTTCATGCTGCAGCTTGCTGATGACATTGTCGAGTTCTCGCAATGAAGACGCAACCTGTGCCATGTTAGTGGAACCGCCTTGAGCGATAACGGCGTAGGTAACCATGAGCTTTCCGACCAATTCGATGACTCGATCGAGGCTGTCGGTTGGAACACGTATGGATGAAATCGCCTGTGCCTGCATCCCCTTTTCTTGTTTGGGTTTGGCTTTCGGCTTATCTGTAGCTTTGTCAGCTGGCTTCTCTGTTTCTTCTGCAACCTCTTCAACAGGTTCAGCTTCGGCTGTTGCTGTTGGTGGTTCTTCAAAGGCTTTGGCCGCTTCTTCTTCGGATTCTTCAATCTCGACGACGGCAGTAGAGGTGGATTTCTTCTCCATAATGCCCATGGAGTCAGCGCCATCGGCTAGATGACCACCAAGGGCGTAAAGGAAGCGCTTCTGCGCTTCACACACACCGAGCATGGAGGTGATGATATCATCATTCACCGGGGTGATGCCGTCCTGGAGCATGTCCATGATGGCAATGACTCCAGCACTGGATATTTTCATGTGAGACAGGCCAAGCGCATCCATGGCTTCTCCGGCATTTTGTCCGGTATCTGCCACGTCGAGAATCTGTTTCTCGATTTCTTCAATGCACTGGATAATGCTGTCTTGCATATGTTCTTCCTCTTACTGGGTCGTGAAAAATGTATCTTCATCCGGGTAAACGGCGATAGTGGCGTCGAATCCCCAAGTGTAGAGCGTCTGTTTTGCGTCAGGAGTCAGGTTGCATGTGGCGATCTTGAAAGTGGTTCCCATGCTAGCCACAGCACCCCAGGCGGTAGATCCGAAGGTCAGGACCTCTTTCAAATCCAGAAGGATTTTATCGCCTGGCTCAACCATCATAATGGCGCCTAGAATTGGTTTAAATTGAGGGTCCAGATGGACACGTGGATCCATGACGCGGATGATGGTCACATCTTCGCGAGTCTCCACTTCCACGCCTGCTCCTGCAATGGTCGCTTCGTCTTGGCCTGTGCTTGATGCTTCGGTGATGAGAGCAAGGACTTCTTCCTGCTCTTCTTCGTCTGTATCTCCGTCGCGCAGTTGCTCCAGCACCTGAAAAATCATGTTTACGCCACGGGAGAGGAGTGTGACGTTCTCGGATGTTGCTTCCACTTCACCACCCTGAACCTTCTTGAGAAAGTCCTCAATCTGGTGCGTGAAGTGAGACGCAGGCTCGAATCCGGGCATGAAGCCCGTTACACCCTTGATGGTGTGTAATGGACGTGCAAGAATCTCGATGCCGTCGGCCATCTGCGCGCCTTCCAGCATTTCAAGCCCATCCATGACCTGGGGGTAGTATTTGTCGTTGACCTCGGAGAAGAACTCCTCAACCATCGGATCGTCACTCATGTGAATCCTTGCGCTACTTGTTAATCAATCCGAGCTTTTCCAATTCCTTGTACAACTTGTCTTTGGCCACTGGCTTGACGATGTAGGCAGAAGCCTCTCCATCGTAAAAGGTCTTGATGACCGTTTGTGGATCATCAAGAGCCGTGGTCATGATAACCTTGACCTTGGGCTGCAGCTCTTCTTTTTCCTCAATGGTGCGGATGCGGTGCAGGGCTTCAATGCCGTCTACCTCGGGCATCATGATATCCATGAGGATCAGATCGTAAGGTTGCTCTTCCGAATGCGCGAGTTTGAAGGCTTCCACAGCTTCCCGTCCGTTGACGACTACGTCCACTTCAAACAATGCCATAAGAAAAGATCGCAATACCTTGCGACTCAAAAATTCGTCTTCAACAATCAGCGCTCTCATGAGTTCCCCCGGTTACAACGATAAAAGAGGCTTCACTTACCCTTTTCCTATGTAATCGAAAATTTTGTCAATATGTTGATAAAAAAATATAATACGTTGCGGAGAACGGTTTATCTGTTGTTGATGACAATGTCATCTTCTTTGTCTTAAAATATAGTTAGTTAAGTGTGTCGTTAGGCGATTGTATCATAGATTTAGAAAATGACGAATATTGAAAAAAAATTCATAGGGTGAATCGCAAACGCTGTCTTGACTGTTCAGTTACAATTTATAGCGACGTTCCGGGCTTGCTAAACCATATAGGAATCGGGTACCAAGCCGGGCATGCCAACTTTTATTTCAGACAGAAGAAAACAACGGATCGATGCCGTTCTGGAAAAACGCCAAAATGATTTCTCTTTGGTGTTTGATAATATTTGGGATCCGCACAACGTCTCTGCAGTTATGCGTAGTTGTGATGCCTTTGGTATTTCCGATGTGCATTTGTACTACACGGATTCACAGTGGCCCAATTTAGGGAAGAAGAGTTCTGCTTCGGCCAAGAAGTGGATCAATCGAACTCGGCACATTGATGCGGGTAGCATGATTGATACGCTCAGAGCTGGCGGCGGGCAGATTCTCCGGACTGGTTTCTCGGATACAGCCCGTCCAGTTATGGATTTTGATTTCACTACGCCTACTACGATCATCTTGAGTAATGAGCATCGTGGTACAGCACCTGAGATTGCTGAGTTGGTTCCTGATGAAATCTATATCCCCATGCAGGGGATGGTGCAGAGTTTCAACGTATCCGTGGCTGCGGCCATTATTCTATATGAAGCTTTTACCCAGCGGGAAAAAGCTGGGATGTACAATGTGCCGAGTTATGCTCCTGAAGAATTGGAAGCGCTCAAAGAAGAATGGTACAAGCGGTAGTTTAAATAGATTTTTTTTGTTGAAAGCACGTTTACTTGAGGCTACAGAATGAGCCAATATGGTTGGCGGCGTTTGGGACGCTGTCCTTTTGAACCAGCAAGCAGCGGAGGACATCTTGCACGACTTGATTGACGCCATGGATGATGGTGAGGTGGTCATCTACCCCACCGAAACTCTTTATGCTCTTGGTTGCGACGCCACCAATGAAGCGGCATGTAATAGTATCTTTACTATCAAGGGTCGATCCAAAGCTATGCCACTCCCGTTGATTGTGGGGGGGACGGATATGCTTTCTCTGGTGACAGATGAGCGCCCTGCTGCATTGAACCAACTTGCTGACGCATTTTGGCCTGGCCCTCTATCTATTTTGGTCAAAGCTCTTCCTTCTCTTCCCTCTGTCTTGTCCGATAACGATGGATATACATCCGTTCGTTGGAGTGGGCATCCTTTTGCGGCAGAACTTTCCCGGCGTATGCGGTTGCCACTGGTGGCCACTAGTGCAAACGTTAGTGGGAAGCCTGCGGCAGCCATGCCAGAGCAAGTTGATCCAGAGTTGCTTGAGAAAGTCGGAGCGTTTTATTCTGATCCTCCATGGCCCAAAGGCGGAGAAGCTTCTACGGTTGTTCGCCTGATTAGTGCCACCCGTCTTGAAGTTCTTCGTGAGGGTGCTATCAGTGTGGAAATGCTTTGCGATAAGGGCTTTACCGTCTCTCTTTCTGCATAATTTATAATGGTTTTCTACTTCTGCCAGTGTATGCTCCTTCGAGTGGAGTGATACATGAAAATTGCCGAAGAAAACGAATCCATAGTTCTTATCGTCGAAGATAGCCGATCCATTTTCGATGAACTAAAGCGTAGCGTAGATAAGCTTCCGGGGCTGCGTGCCTTGGTGGTGAGCACGTACGCTGATGCTAAAAAAGCGATCAGCCAATATGCCAAGGAGATCTTCCTTGCCATTCTCGATCTCAATCTCCCAGATGCTCCTGACGGTGAAATTGTCGACCTTGCGTTGTCAAAACGTGTGCCCAGCATTGTTTTCACTGCCGATTTCAGTGAGGCCACGTCTAAGAGCATGGCTTCCAAGGAAATTATTGATTACATTATCAAAGATGTACACTCCATCAATAACTTGTTGTCTTACATCAAACGGTTGCAACGAAACCGTGATGTGAAAATCCTTGTTGTTGAAGACTCTGATGCGGCCCGTTTCAACTTGTGTGTCATGCTGTATCAGCAGATGTATCAGGTTGTTGATGTGGCTGATGCAGAATCTGCATTAGCGGTTTTGGAAGAGTCGGATGATATTCATTTGGTTGTTGTTGACTATTTGCTCCCTGGTATGGACGGCATTGGGCTGACCCGGGCTATCAGGGCTACTCATGGTAAGGATGAAGTCGCAATCATCGGCGTGTCACAGTCCGAAGATCCCTTACTTACAGCTAAATTTCTCAAGAGTGGGGCCAATGACTTCATTCATAAGCCATTTAGAGATGAAGAATTTATTTGTCGGGTCGATTTAACCGTAGAAATTTTGTCGAACATCTGGGCATTGCGCGACGCCAATGAGGTCAAGAATCAGTTCATGGGGATGGCGGTCCATGATATGCGCAGTCCTATTGGTGGCATAAAGGGTGTTTCAGAGCTTTTGCTTGAGAACCTTTGTGGTGAGCTGAATGAAGAGCAGCGTGATTTGATTGAGCATATTAATGATGCAAGTGTCAGTATGGAAGCTTTGGTCAATGATCTGCTTGATATTTCTGTCATTGAAGCAGGGCGGCTCGATCTGGAGTTGGGAGAGGCCAGTTTGGCGAAGCTTATTGAGCAACGGTTGCGAGTGCATTCCATCGGGGTGAAAAAGAAGGATATTCTGTTGCTCCCTCAACTCGATGACGTCTCGGAATTCCTTTTTGACTTCCGTCGTATAGAGCAGGTCTTTGATAACTTGGTTACAAATGCAATTAAGTTTTCTCCCCGTGGCGCTGGCATTGAGATATTCTTGTCTCAGGTTGGCAATGATGCGCATGTTTGTGTGCGAGATCATGGTCAGGGTGTCCCTCCTGATGAAGAAAAACTACTTTTCGAGAGCTTTCAAAAGACCAGTGTTCAGCCTACAGCAGGTGAAACTTCTACCGGACTGGGCTTGCCAATAGTTAAAAAGATTGTCGAGGCCCACGGTGGTCAAGTCTGGTGTGAGAGTGAATACGGAAAGGGCGCTGCCTTCTACTTTTCTCTTCCCATGAAGTAATCAATGCGCTGGTTGGCGTTTCCTCGGACATCAGGTACAAGGCTGTTCAGGAAATAATGCAACCGGAGCAATTTCGTGACACACAAGAAATCATGTCCCCATTGTGGTGGGGAAATTACATTATATCGCAATCCGACGCCCACTGTTGACGTCGTTGTTCTCGTTCCTAATGGCACGCCTCAAGGTGATGGTGTTGTGCTGATTGAGCGGAATAATCCACCCCATGGCTGGGCGTTGCCCGGTGGTTTTATTGATGTGGGTGAAACTTGTGAGCAGGCAGCTGTTCGTGAGATGAAAGAAGAAACCGGACTGGATGTAGTCTTAACCGGAATGCTCGGTGTTTATTCCGATCCGAAACGGGATCCGCGCCAGCACACCATGAGTGTGGTATATACTGGTGTAGCCCGTGATATTGGCGCTCTTGAAGCTGGGGATGATGCTGGGAAAGCTGAGATATTTCCTTTGGGAGAGTGGCCGGAACTGGCGTTTGACCATCGTCATATTTTGGATGACTTTCTTGTAAATCATACCCGCTTAAATCAAGGGTGAGCGATTGACTTCCCCAAGTGGGGTACGTACATTCGCGACTCAAATTTTCGTCTAGTAAAAGGTTTCAATATTTCATGAATATGCAAACACTTTGTGTCACGCTTGGTGACCCCTGTGGACTCGGGCCGGAATTGGTTGTGCGCCATTTTTCCAAGGTCGGGTGTCCTTCGGATGAACGCATCCTTATTATTGGTCCAGAACTCGCATTGAAGCGTGAGATGGAACGGTATGAGTGTGGATTTTCGTATACTGTTATTAAAGATATGAACGCCATGGCTGATGAAGCAGGCTTTTATCTTTATGCGCCACGTCAGCTTTCGCGGCTGGGCTTTCCCGCTGGTAAGGCTGTCGTAGAAGGTGGATTGGCTGCTGGTGCTAGTTTGGATGCCGCCGTTGAGGCCCTTAAAAATGGGATTGCACAAGGTTTGCTGACGTGCCCTTTGAATAAGGCCATGTTGCAGAAAGCAGGATTTCAATTTCCCGGTCACACAGAATTTCTTGCGCAAAAACTTGGCGTTGGTGCTGCACAGGTTTGTATGCACCTGTGCGGACATTCCCCGGATGATAATGGGGATCCCAAGTTGCGTGTTAGTTTGGTAACGACACATCCAGCTTTGGCCGATGTTCCGGAACTCGTGACGCAGGAACGTATCGTTCACTGTCTTGGGCTGACTGCTGACTTTTTGAAGAAATTGAAATTGTCGGGGCCAGTGGCTGTGTGCGGTTTGAACCCTCATGCAGGGGAGTCCGGGCGTATTGGCACAGAAGAAGGGACGACCATCATTCCTGCCATTGAGGAAGCTCTGAAGCTGGGGCTTGATGTGGAAGGGCCTTTCCCTGCAGACACAGTATTCCATTTTGCGGCCAAGGGTGATTATCCCGCAGTGCTTGCTATGTATCATGACCAAGGATTGGGGCCGCTGAAGTTGTTGCATTTCAGTGAGGCGGTCAATGTGACTCTTGGTCTGCCGTATCCACGAACTTCTCCTGATCACGGAACCGGATATGATTTGGTAGGGACTGGACGTGCTTCCACCAAGAGTTTTGAAGCTGCGCATGATATGCTTAAGCGCCTTGTGAAAGGGGTATAGATATGGCTGCTCGCTACATACTACTTGATCGGGACGGCACAATTATTTTTGATAAACACTATCTGTCTGATCCAGATGGAGTGGAGCTGTTACCTGGTGCGGCCGAAGGGTTGCAGCGCATGGTAGAGCTGGGGTTTAAGATCGGTGTTTTGACTAATCAGAGTGGTGTGGGCCGCGGCTATTATTCTCATGATTCTGTTCATGCGTGTAATAAGCGCATGGCTGAGTTGCTTAAACCGTACGGTGTTGAAATTGAGGGCGTTTATTATTGCCCGCACGCTCCTGAGGATGAATGCGACTGCCGTAAGCCTAAAGCCGGTCTTATGGAGCAGGCTATTGAAGCTCACGGTTTTGATCCAAGCGAAGCATTCATGATTGGTGACAAAGAAGCCGATATGGGAGTGGGTCAAAACACTGGTGCTACTACTATCCTTGTTCGGACAGGCAAGGGGAAAGAGCACGAGGAGCGCTGTCAGGGTATGGCGGATTTTGTAGCTGATGATTTGGGTGAGGCTGCAGAGTTTATCGCTTCTCTGGTGTAGGCATTGTCAAAAAAATCTCGATTTTTTCGGTTAACTGTTCTGAGTTGTTGCCAATAAAAAAACCGGGCCCTGCGTTGGACCCGGTTTGAGCGTTGGTATGAATGCGAAACTAGCTTTTTTTCTTGTCCAGCCAATGTGCCAGAAAACACATGCCGAAAGTAAAGCCTAGCTCGATTGCATTCATGGGCAGAATAATCCACCCGAGTTCAGACCAATAATTCATAATTTCCCCCTACTAAAGTCTGGAGAAAGGGGACTAGCAAAGTGGATTGTGTGTGTAAACAAAAAAAGTGGCCCGAAGGCCACTTTATAATGTCTTGATTTGTTTGCGAAGAGGTTAACTTGCTGTTTTCTTTTGAGCAAATTTGAGCATCTTGGCAGCTTCTCCAAACCCGGGATTGATGTCTACTGCGTGTTGGGCGGCCTGAGCCATTTTGCCCCACTTGCGCCAATCATAATATAGACGGCCAAGATTATAGTGAAGATACTCATCATCTGCGGACAGGGTGAGTGCTTTGAGATAGTATTTCTCGGCAGTGTCGTAATCCTTCATTTTGCGAAGGACCATACCTATACGATTGTATAGATGAATGGCATTGGGATCATCCTTCAGGGCGTCATCCAACATGTGGAAAGCGTCCTGATATCTGCCTGCATTAAGATAACGATCTGCAATGTCAGCTTTCAGGTCAGTATCGCCGCCAAAATCAGCGATGAGGGAGTCAAAAGTGGTCTTGGCCTTATCGAAATCTTCGTTGTCGAGATGCGTCTGACCTTCTTCCAACATCGCCTTTTTCTTGGCGATGATTGCTTCCATGTCACCTTGAACTTGATCGTTCAGTGACTTTTGAAGCTCTTGTAATAGCTCTCGCATTGCATCGAGAAGGCTACGCTCCTGGCCCGGTTCATAGCTGATGACAAGTGGATATATCTTGCGTAGCTCAGCGTCCGAGTTGAGCGAAAGAGTGACCTTTCTCAGAATATCTTCGAACTCATCGCGTTCATTCTTCATGACGCTTTTCTTCAGGAAGAGGATAAGGCCATCATGAACATTCTGAACAGCGTTCATGTATTTCCCCTTCTTCAGCAGAGTGGGGACAGCATTCAATTTTTTTCGTGCAGTGACGAGTCGGGTAGACATAGTACGCTCTCTGGTTATTTACCGATACTTTCTCGAACCATATCACGGAAACGTTTAAAGAAATAGCGGCTATCATGAGGGCCGGGACCAGCTTCAGGATGATGCTGGATGGCGAGCAGCGGCTTCTCTTTGTGGCGGAACCCCTCAAGAGTGTCGTCGTTGAGATTTTTGTGGGTCGGCTCCAAGAAATCCAAACCCTCAATGTCCACGCAGAAGCCGTGGTTCTGAGAGGATATCTCGATTTTCTCGGTATGCAGATCGATAACAGGATGGTTGCAACCGTGGTGGCCGAACTTCAGTTTGAAGGTCTTGCCGCCCATGGCTAATCCGAGGATCTGGTGACCGAGGCAAATGCCTGCGATCGGGTAATCTTCATAGAGATCCTTGGCTGCATCCACGGCTGTGGTGACAGCTGCCGGATCGCCGGGGCCGTTGGAGAGGAATATGGCTTCGGGGCCGAGTTCGCGAACCTGAGCTGCTGTGTAGTGGGAAGGCAGGACTATCATGTCGAAACCTTCGGCCTGCATAAGGCGAAGGATGTTCCACTTGATGCCGAAGTCGTAGACCGCCAGTTTGGGGCCAGTGCCTTTCCAAGAAAAATCCTTGAGATCATCAATGAAGACGCGCTCTTTTCCGTCCCACGTGTAGGGCTTTTCACAGGTGACACGGTCAGCCAGATTGAGGCCTTCCATGTTTTCAATGCCTTGCGCTTTCTTCACCAACTCTGCCGGGTCAACATCACCTGTTGCTATAAAGCCGCGCTGTGCGCCGTTGATGCGCAGGTGACGAGTTAGGGCGCGGGTGTCGATTCCTTCGATACCCATGACGCCGATCTCTGTGAGATAGTCGGGCAGGGAGATCGTAGAACGCCAGTTGGACGGACGTTTACAACATTCCTTGACGATAAAACCGCCGACCTGAACTTTGTGAGACTCCACATCTTCAGGGTTGATACCGTAGTTACCGATGAGCGGATAAGTCATGGTGACCATCTGCCCTGTGTAGGAAGGATCGGTCAGGATTTCCTGATATCCGGTCATGCCAGTGTTGAAGATAACTTCACCGCAGGCTTCACCGCCGCCGGTGAAACTTTTTCCCTTGAAAATGGTTCCGTCCTCGAGGGCCAGGATCGCTTTCATTAGCTGTTCTCCAGAATGCTCTTCACTTTTGCGAGGTCATTAGGCCTATCAACGCCATGACAGGTATGCCTCGTTTCGGTCACATAAATATCAATACCGTCTTCCAGCAGACGGAGTTGCTCAAGCTTTTCTCGTAATTCTAACGGGCTTGGCTCTAATTGGCCAAACCGCTCTAGTGCTTCCATGCGGAAGGCGTACAGGCCGATATGAAGCAAGAAACCATGTACTTTTTCGTCGCGGTCATAGGGAATCTTTGCCCTAGAAAAATAGAGTGCCCGTCCATTGCTGGCTCGCGCCACTTTCACCCGGTCTGGGGATTGCGCTTCTTCATCACCAATGCCCGTGGCCAAAGTGGTCACCCGCACGTTGCACGACTCGAACGGCGAAAGCAGTTCGGTAAGCATTGCCGGTTCCAGACACGGCTCATCTCCCTGAACATTGACGACAACTGCATCGGAGTCGATATTCAGTTTGCGGGCCGCTTCAAGCACGCGATCTGTTCCACTTTGGTGGTGCGATCCCGTCATGACAACAGGGACATTCAACGCTTCTGCAGCTTCGAAAATCCGTTTATCATCGGTAGCCAGGGTGACACTATCCATCTGCGGGCATTGTGCTGCCCGGTGATAGACATGCCAAAACATGGGCTTACCATCGATTTCTACCAACGGTTTCCCTGGAAAACGCGAGGACTCAAACCTCGCAGGGATAATTCCATGACACTTTGGAAATGTATTCATCTCACCACGCGCGCATTAATTAAACTTTATTGAGAAAATCAGCAACCTGTTTACACACAGCCTTTGCGCCGCCCTTGCGGTCGCGAATATATGCCTTGGTTTTCTTGGTCACTTCGGGTCTAGTTGGAGTGTCTTCAAGAACTTTAATCAGTAAATTCAGAGCATGTTCTGTGTCTTCTGCCTCCAAAGCCAATCCGGAATCAAATACATCACGGCCAACCCATGCAAAATTTTTCCAGTGTGGACCGGTGACGGGGGTGACGCCGCACGTGAGCGGTTCCAGAAAGTTCTGCCCTCCTAGAGGAGCAAGGCTGCCGCCCACAAAAGCGGCTTTTGCCAGTCCGTAGGCGGGGACGAGCTCGCCAAAGGTATCCCATATGACAACCGTTCCGGGTTTGGCCGGACCTTGCAGTTTGGAACGGAGTGTCCAAGTGAGGCCGCCTTCGTTCATGGCCTTCTCCCAGATGGGGAGGTGGTGCATGTGACGGGGGAATAAACCGAGAATTGTGTCTGGCTTATGGCGAACAAGGGCTGCGGCAAGCTTGTGGATTTCGTCTTTTTCCTGCTTGCGTACAGAGCCGAAAACAACAAACTGGGACTGTGCAGGAATGATGTCTTTGAGTGGATTGTTCTTCCGAGCCATGGGGCCTGCGCCAGTCATGCGATCAAATTTGATGTTGGGCATGACCCATACTTTATCGCGTCCAAACAACGTCCCGAAACGGCGGCCATCTGTTTCGGATACGGCCATGATTTTATCTGGCCCAAGGGTACGGAAAAATCCGGGCCATGAGAGGTATCCACCAAGGCTTTTGCTGGTCATGCGGCCATTGGCGAGTAAAATGTTCACACCGTGTTCTTTGCATGCATTGAGAAATCCCGGCCAGATTTCTGTTTCCAGAATTAGGGCAGTATTAGGGCTGACGTGGCGGACCATGCGGCGCATGATATTTGGTGCGTCAAAGGGGAAATACCAAGGCTGTACAGCGATGCCGGACTTGCTGGCATTGATCTCGTCAGCAGCACGAGTGAGGGTTTCGTATCCCTGTTTCGTGTTAGTGGTGACGAGTACTCGCAATGTTTCTTTAAAGGGTGACTTGAGGTTCTTGAGAACTTCCCATGTCAGATACGCTTCGCCGCCACTGGCTGCTTGAATCCAAAGGTGAGCTGGGGCGGGCATCCCGCCAGATAGCGTGCGTTGATCCCAGCCATCTTTAAGGCGTCGGTTCAGGTTCAGCAGCGGCAGCGCTGCCTTCCATCCCAATCCGTATACGGCGAGGGCCGTATCAATCGCAGGGCGACCCATTTATGCAGACCTCTCTTTCATTCCGATGCGAACGAGTTCTGCAATGAGTTCGGTGAAGGAAAGGCCTATGGCTCCAGCGGCGCGTGGGAGTAAACTGGTGGGCGTCATGCCGGGAAGGGTGTTGACTTCAAGGAGATGTGTGTCTCCATCTTCTGTCAGGATGAAATCTCCGCGGCTGTAGCCTGTCAGTCCAAGCGCCTCATTGGCGATCACCATTTGCTTCTGGATGGTCTCCGTCACGCTGTCATCCACTGGTGCCGGACAAATTTCCTCGGCCCCATCGTCAGCATACTTGTTCTCATAATCAAAGAAATCAGAGTCTGATTTGGGGGTGATCATGACTAGAGGTAATGGCTTGCCATCGAGTATGCCGCAAGTGAGTTCTACTCCAGGGATGAATTCTTCCACCAGAGCGGATTGGCACATGGAAAATACTTTTTTAAGGGCTTCGGGAAAGTCATCGGCGGTTTTGACCAGAGACATACCGAGGCTGGAGCCGCCTTTGTTGGGTTTGACGAAAACAGGCAAGGGGAGTTCCAGCTTTGTATCTGGGCCTTGGACTGGAGTCACAAGCTGCCAATTGGGAGTTCTGACACCTTTGTCCTCAAATACTTCCTTAGAAGCGGCTTTGTTCAGCGCCAAATACGAAGCTGCAGCGCCAGCCCCTTGATATGGGCAGTTCGCTTTGTCGAGGACTGCCTGAATCAGACCGTCTTCTCCGGGAGTTCCATGAAGATTTATGAACGCAAAGTCCGCGCCCTTGGCTATGCTCAGGAGGTTCTTGAAATCATCAGCAGGGTCGAAAAATGTGACAGCATGCCCCAGTTCTTCGAGTGCCGAGTGGATTTTCTTGGCTCCGGAAAGAGAAACCTCTCGCTCGTCAGACCATCCGCCCGCTATTAAAATCACATTCATTCAGATCTACCTCAAGGGTGTCAGATAACAGTTGTTCTAGGTCAAGCGCCTGATTTTCAGTGGCTTTAATTTTGTGCTGCATGTTCAGCGGAACGCCGTAACGAATGACCAGGTCTTCAAAACGATCCTTAATGGATACGATGGCGGTGTGATTGACGCGTTTGTCTGCGTAAATCACAGCCAAAGGGGTGAAATATTTTTCGAGGTTGAGTTCAAACGGCCAGTACACGTGGTGCGTTACACCTACCGCAATGGCTGGGTTGCCAGTTAATTCTGTGGCCCATGCTCCGCCTAGCTGGCTGTGGTTGCCGCCATGTTTGATGCAATATGATTTGGCGATGTCGTGTAACAAGGCTGAGGCGCGAACAGTGGGGACGTGGCAATCCAGTCCCATTTCTCTTGCTCGTGCGGCCAGAAAAGTAGCAATGCGAGCGACTTCGAAGCTGTGTTCGGCAACGTTTTCAAACATTTCGAACTGGTCCCAGTATTCCTTACACTTGCGATCATTGGGGGCAAAGAAGTCCGGATTGATTGTCACCGCAGGTGGCTGAGGGAGCTCCGTATAAGGATGGAGAGGTTCTTGTGCTGTGGAAGTGTTGCTGCTCATGAGATGGTGTGGATGGTTTTTAGGCAGGAAGCGCCGTTGCTCCAACCACTATGTAACATATCAGCAGATTGGGGAAAAATAAAGGGAAGGAATCGTCTGATTCGACCTTTTCTTTTTTTCTCAGCAACTCGCGTAGTTTTAGGAGAACTGTATCATGAACAATTGCAAATTAAAGATTTTAGATTTTCTATATTGATAAATTGATTGGACGTAGTGGCTAGAAATTGTTAGATTATATGTAAGAATTTTTATCAAAAAGGACAACTCCGTTGGATATCCGAACACTCCTCCTTCTTTCGGCTTTGCTCAGTGGCATGCATGCTGTTGTTGCTGGCTTGCTGTGTCGAAATACGAAATTGCCTGGAGTTTCGGCATGGTGCGCTGGTGCGGTTTTTCTTTCTGTTGGTATTGGTTTAGCTGCTGCTCGTGGCTATCTCACTGATTTTATGAGTATAGTCGTTGCTAATGGGCTGATTCTTCTTGGTTATGCCGTGACGTGGGACGGTATGCGTCGATTTGTTGGAAGAGGGTTTTCATATGTGGTCTTGCTGCTTTCTATAGTACTTGTGAGTGGCGGTATCTACAGTTTCTATTATCATTCCACTGTCAATATATCTCTTTCCTTTAGGATACTCACGGTTTCTGCGTTTGTTATGTTCTTCAATGCTGCGATTGCGAATACTTTATTTGTGGAGAAGCTCGGACGATTGGCGGTGACTGTTGTCGGAGCCGCTTTTGCTTTTAATGGTATTATATGGATTATTCGCGTTCTTAAGCTTGTCATTGATTCTGCTATGAATGATTTCATGCTGTCCGGTACGACAACTGTAGTATTTCTTTACTGCTACATGTTCTTTGTTTGCGTATTTGCTATTGGTGAAATTTGGATGGTCAAAGAAGAGATGGACGCCCTTGGGAAAAGGACGTCCATCACTCAACTACTCTTGGGGCGTTAGTTTAACCGTGGCTACCACATCCGTCATGATCGTGGCTGTGATCTGCGCCGCCACCACAGGTGTGCTCTTGTGAAAACTGCGGAAGGCTTTCATGGATGAATGCCTGAATGGCTGCGCCTACAGTCGGAGCTCCGCTGCCGTGGTAAACTGTAATGCCTACTTCATTGAATCCCTGAAGGGGACGAAATCCCATACCACCTGCGATAAGTGTTTTTACACCGTTGCCAGCTAGATGGTTGACAGGTGCCATGCATCCGCCTTGTTCGTGGGGGACGTTAGGCAGGGTGGAAACTTCTTTGACTTCTCCACCTTCGATTTTGATGATGGTGTAAATACCACAATGACCAAAGTGGGCATCTGTGGCGGCTTCCAGTCCTCCGGGTTCTTTGGACGGTACTGCTACTAAAGTATCCATGTTATTCTCCTTAAAGTTGTTTGCTGTGTAAGAGGTTAAGCATGTTATTCCATGCGTTTTCCAGCAGCATGGCGGCTGCATTGTTCTCTAGTTCATTTACGGTCTTGCCCTGCACCATGGCTTCGGTGACGGCATGGTCGTGCGGGAAACGACAAATCACGTCGTGACCATTATCCTCACAATACGTTTCAATGGCTTCGGTTTGTTCCATGTTGAGATCAAACTTGTTGATGAGCACGGTGACCCTCGTTTTGAAACGTTTGCAGAGTTCGGCCACTCGTTTCAGGTCATGCAGACCGGATAAGGTTGGTTCCGTTACTACAACGGCGAGGTCGGTCCCGGCCAAAGAGCTGATGACCGGGCATCCAATGCCAGGTGCGCCATCGCTGAGAATGAGATCGAACCCTTCATCTTTTGCCCGTTCTTTAGCCCGCTGCTTGAGTAAGGTGACCAATCGCCCTGAGTTCTCTTCGCCAGGAAAGAGTTGAGCGTGAACCATGGGGCCGAATCGAGTAATAGATTCGTACCAAGTTCCACAATGTCTAGTAGGGAAATCTATGGCCTGTTCCGGGCAGAATGCCACGCAGACCTTGCATCCCTCGCAGTGGAGTGGATCGATGTGATACTGGCCGTCTTTTAGATGGATGGCATTGTAGCGGCACAAAGATTCACAAGTACCGCAATTGGTGCATCTCTCCGGGGCGATGATTGCTTCATTGCCAGACTTGAACTCTTCTACGCGTACATGTTTTGGCTGGAGGAGTAAGTGAAGATCCGGGGCATCCACATCCAGGTCACAAAGAATCGCGTTGTTCGCGAGTTTTGCCATTGCTCCGGTTATTGATGTTTTCCCAGCGCCACCTTTACCGCTGATGATCACTATTTCATGCATCACGACCTCCCTTGGCGGCTTGCTTCATGTCGGACATGAGCTTCTCGAATGGTGCTTTCAATGAAGGCACTACTTCTGCCGGGATATCGCCCTGCGAGTAGGCTTTGGCTATCTCCCTATCAAATGGGATTTCTGCCCAAATGGGGATACCTTTTGCTCGGCAGAAGTTCTGAACCTCGTCGTTGCCGATCCCTGCCCGGTTAATGACTGCTCCCATGGGTCTGCCTAGAGGAGAGAAGGCCTCCCATGCGAGCTTGAAGTCATGAAATCCGAAAGGCGTAGGTTCCGTCACAAGTACAATGCAATCAGCATGCATTACGGCGCTTACGGCTGGACAGCTGACGCCGGGAGGTGAGTCAATGAGAATATCTCCATCACTGGCTGCAGCTGGGAGATTGCTCATGATATCTTTCATGAGCGGAGGGCTCATGGCTTCACCTATACGTAAGCGGCCCATGATGAAATCATTGTTGCTGGCTTTGCCGTAGATGATTTCACCAAGCTCTCGTTTGCCGGGGGAAAGTGCGTCCTCCGGGCAGATGCGTATGCAACCGCCACAGCCGTGGCACATTTCCGGGAACACCATGAGCGTGTCGCCCATGACTGTGATTGCCTTGAATTGGCAGAGCTCTGCGCAGGCTCGACAGCCGGTGCATTTGTCTTCATCCGGTTGCGGTACTTCGATGTAGGCCCGTTTCGTCCTAGTACCCTCTGGCTTGAGGAATAAATGGAGATTGGGTTCTTCTACATCAAGGTCCACGGCGGTAACCGGACCTTCCCAAAGGGAGGCAAGGGAGGCGGTTACCGTGGTCTTCCCGGTACCTCCCTTGCCACTGGCGATAGCGTAAATCACTTGTTGGAGCCTTGTTTTGCGTTGGCTTCAGCGGCTACAGTTATATCTCCAGCCTTGAAGCGTTCAACAGCTTCCTTGACGGTAAGTCCGTCGACATCCTGTCCAACCAAAATTTTTGCAGCGGAGAGTGCGGCAAACGCTTTCGGGCCAACATAACCTGTCAGCACAGCGTCAGCTCCTGCATTTGCAACGTTCTCGGCAGCTTGGATTCCAGCGCCTTGATTCATTACCTGAGAAGCACCGTTGTCCACATACTTGGTATTCATGGATTTCAGATCAACGATAACAAATCCACCCGCACGCCCAAAGCGTGGGTCTACTTTGTGGTCCAGCGTGGGGCCATCGCTGGTGATGGCTATTGTATTTACTTGAGACATGGTGGCTCCTGTTGCGGGTTTTGCTGTGGAAGTAGGTGTTTGTTGACGCTGACGAGCGCATTGGCCATTGCCCATGCCTTGTCCTCGTCCCTGACCTCGACCATTTCCGCCGCCTTGACCGCGTCCCTGGCCCATGCCTTGTCCTCGTCCTCTATTCATACCGGGCATAGTTTCACCCTCTTGATATTGTGTGCATTGCTCCCGATCTTCCTCGCTGCATGCGAGGTGGTAGCTGCCGCCTTCAATCTCAATGGCCCAGCCGTTAGACAAGGCAGTGGCAACGCCCTTGCGAGCTGCGCCCAGAATGCGGCTGAGAGTGGGCCGGGAGACGCCCATTCGGTCGGCTGCTTCCTGTTGCATGAGACCTTCATTGTCCACGAGTCGGAGTGCTTCGAATTCCTCAACAGAAATTGCCAGTCGTTCCAATTCGCGCATGGGTATGCCTTGTGGCTTAAAAAAAACCGCTTCCGGCATATCTTGGACAACCCGTCTTTTCTTTCGTCTACCCATAATTTCCCTCAAATGAGTTTTGTGAACGTGTGTTCATAAAAAACGATATGCTCAATTGATTTGAAGTCAAGATAAAAATGAACATATGTTCATAAAAGATGGTGTTCATGCGTTTTGTCTCTTGATATTCAACAAGAAATTAAAAGCAGTAATATGCCGTCTTATGAGGGATATGGCTCAGTCGTTTGCGTATTGGGGGAAGGTTTAGAGGGATTTTATTTGATCGCCTCGATTATAAGGTATATGGAAGGTTCTGACCTTAGAAAAAGGGATTTGAAACTCAACGCGAGGATTTTGATTTGAGCCTTGAATTATTAAAGAAATTCCGTGATCCGGAATTGTCTCGAAAGATACTCGACAAGATGGAATCCGAACTGGACCGTGAACTGCGATTCATGGAAGTGTGCGGCACTCATACTGTAGCAATTTTCCAGAGTGGGCTGCGTTCGCTGTTACCGGAAAAGATCGTCCACATGAGCGGTCCCGGTTGCCCGGTTTGTGTTACTCACGAATCCGAAGTTACCGCCTTCCTTGATTTGGCAGGTAAGAGCAACGTTATCATGGCAACCTTTGGTGACTTGATGCGTGTTCCCGGCCACGGTGGACGGAATCTCAAGAAAGCTCAGGCGGATGGCGCCCGTGTCAAAGTGGTGTATTCTCCCTTTGATACCATCAAGCTGGCCAAGGAAAATCCTGATGATCTGATTGTTTTCATTGGTGTTGGTTTTGAAACCACTGCCCCGACTATCGCGGGAACCATGAAGATCGCCAGAGAGCAGGGGATTACTAACCTGCGTATTCTTTGCTTTCATAAAACAGTACCCCCGGCACTCGAAGCATTGCTTACCGACGAGATGACCAATATTGATGGCTTCATCCTGCCCGGTCATGTTTCCGCAATTATTGGTATTGAACCGTATAGGTATATTGCTGATAAATTTGGTAAGTCCGCTATCGTTGCTGGCTTTGAGCCGCTGGATATCCTCCAGTCTCTGGCGCAGATGATAGAATGGCGTAATAACGGCGAGGCACATGTCGCCAATAATTACACCCGTATTGTTTCCGATGAAGGCAACAAGACGGCTACCAATATCCTTTATGAAGTGTTTGAGACTACCGACGCTCTTTGGCGTGGTATCGGACCTATTCCTGGTTCCGGTCTTGAAATACGTGAAGAATGGGAGCAGTTCGACGCCAAAAAAGAATTTGGAATCACTATCGAAGAAGGTCCTGGACTGCCCGGTTGCAAGTGCGGCGATATTCTCAAGGGCATCAAGCAGCCCGATGAATGTCCGTTGTTCAAGAAAGCGTGTACCCCAGCCAATCCCGTTGGCCCGTGCATGGTTTCCACCGAAGGTAGCTGTGCCGCCTATTACAAATACAAATTGGATTAAGAATGAGCGATAAAGTCCTACTCGATTACGGCAGTGGCGGGCGTGCTTCTCAGCGTCTCATCTCCGATCTCTTTCTGAAATATTTGGGTAACGACGAACTCAACAGGCTCAATGATGCTGCTGAGATCAAGTTGTCCGGTCGATGTGCCATGTCCACCGATTCATTTGTCGTGGACCCGATTTTCTTCCCCGGTGGCAACATCGGTTCGCTGGCTGTGCACGGCACTGTCAATGATGTAGCCATGATGGGCGCTATTCCGCGTTATATGACTTGTGCCTACATCTTGGAAGAAGGCCTTCCCATGGATGATCTCGAAGAAATCGTTAAAGCCATGGGCGAAGCTGCTGAAAAAGCCGGCGTTTTTATTGTCTCTGGTGATACAAAGGTTGTACCTAAAGGTGCGGTTGATAAGATCTTTATCAACACAACTGGTATTGGTGATATCATAGTTGAGCCTGCTCTTAGTGGTGATTCATCCAAGAAAGGCGATGCTGTTCTTCTTTCCGGGACCCTTGGAGACCATGGTTTGACTATTCTTGGTACTCGTGAAGGCCTTGATTTTGAAGCTAAGGTTGAGTCTGATTCAGCATCACTGAATCACCTTATCGTCAAGTTGGTTGAAGAACTGCCTGAAGTACACGTTATGCGTGATCCTACTCGTGGCGGTTTGGCTACTACTTTGAACGAAATTACTCATAGCTCTAACGTTTGCTGTGAGCTGATAGAAAAGGATCTGCCCATTCGTCCAGAAGTGAAGGGCGGTTGCTCTATTCTTGGGCTCGATCCACTTTATCTGGCGAATGAAGGCAAGTTCCTTTGTGTGCTGCCTCAGGAACACGCTGAGAAGGCTCTTGAAATCATGCGCGCAGATCCGCTTGGTAAGGATGCTTGCCAGATTGGTACCATGACTGATGCCAACCCCGGCAAAGTCGTGCTTGTAACTGAACTTGGCGGTAAGCGTTTGCTTGGTATGCTCGAAGGAGAGCAGTTGCCTAGAATCTGCTAGAGTCATCTCTTCTGTAAGTGTAAAGGCCACCGGATTTCCGGTGGCCTTTTTTTAGTTCTGCAGCGGCCATAAATTGAGGGGGGATTGACAACGTTTAGCTAAAGTGTTTGCCTAGGCAAATAAATGAAGGATGCTATTATGAAATACGAAGTTGAAGAGACTGCGGGGTATTTAATTTATCGAGTAGGACGATTGTTACGGTATAGAGCTGCGCAGTTCTTTAGGCAGATGGATATAGATATTAGCCCAGAGCAATGGGTTCTCTTGTTGCAGGTTCGCGATAAAAAACAGGCTTCCATGAGTGACTTGGTGGATAAAACTGTCAATGATCATCCGAATGTTACACGTCTGATTAGCGGGCTTGTTAAAATGGGATACGTCGAGCAGGTGCCTAATCCTATAGATAAAAGAAGCAAACTTGTCTCAATTACTCATGATGGAGAAGCATTAGTTGTTGGTGTCTTGCCGGATTTGCTTAGTGAGAAGGCTGAATTTTTTGATGGCCTGAATCAAGATGAAGTTACACAGCTCATAAGCCTCATCAAAGTGGTTTTGGGAAATTTGGAGATGTAAATCGCTAAACGGGTGCAAGTGGTTGCCTGGGCAAATACTTGTACTGGAGGACTTATTATGGATAGTTCAAATGATGTCGTTGAGGAAGCGGTGAGTCAACTCAGGAATGGGTGTTCTTGCTCTCAGGCCATTGCTTACAGTTTTGGGATATTCTTTGGTTTGGATGAAAAATTGCTCTTGCAAGTATCCAGTGGATTGGCCGGTGGCATGGCTGGGGCCGGTCAAACGTGTGGAGTCATCTCTGCTGGGATTCTCATCATCGGTGCTGTCGTTGGTCCACGTACTGTTACTGATATGGAAAGCAGAAAGAAGACACTAGAGCTATCTGAGAAGTATATGGAGTGTTTTTCCAGTGCAACAGGTTCGACTCTTTGTTCTGAGCTGAACAATGGGACAGATTTGCGCAGTGAAGAAAGCGTGAAAGCTTTACGGGAAAGCGGGAGGCCGGAGGAGATTGTCCGTAGAGGTGGCGAACTGCTATTGCAATTATTGCCAACAGAAAGGCACCCATAAGAAAAGGCCTCAGGATTACCTGAGGCCTTTGGGGTAAATCGGATTGATTATCGCGATGTCTTCCGGAGCTCAGCTTTACGTTCCTCGATAAGCGAGGCGGCTTTTTGAGCGAGATAGGTTATCTCTGGCTTGGATATCTGGTCATCTGCACCAACCGCTTCCCCTCGGTGACGAAGCTTTTCAGTGATGAGTGACGAGAATAGGATGACAGGCAATTGTCGCAGGACAGGGTCGTCTTTGATTTTGCGGGTCAAGTGATGGCCGTCCATCATGGGCATCTCAATATCGGAGACGATGACCTGCACGTAATCTGTGATTGGGCAGCCTTCGCGCTCGGCCTGTGCTTTGATCTCTTTGAGTCGATCCCAGCAATCTTTGCCGTTGTTGGTCTTTTCGACGCGGAATCCGGCTTGGCCGAGCATATCATTGATCATTTCACGAATGAGTGGTGAATCATCAGCAATAAGCGCTTTGTAGGTAGTGGTGGTGTCAAACTCTGCATTGTCGTCAAGCTTGAGGCGCATTTCCGGGTTCAGTTCGGAAACAATGCGCTCGAGATCAAGGATAAAAACGATGCGGTTATCGAATTTTACAACACCGGTTATGGAATCACTGGAAAGCGCAGAAACATATTTATTCGGCGCTTCAACATCTTCCCATGAAATGCGGTGAATACGGGTAACGCCGGAAACCATAAATGCCGACGTGACCTGGTTGAATTCGGTGACGATAACCTTGGGAGGCTCATTCTCAACGCGCTTTTTTTTGAGCCATTTGGAGAGATCAAGAAGCGGGATTATGCGAGAGCGAAGATTGAATGCTCCGAGTACAGACTCATGAGAGACTTCAGGCATCTCGGTGACGTCAGGCATACGGATGATTTCCAGGACCTTGGCGACGTTAACACCATAGTAACCTTTGCGGCTTGGCAAAAGGTCATCTTTCTTTTCTGAGTCTTCTTGATTTAACTCGGTATCGTCATCTACCTTGGGTTCTTCCTCAAGATAGAATTCGACGATTTCGAGCTCATTAGTACCTGCTTCAAGCAGAATATCGCTAGTTTCGGTCGCCATGGATGCACCGCTTCCTTTTCAGTAGTCCAGATCAATTCAAGTTGATTACCTTGAAGTGGTAACCTTTACTGAGGAATTTCGTCAATAACCATCTCATTATTGATACCATCGGCTTGTTCGAGGTCTGCAATAACTGATGCGGCTTTTTCCAGTTCGTCCCAATCCTTGCACTCCAGTAATGATCCCCGAAGCGCACGAATACCTTTGAGTCCCTTAGCATAACGCGGGATGATGGAGCGGATTTTGCGGAAAGAGCGGCCATCACCTTCATGCTTACGGGTGAGGGCTATGTGTTCGCGAACAACCTTGGCGAGAGCTGCTCCATCACGGGGAGGAAGCTCCTTACCATTACGCAGGGCTATGTACCGAGCGTAAATAGAGGGATCGTAGAGTGCTCCACGGGCAAACATGATAGTATCAATCCCCGTTTCTGCGACGCAACGAACACCGTCTTCTGCCGTGAAGAGGTCTCCAGAACCGACTACTGGGATATCGATGGCTTCCTTAAGCAACTTGAGCTTGCTCCAGTCTGCCTCGCCAGCAAACATTTGTTTGCCGTAGCGAGGATGCAAGGTGACCCAATCCACTCCAACATCTTGCAGGCGCTTGCCCAGGTCAATGTAAACGTCTTCGCCTTTTTGGAAGCCCAGACGAAATTTAACACCAACGCGACCGCCGTCCGGATGCTCGGCAGCTTTCTTGACCATGATGGAAGCGATATTCACCAGCTTATCAAGATCATCCATGAGTTTTACGCCAGAGCCGGACTTGAGGACTTTGCGAACAGGACAACCCGAGTTGAGGTCAAAATTGCGATATCCCATTCCGATCAGCTTTTCCATGACCGGTTCGAAAAATTGTGCTTCGGCTCCGAATAGTTGGAGTACCATAGGATCGTCTTCCGGACAGGTAGCAAGGAGGCGCTTGGTGCCAGCGTTTTTAAAAGCAAGCCCTTTGACCGACACCATTTCGGAACAACAGACGCCGCAGCCGTATTGCTTGGAAAGCAGACGGAAGGGGAGGTCAGAGTATCCGGCAAGTGGGGCCAGCCAGGGAGAGTCGGGATGGATAGTAAAATTGCTCATGGGTGCCCATGTAAATTGAGATGGTCTGTGAGTCAAAGAAAAAGGACGCTTCATGAGGCGTCCTTTTATATTGTATATGGGTGATCGTTATTTGGCGCGTTTCGCTATAACATCCTCAGGATCTTTCCAAGGAAGATCCTGCATCGTTCCGGCTTCGTGCCAACACAGTGTGCCATTAAAAGAGGTTAAACCACGTTGCAGCGGTGGATTCGCTTGAAGGGAGCGAACGACTCCGGTGTCAGCTAGCTGCATAAGCCAAGGCAGATGGGCGGTTTCAAAAGCACGTGAAGCAGTTGCTGCTACGGCGCTAGGGATATTCGTAACAGCGTAATGGATAACCCCGTCCACTTCCCATACGGGATCAGAGTGGCTCGTATAATGATCGATTGTCTCTACACCACCTCCAAGATTCGCCGTGACGTCCACGATAACCGCACCTCGCTTCATTTTCGGGAGCATGTCTCTCGTGATGATATGGTAATTGCTATTGGGCGGTATGGTTGTTGTGTGCACGACCATGTCAGCAGTAAGGATCGCATCATATACGTCCGGGCTGTTGGCATGGATGAGTGTAACATTACCGGGGAGCAGGGGGGCCAGGTAGCGAATACGATCAGCAGAAATCTCTGTAAGCAGCACATTGGACCCGAGACCCGCAGCTGTTCGGGCAGCGGCCTCACCAGCAGGACCTGCGCCAAGCACAACAACGTTGGCGGGCTTGAGGCCGGGGAAACGGATAAGGCTCACACCGTTGCCGCCGTTAGGAGCTTGGAGATATTGACTGCCGAGGATGACTCCCTGTTGACCTGCTATAATAGACATGGGCTCAAGGAGCGGGAACCTGCCGTCGTCGGTCCGGACATTTTCCATAGCAATGCCAGTAATACGCTTTTCAAGAAGCATCTCGATAAGCGGCAAACGGGTTTCGCTGTGGATATAGCTGAAAAGAGTCTGCACTTCGCGGAAGACATGAAACTCTTCAGGCTGTGGCTCTTTTACTTTCGTAAGGATGTCTACATTCTCGGAAACAGACCGCGCACTTTCCATTACAGTAGCACCGACAGCTTCATATGCTGTATCAGATGCATCAGCTCGGTCTCCACATCCTGTTTCGACAAAGATATTGTGACCACGTGATATGAGAGTTGCAGCTCCAGATGGTGTGAGTGCAACTCGATACTCGTCTTGTTTGATCTCTTTGAGTACGCCTATATTCATTATATTACCCTCGGGTATGAAAAAATTAATCGTAAGTACCCTGTCCATCTAGCACAAATGTGAGATAATCGCAGTTACAAAATGGAGCGTTTTGAGGGCGGAATGGAGTCTTTCCCGGAAAGGCCTGAATTGAGAGTGTGTTGTATAGGATAATGGTAAATCGGCAGATATCGTTGTAGGGCGTGCCTTAGAGGGCGATAGTTTAAGAATGGGGTAAAAACAAAATGCACTTAATTGAAAAAAAAGATAGAAAGTGGGTTGACAAAAAGGCTGTTTCCACTCTAGAAACGCCCGTCTTCGAGCAAAAGGCCCCGCACACAAGCCGCTGAAAAAAGTGGTAGCGGAAGCTGAAAAAGTTCTTGCTTTTTGAAATACTGGCATATAAGACTTTCATCCGCGAGCTGGCGTAGCTCAATTGGTAGAGCAGCTGATTTGTAATCAGCAGGTTGCGGGTTCAAGTCCCATCGCCAGCTCCAAAAAAAAATGGTGGGGTTCCCGAGTGGCCAAAGGGAACAGACTGTAAATCTGTCGGCGTTCGCCTTCGGAGGTTCAAATCCTCCCCCCACCACCATAAATTTCTTAAGCCGCACTGTAGGAGACGATCCCTTGAGGGTCGTTGGTGACTACGGAGAGTGAGCGGGAATAGCTCAATTGGTAGAGCATCAGCCTTCCAAGCTGAGGGTTGCGGGTTCGAGTCCCGTTTCCCGCTCCATGTTCTATCGCTCCCATAGTTAACCATACTCCTTTATATATGGACGTAAGTCCCACAGTCGGTTACAGACCGTCCTTAGAATCAGGACAGTGTCTTCGGTTCAAGGCCGGTTATGGATGGAAACATCCATGACTTTATTAATTAGTATTTGATAGTAATACAAAACTTCACAACTTTTACGTTAGGGGGATCCAAAATGGGTAAAGCTAAATTTGAACGTAGCAAGCCTCACGTTAACATCGGTACCATCGGCCACATTGACCATGGTAAAACCACTCTGACCGCAGCTATCACTAAGTTGGCAGCTATGGCTGGCAACGGTGAGTTCATCGCTTTCGACGAAATCGATAAAGCTCCTGAAGAGAAAGAGCGCGGCATCACCATCGCCACTGCTCACGTTGAGTACGAGACCGACAACCGCCACTACGCACACGTAGATTGCCCCGGTCACGCCGATTACATTAAGAACATGATCACTGGTGC